>Ga0190272_10000231_pt1 | contig 33496 bp, 31 predicted proteins | sample Popmic504T_FD_133746 | JGI IMG/M metagenome (GOLD analysis project Ga0190272, IMG submission 133746) | Populus adjacent soil microbial communities from riparian zone of Shoshone River, Wyoming, USA - 504 T | ecosystem: Environmental > Terrestrial > Soil > Riparian zone | place: USA: Wyoming...
CCCCACCAAGCCAGCTTCTTGTCGGCGTCGGCGTCGAGGCACAGGTTGACCGGCGGGAGTTGGCCCATGCCTTCAGCCGAAGTCACCTGCTTCCACAGGCCGGGCTTGCGGGTGGGCGTTTCCAGGACCTTTTTGGCGGGCGTCTCATCGCCCCCGCGATCACATGCCGCCAGGGGAAGGGCCAGGGCCCCGGTCACAAGAGCCGCCATCCAAAGCCGCATGAGTCGCATTCCTGTTGAGCTGCCGAGTTGAATATCTGAACGCGCGCGACAGCAATTGGCAAGGTGGCGCTTGGAGAGTCTTAGGACCGGCCGATGCTGGAATAGGTAAAGCCCCGCGCCCGCATGTCCTCGGGGCGGTAGATGTTGCGCAGGTCGATCACCACCGGCTTGCGCATCAGCAGCTTGACGCGGTCCAGGTCCAGCGCCCGGAACTGGTCCCACTCGGTCAGGATGACCACCGCGTCGCAACCTTCCACCGCCTCGTAGGGACCGGGAGCGAAGATGACGCCGGGCAGCAGGGCTTCGGCTTCGTGAGCCCCCTCCGGATCGAAGGCTTGGACCTCCGCGCCCATGGCCTGCAGGGCCGGCACGATCACCAGGCTGGGCGCATCGCGCATGTCGTCGGTGTTGGGCTTGAAGGTCAGGCCGAGCACGGCGATGCGCTTGCCCTTGAGGTCGCCATCCAGGGCCTTGGCCACCTTGCCGGACATCGCCTGCTTGCGCTGGTCGTTGACGCGGACCGTGGCCTCGACCAGTTGCAGCGGGCTGCCGGCGTCGGTGGCCGTGCGGACTAGCGCCAGGGTGTCTTTCGGGAAACACGAGCCGCCGTAGCCGGGGCCGGCGTGCAGGAACTTCGAGCCGATGCGCGCGTCCAGGCCGATGCCGCGGGCCACCTGCTGCACGTCGGCGCTGACCGCCTCGCACAGGTCGGCGACCTCGTTGATGAAGGTGATCTTCAGGGCCAGGAAGGCGTTGGCTGCGTACTTGATCAGTTCGCTGGTCCGCCGCCCGGTGAAGACGATCGGCGTCTCGTTGAGGAAGAGGGGTCGGTAAAGCTCGGTTAGAACTTGGCGAGCCTTGTCGTCCTCCGTGCCGACGACCACGCGGTCGGGGTGCTTGAAGTCATCGATGGCTGCGCCTTCGCGCAGGAACTCGGGGTTGGAGACCACGGCGAACTGTGCGTCGGGGCGGACGCGGCGGATGATCTGCTCGATCTCGTCGCCAGTGCCGACGGGAACGGTCGACTTGGTGACCACCACGGTAAAGCCGTCCATGAGGCCGGCGATCTCCTCGGCGGCGGCATGGACGTAGGAAAGGTCGGCGTAGCCATCACCTCGGCGCGAGGGGGTGCCGACGGCGATGAACACGGCGTCGGCATTGCGGACCGCTTCAGCGGCGTCAGTGTCGAACGAAAGCCGGCCTTCGCGGACGTTCTTGGCGACGAGCTGATCCAGGCCCGGCTCGTAGATCGGCATGACGCCGTCCTTCAGCCTGGCGATCTTGCCCCCGTCCTTGTCGATGCAGCACACCGTATGCCCGAAGTCGGCAAAACAGGCGCCCGACACCAAGCCGACATAGCCAGTGCCAATCATCGCAACACGCATGGGATTCCCCGCTCAGACCGCTCGGAGCGGCGATGTGCTTTCACCATGACCGGGGCGCTTTGCCAAGCTGGCCGAGGACCACCGTCGCCTGGCCGAGCCAAGGTGACGGGGCAAAAAAAATCGCGCCGGGCGTGAAGCCTGGCGCGATCTCTTTTTAGACGCCGAAGCGTCTAATCTCTTAGGCCGAGACGGGATCTTCGTCGTCGGCGAAGGCGGCGGCGACGACGACGGCCGTCAGAACGCCGAAGCCGAGCCACAGCCACATGTCGGCGCCGCCGACGTTATCCTGGGGAATCTTGCTTTCTGGGAAACTCATCATCGTGCCCAGCGACGCATTGGCGCCGGGAGCGGTTTCAAACTCGGCGCGAACGACGCTATCAGCGGCGCAAGGCGCGTCGGTGATGGTCGCCATGGACTGGGCCGAAAGGTCGACCTTACAGCCGTCGGCGTAAACCAGGCTGGCGTCGCCGTTCATGCTCACGAGACGGTCACCAGCGCGCAGCGTGGTGGCGTTCGTCACCGGCACGTAGCGGCCGTTTTGGTTGACCAGGACCGAGCCATTGACGTTGCTCAGTTGAACGGATTGGCCAGCCATCGCTTGGCCGGAGATGCCCAGCAGCGCAATCGACGCAGCCACAGCGATCTGGCGGATCATGTAATTCCCCTCTCAACGGTTTGCGGCGAAGCGCCACAGAAAAAACGACTTACCCCACGCTTTCGGACTTCGCAACCGTGAAATCCCTTTGTGGAAAGGCTTTCCCAAGCTGGCGGGCGTCGCGCGACCCCATTTAATCCACTCCTGGCCAAGGTTGTTCCAAAAAACGAAAATTTTAAGGAGTCAGCCTCGATCTGCCGCGACTTTAGGCCTTCCGTGATTAATAAACCTTCGCCATGGCGCAAAAGAATATCTCTAGCGGCCGAGCGCCGGGCCGCCTCGCCTTGGCGGCGACTCGGGACCACTCGCCAAAATCCCAACTCTTGAGTCTAGAGGGGTCGCGGTGACTCATCAGCCCGACGACGCGCCCCTCATGGGCAAGGTTCTCGCCGAACTGCGGTTCGGCCTCTTCGAGACCGTGCGCGCCGCCACCTGGCTTACCGCCCTGGCCGCGGCGCTGGGCGGGCTTTGCGGCCTGCTGGGCGCCTTCAGCACGAGGCTCGATCTGGCCAGTCATTTTGCGCCCCTGTGGCTGGCCGCCGGCTTTGGAGCCGCTGGAATCGGCGTGCTCATCGAGACGCGGCGCTTCAAATGGCCCGTCGTCCTGGGGATCGCCGGCGCCTTGGCCGCGGCGGTGTTGATGGCCCCGGACATCACCGCCCGCGCTCTGCAGCGACCCGCGCCGGCCAAGGGCGAGCAGCTGAAGCTGGTGCAGCTGAACCTCTGGGGCAGCAACGCCGACCTTCCCCGCACGGCCCGGTGGATCCTTCGTGAAGACCCCGACATCGTGCTGCTGGAGGAGGCGGCGAGCAGCGCCATCCTGCCGATGCTGAAGGCGCGCTACCCCTACCAGACCACCTGCGCCCATCCCCACTCCTGCGCCCCGATGATCTTGACCAGGACGCCGCCGCTGGCCCACGGCGGCACGTCGACCACGCCGCAGCCGAATCTGACCTGGGTGACGCTGGACGGCGAGGCGCCCTTCACCGTGGCGGCTGTCCACCAGGTGAAACCTTATGCGCGGGTGCAGCCCGTCCAGATCGCGCTCGGCGCCCGGCAGCTGAAGGATTTCGACCAGGGCAGCCTGATCATCGCGGGCGACTTCAACGCCACGCCCTGGTCATGGTCGATGAGGGGGCAGGACACGGCCCTTGGCCTGGAGCGGCGGACCCGGGCGCTGGCCAGCTGGCCGACCTGGTCGCCGCTGCCGCTGCTGCCCATCGACCATGTCTATGCCGGCCAGGCCTGGCGGACCGTCGATGTGCGGCGCGGACCGCCGGTCGGCTCCGACCACTATCCTATCGTCGTCACCCTGGCCCGCCCGGTTAGCGGGGGTCGCGCTCAAGAATGACGATGCCGTACCGTGGGTTATCGGTGAGCGGTTCGCTCTGGTCGAGATAGCGCATCCATCGACCGCTGCGCGCGACGATGTCTTGCAGATCCTCGAAGGTGACGCCGAACTCCGGCCACGCGTAAGGATGCAATTCGACCAGGAAGTTGGTGTCCGAGGCCAGCAGCCGGCGGGCGCCGCGCAGGATCGCGATCTCCGCACCCTCGGTATCGATTTTTACCCACTGCGGGCTCAGGCCGTAGCCATCGAGCGTGATGGTGCGGACAGGCACCTGCTCGACGCCGCCAAGGTTGCCATAATCGACGCCAGAACGGACCAGCGACGACTGGGCATTGCCGCCCTTGGAGAAGAGGATGGCCTCGCCCGCCCGGTCCGAAGCGGCCGCCGCTTCCACTACTGGAGCCTTGACGTGCGGGTTGAGGGCCACGTTGGCCGCCAGCACCTGACGCGCGCCGGGGTCTGGCTCGAAGGCCACCACTTGACCGCTCGGGCCGCATAGCGCCGCCAACACTACGCTGTATTGGCCGGTGTGGGCGCCGACGTCGAACACGGTGTCGCCGGCTCGCACCGAAGCGGCCAGCAACCCCAACTCCAGCGCGTCGTAGCGCGCCACCCAATCCTGCGTCGTGGCGTACTTCAGCCGCGTCGGCCGAGTGCCCGGCACGAACCGAAGTTTGTGGCCGGCGATTGTGTAGGGCTCGCCCCGGGCGCCGTATAAGAGCCGTTTGGCGGCCTGAAGGGCTTGGTGCTTCAACGTCACTGCCCGACCTTAAACTTGGACGAAGAGCGCGTTGGCGCGGATCGGCGCCATAGCGCAGGAGTTCGCGCATCCAGAAGACGTAGCCGCTGCGGTCCAGCCCGGCGGATCAGGTTGCCAATGCTCACGCCGTCAATGCCCCGAAGCCATCTTCGGCGCAGCTTTGGAGGCTGCCGTCAGCGCCGTCAACGCGCCCGGCCGACCGATGACAAGTTCGCTTGGCATTTGATCTGACGTATTACCGGCCATCGTAAGCCCTGCTCCAAAGGACACCGATGCGCTTTCTCGTTACCGGCACCGCCGGCTTCATCGGCTTTCACCTGGCCAGGCGGCTGATCGCGGAAGGCCATGAGGTCACCGGCGTCGACGGCATGACCGACTATTATGACGTGCGGCTCAAGCAGGCCCGCCACGCCATCCTCAAGGGCCACAACGGCTTTGCCGAACGGCTGCTGAGGCTGGAGGACGCCGACGGCCTGGCTCAAGTGGCCGAGGAAGCCCGGCCCGAAGTCATCATCCACCTCGCCGCCCAGGCCGGCGTCCGCTACGCCATCGAGAACCCGCGCAGCTATGTCGACGCCAATCTGGTGGGCGCCTTCAACGTCATGGAGTTGGCCCGCGAGCACAAGGTCGGCCACCTGCTGCTGGCCTCCACCAGCTCCGTCTATGGCGGCAACCAGACCGTGCCCTTCCGCGAGATCGACGCCGCCGACCATCCGCTCTCACTCTACGCGGCCACCAAGAAGGCCAACGAGGCGATGAGCCATTCCTACGCCCACCTGTGGGGCATCCCGACGACGGCGTTTCGCTTCTTCACCGTCTATGGGCCCTGGGGCCGGCCCGACATGGCCTACTTCAAGTTCGCCGACGCCATCCTCAAGGGCCGCGCCATCCCGGTCTACAACCACGGCCAGATGGAGCGCGACTTCACCTATGTCGACGACCTGGTCGAGGGGATCGTGCGGCTGGTCGATCACCCCCCCGTCGTCGGGGCGCCGGTAAGCGACATCGACAGCCTCAGCCCCGTGGCGCCCTGGCGCTGCGTCAACATCGGCCGCGGCGCGCCTGTCCACCTGATGGACTTCATCGGCGAGATCGAGGCCGCGCTGGGCCGCCAGGCGACCAAGGACCTCCTGCCCATGCAGCCGGGCGACAGCGCCATCACCTTCGCCGACAGCACCCTGCTGCAGACCCTGACCGGCTACCGCCCTTCCACGGACCTGCGGCCGGGGGTGGAAAGCTTCGTCGCCTGGTATCGCCAGCATTACGCGGTGGACTGATCGGCCCGATGGACGGCTCGCGAGCGCCTCTGCTAAGGACGGGCCGTCTCGCGCATCGCGCGAAGGCTATGTGGGGGCGGCTCCGGGAATGCAGGGTTCTGGCAACGCCGCCGACCAGGGCGATGGGGCCCACCCACTGGGCCTTCGCCACGCCGTAACCTCCGCCACCGGCGCCACCTTCGCCATCTTCGCCATGGACCGCGTCGTGCAGGTCGCCTTCCTGGCCGTGTTGGCCAGGCTGCTTTTGCCGGCCGAGTTCGCGGTCGCGGCCGCGGCCAGCCTGTTCGTTTCGCTGGTAACCCTGGCTGCCCACATGGGGGTGGGTTCGGCGCTGGTGCAGCGTCCCGGCCTGACCGAACACACGGTTCTTACCGCACGCACCATGGTGGTGGGCGCGGCCGTCATCCTATGCATCGCCGCCGAGTTTGCTGCGCCGCTCGTCGGCGGCTGGTTCCGCCTGCCGGAGGTCACCGATGCGGTGCGTGTGTTGGTCCCCGTCTGCGTCATCCAGGCGATCACCTTTGCGCCGAATGCCCTGCTGACCCGGCGGCTGCGAGCCCGTGATCTAAGCCTGATCGATCTGTGCAGCGGCATCGTCAGCCAGGGGCTGGTGGCCATCCCTCTTGCGTTGATGGGGTGGAGTTATTGGGCGCTCGTCGCCGGCGCGCTCACTCAGGCGCTGGTGCGCATGACGGCCATACTGACCATGCAGCGGCTGCCGCTACGGTTGCCCTTCGATGCGTCCGAGGCGCGCCGGCTGTGGTCGCGAGGCGTAGGCTTTTCGCTCACCGGCTTCTTGCAGCGAGCGACGGCCGGTAGCGACCGACTCATCGTTGGCCGGTTCCTGCCGGCCACGGATCTGGGGCTCTATGCGCGGGCCAATGGTTTGATGGCGTTTCCGGCGGCGCTGTATGGAGCGGTGGCCGACAGGGTCGCCTTCCCCGCCTTCGCCCGGGTGCAGACGGAGCCGCGGCGCCTGGGCGCCGCTTACAGCCAGGCCATCGCGCTGACCGCCCTGGTAGGCGCGCCCGTCACCGCGCTGCTTGTGCTGCTTGGGCCGGAGGTGATCCGCTTTATCCTTGGTCCCAACTGGCTGGGCGCCATTGCGCCGTTCAAGATCCTTGCCGCGGCCGCCTACTTCCGCATGGCCGACCGGGTGAACGGCACACTGTTGCGCGGCGCGGGGCGACCCTACCTCATGGCCGGCGGCCAGGTGGTCATCGCCGCCGCCATGATAGTCGGATGCCTGTGGGCAGCGCCTCGGGGAATATCAGCGGTGGCCGTCGTGGTAGTCGGAGCCAGCGTGCTCAGCTACCTTCTGCTCACCGCGCTGGCCATGCGGGTGGCGGGTCTTTCGCTGGGCGGGCTGGCCAGAGCGCACGCCTCCCCGCTGGCGGCGGCGGCGCTGGTGGTGGCGGTGGTCTGGCCGCTGACCTATGTCGCCCGGTCCCAGGAATGGTCAGCTTTCGCCACACTTGCCGTCGCCGGCGCGGCGCTCGCCACTGTTGGGGCGCCGGCATTGCTGCTCATGCCGCGGCTATTCCTGGGGTCCGCGGGCAGCGAGGCCGCGTCCACGCTCGTCAAGCAGGTCCGCGCGGCGCTGGCTGGACGGCCGCAGCCCAGCTAGGCGCTTACAGACGCTTGGCGGTCCCAGCGGCTCGCTGTACCGAAGGACAGCCGCACCGGCTGCAACCGCAGGGCCGCTCCCGCCAGATGCCGAGCACCGAAGACAAATGCCTGCTGGTCTACAGCTACGGCATGTTCGACTTCGACCTGATCTTGCGCCTGCGCCCGGGATTGGCGAGGCGTGGCTGGTCCATCGCTTTCGTGACGCATCTTTTCTCGGTCTGGCTGCGGGCAAGGGCGTCTCGCATTCCCTGCACCCTCCTTCGCCGCCCTTCGGCTGCGGCCCCGGCCGCCGATTTCAGGTTCGAAGACACGCCCGAGGCTCTTTTGGGCCTGCTGTCACCCTCGGCCGCTGAGCACTACAGGGCCAGCGCCAGCGAGGCGTTCGACCGCGCCTGCACCGCTCACCCCGTACGGGCGCTGGCCCAGTGGAACGGCCTTCGGCTGGGCGGGCAGGTGGCCACCGCCTATGCCCGCGCCAAGGGCCTGCGGACGATCTTCTTCGAGCTCGGCAACATTGAACCCAAACTGTTCGTCGATCCGGAGGGGGTAAACGCCGCCTCGCGGCTAGCCGCCCACCCGGAGATGCTCGACCGCTACGCCGTGGACGACGAGGAGATCGCCGCCTGGCGCGAAGCCTTCATGGCGCGCAAACGGGCGGCGACCACAATCCCGCAGGCGCGGCGGATAATGAACATCAACCCCTGGTTCCCTCTCGACTGGTTCGGCGCGCTGGTGCTCAGGGCGCCGCAGCCGCTGTCGATGTCGGTTACCCAGCGCGTGGCGTTGCGCCTGCGGCTGATGCGGCGGAGCCTTCCCCCAGCCATAAGGCCGACCGAGCCCTACGTCTTTGCGCCCCTGCAGGTCAGCGAAGACACCAACCTGCTGCTCTTTTCACAGCACGATAATCTGGGACTGATCGCTAAAGCGGACGCCACCGCAAGGGCGAGGGGCCTAAGGCTGGTGGTCAAGCCGCACCCGGCCGAACGTGATGTGACGCTGCTGGAAAGCATCGCCGCGCTCTGCGCCCGCCAAGGCCATCTATTCACCAGTCACAATACCGCCGATCTTATCGAACAGGCCGAGGCGGTGATCACCATCAACTCCACGGTTGGGCTGGAAGCGATCGCCATGGGCAAACCGGTGACGGTGCTGAGCGAGAGCCTCTACAGCGGCTTCACGCCGCGCCTGGCCGCCGTCTACGCCATCGCGCACCTGCTGGACGTCTACCCCTTTGGCCGGGAGGAGGCTTCACCTCAAGCCGTAGATCGGATCATCGAAATACTCGAAGCTTCCCCAGACGCTCCCTGAGCCCGCGCCGGGCGCGGTGCTGGGGCGGCACGCGCCACTGCCAATTGATCGCCGGCACGTCACCGTCAATACCCTGACGGATCGCGAAGGTAGCCGGCAGATAGGGCGCCAGCCGCTCCAGATCGTTCCGGTCATAGGCCAACTCGACCGCCGGCTCCTCGCACCGTCGTACGAAGGCGGCAAGGTTATAGCCGTGCCTGACGAAGGCTCCGTTTCGGGCGTCAAAACCATGCACGGCCAGGACGTAGGCCAGCAGTCCCAGATTCCAGCCGACGTTGACGTGACCCCCGACCACGTTGTCCTTGAACGGTGGAACGCTGAGGAAGAGCCAGCCCTGAGGTCGCAGCACGCGGCGCATCTCGCTTAGAGCCAAGCCCGTATTGTGAGTGTGCTCCAGAACATGGGCGGCCCAGATGGCGTCGAACCGGCCATCAGCGATCGCGGCCATGCGGTCGATCGGCTGACGGCCAAGATCGACGACACGGCCATTCGGATCGGGCTGAAGCAGGAAGGTGGCGCAGGGCTGGCGGGCCTGCTCCGCAAAGTGCCGGCTCACCCAACCGCTGCCGGCGCCGATGTCTAGAACCGTGCTCCACTCGTACGTCAGGGCCTGGTTGATCAAGTCCCATTGCCCAGCCTTGGGAGAGTGCTGCCCTGGCGTGAGATCGCTCATGTCGCCCCGCGGTAGCTGTCGGGGCTGTAGCCGAAGATCTCGAAATCGCGCCGATAGCGCTTGAAAGCCAACTCGGCCAACTCATCCGAGAACAGGGGCGCGTCGCCCAGGCCGAGTCGGTTGACGCTGGCGGCGGGGTCGTAGAGGCCGGCAGGCGCTCCGATCCGCTGAAGAACCTGCGCAATGTGCTCGTCGAACCGTTCGACCCGGCCGATGAAGTCATAGGAGACAAGGTCGACGAGGGCGCAGCGGTGTTGCGACATCCAATGCCAGTCGCTCGCCTCGTCCGGCTGGGCGGCGACCTTGCGCACAAACGCCTCGAAGGTCGGCTGCCGCGCCAGCCCTAGCGCTCCCGCATAGTCGATCGGGCGGTGCCGCCCCAGCGCCCGGACCTTGTCCTGATAAGCCGATACCAGCCGCTCATAGGGATTGCGAACGAAGGTGAAGCGGAAGACGCCGCGCCCCTTCAGCACCTCGTGCAACTCCGCTGACGACATATCCGGAAACCCGAGGAACGGTCCTGGACCGCCGTGCAGCGTCTCCATCGCCTCGTCATCGGCGACCTCGGTCCCCAGCAGCCTCCAGAGGACACGCTTTACGGTGCTGTTGGCGGCTTTGGGCACCACCACATAAAGGAAGGAACGATCCGGGGCGATCAACGCGGCCTTGGCTTGCGAGCCCCCCCGCGCACCATCGATGCGTAGCCGATCGGAGAGGAAGGGCAGCCGATGCAAGAGCCAGCGCCGGCTCGAAGCCAAGGCGGGTGGCGAGGGCGCCTGCACGCTGGCCTAGGCCTTGACCACCGCGCCCGCCAAGCCCTTGCGGGCCATGACGTTGCGGGTGTCGATGATCAGGCGGGCGTGCTCGGCGATGAGGGCGTAGTCGACCGCGTCGTGGTCGGTGGAGATCAGCACGACGTCGGCGGCGGCGACGGCTTCGGCGGTCAGCGGCAGGGACGTCTCGCCCATCATCTCCGGGTGTTCGCGCATCCTGGGAACTTCGGGGACGTGGGGGTCGTGGAAGACGACCTCGGCGCCGCGGGCGCGCAGGAGTTCGACCAGCTTGAAGGACGGGCTTTCGCGCACGTCGCTGACGTTCTTCTTGTAGGCCAGGCCAATGATCAGCACCCGGGCCCGGCTGAGCGCTACGCCGCCCTGGCGGTCGAGCGCCTCGGCCAGGCGGGCCACGACGTATTTCGGCATCGAGACGTTGATCTCCCCGGCCAGCTCGATGAAGCGGGTGGCGACCTCGTGCTCGCGGGCCTTCCAGGTGAGATAGAAGGGGTCGATGGGGATGCAGTGCCCGCCCAGCCCCGGCCCCGGATAGAAGGGCATGTAGCCAAAGGGCTTGGTCTTGGCCGCGTCGATCACTTCCCAGACGTCGATGCCCATGGCGTCGTAGATGACCTTCAGCTCGTTCACGAGGGCGATGTTGACGGCGCGGAAGATGTTTTCGGTGATCTTCACCGCCTCGGCGACGCTGGGCGAGGAGACCGGCACCACCTGCTTGACCACCGCGCCATAGAAGGCGCTGACCAGCGCCGTCGCCTGCTCGCCGTCGCCGGCCACCACCTTGGGGATGGTGACGGTGTCGAAGTGGGCGTTGCCGGGGTCTTCGCGTTCGGGCGAGAAGCCGATGAAGAAGTCGCGCCCTCCCATCATCCCCGAGCGCTCCAGGATGGGCTTGAGCACCTGCGTGGTCGTGCCTGGATAGGTCGTCGATTCCAGCACCACGACCTGGCCGGGGCGCAAAGTCGCGGCGATGGTCCGCCCCGTCACCTCGATGTAGGACAGGTCCGGCTCGCGGTGCTTGGTCAGGGGCGTGGGCACGCAGATCACCACCACGTCGCATTCGGCCAGCCGCGCGAACTCGGTGGTGGCCTCGAAGCGGCCGGCCTTAACCAGCCCGGCCAGCTCCTCGTCGCCCACCGCGTCGATGTAGGACTTGCCGGCGTTGAGCAGCGGCGGCTTGGCCGCATCGACGTCGAAGCCCAGCGTGACGAAACCCGCCCGGGCCGCCGCCGCCGCCAGCGGCAGGCCGACGTAGCCAAGGCCGATGACTCCGACTTTAGCGGTGCGCGCATCGATCAGATCGCGCACGGTTTCGAACACTGACTGCCCCATGGCCTGGCATGCTCCCCAAGGCGACGCTGATAGAGGGCGGGGCGCCCCTTGTCACGGGGCTGGGATGATTGACGCCCGCCTGCCCATCCCGCAAATAGGCCTTCTAAGAAGGGGTGTGGCAGCTTGGGTAGTCCTGAACGCCGGTGGTATCCGGTGCAGACGCAGGCGGGGCGTGAACCGCTGGCGGCGAGGCAGCTTGAAAACCAGGGCTACAGCGTCTTCTTCCCCCGCCGGCAAGTCGCGGTGCGCCATGCCCGGCGGCTGTGCAATAAAGAGACCAGCTACTTTCCCGGCTACATCTTCGTTTCGCTCGACCTGAACGCCGACCACTGGCGCTCGGTGAACGGCACCTTCGGCGTCAAGTCGCTGGTCATGTTCGGCGGCCGCCCGGCGGCGGCGCCGGACGGTTTCATGCAGCTGCTGCGGGCCTCGGTGGACGCGCAGGGGCATGTGTCGCTATCGCCGCGGCTTTGCCCCGGCGACCGTGTCACCGTGCTGTCGGGACCGTTCGCCGAGCTTGGCGGGGTGGTCGAGCGGCTGGACGGCGGCGCGCGGGTGCGGGTGCTGCTGGACATGGTCAGCGGGGCGATGCCGCTGGTCACCACGACCGCAAGCCTCGCTCTGGCGTCCTGAAGACTTGTTGTTTTTCTCCCAAGGAGCCGTCATCGCCTGAACCAGCCACTCAAGGTCAGATCACCTTGAGTGCGGTAGCTGTGGCGAGACCTGATTTACCAGACTGGATGCGACCGACTTCATGAGCAAACGAGCCCTCATCACCGGCATCACCGGCCAGGACGGCGCCTATCTGGCCGAGCTGCTGCTCTCCAAGGGCTACGAGGTGCATGGCGTCAAACGCCGGTCCTCGTCGTTCAACACCAGCCGCATCGACCATCTCTACCAGGACCCGCACGAGTCCAACCCGAGGCTGCAGCTGCACTACGGCGACATGACCGACGCCACCAACCTGATCCGGCTGGTGCAGGAGACGCGGCCCGACGAGATCTACAACCTCGCCGCCCAGTCCCACGTCCAGGTCAGCTTCGAGACCGCCGAATACACCGCCAACGCCGACGGAATCGGCACGCTGCGGCTGCTGGAGGCGATCCGCCTGCTGGGGCTGGTCGACAAGACCCGCTTCTACCAGGCCTCGACCTCTGAGCTGTACGGCAAGGTCCAGGCGGTGCCGCAGTCGGAGACGACGCCCTTCTACCCGCGCAGCCCTTATGCGGCCGCCAAGCTCTATGCCTACTGGATCACGGTGAACTACCGCGAGGCCTATGGCATGCACGCCTCCAACGGCATCCTGTTCAACCACGAGAGCCCGATCCGCGGCGAAACCTTTGTCACCCGCAAGATCACCCGGGCGGTGGCGGCGATAAAGCTGGGCCTGCAGGAGAAGCTCTACCTCGGCAACCTCGACGCCCGGCGCGACTGGGGACACGCCCGCGACTTCGTCGAAGGCATGTGGCGCATCGTCCAGCAGGACCAGGCGGACGACTTCGTGCTGGCCACCGGCGAAACCCGTTCGGTGCGCGAGTTCGTGGAAGCGGCCTTCCAGCGGGTCGGCGTCACCATCGGCTGGCGCGGCGAGGGCGTCGCCGAAGAAGGCCTGGATAGCGCCACCGGCAAGGTGCTGATCGCCGTCGATCCGCGTTACTTCCGCCCGACCGAGGTCGACCTGCTGATCGGGGATGCGTCCAAGGCCAAGGCCCAGCTTGGGTGGGAGGCGACCACCAGCTTTGACACCCTCGTCACCGAGATGATCGAGAGCGACATGGTCGCCGTGGCCAGAGAGGCGGATCGCAAGGACCATGGCTGAGCCGCTGCTCGATCTTACCGGCCTGAAGGTCTTCGTCGCCGGCCACGGTGGCATGGTCGGCAAGGCATTGGTGCGCCGGCTGGAGCGGGAGGACTGCACCATCGTCACCCCCAGCCGCGCCGACGCCGACCTGACCCGGCAGGCGCAGGTTGAGGCCTGGATGGCGGCCAACAAGCCGGACCTGGTCTTCCTGGCCGCGGCGCGGGTCGGCGGCATCCTGGCCAACTCCAGCTACCCGGCCGATTTCGCCTACGACAACCTGATGATCGCCGCCAACGTCATCGAGGCGGCGCGGCAGGTGGGCACCCGCAAGCTGGTCTTCCTCGGCTCCTCCTGCATCTACCCCAGGGATGCGCCCCAGCCGATGGCGGAGAGCGCCCTGCTGACCGGCCCGCTGGAGCCGACCAACGAGTGGTATGCGGTGGCCAAGATCGCCGGCATCAAGCTGGCCCAGGCCTATCGCCGCCAGCACGGGTGCGACTTCATCTCCGCCCAGCCGACCAACCTCTATGGCCCCGGCGACAACTTCGACCTCAACGCCAGTCACGTGGTCCCCGCTCTGATGCGCAAGGCACACGAGGCGATGGTAGGCGGCGCGCAGACGATGACCGTCTGGGGCTCGGGCAATCCGCGCCGCGAGTTCCTGCACGTCGACGACCTGGCCGACGCGCTGGTCTTCCTGGCCCAGCACTACAGCGACGAGGAGATCGTCAACGTCGGCAGCGGCGAGGAAGTCACCATACGGCGGCTGGCCGAGACGCTGGCTACAACCGTCGGCTTTACCGGCGAGCTGGCCTTTGACGCCTCCAAGCCCGACGGCGTCGCCCGCAAGCTGGTCGATGTCGGCAAGCTGACGACGCTGGGCTGGCGCTCCGGGACGGGCCTCGACCAGGGCCTGGCCGAGACCTACGCCTGGTTCAAGGCCCACACCGCGGATGCGCGCGGCCTGGCTTTGTGAAGCTCTACTTCCAGCCGTCCGGCAGCGCCTCCGGGGACGGCGCCGCCGTGCGCCGCCGGTGGGACGGCTTCATCGCCGCCGCCGCCGCGGCCGCGCCGCCCGGAACCATCGTCTTCCGCGCCGCCGAGGCCGACGCCGTCATCCACGGCCTCCAGGAGCAATACGACACCGCCGCGCTGCACCGTCTGGCAAGACCCCTCTCCAGCGCCGACCTCAGGCGCTTCGTCTGGGATTGGGGCGACCGGCCGACGGGGCGCTACAGCGGCTTCTACTGCTCGCTGGAGAGCAGGCTCTTCGACGCTCGCCGCCATCGCACCAGCTGCTACCCGGTGGCCTTCAACGAGATGGTCGATGCGGGCGACCAGACCGACGCCGTCTACGACTTCGGCTTCGTCGGCGGGCTATCGGCGGGCGTGCGCCCGCGCATCTTCGAGCGCCTTGGGCCGCGACAGGCGCAGGACAACTCCTTCCTGCGACAACAGGGCGCCGACTGGGGCCAGACCTTCGGGCGAGGGGAAACCGACCTCAAGCGCGGCTACGCCGACTTCCTGCGCCAGACGCGCTTCGTGCTCTGCCCGCGCGGCTATGGCGTCGGCAGCGCCCGAATGTTCGAGACCATGAAGGCCGGCCGCGTGCCGGTCATCATCAGCGACGACTACGTGCTGCCCGAGGGCATCGACTGGACCACCTGTTCGCTGCGCATCGGCGAGCACCAGATCGACGACATCCCGGCGCTTGTCGCCTCGCGCCTGCCCGACTGGCCGAACATGGCGGCAGAGGCGCGCCAAGCTTGGGAGGATCACTTCTCAGAAAGCCGGATCGTGCGTCGCATGGCCGACGAGATCGAGGCGATCAGCGCCGACCTGCCGGCCGCCGACCTCGGCTACCAGCTCCGTTATGGCGCGGGCATCGCCGCGACCTTCGCGGCCCTGCACGCCCGCCCGACCCTGGGCCGGCTGAAACGGGCGCTGACACGCGGCTAGGCGCGGGCTCGCCGGGCGGCCAGGTAGTCGGTGTGGACGAACATGGCGTCCATCCAGCCGAGCAGCCCGTCCTGATGGTTGAGGTCATAGATGGAAACCAGCCTGTACCCCCGGTCCACCAGCCGCCTGAACAGCTCATCGAGGGACGGCAGACCTTCGTAGAGGCCCGACAGCGTCACCTCAAAATAAACCAGCCCGATCCTGCCTTCCGACAGCAACCGGTCGGCGCCGCGAAACACCGCCTCCTCGAAGCCTTGCGTGTCGCACTTGAGGACGTCGATGAAGTCGATGCCGTTTTGCTGCGCGAAGTCGTCCAGCCGCACAACATCGACCTCGACCTCGCGCTGGATCTGACCCCAGCCCTGCTCGCCCAGCGGCAGGAACGAACTCATGTCGGTCGAGCTGTTTTCGTAGAGGCTCAGACGCCCCGGCTCCGCGCCGACGCCACAGTTCCACAAGGTGACATCGGAAGCGCCGGCGGTATTGCGGGAGAGTTGCTGGAAGGCGGAGGGCCCCGGTTCGAAGCTGTGGATCCTGCCGTTGGGAAAGACCTGCTTCAGCCGCTCGACCGTCTGGCCGACGTTGCCGCCGACGTCGACCAGCAGTGGCGCCGAGTTGGTGACGTAGTGCGCCATGTCTTCGTAGGCGTCAAAGCCGACGTAGGAAAAGCGCCGGACCAAGTCATGACCGTTCTTGCGCAGGATCGCCCGCAGCAGTTTCTTGACCTGAGACCTCATGGTTCCCATCGCAATTTCGGCCTTCGTTGAGACTAGATCGCCTGTACGCCCGCTGGCGCCCGTCTAGCGGCTGCCGCCGCGCCTGTCACTTGGGCGCCGCTTCCGGAGACATCTTCTTGGCGCAGGAGGAACCTGATACGGGTGCCGCTCCGGCGGCCTGGCCGTGGGGTATGCCGCCGACCGCGGCTCAACAGAGGTAGAGATGGCCCGCACTTACGACAGTCGCAAACGTATCCTGGTCACTGGCGGCGCCGGCTTCCTCGGGTCGCACCTTATCGACCGCCTGCTGGAGAAGGGGCACGAGGTGCTGTGTGTGGACAACATGTACACCGGCACCAAGCGCAACATCGATCACCTCAACAACCACCCGCGCTTTGAATTCCACCGCCACGACATCTGCTTCCCGCTGTTTGTCGAGGTGGACGAGATCTACAACCTGGCCTGCCCGGCCTCGCCGATCCACTACCAGCACGACCCGGTGCAGACGACCAAGACCAGCGTCAACGGCGCCATCAACATGCTGGGTCTTGCCAAACGCCTGCGGGTGAAGATCTTCCAGGCCTCGACCTCCGAGGTTTACGGCGACCCCTCCGTTCACCCGCAGCCGGAAGGCTATTGGGGCAACGTCAATCCGGTGGGGCCGCGGTCCTGCTACGACGAGGGCAAGCGCTGCGCAGAGACCCTGTTCTTCGACTACTGGCGACAGCACCAGCTGCAGATCAAGGTGGCGCGGATCTTCAACACCTATGGCCCGCGCATGCACCCCAACGACGGGCGGGTGGTGTCGAACTTCATCGTCCAGGCGCTCAAGGGCGAGCCGATCACCATCTACGGCGATGGCTCCCAGACGCGGTCCTTCTGCTACGTCGATGACCTCGTCGAAGGCTTCATCCGGCTGATGGACACCGACGACCGGGTGACCGGCCCCATAAACCTGGGCAACCCGGGCGAGTTCTCCATGCTGGAGCTGGCCCAGCAGGTCATCGAGCTGACCGGCAGCAAGTCCAGGATCGCCAACCTGCCGCTGCCCGCCGACGACCCCAAGCAGCGCAAGCCCGACATCGACAAGGCCCAAAGCGTGCTCGGCTGGCAGCCGGCGGTGCCGCTGCGCGAGGGCCTGACCAAGACGATCGCCTATTTCGACGCCCTGCTGGCCGAAACTGGCGTGGAGACCGTCGGCTAGCCGATGAGCGCGGGGGCGGAGGCGACCGGCCCGGAAAAGGGGCAAGGCTTGCGGCTCTGGGCGCCGCTGGCGCTCGGCGCCACCTTGGCCTTTGCCGGCCTTGGGTGGACCGCCTCCCACCTGATCTTCGATCCGGAGACCGCGGCGGCGGAGGCTCATAGCGCCACGCTGTTCGGCGAGGTCGAGGGCCGCCGGGTCCACTGCCGCGACCGCCGCGACAGCGACCGGTGCGTGGCCGGTTACCGCGCCGCCGGCTCGCCGCCCGCGGTGCTGTGGCTCGGCAACTCCCAGCTGCACCGCATCAACCGGCGCGCGGCGGGGCAGGAAACGGCCAGCCAGCAGCTTCACCGCACGCTGGCGGCGCGCGGCCGATACCTGGTCACCTACAGCCAGCCCAACGCCAACCTGGCCGAGCACCGGCTGCTCTATCGCCGGCTTCGCGGCGACTACCGCATCGAGACCATGGTGCTGGCCGTTTGCCTGGACGACTTTCGCGAGTCCGAAGTGCGCGAAACGATCAGCGGCGAGCGGGCAGCCAAGGTCCCGGAGAGCGCCTCGTTGCAACCGCGCGTCGAGAGCCGTCTGAGCGAAAGCCTTGGTGAGCGCTGGAGCCTCTGGCGGCTGCGGCCAAAGCTCAAGGTGCTGGCCGACTACGCCGCCTACACCGCGCGCAACCGGCTCCTGGGGGTAACGGCGCAGACCAAGCGGCCGGTCCCTGCCGACCTGTACGCGCAGAAGATGGCCCTGCTGACGCAGATCGTCGCCGAAGCGCGGGCCGACGGCGTGCAGGTCGTGCTCTATGCGCCCCCCTATCGCCGCGACGTCGAGGGGCCCTACGTGGAGAGCCAGTATCGCCGCTTCATCGGCGACCTCGAAACCCTGCGCGGCAAGGGCGTGCGGGTCGCCGACCTGACCGGCGCCGTGTCGGGCCGTGAGTGGGGCATGATGCGCGATCCGCTGACCGGGACGGACGACTACGACTTCATGCACTTCACGGCCGAGGGTCACCGACGGCTGGCGCGGGGCGTGGCGGGGCTGCTCTAGGCGTGCTGTTCAATTCGCTCACCTACCTGCTGTTCCTGCCCGTGGTGGCGGCGCTCTACTGGGTGCTGCCCAACCGCGGGCGGCTGTGGCTGATCCTGCTGTCGAGCCTCGTCTTCTACGGCTTCTGGCGGGTCGAGTTCATCCCGCTGCTGCTGCTCAGCGCCGGGGCCGACTACGTCCTGGCCCGGATGATCGAGGCGTCCGACGACGAGCGGACGCGGCGGCGCCTGCTGACGCTCAGCATCGCGCTCAGCCTGACCATCCTGGGGGTGTTCAAATACCTGATCTTCTTCACCCAAACGGCGTGGTCGCTCGCCGGATGGGCCGGCTACGAGCCGTCCTGGCCGGTGATGAACATCATCCTGCCGCTGGGCATCAGCTTCTATATCTTCGCCACCATCAGCTACACGGTGGACGTCTATCGGCGGCTGATCCCGGCCGAGAAGAGCGCCCTTACCTACTTCTGCTTCGTGACCTTCTTTCCGCACCTGGTGGCGGGGCCGATCCTGCGGGCCGCCGTGCTGATCCCGCAACTGGCCAGGCGCGCAGCGTTCAGCTGGACGACCATGGCGCTGGGCGTGCGGCGCATCCTGCAGGGCCTGTTCCTGAAGGTGGCGCTGGCCGACAACATCGCCCCGCTGGTCAACGCCGCATTCCAGGGCGACCAGCAGATCCGCCACGGGCTCGACGCCTGGACCATGGCCTTCCTGTTCGGCTTCCAGATCTATTTCGACTTCAGCGCCTATTCCCACATCGCCATCGGCTCAGCGCTGTTGATGGGGGTCGTGCTGCCGGAGAACTTCAACTGGCCCTATTTCGCGACCTCGCCGCGCGAGTTTTGGCGGCGCTGGCACATCTCCCTGTCCACTTGGGTGCGCGACTATCTCTATGTGCCGCTGATGGGGGCCCGCGAAGGTGGCCGCACCCGCGGCCTGTTCGTCAGCTGGACGCTGATGGGCCTGTGGCATGGGGCCAACTGGACCTTTGCGGTGTGGGGAGCCTGGCATGCCGCCTGCATCTGGGTTCAGCGGCGGCTGGGCTCCTTCGGCATGAAGGCGCCGGCCGTGGTCGGCTGGGCCGTCACCCTGCCGCTAATGATGGCCGCCTGGATCCCGTTCCGGTCGGCGAACCTGGGCGAGGCCTTCACCCTGTGGGGCCGGATGATCGATCCGCGCCAGTTCACCGCCATGACGCTGGAGGCCAACAGCTACATCGTCGCCGGCTTCACCCTGGCGGCGATGACGGCGGCCTGGGCCTGCCGAAACCTGGTCGCCTCCCCGCCCAGAAGCTTCAGCGCCCCTCGCCAAGTCTTCGAAACCGGCTATTACGCGGTGCTTATCGGCTGCGTCTTCGTGTTCCTCGAAGTGCGAGACCAGTTCATCTATTTTCAGTTCTGATTTCGGGGAGGCCATCCTGAACACCCACGCCCAAGGCGCGCGCGCATGAGCCGGACCGTCCTGGTCACCGGCGGGGCCGGCTATGTCGGCAGCCACTGCTGCCGCGCCTTCGCCGAGGCCGGCTGGCGGGTGGTGGTGTTCGACAACCTGTCGCGCGGCTGGCGCGAGTTCGTCCGCTGGGGCGAGCTGGTCGAGGGCGACCTGATGGACGCCGCCTCCATCAACGCGGCGATGGCGCAGGTGAAGCCCGACCTGGTCGCCCATTTCGCGGCGCTGTCCTACGTCGGCGAGTCGGTGACAGACCCGGCGCTCTACTATGCCAACAACGTCACCGGCACGCTGCATCTGCTGGAGGCCATGCGGGCGGCTGGGGTGGACAAGATCCTGTTCTCCTCGACCTGCGCCACCTACGGCGTGCCGGCCGCCATCCCCATCGACGAGACCCACCCGCAGGCGCCGATCAACCCCTACGGCCACTCCAAGCTGATGGTCGAGCGCATCCTCGCCGACTATTCGGCCGCCTACGGAATGGCCCATGTGGCGCTGCGCTACTTCAACGCCGCCGGGGCGGACGCCTCGGGCCAGATCGGCGAGCGGCACCAGCCGGAGACCCATGTCATCCCGCTGGCCATCGAGGCGGCGATGACCGGGCAGGACAGCTTCCGCATCTTCGGCGACGACTTCGACACCCGCGATGGCACGGCGGTGCGCGACTACATCCACGTCAGCGACCTGGCCGACGCCCACCTAAAGGCGCTGGACTATCTGCAGGGCGGCGGCGCCTCGGACGTCTTCAACCTCGGCACCGGCATCGGCACCACCGTGGCCGAGATCGCCGCGGCGGTGGAGCGGTGCAGCGGCCGGCCACTCAAGCGCATCGTCACCGGACGCCGGGCGGGCGACCCGCCAGCGCTGGTGGCGGCCGCCGACAAGGCGCGCGAGGTGCTGGGCTGGACGCCCACCCAGTCGGACATCGACAACATCATCCGTACCGCGTGGCGTTGGCACGGCCAGAACGCCACCGTGCAGAGCGAGCCCGCCTGAGATGTGCGGCCTCAACGGCGTCTTCGCCTTCCACCCCGCCGCCGGCGCTCCCGCCGAAGCCGAGCTGATCGCCACCCGCGATCACATGCGCCTGCGCGGGCCAGACGGTTCGGGGGCGTATTGGAGCGAGGGGCGGCGCTGCGGGCTGGGCCATCGGCGGCTGTCGATCATCGACCTGTCGGACGAGGCCCTGCACCCGATGAAATCGGCGGACGGTTCGCTGGTCATCATCTTCAACGGCGAAATCTACAACTACCAGGCCCTGCGCGCCGAACTCGAAGCGGAGGGCGCCCAGTTCCGCACCCACTCCGACACCGAGGTGCTGCTGCAACTCTATGAGCGGCGCGGCGAGGCGATGACCGATGGCCTGCGCGGCATGTACGCCATCGCCATCTGGGACGCCCGGCGCGGCGGGCTGTTCCTGTCGCGCGACCCCTACGGCATCAAGCCGCTCTACACCGCCAACGACGGCTGGACCTTCCGCTTCGCCAGCCAGGTGAAGGCGCTGTTGGCCGGCGGTCAGGTCTCCCGCGAGCCGGAGCCGGCGGGGCTGGTTGGCTTCAACCTGTTCGGCAGCGTGCCCGAGCCCTTCACCCTCTACCGCGACATTCGCGCCCTGCCCGCCGGCCACAGCCAGTGGATCGACGCCGCCGGGCCCCGCCAGTCTCGCCGCCACACCGATGTCGCCGCCATCCTGGCCGAAGGGGCCGAGCACCCCGCGCCGGCCGGCGAGCTGGCCGCCCGTGTTCGTGAGGGCGCGCTGGACTCCGTGCGCGCCCACCTGGTCGCTGACGTCGAGGTCGGCGTCTTCCTCTCAGCCGGGGTCGATTCCGGGGCGCTGCTCGGCCTGATGCGCGACGCCGGGCAGGAGAAGGTCCGCGCCATTACGCTGGGCTTCGAGGAGTTCCGCGGCACGGCCGAGGACGAGACCCCGCTGGCCGCGCAGATCGCCGAGCGCTACGGCGCCGAGCACATCGTCCGCCAGGTCAGCGAGCGCGAGTTCCGCGACGACCTGCCCGGCATCCTCGAGGCCATGGACCAGCCCTCCATCGACGGCATCAACACCTGGTTCGTGGCCAAGGCGGCGCACGAGGCGGGGCTGAAGGTGGCGCTGTCGGGGCTGGGCGGCGACGAGTTGCTGGCCGGCTATCCGAGCTTCCGCGACATCCCCCGCGCCGTGCGGCTGCTGCGAGGACCGGGCGCCGTGCCGGGCCTTGGCGCGCTGGCGCGGCACGCAGGCGGCGTCGCGGGTCTGGGTCGGCGCTCGCCGAAGATGTTGGGGCTGGCCGAATACGGCGGGACCTATCCGGGCGCCTACCTGCTGCGGCGCGGCCTCTACCTGCCGTTCGAACTGGGCAGCGTCATGGACGCGGGGATGGCCCGCGAAGGCATGCGGCGGTTAAGGCCGCTGGCCCGGCTGAACGAGGCGCTGACGCCAATGCCGAAGTCGGCGGTGTCGCGGGTGTCGGCGCTGGAGTCCTGCTTCTACATGCGCAACCAGCTGCTGCGCGACGCCGACTGGGCGGGCATGGCTCACTCGCTGGAGATCAGGACGCCGCTGGTCGACATCGAGCTGCTGCGCCGCCTGGCGCCCGTGATCCCCCACCTCACCGCCGACGCCGGCAAGCGCGCGCTGGCGGCGGCGCCGTCTCTGCCCCTGCCCGATGCGCTGGTCGACCGGCCCAAAACCGGGTTCGGGGTGCCGACCGGCCGCTGGCTGTCGGCCGCCTCCGACCGCAAGGGCGCCGCTTCGCGCCTGTGGAGCCGCGAAGTCCTGGCCAGCCATGCCGCGCCAGCGCCGCCTGCCGGGACCGCGAGGGCGGCTTGAAGATCCTGGCCCTGGTGAGCGACTCCTTTGGCGCCGGCGGCGGTATCGCCCAGTACAACCGCGACCTGTTCGGCGCATTGGCCGCGACCCCGGCTGTCACCAGCATCGATGTCCTACCCCGCCATGCGCCGGAGGTTGCAGGCGCGCTTCCCGGCAAGGTCCGCCAGATGGGGGCGCCGGCTGGACGCGCGGCCTATGTCCCGGCGGCATTCGCCCAAGCGCGCCGACTGCGGCCCGGCGTGGTCTTCTGCGGCCACTTGAACCTCGTTCCGCTGGCCGCCGCCGTTGCATCGCGGGCCAAGGCCAGGCTGGTGGTCCAGCTGCACGGGGTCGAGGCGTGGGAACGTCCGCCCGCTCTGCACCGCCGCGCCGTGGAAAAGGCCGATCTGGTGCTGTGCGTCAGCCGCCATACCCGTCAGCGGCTGCTCACCTGGGCCGACATCATGCCCGAGCGGGTCGCTGTGCTGCCCAACACCGTCTCCGACGCCTTCTCGCCGGGCGACAAATCCGCTGCCCGCCGCAAGCTGGGCCTAGCCGAGCGGCCCACCCTTTTGAGCGTCGGTCGACTTGACGCGCGGGAGCGCTATAAGGGCCACGACCGCGTCATCCGTCTCCTGTCCGCCTTGCGGGACCAGGTCGGCGACGTGGTCTACCTGATCGCGGGCGACGGAGATGACATGAGCCGGCTGCAGAGCCTGGCGGCTGACTGCGGCGTAAGCCCCCGCGTCAGCTTCCTGGGCCAGATACCCGCGCCGCAGCTGCCCGATCTCTATCGGGCCGCCGACCTGTTCGTGCTGCCCTCCACCGGTGAGGGCTTCGGCATCGTCTATCTCGAAGCCATGGCGAGCGGCACGCCAGCCTTGGGCCTTGCCGAAAAGGGCGCGCTCGACGCCCTGGCCCACGGCGAGCTCGGATCAGCGGTCAGCGAGGACCAGCTCCTGAACGCCATGGCCCAAAGCCTGAAGCTGCCCGCGCGTTCCGGCCCCCACCTCGCCGACGCCGTGCGCACGCGCTTCGGCCGCGACGTCTTCGCCCGCCAGGCGTCCGCCGTCTTCAGCCAAGCCCTGGACGCCTGACATGGAAACCATCCTCGAAGCGGGGCGCGCCGAGAAGGACTACTGGCGCGAGCTATGGCGCTATCGCGAACTCTTCCAGGTCCTGGCCTGGCGCGACTTCACGGTGCGTTATCGGCAGACGGTCATTGGCGTGGCGTGGGCGGTGATACGCCCCGTCCTGACCGTGGCCATATTCACCATCATCTTCGGCAAGATCGCCAAGTTGCCCACCGAAGGCGGCGCCCCCTACCCGCTGATGGTCTTTGCGGCGATGCTACCGTGGACCTTCTTCTCGACCGCCCTGTCGGATACGTCGAACAGCCTGCTGGCCAATGCGAGCCTTGTCAGCAAGATCTACTTTCCAAGGCTGATCGTCCCGGGGTCGAAGGCGGTCGTCGCCTTCATCGACTTCTTCATCAGCTTCCTGATCCTGGTGGCGATGATGGCGTGGTACCGCTTCGCGCCCGGTTGGGAGGTCATCTTCCTGCCGGCCTTCATCCTACTGGCCTTCCTGGCCGCGATCGGGCCGGGACTTTGGATCACCGCCCTGAACGTGAAATACCGGGACTTCATATACCTGATCCCCTTCCTGGTGCAGTTCGGCCTCTATGTGTCTCCAGTTGGGTTCAGTTCGGCCCTCGTGCCGGCCGAGTGGCGCCTTCTCTATTCCCTCAACCCGATGGTTGCGGTGATCGACGGCTTCCGCTGGTGCCTGCTGGGCGGTGCAACGCCGATCTACTGGCCAGGGTTGGCGCTAAGCCTGGGCGTCGTCGCCATCTTCCTGTGGGTAGGGGTGCGTCAGTTCCGCAAGCAGGAACGCACTTTCGCAGACCTTTTCTGAGGCGGGCATGACCAACGACACTGTCATCCGCGTCGAGAACCTCTCGAAGAAGTACCTCATCGGCCACGAGCGTGTCAGCCCGGGCCAGCGATCCATGCGCGACCTGCTCGTCAACAGCTCCCGGCGGTTAGCCCGCAGCGCGATGCAGATGGCCCGAGGCCGGCAAATCGTCCAGGGCGATGAGGTCGAGGAATTCTGGGCCTTGAAGGACGTCTCGTTTGAAGTCCGCCGCGGCGAGGTGATGGGCATTATCGGCCGCAACGGCGCCGGCAAGTCGACGCTGCTGAAGATTTTGTCGCGCATCACCGAGCCAACCGAAGGCCGGGTGCGCATTCAAGGACGGGTCGCCAGCCTGCTAGAGGTGGGCACCGGCTTCCACCCGGAACTGACCGGCCGCGAAAACATCTATCTGAACGGCGCCATCCTGGGCATGCACCGGGCCGAAATCACCGCCAAGTTCGATGAGATCGTCGCCTTCGCAGGCGTGGAGAAGTTCCTCGACACGCCGGTAAAGCGCTATTCGTCGGGCATGTATGTGCGACTGGCCTTCGCCGTCGCCGCCCACCTTGAACCCGAAATCCTGATCATCGACGAGGTGCTCGCGGTAGGTGACGCGGAGTTCCAGAAGAAGTGCCTCGGCAAGATGCAGGATGTCGCCGGTAATGGCCGAACCGTCCTGTTCGTCAGCCACAGTATGCAGACCGTGGCCAAGCTGTGCCATTCGGTGATGACGCTGACTGCGGGGCAGGCCAGCGCTCCGGACTACAATGTGAACGCCCGCATCCGGGCTTATCTCGGTACTGAGGCAGCGGCCATTCCCACGTGGGAAGGCGTCCTGCCGCAGGGCTGCGAATGGTTCGAGGTCCACAAGGTGCAGGCGTTCCAGGGTTCGGATTCGAAGGACCCAGCGACGCTCTTCAACAACTCCTCGCCCATCAGGGTGAAGGTGTCGGGAATCATCCCGCAGTCCAACCCTGCGCTTACCTTCGGCATCGCCGTCTTCGCCGAGGATGGCGAACTCCTGTTTTGGAGTTACACAACGGACACGAAGGAAGCCGAATGGCCGAAACTGCACGTCGGGCCATTCAGTCTTTCAACTGAAATTCCCGCCCGCCTGCTCAATGCGGGAACATACCGGGTGGAGGTGATCGCCAGCCTGCATTTCCAAAGCTGGCTGCTGTCGCCGGGCAACTCGGATGCCGCCATCTCCTTCACAATTTCCGGAGGGCTCAGTGACTCGCCGCTCTGGCACGAGCGCCGACCCGGCCTGCTGGCGCCGGTGCTGCAATGGAAGTCAGATTAGATGACGGCAGCTGTTCGTCTTCGGCAAGCGGGCTAGATGATCGGGATTTCGCTGCGCGGGGGGCTGGGCAACCAGATGTTCCAGTATGCCGCCGCGCGGGTGGCGGCTGAGCGACTGGGTTGTCCCCTCGCCGTCCACGAATGGAATGTCGGCAGGAGCGCCGCGATGCGCGGGGCCGGCTCCCGGCGGGTGCGGGCCGAGGTGGCCAGCTACCATCCCGGAGTGATCCAGTCGCGCCTTGGAACCGGCCTACAGGCTATTCGCGAGACTGCCGGCGAGCACTACTACGCCAAGCTGCACCGGCGCTTGTTCCCGCGTCAGTTCAGCCCGCGCTCCGTCGCGGTCGAGGGCGAAGGCGAAGGCGAGATGGAGGCCTACGATCCGGCTTTCGACGCGCTCAAGCCGCGGACGTGGCTGAACGGCTTCTTCCAGTCGGCAAGGTACCTGCGCGGCCACGAGGCGCAGGTCAGGCGGTGGTTCGCACCCAGCCCCGCCATAGCCGCTCAGGTGGAGCGTCTCTCCGCCGCCTTCCCCAAGCCTGCCGAGCAAATGGTCGCCATCCATGTGCGCCGCGGAGATTACCTGACCCAGCGGGGGATCTGCGCCCACACCGAGACCGGCTGGGCGCTGCCCGTCGACTACTACCGCAAGGCGCTGCGGGAGCTTCCCGACGGGTTGCGGATTGCGCTATTCTCTGACGATCCGGCTTTCGCGATCGAGCATTTCGGCGATCTTCGCCCGTGGGTCTCGACCGGCAATTCGGCGGGCGTGGACCTTCACCTGATGGCGAGCTGCAGATACGCGATCATCGCCAACAGCAGCCTGTCGTGGTGGGGCGCCTTTCTGAACAAAGCTGCGGCCCCGGTCGTCGTTGCGCCGAAATACCATCTCGGCTTCCGAGAGAAGGTCTGGTTCCCTCAGGACATCGACGTCGATGGCTGGACCTATGTCGAACTCTGAGCCCCCGACGCCGCAGACGCCGGCTGTCCTGTTCCTGATCTTCAACCGGCCGGACACCACCGCCGAGGTGTTTGCGGCCATTCGGCGAGCACGGCCAACCAGGCTCTATGTCGCCGCCGATGGACCGCGCCCGGGCCGCGACGGGGAGGCCGCACTCTGTGATCAGACCCGCCGCATCGCCACGGCGGTCGATTGGCCATGTAACGTGCTCACGCTGTTTCGCGAGACCAACCTCGGCTGCGGCGCGGCGGTGGGCGGGGCGGTAAGCTGGTTCTTCGAACACGAGCCGGAGGGGATCATCCTGGAGGATGACTGCCTGCCCGACGCGAGCTTCTTCCCCTACTGCGCCGAACTGTTGGAGCGACACCGGCGGGACGAGCGCATCATGTGCATAGCCGGGTTTAACTCGGCCCCCGAGCCGTTTGCAGGGTCCGACAGCTACACCTACTCGGCCTTACCTGCGATATGGGGCTGGGCGAGCTGGCGGCGCGCCTGGGCGCACTTTGACCCGCTGGCGCTTGGGTCCCCCACCCTTCGGCAGGACATCCGCGCGGTGTGCAAGGACAAGGTGTTCGAGAACACCTTCGTCGAGGCGTTCGCCAGAACCGCCAGCGGCGAGCTCGATACCTGGGATTACGTCTGGAACTACTGCGTGTGGGCCCAGAGGGGCCTGACCTGCATTCCGCGCGTGAACCTGGTCAGGAACATCGGGTTCGGCGAGGACGCCACCCACACCACCGACGCCGATCACCCCCGCGGCAAGCTTGAGGCCCGGTCGCTGGAGTTTCCTCTTCGCCACCCGGCGACCGTCGCACGGGACAGACCGTTCGAACGGCTGGTAATTCAGCACTCCTACGGCATACAGCTGGTAAAGGGGCCGAGTCTGTTCCAGCGCGCCCGTGGAAAGCTCAAACGTATATTGCAAGATGCCTGATCAACGCGCGCGCACTGAGGGATCGGCTCGATACCATGTTGGAACGGCAGCCTCGTGAGCCTGCGCCGTTTCCTGCCTTCGCGGCCGCCACGGGCGCAGCCAGACGCCGAGTTGCGGATCGGCCCGTTCGCCCTGGCCGCGCCGGCCGGGCACATGCTGACCCAGTACCAGGCCGACCACCGCCTCTATGACCGGCTGCCGGCCTTCCTGGCCGCGCGCCTTGGCCTGGGCGCCATCATCGACATCGGCGCCAACGTCGGCGACACCGCCGCCGCCTTCGCCTGCGGCGATCCGAAGACCATCATCTGCGCCGAGCCGAACCAGAAGTTCTTCCCCTATCTGGAACGCAATGCCGAACTGCTGCGCGCGGCCGGCCACACCGTTATCTGCGAGGAAGTCGCCATCGGGCCGACGGGGAGGGGCGGCGGATGGATCACCACCGCCTCGACCGCCCGCCTGTCGCAGGAGGGCGAACAGGCCATCACCTTCGTCAGCCTCGACGACCTGAGCCGCAAGCACGGCTTGTTCGAAGCCGGCGTCAGTCTGGTCAAGTGCGATGTCGACGGCTTCGACGGCGCGGCGCTCAGTTCCGGCCAGGAGCTGATCTCCCGGCTTCGCCCGCTGCTCTACTTTGAAAATCAGGTAACCGGCGATCAGTCGGCCTCCGACCTCGAAGCGCTCTACGCGATGCTTGGCGAGAACAGCTATGGGGCCTTCGGCGTATTCGACAACTTCGGCGCCCCAATGATGCGCACCGACAGCGCCGCCGCGGTGCTGGACCTGATAGCCTACGTCCGCTTGCAGGACGACGGCCTCTCGACGCGGAGCATCCACTACATCGACGTCCTGGCCGCCGCCGACGTGTCCGCGTTCGAGGCCCTGTGGTCCCAGTACGGTGATTTCGCCCGGTCTCGTGGCTTGGCGCCATGAAGGTCGTGCACCTGAATTTCCGGGATGCGGGCGGAGGCGCCGCCATCGCGGCGCGGCGCCTGCACCAGGGCCTGCGGGCGGCCGGCGTCGATTCCACCCTGCGCGTGAAATCGCGCCGCACGGACGATCCGGCCGTTTCGGAATTGGCCTATCCGACGTCCCTGCCCGCTCGGATGGAGCGCCGGTGGGAGCGCTCGCGGACGGCCGCGGAGATGAAGCCTTACCGCCGCGCGCTGGAGACGGGGGTCAGCCTGTTCTCCAACGACCGCGCACCGGGCGGCGACGGGTTCTGGGACGCCTTGCCACGTGACGCCGTGGTCAACCTTCACTGGATCGCCGGCATCGTCGACATGCAGCCGCACACGCTGCAGGCGGCCAGGGGACGTCCGCTGGTGTGGTCGCTGCACGACTACAATCCCTTCACCGGCGGTTGCCATTATCCGTTGGGATGCGAACGTTTCACCGGCGACTGCGGCCGCTGCCCTGCCTTGAAGAGCGAACGGGAGCAGGACTTGTCGCGCCGAATCCACGCGCGGAAGACCGCCAGCTACCGCGCCTTCGATCCCCGGTTGACGCGCATCGTGGCGCCCAGCGTCGCCTTGGCGCGCGAGGCGGCGAGCAGCTCGCTGTTCGCGAGGCTGGACGTCATCACGATCCCCCACGGCGTCGACACGGAGGTCTTCAAGCCACGCGACCAGGCGCTGGCCCGCGACCTACTGGGCATCCCCGCAGAGGCCCAGGTCATCCTCTTCGCGGCGGCGTCGGTGGACTCCCCGTTGAAGGGTATCGACATCCTGGCGGCGGCGCTGTCGCAGATGCGCCGGCCCGACGTGATAGTCGTTTCGATCGGCGCATCCGAAGTGACGCTGGATCGCGAGATCCGGCACATTTCGCTGGGCGAGTTCCACAACGAGCGCTTGATGTCGCTAGCGTATTCGGCGGCCGACATCTTCGTGACCCCCGCCAGGGCGGAAGCGTTCGGCCTGGTCGCGGCCGAGGCCATGGCCAGTGGCCTGCCCATCATCGCCGCGGATGTCGGCGGCCTGAGCGACATGGTGCGCGACGGGCACAACGGCGTGCTGGTCCCCCCGCTCGACGTCGCTGGCTTCCGCTCGGCCCTCGATACCTTGATCGACGACGCGGAGCTGCGCGCGAGGTTCGGTCTGGCGAGCCGGCGGCGCGCGCTCGACGAGTTCTCCCTCGACCTTCAGGTCAGCCGCTACAAGGTGCTGTACGAATCGCTGGCCCTCGCCGGAGCCGGCCGATGAGCGGCGCCGTAAACCTGGCCGACCTGCCGCCGCCGCCGGAGGGCCGCGATGGATGGCCGTGGACGCAAGGGGGCGCGCCGCTGGCGCCCGTGCGGCCGGACGGCTCACCCTGGCCGCGTATCTCGATCGTCACGCCGAGCTACAACCAGGGCCGCTTCCTGGAGGAGACGATCCGTTCAATCCTCCTGCAAGGCTACCACGACCTACAATACATCGTCATCGATGGCGCCAGCACCGACGAAACCCTCGAAGTGATCCGCAAGTACGAGCGCTGGATAGACCACTGGGTCAGCGAGAAGGACGACGGTCAGGCCGACGCCATCAACAAGGGCCTGGCCCACTGCACGGGCGAAATCTTCCAGTTCATCAACTCCGATGACTACTTGGCGCCCGGCGCTCTGAAAGCGGTGGCCGAAGCTGTGGACGGCCATGATGCCGTCGCCGGCCTCGTCGTCGACTTCGATCCCGAGGGGGGCGAGACGCCCTATGCTAGCCGGAGCCTGAAGCCGGCCAACTTCGTCAACCGCCCGCCCGGCTACTGCTACCACCAGCCGGGGGTTTGGCTGCGCACGGCGCTGGTCAAGGCGTTGGGCGGGTTCGAGGTGCGCTGGCGCTACAAGTTCGACTGGGTCTTCCAGCTCCGCTACAGCGAACGCTGGCCGCGCGTGGCCTACATCGACGACGTGCTGGTCCATTTCCGGCTGCACCACAGTTCCAAGACGGTGTCGGAAAGCCAGGGCTTCTGGGAAGAAGAACTGGTAGCTCGCGAGCTTCTCTACCATTCCGCCGTCGACCGCGACTTGAAGGCGGCGCTGGCGGCATTCGTGCGGCGCCGGCACTGGCGGGCGCGGGTCGACGAACTGGCGACGGCCTCGGGTTTGAGCCGCGGCGCGGCGGCACGCAAGCTCTGCGCCGAAACGCTCCGCGATCCCTTGCGGCGCATCGACCGCTACAGCGTGGGCGCGCTCAAGCGGCTGCTGGTCAGATAGAAGGCGATCTGATGGACCCGGCGGACATCTACTACCCCGAACGCAACAGCGCCTTCAGCATGCCGTCCGTCTTCGCCCACCAACCGCGCCCGAGCGCCGCGATGGCGTTTCGCAAGCGAACGGACGAACAGGGCCCGCGATAGTGAGCAGGGTGGCGCGAGGGCTGGGAGCGCTCAGGCAAGGGCGTCTTCGATCGGCCGTGCGCCAGCGGATAAGCGGGGCGCTACATGACGTGTGCGACCGCTTAGCCTATGGCCCAAACCGAATCCTCGCCGACGAATTGGCCGCCCTTTCGGAAATCGAAGTGTCCAAGACGGTTGAAATCGTGATGGGCGAAAAGGCCCATCGCAATTGGGATCAAGAGTATTTCGGCGCGCACGGCCAGATGGTCCTGAGGTCGCACCCAATTCCGATCCGCACTCCAGCCCGGTTGAGAGATGTCGAACTCGCGGGCGGGACGATCCTGTTGAAGGACGGGCGTGTGATCGAAGAGTCGGGCATGTCGCAGCACGAGTACCTGCTCAAAGCCCGCCGCTCGCCGCAGGTGGTGTTCCGGCGCCTGGCTCCCACGCTGCACATCGACGAAGCGGTCTGCCTGACCAGCGCCATGTCCAAGTATTATTTCCACTGGATTACCGAGGAGCTGCCTCGCGCAATACAGCTGGCCGACCTTGGGGCTCTCAGGGAAGGCGTGAAGATCATCATCGATGGCGCCGAAGCCCCCTTCCAGGCGCAGACACTGCAAGCGCTGCTCGGCGTGCGGGCCGGCGACATCGTTCATCGGGCCGATGTCGAGGATCGCCGAGTCGTTATCGGGAAGTGCTGGATTCCCTTCTACAACCACCTGCGCACGGTTGAGACCGAGATGGTTGAATTCCTGCCGGCCGCCGCCCTGGTTCGCCTGCGCGAGCTCGCCGCTCCGGTAGGGCGAACGCTGAGCCCACGGTCAATATTTATCCAAAGGCCGCCGCATCTTGAGCGCCACGTCACCAACGCGGACCTTGTTCAACAGCAGCTTCCCGGCCTTGAAACCGTCGCGCCCGAGCACCTGAGCTTTGTCGAGCAGGTGGAGCTCTTCAGGTCGGCGAAGGTGATCATCTCACCGCACGGCGCGGGGCTGGCGAACACCGTCTTTTCGCAGGACGCGCTGATTGTCGAACTGTTCCCCCGCGGACGCGCGGCGGACCTCAACTACCTGCAGATGGCCACGGCATTGTCGCTGGATCACCACATCATCTGTGTCAATGCCGATCCTGAAAATCTTCACATCACCCTGAGCCAGGCTGATGTCGAATACATCACCGGACTGGTGAACGCCCGGCAGGAAAAGCAACCCAAGTGACCGCGCGAATGAAGCTGCTGATCGTCAGCTCCGAGCCGCTGAATCCGGGCGACACCTTCTCCTCGATCTTCGAGCTCAGCCAGGCCAAGCTGCTTGGCAAGGTGCTGGATGTGGCCATTCTTTCGGTGGGCCAGGCGCCTTTCGCGGTCTTAAGGCCCGTCCGGCGGCATGTCATCGAGGGGGTGCGGGTCTATGAGGGCCTCGCCTCGCCTGGTGGCCGGTTCGAGGCTTCGCTGAAGCGCTGGACGGCGGCGGCGCGGAAAGGCTTCGCGGCCTACCACAGGGAAAACGGCCGTCCGGACGTGATCCACGCCCACGGCCGGTTCCTGAGCGCCGGCGCCTTCGCGTCCGGTGCGGGCGTTCCTTACCTCTACACCGACCATTCGAGCCTCTATCAGCGCGGCTATGCGCCGGATGAGGCCCGGCCGGTCCTGCGCGAGGTCGTCGAGGGAGCCGCCGTCTATTCCACCGTTAGCCCCTCGCTGGCCAAGGCGGTGGAGGCCTTCCTGGGCGGCGAGGTTCGCCCGGCCGTCATTACGCCGAACGTCCTTGACCCGATCTACGAAACCGCCGCGCCAAAGCCGCCGACCGCCGGCCCCTTCACCTTCATCAACATCGCCACGCTGGACGCCAACAAGGGGGTGGACGTGCTGATCGGCGCCTTCGCGCAGGCGTTCGGGGCATCCGACGAGCGGCTGGTCATCTGCGGCGACGGCCCGCTCCGTGGCGAGCTCGAAGCGCTAGCTCGTGAGGTGGGCGTGGCCGAGCGGGTGGCTTTCCTTGGCAAGGTCTCTCGCCAAGCGGTGCTGGAGGAGATCGACCGCGCCCATGTGCTGGTCATCTCCAGCCACGTCGAGACCTTCGGCGTCGCCGCCATCGAGGCGATGGCGCGGGGCCGACCGGTGGTGTCGACGCGGTGCGGCGGGCCCGAGGGCCTGGTGGATGAGAACAACGGGCTGCTGGTCCCGCCCGGCGACGTCGAAGCCCTGGCCGGCGCCCTCCAGACCATCGCCGCGACCTACGGTCGCTATGACCCGGCGGCGATACGCGCCGGCGCAGTCGGGCTTTATGGTGAGGCGGCCTTCCTCGAACGGATGATGGGCCTGTATAAGGCGGCCGCGCATGATCGGCATCGTTGACTACGGCCTTGGCAACCTTCGCTCGATCCAGAACATGCTGGATCGGTCCGGCATCGCGTCGGTCATCACCAGCGACCCCAAAGAGCTCGCCAAGGCCGACAGGCTGATCCTGCCCGGCGTCGGCCACTTCGGCTTTGGCATGGCGCAGCTGCGCTCACGCGGGCTGGTCGAAGTGCTAAACGAGCGGGTGCTGGAGGCCAAGGTCCCGACGCTGGGCATCTGCCTTGGCGCCCAGCTGCTCGGCCGCCACAGCCAGGAAGGCGACGCGACGGGTCTGGGCTGGATACCGATGGACACCATCGCCTTCGACCGCACCCGCCTGACCGGCGGCCAGAAGGTGCCGCACATGGGCTGGGCCGA
>Ga0190272_10000232_pt1 | contig 33410 bp, 24 predicted proteins | sample Popmic504T_FD_133746 | JGI IMG/M metagenome (GOLD analysis project Ga0190272, IMG submission 133746) | Populus adjacent soil microbial communities from riparian zone of Shoshone River, Wyoming, USA - 504 T | ecosystem: Environmental > Terrestrial > Soil > Riparian zone | place: USA: Wyoming...
ATGGTGTCGTCGGCGAGTTCACGGACCAGCGGGAATGCTAGTTTGGGAGAACGTTCTCACGGGCGAAGTACGCGGCCGCCCGCTTCAGGATCTCCACTTCCATCTCCAGGCGCCGCTTGTCACGACGCAACTCGACGAGTTCCTTCTTCTCCTTGCTCGTCAGCTGGGTCTCGCTACCGGCGGCATCGATATCGGCCTGGGCCGGCCAGTTCCGCAGACACGACTCGGAAATACGCAGTTCCTTCACCAGGTCCGCGATCGGCTTGACCCGTTCACGGGCCAACTCGACCGCACGACGACGGAAATCGGGAGGGTGAGCAGCGGGCACGACGACATCCTTCCCGGTGGCCAGGGCCACCTCAGATCAGGTGTCCGTGCCATGGGGGGAACCTCAGCTGCTGTCTGTTGTCACAACATGGCATACGAACAGTGGGCGCGTCAGGTGAGCAGGGTGTGTGGATCAGCTCGCGGTGGCGTTCAGCCGGCGGATGCGTCCTGCGTCCCGGCCGGCCGGCTCTCCGCCACAAGGGTTGGCGCCGTCGCGTCGAACGCCGCTTCGATCGCGACCTCTTCCACTCCGCGGAGCAGCGCCTCCACGTGCTCCTCGGTGAGGCTGGCCATGTCGAAGATCACCTGCAGGTGGATCGTCTCCGGGTGGTCCTCGACGGTGATGAAGGCCTGCTCCGGCAGGTGCTCCAGGTCGCCGTCCCAGGACAGCCAGGTCTCGGGCAGCTTCTCCTGGATCTGCGCCATCGTGACCGCGGTGTCGCGCGCGACGTCCTGCCTCGCGGTCAGGCGCCGGTCGTTGATCCGGCAGGAGACCCTGGCCGGGTATCCGCGTTCGTTGTCCAGCCGCGCCATGAGCTCGTCGAGTTGGTCGGGGTCGTAGTAGGCGTTCAGGCCGGCGACCATCGAGGCCCGTCGCGCCTGCGCGACGACCTCGTCGACAGTGGTGTTCGCGAGGTCGAGAGTGAGCACGGAGTTCTGGCTGAGCGAGGCGATGGCCTGGGCGAACCCCGGCCGGAACCGGTTGCTGACGATGACCTTGGCGGTGAACGGGTCGACGCCGGTGGCGCGCCCGATGGCGATGGCGATGACGGCCAGCAGCACGCGTGCGGTGTCGGTTCTGGTTCGGTTGGCGATGGCGAGGACGGCGAGGTAGGCGGCCGGTGAGTGGAACCGGCCGTGCCAGTACCGCTTCCCCAGCCGGCCCGGGTACCTGGGTTCGCCGAACGTGAGCGGCGGGATGGGCCGCAGCTGGGACTCCCAGTACTGCATGGCACGGTCGCTGACCCGCCGCGCCTGCGAGGTCTGCTCGCGCCGCGCGAGGTCGAGGGCCTGCAGGGCGTCGGTGGGACCGGCGCCGCTGCCGGTGCGCCCCGACAGCGGACGTCCGATGCCGAGATCGGCCATGAGCAGCGTGAGTGCCGTCCCGTCCGCGACGATGTGGCCGAACGTGAGCACCAGGTACCGCGCGGCCCGGTGCCGCACCACCGCCATCCGCAACGACCACTGGTGGTAGGGGTCGATGGGGACGAGCAGCCAGTCGTACCACATCTGGTCGGTGTACTTCGCCGCGTCCGCCGGCTCGACGTCGTCGGCGACGTCGACCACGACGAGGTCGATCTCGCCCGACGCGAACACCACTTGGTACGACTCGCCGTCGGCGCCGGTCGCCAGCCGGGTCCGCAGCGCCGGATGCCGGTTCATGAGCCCGCGCAGGCGGTCGGCCACGTCCTCGACCGCGGTGCCGTTCGGTAGGTTGTGCGCGCCGCTGGAGTTGTGCGTCCAGCCGGTTTCCCGCATGTCCTGCAGGATCGTCTTCTGCCCCCAGGTCAGCGGGGCGGTGCCGGCGCCGTGCCCGGAGAACGGCACGACGATCCGCTGCTCGGACACCGGGATCATCGGCCGAGCACCAGGCTCACGTTGTGGCCCCCGAAGCCGAACGAGTTGGACAGCACCGCGTTCACCGCGGCCTTCAGGGGTTGCTTGCGGATGTGGTTCAGCTCGCAGGCCGGATCGGGATCGTCCAGGTTGTGGGTGGGCGGCAGCAGCCCGTGCCGCATTGCCATGATGGCGATCGCGGCCTCCACGACGCCGGAGGCGCCGAGCAGGTGTCCCGTGACGCCCTTCGTCGAGCTCACCGGCGGTGTCTGCGTGGGGTAGACGCCGCGCAGCGCCGCGGCCTCGGCGGCGTCGCCGGCCCTGGTGCTCGTGCCATGGGCGTTGACATAGCCGATGTCGCTGGCCGACAGACCGGCGTCCCGCAACGCCCGGCGCATGCTCTCGGCGGCGCTGGAGCCGTCCGGTCGGGGCGTGGTGGGGTGGTACGCGTCGTTCGTGGCGGCCCAGCCGAGCACGTCGGCGTGCCGCCTGGCCCCCCTGGCCGCCGCGAACTCGGGCCGTTCGACCACGAACACCCCGGCCCCCTCGCCGAGCACGAGCCCGTTGCGTCGCCGGTCGAACGGGCGGCTCGCGGCTGTCGGGTCCGACCAGCCCCTGGCCAGCGCGAGGGCGTTGCCGAACCCGTCGGCGAAGGTCGGGAAGAGCGGCGCCTCGCTGCACCCGCACACCACGACGTCGGCCTCGCCCGCGCGCAGGAGGCGCATCGCCTCACCGATCGACTGTCCTCCGGCCGCGCACGCGGTGCCGATCGACGAGGTGTACCCGCGAATGCCGAACCTGAGCGCGACGCGGGCGGCCGCCATGTTCGGCAGCGTGCCGGGCAGCAGGTACGGACTGACCCCCAACCGGCCCCGCTGCGACCGCTGGACCGCCTGTTCGGTCAGCGTCTGGAGGCCGCCGACGCCAGCGATGACGACCGCGACGCGGTACGGGTCGACGTCCCGGCCGACCTCGATGCCGGCATCGCCGATGGCGTCCTCGGCCGCGCGCAGCGCTATCACGATCGAGCGGTCGACCAGCCGTGCCTCGGTGGCCGGGATGACGCTCGCCGCATCGATGGCCGGGCCGAACCCGGCCGCATCGACCACCCCGTGCAGCGGATGGCCCTCCGGCGGTCGGACCAGGCCGGAACGGCCATTGCAGACCGCCTCGAACACCTCGGCCGCCGTGGTGCCGACCGGGCTGACCAGCCCGATCCCCGTCACGGTCGCACTGGTCACCTGGCCGACTCTGCCCGCACCCGCTGTGCCACCGCCTGGCAGAGCTCGCCCACAGTCATGACGGCGACCGTCTGGGCCTCGTCCTCGTCGAACCGCACTCCGAACCCGTCCTCCACCCGCATGGCGAGCTCGGCCAGCGCGAGGGACGTCAGGTCCACGCCCGCCGGGCCGAGCGGGGTGTCGTCATCGACGTCGTCGGTGTCGTACTTCATCTCTGTCAGCGAGCCGAGGAGGAACTGACGGATCTCGTCGATCATGGCCGGCGCCTCTCCAGACGGGGACACCGGTCAGCATCGTGCCATGGTGATCTGGCGGTCAAGTGGTCTCGATGCGGCCGCGGTCAGGTTCCCAGGCCACCGGCAGCGACTCAAGGGTACGGACGACCAGGCCCGGCTTGAACCGCAGTTGCGACTCCGGCACGGCCAGGTGCAGGTCGGGCAGCCTGCGCAGCAGGGCGCCGAGCGCCTCCTGCAACTCCATGCGGGCCAGCGCATGGCCGAGGCAGTGGTGCGGGCCGGCGCCGAAGGCGAGGTGCGGGTTGTTCGCCCTGGTCAGGTCGAGCCGGTCCGGGTCGGCGAACACGGTGGTGTCGCGGTTGGCCGAGACCACAGCCGGCAGCACCGCTGACCCGGCCGGCAACCGCACGCCGCCCAGCTCCACCTCCTCGGTGGTCACCCGGGGCAGCAGGATGCCGTTGTCGCCGAGCTGGATGAAGCGCGACAGCTCGTCCACCGCGGACGCGACCGCCGCCGGGTCGTTGCCGTCCAGCGCCGTGAGCTGCTCGGGATGGCGCGCCAGGACGAGCAGGAACAGGTTGAGCTGGTTGGTGGTGGTCTCGTGGCCGCCGACGAAGATCCCGGCGGTCACCGACACGAGTTCTCGCTCGGTCAGGTCGTCATGCTCGTCCCACGCGGCGATCAGCGCGCTCATCAGGTCATCGCCCAGGTTCTCGCGGCGTGCGACGAGCAGCTCGCCGAACGCGGCCAGCGCGGCCGTGGGCTTCTCCGGATCGGCGTCCCAGTCCCCAACCAGCGCGTCCGACCAGGTACGGACCCGGTCCTGGTCGTCGTCGGCGATGCCGAACAGCCTGCTGATCACGTAGATGGGCAGCGGCGCGGAGACGTACGGGATCAGGTCGGCCGGTGAGCCGGCCGCCATCAGCCGGTCGATCATCTCGTCGACCAGTCGGGCCACCGTCGGCCGCATGTCCTCGACCCGGCGGGGGGTGAAGGCGTTGGCGACGACCCGTCGGATCCTGGTGTGCCGGGGCGGGTCCATGCCGATCAGCGAGTCCTCGGCGAGCGAACCGAGCTCCCGGGTCGGGCGGTTGGGACCCGCCGCCGCGGCCCGGCTGAACCGCGGGTCGGTGAACACCCGCCGCACGTCGGCGTGTCGGGTGGCCAGGTATGCGATCGTCCCGTCGGGCAGCTCGATCTGCGGCACCGGGCAGCCGGCGCGGAGTTCGGCGTAGTCCGGCGACGGGTGGTAGATGGTGGGCGCTGGCGTGAGCGGGAACCGCAGCGGCGACTGCTGCTGGGTCATCGGCGGGCTCCTTCACCGGTGGCGAGCGCGGCCAGGGTGTCGACCACGGTGGCGAGGGTGGGCATGCGTTGCATCCGTTCGCGGATCAGCATGGCCGACTCGCGCCAGCGGCCGTCGCCGATGAGCTCGCCGACCGTGTCGCGGACGGTGGCGGAGTCCGGCTCGTCCAGCCAGGTTCCGGCGCCGGTGACGGCGAGCCGCTCACCGTTGAAGTGCTCGTCGCTCACCTGGGGCAGGATCAGCTGGGGCACGCCGCAGGCGAGCGCGGTCATCGTCGTGCCGGCCCCGCCGTGCTGGATCATCGCGGCGCAGGTCGGCAGCACCAGGTGTAACGCGAGCGGCGCGTCCGCCACGCGGACGTTGCCCGGCAGCGACCCGAGCACGGCCCGGTGGGCCTGCGCCACCAGCACGACGACCTCGACGTCCAGTTCCGCCACCGCGCGGATGACCTCGGGCAGCTCGGTCCGTTCGCTCAGACCGGGGCCGGCCACCGTGCCGGCGGTGACGCAGACCCGCGGGCGCGCCTGCGGGTCCAACGGCTCGTGCAGCCAGCGCGGCATGACAGCCGGCCCGTTGTAGGGCGTGTACCGGATCGGCCGGCTCGGCCCGGCCAGCGGCACCTGCATCGGTGGCGGCACTGGGTCCAGCATCAGGGCGCCGGTCAGGCCGATGTCACCGGCATCGAGCCCGAAGGGGTGGGCGAGCGGACCGAGCACCGTCTCGCGGTCCAGGCGGAGCGTGACCGAGGAGTCCGGCCCCCACAGCGCCAGCACGCCGGGGACGCCGAGCGCCGCGGCCGCGACCGCCGCCGCGAGGTTGAACGGTTCCCAGACCAGCAGATCCGGCCGGTAGTGCCGACCGAACGCGACCAGGTCGTCCAGCATGGCCGCGGCCAGCCGGACGACACCGCCGTCGGCGGTGATCGCCGGTTCGAGGGAGCCGTCCGGTTCGTGCCGGTCGAGCCGCCCCACCTTGCCGATGCGGTCGGCGAACGTCTCCTCGAAGTCGACGTCCTCACCGATCGGCACCGCGGCGAGCCCGGCACCGGCGATGACGGGGGCCATCGCCGGGTGGCTTGCCACCAGCACCTCGTGACCCGCTGAGCGCAACGCCCACCCGAGTGGTACCAGGCAGTAGAAATGCGACCGCCAGCCCCAGGTCGACAGCAGAATTCGCACCGCTCATGCTAACCCGTCGGAAGGGTCGACCAGTCCGTTGACGCGGAACGGATCCGTGCCTGAGGCTGGCACCGGTGCCAGCCGCTGGGCCGGGTGAAGAAGGAGCGTCCTGGTGATTCCCCTTTTCAAGGTGGCGATGTCGGACTCCGCGCCGAAGCTGGTCGAGGAGGTCCTGCGAAGCGGCTACGTCGGCCAGGGGCCGAAGGTGGAGGAGTTCGAAGGCGCGCTGGCCGCCCGGATCGGGAACGCCAACCTGGCCACGGTGAACAGCGCCACCTCGGGCCTGCACCTCGCCCTGCACCTGGTCGCCGGCGGGGCCGGGGACGACAGGGACGGCGGCGAGGTGCTGACCACCCCCATGACGTGCACCGCAACGAACTGGCCGATCCTCGCGAACGGTCTGCGCCTGCGGTGGGTGGACGTCGATCCGGCGACGCTGAACGTCGACCTCGACGACCTGGCCCGCAAGATCTCCCCGGCCACCAGGGCGATCGTGGTGGCGCACTGGGCCGGATATCCGGTGGACCTCGACCGGCTGCGCCAGGTGCTCGACCGGGCCGAGCAGACCTACGGCGTCCGGCCGATGGTGATCGAGGACTGCGCCCACGCCTGGGGCGCGACCTACCGCGGGCTGCCACTGGGCAACCACGGCAACATCACCGTGTTCAGCTTCCAGGCCATCAAGCACCTCACCTGCGGTGACGGCGGCCTCATGGTCCTGCCGAACGACGAACTGCGGCGCCGCGCCCGACTGTTGCGCTGGTACGGGATCGACCGGGACAGCAAGTCCAGGTTCCCGTTCATGGACGACATCGCCGAATACGGTTTCAAGTTCCACATGAACGACATCAGCGCGAGCATCGGCCTGGCCAACCTCGAACACGTCGACGAGATCGTGCACAGGCATCGGCGCAACGCCGCCTACTTCGACGCCGAGCTCAGCGGCGTCCCCGGCCTCGAGCTGACCGAGCGCTCACCGGACCGGGAGCCGTCGTTCTGGATCTACACCATCAAGGTCGAGGACCGGCCGGGGTTCATGAGCAGGATGGACGAGGCCGGGGTAATGGCGAGCCCGGTGCACCAGCGCAACGACGTCTTCAGCTGCGTCCGCGACTACGCCTGTGTCCTGCCCGGTCTGGACAGCGTCAGCGAGCGGATGGTCTCGATCCCGGTCGGCTGGTGGCTCTCCGAGGACGATCGTGCCCACATCGTGTCCACGATCAAGGCCGGCTGGTAGCCGTGACGACCCCGAGCACGGTCTCCGAGCTGCGCGAGTACCCGTTCGAGCCGTTCACCGGCGAGCTGCCCGACGAACTGCTGGACATGGTCGTGTCCGATCCGGTCAGCCGGGTGCGGCTGCCCGACGGCGAGGCCGCCTGGCTCGTGGTCGGCTACCAGGAGTGCTGCACCGTGCTGTCCGATCCGCGGTTCTCCCGCCTGCCACGGGGCCACGCCCCCGAGCCGGACGAGCAGGGTCCGCGGCAGCTCACAATGGACGGGCCGCCGCACGCGTGCGTGCGGCGGGTGGCCGGCCGGGCGTTCACCGCGCGGCGGATGGAGGCCTACCGGCCGCGCGTGCAGCGGTTCGTGGACGAGCTGATCGACACCATGATCGCCGGGCCACGCCCGGCCGACCTGGTGAGCGGCCTGGTGGCGCCCCTGCCGCTGCTCGTGGTGTGTGACCTGCTCGGTGTCCCCGTGTCGGACCGGGACCGCTTCTACGGCTGGATCGCCGGCCACAACTCGGTGCTCGCCTACGGCTCCGCCGAGGCCGACCGCGCCATGGCGGAGCTGCGGGTCTACCTGGCCGAGCAGCTCGACGCCAAACGGGCCCAGCCGGGGGACGACCTGCTCTCGGTGTGGCTCGACGACCAGGACGGGCACGACCTGACCGACGACGAGCTCATCGAGCTGGCCATGGGCCTGCTGCTGGGCGGGCTGGAGATCAACTCGACGACCGTGGGGATGCGCGCGCTGTTCCAGCACCCCGAGCAGCTCGCCACACTGGTGCGGGCGCCCGAGAAGATCGTCTCGGCGACCAACGAGATCCTCCGGTACACCGCGGTCAGCAGCATGTTCCTCGTCCAGATCGCGACCGAGGACCTGGAGCTCGGCGGCGTGGCCATGCGGGCCGGCGACCGCGTGATGGCCGTTCCCTGGGCCGCCAACCACGACCCGAGGTTCTTCCCGGACCCGAACGTGTTCGACATCGACCGGAGACCGGGCGTGCCACACCTCACGTTCGGCTACGGCCCGCATTTCTGCCTGGGCACCGCGCTGGGGCGGATGCAGGTGGAGCTGTCGATCGCCGCCCTGCTGCGCAGGCTGCCCGGGCTCGCGCCCGCGACGTCGCTCGACGAGCTGCCCTGGCGACACGACCGGATGAACTGCGGCATCGCCTCGTTCCCCGTTGTGTGGGACGAGTGTGGGACGACGGTCAGTAGCTCTCCACCGCGTTGACCGAGTCCGGCCAGTACCGCTGACCGGGGGCCGCGACGTAGTCCGGCCAGCGCGGTGGGTCGCCGGTCGGATGGTCGCCGAGCACGGTGATCCGCTGCCCGCGTCGCAGTTCGGTGTAGTCGTTGATCGCGTAGTGCTGGGTGATCCGGTTGTCCCAGATCGCCACGTCGCCGGCCTGCCACCGGTACCGGCAGGTGAACTGCGGACCCTCGGAGAACCGGAAGAGGTACTCCAGGAGCGCGTCGCTCTCGTTGCGGGACAGCTGCGGGATGTGCGAGGTGAACAGCCGGTTGACGTACAGCGAGCGGCGGCCGGTCTCCGGGTGGACCCGCACCACCGGATGCTCGGCGCGGCTGGTGAACTCGTTGTCGATCCGGATCACGTGGATCGCGGTCAGCCCGTCCAGCAGGTCCCGCAGCGGCGCGGACAGGTCCTCGTAGACCAGGTACTGGTTGGTCCACATGGTGTCGCCGCCCGCGGCCGGTACCTGGATCAGGTGCAGGATGGAGGCGATCGGAGGGCTCTGGTGGAACGTCATGTCGGTGTGCCAGACGTCGACCTTGCCACCGTGCTCGGAGTCGATGGTGACGATCTCCGGGTGCCCGTCCAGCCGCGGCAGGTAGGGGTGCAGCTCGACCTCGCCGAACCGTCGCCCGAGCGCGATGTGCGCCTGCGGCGTCAGGTCGGTCTGGCCGGGCAGGAAGACCACCTGGTGCCGCAGCAGCCGGTCATGGATGGTGGCGAACCGCTCGTCGGTGAGGTTGTTGAGGTCGATGCCGCGGATCTCCGCGCCGAGGGCGCCGGCGATCTGACGGACCTCGAGTGCGGTCGTGCTGGTCATCGGCTCTGACTCACCCTGCTTCACCCTGCCTCGCCCTCGTTGTGGACCCGGGGCCATTCTGTGTCACGGTCGTCGGCAGCGTCCATGCTGTTCACGCTGTCCATGGCCTGACGACGGCCTTGACGGCCACCGAACCGTTCTGGAGGCTGCGCCGATGGCATCCGACGACCTGGCCGCGCGGCTGGATCGGCTGACGGACCTGGCGACTCCGTTCGCCGTCCGCACGGTCGTCACGCTGCGGGTACCGGACCGGATCGCGGCCGGCACCAGACACCTCGACGACCTGGCGGCGGCGTGCGGCGCCGACCCGGACACGCTCGGCCGGCTGCTGCGCTTCCTGACCCATCACGGTGTGTTCGTCGAGCCGTCACCGGAGAAGTTCGAGCTGACCGAGCTCGGCCGGCTGCTCTGCCAGGGGGACGGCGGCGGCCACGGGGCCTACCTGGAGCTCGACGGCCTCGGCGCCAGGATGGACCTCGCGTTCGCCGGGCTGCCGCACGCCGTGCGCACCGGCGGGCCTGGGTACGCCTGGGTGCACGGTCGGGACTTCTGGGCCGATCTCGACGCGGTACCGCGGTACCGCGCCTACTTCGACGAGCTGATGCGCGGCCTGCAGCGGGTGACCGCGCCCGAGGTGGCGACGCTGTACCCGTGGCAGCACGTCGACCACGTCACGGATGTCGGCGGTGGCTCCGGCGGGCTGCTGGCCGAACTGCTCGGCGCTCACCCGCACCTGCGCGGCACGGTGGTCGACCGGGCCGAGCCGGTGGCGACGGCGGCCCGGATGCTGGCCGACCGGGGACTCGCCGATCGGGCGGACGCGGTCGCCGGGAGCTTCTTCGACCCGCTGCCGCCGGGCGCGGACGTGTACCTGGTGTCCCGCGTGCTCACCGACTGGAGCGACGGTCACGCGACCGCGATCCTGCGCCGGTGCGCCGAGGCCGCCGGGTCCACCGGGCGGGTCCTGGTCGTCGAGGTGCTGCCCACCGAGCCCGACTCCTCCTACGACCTGAAGATGCTCGTCGTGGTCGGTGGGAGGCGGCGCGGGCTGGACGACCACATCGCACTGGCCGCACAGGCCGGACTGCGCAGCGTGCACACCTATCGAGGCGATGCCGGCCTGACCGTGATGGAGTTCGGCTGACCGCGTGATTTACCCCCGTTTCGGTAGCACGGTACCGTCGGCTGGCTGCGAACCACGCCCCGGTCGAAGGGTGGACGCGCATGAATGTCGCCGACTCGCCGCCGTTCCAGAACGCTATCGACAGGTTGCTGCGAAGCGCGTCGGGACGCCTGCTCAACCGGGAGCTGAGCCGTCGCTGGCCGGAGACCGGTGAGCAGCTCGACACGATGGCCCGCCATGCCCTGTTGCCGGCCGGCAAGCTGCTCCGACCGATCATGGCCCTGCAGGCCGCGGAGATCGTCGGGGGATCGGCGGCGGACATCGTCACCGCCGCGCTCGGCGTGGAGTACCTGCACGCCGCGACGCTGGTGCACGACGACGTCATCGACGGCGATGCGCTGCGCCGGGGCCGCCCGACGGTCGCGGCCGCCTTCGGCGTCCCGAGCGCCATCGTCTCAGGGGACAGCCTGATCTTCAGTGCGTTCGAGGCGTTGGTGGACGAACCGTGGGCGTCCACTCCCGCGCGGGTGATCGCCGTCGTCGGCGCGCTCGCCGAGGCCGGTCGGGACCTGTGCCGCGGGCAGACGCTCGAGGCGCAGCTCGTGGGTGACATCGAGGCCGGGGCCCGGTGGTACCTGGAGATGATCCGGCTGAAGACCGGTGCCCTGTTCCGGGCCGCCTGCTACATCGGCGCCACGCTCGGCGGCGCGGACACCGACACCGCGTCCGTGCTGGCCCGGTACGGCGAGCACGTCGGGATCGCCTTCCAGATCCGCGACGACCTGCTCTGCTACGTCGCCACGCCGGAGTCGACGGGCAAACCCGCGTCGAGCGACCTGAGCAACGGACGGCCGACGCTGCCGCTCATCCTCGCCTACCAGGCGGCCGCCGTGCCCGAGCGGCGGGAGCTGCTGGCGGTGCTTGGCCGGCGTGCCGGGGAGCTCGATGGGGACCTCGACCGCGTCCGTGACCTGGTGACGGCCCGCGGCGCGGTGGCCGCCGCGCACGGCCGGATGACGGAGTACGTGGAGCGAGCCCTCGCCGAACTGGCGGTGTTCGCCCCGTCGCCGGGTCGCACCGTGCTCGAGGGCATCGCCCGCTGGACGACCGGCGGCCCGGGTGCGGGTGTCCCGGGTGCGGATGTCCCACAGGGTGACGCGCGGTGACGACAGCCCGCCGCGCCAGGCGCAGTCTGGTGGCGCATGTCGAGACCTGCCGGCCCTACACGCTCTGGTACCCCGGGCTGGTCGGCCTGGGCGGCGCGGCGCTGACCGCGGGCCCGGCCCATCCATGGCTGTTGCTGGCGGCATGGGTCGCACCCACCGCCGCCTGGCTCGGTGCCCACTACCTCGGCGACTACTTCGACCGGGCGTTGGACGCCGGCAGCAAGCCACACCGGCCGATCCCGTCCGGCCGCCTCAGCCCGGCGACGGCGCTGGTCTGCGGCGGTTGCTGCATCGTGGTGCTCGCCGTGCTCGCGGTGCTCGGCGGATGGGGCACCACGGCGGTGGCCGTGCTCGGTGTGGGCGGCATCATCGCCTACAGCCGCTGGTTCAAGGCCCGTGGCGTGGCCGGCAACCTCGTCCGCGGTGCGCTCGGCGCGATGGCCCTGCTCTACGGCGCCGCGGTCGCCCGCGACTGGCCGACCACCGCGACGCTGGTCATCCTGCTCGTGCTGGCCGCCGTGTTCTGGTTGCACGACACCATGTCCAACCTGGTCGGCGCACTGCGCGACGTCGTCGGCGACCAGGCCGGCGGCTACGCCACGCTGCCGGTCCGGTGGGGCACGCCGCTCGCGGTCCGGACCGCGGTCGCCCTCTACGTCGCCATGGCCGGCACCGCGGTGGCCGCGGGTCTGCTCCGCCCGCGGCCGCACTACTTCGTCACGCTGGCCGTGGTCGTGGGGCTGGGGGTGGTGGCGCTGGCGCCGGTGGCCGTGCGCCGCGCCGCCCTGCCGGTCGCCACGGCCCTGCGGGCGCACGAAGTGCTGGTCGTCGAGCGGATCGTGTTGGCCTCGGCCGTCGTCGGGCTGGGCCTCGGCGCCGGCCGGCAGCTCGTGCTGGTCGTCCCGCTGGTCATACTCACCTGGTGGACCCAGTCGATCATGCGCGCCAGGCACGAGCTGGGCGACCGATCTTCTCCCACCCTCAGGGCGTCCGTGGAGGGCATCCGATGACCACCGTTTCCCCCGCCGACCTGACAAAGGTCATCGAGCGCGGCGCCGAGGCGCTGCTGGCCCGCCAGCGCGACGGCGGCGTGTTCGGTGACGACCCGCCGGCATCGGTGCTCGGCACCGCGGGGACCGTGGCGGCGCTGCACGCGGCCGATCCGGCCGGCACCGCCGACCTCGTGGCCGCCGGTACGGCCTGGCTGCGTGACCACCAACTCGACGACGGCGGTTGGGGCGGGGTCGTCGGCGCCGACAGCGAGGTCGTGCCAACGGCGATCGCGGTCGCGGCGCTGGCCATGACCGCGGCACGGGACAGCGGGGACAACGCTGCCGCGATCGCGGCCGGCCGGGCTCGGCTCGCGGCGCTCGGCGGCGTCGACGCGGTGACCGACCGAGCCATCGCGCTGCTGTGCCGTCAGTTCCTTGTCATGGCCGGGATGCGCGCCGAGGCCGGTCGGCTGCGCCGACTGCCGCTGGAGATCGTGCTCGTCGACCGGGTGCGCCGTCGGCGGATCTCGTTCCGCACCACGCCGTTCATCGGTCTTGCGCTGATGCAGGACGGCCTGCTGCCGGCGCCCGGCCCGTTGCGCCGGGCCACCTTGCGCCGCGCCAGGCCCGTCGCGCTGCGGCTGCTGCGCGCCGTCCACGACCACGAGGGGCGCACCGGCGCGCTGAGTGAGGACCCCTGGCCGGCCGCCCTGGTGCTGCTCGGCCTGGCCCGTTCCGGGGAGGCACCGGACATGGCGGAGGCGATCACCGACTGGCTGCGCCGTGCGGTGCGCCCGGACGGGGCCTGGGACGCGGTGACGAACCTCGACCTGACCCGGTCCGCCTACGCGGCGACCGGCCTGATCGCCGCCGGCTACGCCGAGGACCCCCGGCTGCGCCCGACCCGGGAGTTCTTCCACGCCACCCAGAAGACCGAGCCGTTCACGGTCCTGGACGTGCCACCCGGCGGGTGGAGCTTCTCGAACCGGCGCGGCTGGCCGGTGACCCTGGAGTCCGCGGAGATCCTGTCCGCGCTGGCCAGGCTCGGGGCTCGGGGTGCCCCCGAAGGCACTGCGGGCGCCGACACGGACCCGGTGCTGCGCTCCGGCCTGGAGTGGCTGGTCGGCCGGCAGGACTCGCGGGGCTCGTGGAGCCTGTGGGTGCGCGACACCAGGCTGCCCAACGACGGCCCGTGCCCGGCGATCACCAGTCAGGCGATCACGGCGCTGCACGACGCCGGCCATACCGACGACTTTCCCGCGATCGCGTCCGCGGCCACCTGGCTGCTCTCCCAGCAGCGCGCGGACGGCACGTTCGAGAACCTCTGGTACCGCGACCACACCTGCGGCACCGCGGTGGTGGTGGGGGCGCTGTCCCGGGTCGGACACGCGCGGCACGACGTGGTGCGGCGGGCCGTCCGGTGGCTGTGCGACACGCAACTGCCGGACGGCTCGTGGGGCACCGGCGACGGCACCCCCGGATCGGTCGAGGAGACCGGGTGGGCGGTGCAGGGTCTGCTCGCTGCTGGCGGCGGTGCCGAGGTGACGAGCGCGGTCGATCGCGGCGTGGGCCGGCTGCTGGCCTCGGCGCTGCCGACCGGCGGCTGGGAGCCCACCCGGGTCTGCAACTACATCCGCCATCACATGCGCTACCCAAACGCCGTGATCACCCAGGCGGTCGCGCTGCGGGCCCTCGGGGAGTACCGGTCCGTCACGGCCGGGCGGGGCGCCGAGACCTCCGACGTGGTCGCGCAATGACCGGTGCAGCGACCGCTGTCGACGTGGTCGTGGCCGGTGCGGGCGCCGGGGGACTGGCGGCCGCCCGCGCGCTGGCCGACGGCGGGCGGCGGGTGCTCGTGCTGGACAGCCGGCGCACCCCCGTGCCGACCGCGAAAGGCGAGATCCTGCAGCCCGAATCGGTGCGCGTCCTGGACCGCTGGGGCGTGCTCGACGCGCTGCGGTCCACCGGTGCGCGGCCGGTGGACCGGCTGGCCATCCGCGACCCGCACGGGCGGTCCCTGCTGTCCATCGACTACGGCGTGCTGCCGGACCCGCACCGGCAGATCGTCTGTGCCGAGTACGCCGACCTGTGCCACGTCATCGCCGCCGCGGTGCCCCCCACCGTCGAGATCATGCGCGGGGTCCGGGTCACCGACGCGCTGCGGGACGGCGACGGCCGGGTGTGCGGAGTGCGCACGGTCGGCCACGGCGACGCCGGCGGCACCGAGATCCGGGCGGGGTTGGTGGTCGCCGCCGACGGCATGTCCTCGCCGCTGCGCAGGGCCGCGGGGATCGAGGTGGACCGCCGCGAGTACCCGCACCGCCTGCTGGCGTTCGACCTCGGGGCCGAGGTGGGCGGCGTCGACGTGGCCGACGAGCTCTCGGCGTACCGAACCGCCCGCGGCCTGTGCCTGGTGTACCCGCTGCCGCGGGCCCGCTGCCGGCTCTACGTCCAGGTGAGGCCGGACGAGTTCCGGTCGGGGGGCATGACCGACCTGCCCGGCTGGTGCGATCGGCTGCTCGCCGACGTGCCGGCGCTGGGCCCATTGCTGGGGGGGCCGCTGGCCGCAGCCGTACGCGCCGGCCCGCACCGTCGCCAATTGTTCGCGGTGTACCGGCTGCGGGCTCGCCGGCTGTCGGTGCCAGGTCTGGCTCTCGTCGGCGAGTCGGCCCACGCCGTGCACCCGATGGCAGCCCAGGGCGTCAACAGCTCGCTCACCGACGCCATGACGCTGGCCGAGGCGGTTGCGGCGGAACCGGAGGTGGACCGGGCGCTCGAGGTGTACCACGCCACGCGCCGGCCCCGCCTCGACCACATCGCGACGGTCAGCCACAACGCCGCCCGCATGATCACCAGCACCTCCGGACCGGCGAAGCTGCTGGGCGGGCGGATGATGCGCCGGACGGCGGCCAATCCGCGCCTGCTCAGGCGCACCGCCGGCAATCTGTCCGGCACCGATGTGCGGCCGCTGACCTTCGTCGACCGGCTGTACCAGTTGGGGCTGCTCGTCGACCGGCACGCCCAGACCCTGACCCCGAGCGAGGCCGGATGAGAGTCCACGTCCAGCAGACGGACCTGTCCATGAACGAAACGCCGTATCCGCCGCTGCCGTCCCTGCGGCAGGCCGTCGAGGAGGGCGCGGCGACCCTCAACCGGTATCCGGACCGCACCGCAGCGGCGCTCACGGCCGCGCTCGCGTCGCGGTTGGACGTGCCGCAGGAGGCGATCCTGGTCGGCCCCGGTTCCGCCGGGCTCTGCCAGCACCTGGTGCAGGCGTTCGGACCGAGGCCGGACGTCGTGCACCCGGCACTGTCGTTCGAGGGCTACCCGTTGATCATCCGCAACGCCGGCGCCAACGCCGTGCCGGTGCCGATGGCCCCGGGGCGCGGGGTGCCCCCGACGGACGGGTACGGACACGACCTGCCCGCGATGGCGGCGGCCGTGACCGACCGGACCCGGTGCGTGCTCATCTGCAACCCCAACAACCCGACCGGAGCCGTGCTGCACCGTGCCGAGCTCGTCGAGTTCCTCGACCGGGTTCCGGTCGACGTACCGGTGGTGATCGACGAGGCGTACCGGGACTTCGTGACCGACCCGGACGTGCCCGACGCAATGGACCTCTACCGCGCCTACGACAACGTGTGCGTGCTGCGCACCTTCTCCAAGTCCTACGGTCTCGCCGCGCTGCGCGTGGGCTATGCGGTGGTACCGCCCCGGGTGGCGCCGCCGGTCCGCATGATCGGTGCGGTGTTCTTCCCGAACGCGTTGGCGCAGTCCGTGGCGCTGCGCAGCCTCGAGACAGACGTGACCGCCGAGCTGACCCGGCGATGCGCCACGCTGGTGCGGGCACGCGCCCGGCTCACCGCCGAGCTGCGCACCCTCGGCCTGACCGTGGCGCCCAGCGAGGCGAACTTCCTCTGGTTGCCGCTCGGTGAGCGGGCCGTTCCGTTCGCGGAGGCGGCCAGGCGGGCCGGCATCCTGGTGATGGCGCTCGACGGCAAGGGGGTGCGGATCACCGTCGGCTCCGACGACGCCAACGACCGGCTCTGCGCGTTCGTCCGGGACAGCGATCTCTGACGATCAGAATTCCCTGGCCCCGCGCGACCATGAGACCATCCGGCCAGCACCGCCCCGGCCGACGTCGGACTGGTGGGGAACCACGACGACCGGGTGACGATCGTGAGGCGGTGCGTCCGCGAGCGGCACGAATGACAGGGGTCTGAGGTAGAACAGACCTTGACGTGCCGCGGGTGCGCGGCTCGACACCGATCGGCTCAGAGGGAGGCGGGCGTGGCCACGTCGATACCGGCGCTCGTCGAGCCGTCGGTGCTGCGTTGGGCACGCGAGACCGTAGGTCTCGTCCCGGTCGCCGCGGCGCGGAAGATCGGTGTCCCGGACGACAGAGTCGATCAGTGGGAAGCGGGCGAGGCATCGCCGACGATCTCCCAGCTGCGCAAGGCCGCAGGGGTGTACAAGCGCCCGCTGGCGGTCTTCTTCCTCCCCGAGCCGCCCGAAGACTTCGACACGCTGCGTGACTTCCGGCGGCACGTCGGCGCGGAGTCCGGGGACTGGACACCGGAGTTGCATGGCGAGTACCGCCGCGCGGTCGCCCAGCGGGAAGCGGCGCTGGAGCTGGCGGAGATCGAGGAGACCCCGCCGCCGACGACGTGGCGTCTGGAGCCATTGCCGGACGATGACGAGCAGCTCGCCGCAGCCGCGCGGGCGCTGTTGCTCGGACAGACGCCGCTGCCGCTGCCGAAGGCCACCGGCACGAAGTACGAGCACCTGAACACCTGGACCGCCGCGCTCGAGGAAGCGGGCGTCCTGGTCATGGCCACCTCGGGCGGCCGGGTCGAGACCAGGGAGATGCGGGCGTTCTCCCTGTACTATGACGAGCTGCCGGTGATCATGGTCAATGGCGGCGACGCCGCCCGTGGCCGCCTGTTCTCCCTGCTGCACGAGTACGTCCATTTGCTGCTGCACACCAGCGGGCTCTGCGACACGACCACCGACACCAGGGCGACGGACCCGAACAGCGCCCTGGAGGCGCGTTGTAACGCGGTCGCGGCGGCGGTCCTCATGCCGCGGGACCTCGTGCTGGGCAGCCCGGAGGTGGACGGGCGACGGGCGCTGCGCGACTCGTGGGACTACACCGCGCTCCGTGACGCCGCGGCGCCCTTCGGTGTCAGCGCTGAGGCGTTCGCGCGTCGGCTGCTGACCCTCGGTCGGATCGACCGCGAGTTCTACCAGGCCCACCGCCCGCGATTCCTCACCGCCCACCAGAACGAGGAGGACCAGACACCGTCCGGGGGCGGCAACTGGTACCGCAACAGGGCCCGTGACCTGGGCAAGGGGTTCGTCCGTCGCATCGCCGACGCGCACCGCCGCAGAGTTATCGACAGCTACACGGCCGCCTCGTTCCTCAGCGTGAAGGTCGACCAGATCGACCGGCTCGCCGAGATGGCCGCTCTCGGGGAGTCCGCGTGACCGAACTGCTGTACTCGTTCGACACGAGCGTGATGATCAACGGCCGTCGTGACCTGTTGCCGCCCGACCTGTTCCCCACGCTCTGGACCAAGCTCGAAGGCATGATCGCGTCCGGGGCCATCCGAGCCGTCGATGTCGTGCGCGACGAGCTGGGTCGCAAGGACGACGACGCGAAGAAGTGGGCCACCAACCAGGCAGGCCTGTTCCTGCCGCTCGACGAGGACATCCAGCTGGCAACCCGAACGGTGCTGGCGCAGCACAGCAGACTGGTCGGCAAGGGCGGGCAGCGCAACCTCGCCGACCCGTTCGTGATCGGTCTCGCCCGAGCCCGTGGCGGGATCGTGGTCACCCAGGAGACGCGAACCAACAACCTGGAGAAGCCCCGGATCCCCGACGTGTGCAAGGCGATGGGTGTGCGTGCGTCGATCTTGGCGGGTTCATCCGCGACCAGGGCTGGACCTTCTGACGATTTGCCAGGCATCGCGCCCCCGCGCCTTCCACTGGACCTCCGCGCCGAGCCGCTATCCGTACCCTTGCTCCGTGGTCGGCTCGCCGAGCTGGTCGAGCGCGTCCTCGGCGAAACCGGCGAGGCAGAGGTAGCCCAGGCCGGGGTCGTAGTCGGCGGCGACCACCGGATCGGCCCCGTCGGCGGTCAGCGCGTCGACCAGGCGCCACCACACCCCGGTGGTGGGCTGCCCCGGAGGCACCACGGTGACGCCGTCGCGACGAGGCTGCGGCCAGGCGGCGGCGAGGGCGTCGCCCAGGACCACGTGACCCGCCTGCAGTTCGGTCAGGTCGGCGGCGACCAGGTCGGCGGCCGCATCCGCAGGCACGCCCGCGTGCTGCCGGACCGCGGTGAGCCGAGGGCCGCGGTCGGCGTCGTCGCTGCCGAACACCATGGCGACGCCGCGGTGCTGCTCCGGCGCGGGGACGGGCGAGTCGTAGGGGAGTACGGCCTGCTCGACGACGAACAGCAGGGCTCGGCGGCAGCCGGCCGTGCCCAGGTAGTCGCGCACGATGCGCAGGCCGCTGAAGGCCGCCGCGCAGCCCTGGTCGCAGATGGCGAACGACAGCGGTGTGCCGGGACAGCAGTGGCTCAGGTAGGTCGCCGTGGCCCGGCCCGGCCACGTGTCATGGATCGAGAACGCCAGCACCAGCAGGTCCACCGGTTCCTGGTCCGGCACGACCGCGTCCAGCAGCGCCCTGCCCATCTCGCCGTACGAGTGGCCGGGCGCGCAGGACCGCGGCTGGACGCCATAGGGTTCGGCCAGGTCGGCGAGATAGGCCGCGGTGTCGGGCCGGTGTCGGGCCGGCCCGGGGAACGCTCTGCGCTCGGCGCGGATCAGGTGCACGTCGGCGCGCTGCGCCGGCCGTCCCGGGCGGATGGCGAACACCTGGCTACCCCGGCCGGCTGTGGCCGGCGATGAACGTCGCGAGCTCTCCCACGGTCTGCAGCTCGTCCGGGTTCATGGTCTCGACGTCGATCTGGATCTCGAGCCGGTCCTCCAGTTCCAGCAGCAGTTCCAGGGACAGCGAGGAGCTGAGGTCGAGCTCGTCGGCCAGACGCATGGTCTCGGTGACCGGTTCCGTGCGCCGCAGCAGCCGGGTCAGGATCGCCGTCATGGTGTCGACCACGCGTGGCCGTAGCTCCGCGTCGATCTCGGTGCCGGCGTTCGATGCCGTCATGTCCGTCTGGCCTCCTGACGAGCCGGTCAGTGCTCGAACACCATGGCCGAGAAGGTCGCCCCGTCGCCGACGCCCACGGCCGCCACCAGGTAACGCTCGCCCTCGCGCAGCAGCCCACGCTCCCGCGCCGTCCGGTAGTTGATGAACGCGTCGGCGCAGAAGACATGGCCGTTGACCGGCACGTTGTCCAGCACCACGCGCTCCACCGGGAACTTCAGCAACAGGCACAACCGCTGCCAGGTCACGATGTTCACATTGTGCGGCAGGACCAGGTGGATGTCATCGAGGGTCACCCCGGCCTCGGCCAGCGCCCGGTGGATCACCTCGGCCAACGAGGGACGGTACTCGCGCTGGAAACGTTCCGGGGTCTCGCCCACCTCGGAGTCGAACTCGCCGCGCTGGTTGCAGGCGTAGGCCAGCAGCCGGTCGCGTGGGCCCGTCGCGCTCACCAGGCACGCGGCCGCGCCCTCGCCGAACAGCGAGGTCCCCGGGAGCAGCCGGGCGTCCTGGGTGAACGCCTTCTCCCCGGTGAGCACCAGCGCCAGCGCCGAGTCATCCGAGTCCCCGGTGTCACCGGGCGGGTCGCCGGCGAGCAGCCGGCCCGCCAGCTCGATCGCCAGCAGTCCGCTCGCGCAACTCTGCTGGGTCACGGTGAAGGCCACGGCGTGCTCCAGGCCGAGTGCGCGGCAGACGTCGTGCAGGGGGTTGTGGGGGTACGGCGCGACGACCGGCAGCGCCCGGCCGTGCAGAACGTAGCGGATCCGGTGCTCCTGGCCGCGCAGCCCGGGAAGCGCGCTCGCCGCGGCGTGCAGCAGGTCCGACAGCGTCCGGTCCGGGTCGATGCCGATCTCGCTCAACCCGTGGAACCGCCGGAACAGCCGCACCTGGATGTCGGTCAGACCGAGGGGCTCGGCGAAGCTCTCGATCGGGGCGCGGTGCGGCGGCAGGTAGACCGCCACCGCGTCCAAGGCGGTCACAGCGACGGATCAGAGCACCGATCCCTCGGACCCGTCAAGTCCTGCCGGACCGTCCGCTGTGGACTGTCGTTGGCGGATGACCTCGACCGGGCTGGGACAGTCGCCGCGCCGCTGCCGCCGCGCGGCCGCCGCCCAGCTCGCGACGCTGGCATCTGGTGCGCAGCGGATGCAGCGGCGAGGATAGGCGGGTGGGTGCCAGCCGGACGATCGCGCGGTCGACGACGGGGCCGCGCTGATGGTGCTGCCGGCCGCCGAGGACCTGATCTGGGCGCGGCAGCGACGCGCGACGGTGCGGGCCGCGGGCGGAATCCTCGATCTCGTGCTGCCGCTGCGGGTCGGCGGCAGTGGGCAACCGCTCTTCTGCGCGCCCCCGATCGTCGGCCTGAGCTGGTGCTACCTCGCCCTGCTGCCGCACGTGGGGGCCGAGCATCCGCTCTACGGCCTGCAGTCCAGGGGAGTGCGGCGGCCGGAGCCGCTGCCGGTCAGCATGGCGGAGCTGGCCCGCGACCTCGCCGACCACATCCGGATGACGCAGCCGAACGGGCCCTACCACCTGTTCGGCTGGTCGCTGGGTGGCAATGTCGCGTTCGCGATCGCCGAGGAGCTGGAGCGGCGCGGGCACGAGGTCGGACTGCTCACCATCCTGGACGCGGGGCCGACGCCGCCCGACGGCCTGAGCGACGCGGAGGACCGAGCCTGGTTCCTGTACAACTTCGTGCTCGCCGAGTTCGGTTACGAGCCGGCGCTGCGGGCCGGCGAACCGGAGCCGCAGGCTCGCACGTTGGCCCTGGTCAGGGGGCGGCCGGGCCTCGGGCTCGACGAGTGGTCGGACCGGCAGGTGCTGGCCCTGCTGCGAGTGATCAGGAACAACGTGACGACCGCCCGCGGCCACCGCCCCGGCCGGGTCCGCTGCCCGGTGCTCTTCGTCGCCGCCACCCGCAGCGAACCCACCACCGAGGAGAAGCTCGCGGCCTGGCGCCGGCACGTCGACGGACCGCTGCACGCCATCGAGGTGGACTGCCGGCACGACCACCTGCTGCTGCCGCAGCCGATCGCACGGATCGGCGCGGAGCTCACCGACCGCCTGGGCGCCCACCGGATGCCCCCATCCTGACCCGGCGCGCCGGTCCGGTACTCACCGAGTGACGCCGGACCGGCAGGATCGCGGTGATCGCCTAGACCAAACGAGTGGCGACGACCACGAGCGGATCCAACCCGGGACGAAGCGTCGTTGTCCTGCGCCGCTCGGCCGCTCTAGCCTCGCCTGATGGACTCCCGACCTCCGGCCCCGGCCGGTGACGCCGGCCTCACGATCGTCACACCGGGCCTGGACCGTGGCGAGCTGATGATCGAGGCCGGCGGGTTGCGCAAGACGTACCGGGGTAGCCGCGGACGCAAGGGCGCGGCGGTCGAGGCGGTCCGCGGTGTCGACTTCGCCGTGCGGACCGGGGAGATCTTCGGTTTCCTCGGCCCGAACGGGGCGGGCAAGACGACCACGCTGCGGATGCTGGCGACGCTGGTCCGACCGGACGGTGGACACGCCACGATCGCCGGCACCGACCTGCTGCGCGCCTCCGCCCAGGTCCGCCGGCACATCGGTTTCGTGGCCCAGACCAGCGGCACCTACGCCGAGGCCACCGGCCGGCGCGAGCTGGTGCTGCAGGCCCGCTTGCACGGCTCGGCCAAGTCCGACGCCCAGCGCCTGGCCGACCAGGTCATCGAGACCTTCGACCTGGCCGAGTTCGTCGACCGGCGCATCCAGACCTACTCGGGCGGGCAGCGGCGGCGCCTGGACGTGGCGCTCGGCGTGATCCACGGCCCCACCGTGATGTTCCTCGACGAGCCGACCGCCGGACTGGACCCGCCGAGCCGGACCCGCATGTGGCAGGAGGTGCGACGGCTCCGCGACCGGGGCATGACGATCTTCCTCACCACCCACTACCTGGACGAGGCCGACGCCCTGTGCGACCGCATCTCGATCATCGACCGGGGCCTGATCGTCGCCGAGGGCACGCCGTCGGACCTCAAGCGGGAGATCTCCGGCGACGTGGTCATCGTCGACATGACGGCGCCGGGCACCGCGGGCGTGCCGGACGAGGCCGTCCTGGGCGATGCGGCGCAGCTGCTGGCCGGGCAGCCGTACGTGCAGGGAGTCGAGCCGGTCGGCACCACGCTGCGGCTCTATGTCGACGGCGCCGCGACCGCGATACCGCTGGTCATGCGCGCGCTGATCGGTGCGGCCATCGAGCCGAGCGCGATCGAGACCCGCCGGCCCAGCCTGGACGACGTGTTCCTGGCCAAGACCGGCCGCGCCCTGCACGACAGCCCAGACCTCGGCTGACCAGGAGAGGGACGGCATGAAGATCCTGCGGGACATCTGGCTGATCTTCCAGCACGAGGCCGGGCTGATGATGCGCAACCCGACCATGATCGCGCTCAGTCTGGCCCAGCCGATCACCTACCTGATCCTCTTCGCGCCCTTCCTCAAGGCCGCGATGGTCAACCAGGGCGTGCTCAGCTACGCCGACGCCTACCGGGTCTACGTGCCGGGCCTGTTCGTGGCGATGGGCCTGTTCGGTGGCCTGTTCGCGGGCTACGGCCTGCTGAGCGCCCTGCGCGCCGGCGTGATCGACCGGTGCCGGGTCACCCCGGTCAGCCGCACCGGTATTCTCCTCGGCAGGGCGCTGATGCAGGTGGCCCTGATCGAGGTGCAGGCGATCGTCATCACGATCACGGCGCTGCCGTTCGGGCTGCGGGTGCACCTGGGCGACCTGCTCATCGCCTACGTGCTGCTGGCCATGGTGATCCTGCTCAGCGTCTCGATCTCCTACGACATCGCGTTGCTGGTGCGCAACGAGAACAGCCTCGGCGTACTGGTCAACACGGTGGGCCAGCCGGTCTCGCTGCTGGCGGGCGTGCTCATCCCGCTCGCGCTCGCCCCGCTGTGGGTGCAGAACGTGGCGTTGTGGATTCCGTTCTCCTGGGCCACCGACGGGCTTCGTGCGCTGTTCCGGGGCGACCTCACCGACGACGTGGTCTGGCAGGGCACGGCCATCGTGGTCGTGGCGACGGTGGCGACCGTCGCGTGGTCGTCACGCCTGTTCAACCGGGAGATCTCATGAGGCGGCCCACCCTGCGAGCCGCGCTGGCGGCTGACCTGCGGCTGGGCGCCGGCAACGTGCTGCCCATGCTGGCCGAGCACGGCGCCGACCAGGAGGCGCCGCGGGTGAGCTTCGACGTCGACGTGGACGGGATCGCAGCCTGGACGCCGCTGTCGTTGCGCACGCTGACGCAGCGGGTCGCGGCACGGGCGCACTGGTTCGTCGGCAAGGGCGTCGCGCCACGTGACCCGGTCGCGGTGTACGTGACGTCGGCGGCCGACGTGTTCCTCAACTTCTTCGCGCTGAACTGGCTGGGTGCGATCCCGGCGCTGATGAACGGCAACATGCCGGTCGAGATCGCCGCCGAGTACATCCGCCGTCTGGGCGCGGTGGGCGTGGTCATCGACGCCGCCCACGCCGAGCTTCGGGAGCACGACCTCGGCGTGCCGGTTCTCGGTGACGCGGCGCAGACCGGCGCCGGTGACCCGAGCCAGGCGCCGCCGCACTTCCGGCACCACGGCGATGACCCGGTCGCCATCACGCACTCGTCGGGGACCACGCGCAGGCCCGCCGCGATCGTGCACTCGCAGCACAGCCTGTTCGCCGCCGTGCGGGCGGTCCGGCTGACCGAGGCGCGGCCGCACGGCCCGGTGCGTGAGCTGTCCGCGCTGCCCGCGGCGCACGCCGCCGGCATCATCGTGATCAACCAGGCGCTGTGCAACGGCTACGAGATCGCCTGCCTGTCGGCGCAGGGTGGACCGTTCCGGCGCAGCGGCGAGGCCATCCTCGACGCGATCGAACGCTGGCGCCCCACCGGGGTCTACGGCTTCGCCGTGACCTGGTCCGAGCTCGCCCGGCACGACCTGTCCACCCGCGACCTCAGCTCGGTACGCGTCTGGACCAGCACCGGCGACTGCGCGCACGAGACCCACATCAGGCGGCTGATCGCCGCCGGCAGCCACCTCACCTGGACCAGGGACGGCCCGGTGGCGGTGCCCGGCTCGAAGTTCGTCGACATGCTCGGCTCGACCGAGATGGGCCACGGCGCCTTCTACATCACCCACCGCCCCGGCAGCTCCCGCTACGACCGGTGCGTGGGCAAGCCGTACCCGTTCGCGGAGGTGGCGCTGCTGGACGTGCGGACGGGAGAGGAGGTCCCGACCGGCCAGGTCGGCCAGTTCGGTCTCCGTTCCCCCACGCTCGCGCCCGGCTACTGGAACGACTCGGTCACCACGTACCGCACCCGGCGCAACGGCTACTACCTGACCGGCGATCTGATGTACCGCGACGAGGACGGCTTCTACCACCAGGTGGACCGGGTCAGCGACGCGGTCGACCTCGGCGGCGGGAACTGGCTCTACACGGCGCTGTCCGAGGAGCGCATCCTCACGCACTGCCCCGACGTGCGCGACTGCACGGTGATCGTGACCCGCGACGAGGAGGGCACCCCGAGCACCGACGTGCTGCTGCAGCTCGCCGACGGTGCCGATCCGCTGCTCGACCGCGGTGCGGCCGTGCGGACCGCGCTCGGCGGCCCCGTCGGGGACACCCCGGACCCCGAGGCAGCGGCGCGCACCCTGCGGCGCATCGAGGTCGTGCCCGACGACGAGGTCGTGACGGGGCCGACCGGCAAGGTGCGCAAGTTCCTCATGCGCCAGCGGCTCGCGGGCTGACGGCGTCCATGGCGCTGCGCGCTCCCGAACGGTACCGGGCGCTGCCCGCACAGCACGGGATGGTCCTCAACAGCGCGCGGTACCCGCACGACGGCGTCGACATCCTCCAGATCACCCTGGACTGGCCGTCGCCGCTGGAACCCGGCCCGTTCGAGGCGGCCTGGCGTGCTGTGGTGCGGCGCAACCCGGTGCTGCGCACGGCCTTCCACCTGCACGGCGAGGACGGCGTGATCCAGGTCGTGGACCCCGACGCGACGCTGGACATCCGATGGCGCGACGACCCGTACGAGCCGTTCCTGCTGGCCGACCGGCGAGCCGGCTTCGACCCGACCCGGCCGCCACTGCTGCGCCTCACGGTGCTGGGGTCCCACCGGTCGGTACTGACCTTCCACCACGCGCTGCTCGACGGGCGCTCGATGCGGCTGCTGGTCCATGAGGTCTCCGCGGCCTACGCAGCCCACCGGGTGGGGGAGGCCTGGTCACCTCCGCCGCGGGCTGCCTTCGCCGAGTTCGTGCGATGGTGGTACGCCTCCGACACCGGCGCGTGGCGGACGTTCTGGACCGACCACCTGGCCGGCGTCGCGCCGCCCCAGCCGCTGCCGGGCCACCTCGGCGCCGGCGTCGACGGCGTTGCCGGCCCGGCCGAGCCGCGGGCGGCGCACGCCGTGCTCTCCGCGGCGGAGTCGGACCGGATCCGGGCGGCCACGCACCGGCTCGGCCTGCGCTCCAGCACCGTCGTCACCGCGGCGTGGGCGCTGCTGCGGGCATGCTACGGCGGGGTATGCGACATCGTCCTCGCCGTCACCCGGTCGTGCCGGCACGGCAGCATCCCGGACGCGGACGGCGTGATGGGGCTGCTGATCAACACGGTGCCGCTGCGGGTTCGCGTCGACCCCCACGGGTCGGTGCGGGACCTGCTGTCGGCGGTGGACGCCGGCATCCGGGACATCGGCGAGCACCAGCGTGCGCCGCTGGCCGACATCCTGAGCCAGTCCCGGCTGCCCGCAGTGGACAGCCTGGTCATGTTCGAGCGCCGCCGGCTGCTCACCGACCTCCCGGTCGGACCGCACGGTCCGACCGGCGGCCGGGTCGACCGGCTCCCGTCCTACCCGCTCTCGGTGGTCGCCTACGACGAGCCGCGGCTACGGCTCGGCATGGTCTGGGACGGCCGTTGCCTGCTCGACGGCGCCGGCGAGCAGATGCTCGGCCAGCTCAGGGCGACCCTGCTGGAGCTGGTGAGCGAACCGTCGGCCCCGGTGACCCGGCTGGACCTCGGCGCCGCAGGCGAGGCGAATCTGCGGGCCGCGTGGCACGCCACCACGGACGACTACCCGCGGGACGCGACCGTGCCGGCCCTGTTCGCCGCCCAGGTCGCCCGTCATCCGGACGCCGTGGCGGTGGAGTCCGCAGCGCGATCCATGACGGACCCCCCGACGACCTGGACCTACGCCGAGCTGGACCTGCGCAGCACCGCGCTGAGCCGGGCACTGCGCAGGCACGGGGTGGGCCAGGACGTCCCGGTCGCCGTGGCCGTGCCCCGCAGTGCCGAGCTCATCGCCGTGCTGCTCGCCGTGCTCAAGGCCGGTGGCGCCTACCTGCCCATCGAGCCCGGCACGCCGCCGGCGCGGATCGCCACCATGCTCGCCGGTGTCCCGCTGGTACTGGTGACCGCCGCCACCGCGGCCGCCGTGCCGGACGTGGCCGGGGTGACGGTGCTACGGCTCGACGACCCGGCGGCCGGGCCGGCCGATGTGATGGCCGACGCGCCGGACGACCCGGCCGCCGAGCCGGCACCGCCGCAACGCGGCCACCCGCTCGGCCTGGCGTACGTCGGCTTCACCTCGGGATCGACCGGCACACCGCGGGCGGTCGCCGTGCCGCACCGCGCGGTCGTGCGCCTGGTCAGCGGCCAGACGTTCGCACCGCTGGGGCCGGGGGAGCGGGTGCTGCAGCTCGCGCCGGTCGCCTTCGACGCGTCGACGCTGGAGATCTGGGGCGCGCTGCTCACCGGCGCCACCGTCGTGGTCGCACCGCCCGGCCCGCTCGGGCTGGCCGAGACCGCGGCGCTGCTGCGCACCACGGGCGTGACGGTCGCCTGGCTCACCGCGGGGCTGTTCCACCAGTTGGCCGAGGCGGACCCGGATGCCCTGGCCGCGGTGCCGTGGCTGCTCGCCGGCGGCGACGTGCTCGATCCCGGTGCGGTCCGCGTGGTGCTCGCGGCCCGCCGTGGCCGGCCGCTGGTCAACGGGTACGGGCCGACCGAGAACACCACGTTCACCGCCTGCCACGTGCTGACCGAGCAGGGCCAGGTCGGCCGGACCGTGCCGATCGGCCGGCCCATCCGGCACACCACCGTGCACATCCTCGGCCCGGACCTGCGGCCGGTGCCGATCGGCGTCGTCGGCGACCTGTACACCGGCGGCGACGGACTGGCCAGGGGCTACCGCGGCGACGCCGCGGCGACCGCGGGGGCGTTCGTGGCCGATCCGTCCGGCCCGCCGGGGTCGAGGATGTACCGCACCGGCGACCTGGCCCGGTGGCTCGCCGACGGCACGATCGAGTTCATCGGGCGGGCCGACGACCAGGTCAAGATTCGTGGTTTCCGAGTGGAGCCCGGCGAGGTCGAGGCGGTGCTGCGGACGCACCCAGGGGTGCGCGAGGTGGTCGTGGTGGCGCGCGGCGACGGCGTGGGACGGCACCTGGTCGGCTATGTCACCAGGACCGACGGTGCCGATCAGGACATCGTGCGCCCGGCGCTGTTGCGCGAGTTCGTCGCCCGCCGGCTGCCGGAGTACCTGGTGCCAGCCGGGTTCGTGGTGCTGGACCGGCTGCCGCTCAACCCCAACGGCAAGGTCGACCGCGCAGCCCTGCCCGAGCATCGGCGGGGGCGCCGCGCGAGCACCGCGCCGCGGACCGACACCGAGCGCCGGCTCGCCGAACTCTGGCGCTCGCTGCTGCCCGGGGCGGCGGGAGACCCCGGCCGGGAGGACGGCTTCTTCGCCCTCGGCGGTAACTCGCTGTCCGCCGCCCGCCTCGTGTTCCGCATCCGTGAGGCGTTCGGCATCGACCTGGCCCTCGGCGCGTTCTACGAAACCCCCACCCTCGCCGCCCTCGCGTCGGCCATCGACGAAACCACCAACGAAACCACCAACACGGCCACGGACGGTGCCGCCGCCACGCCGGCCGGCGGCACCCGCACGGCACCCGCTCCGCGGGACGTGACGATTCGCCGGTCTCGCCGGGAGGCGTACCGCGTCGCACCGGACCGGGCCGCGCCGGCCCCGCACCTGGCGCCTCTGACCGACCGATGGGCGCTCTGGCGGACGGTGGTGCTGCGCGCACCCGGTTTCCCCGCCGACCTGCTCGGCGCGCTGGGCGACCTCCACCTGGCCACGCTCGCCGACGCCGTGGTCACCGCGCAGGCCGAGCCGGACCCCGGGGCGCGGGAGCGGGCCGGGGCCGCCTACGCCGCCGAGTTCCCTGACGCGGTCCGCCGACTCGGCGCCGCACTGCACGCCGCGGCCTGCCTGCCCGCGCTGCGCGAGGCGGTCGCCTGGCAGAACCGGCACGCGCTGACGACCGGCCTCGACTCGCTGGTCCGGCGCGGCCCCGTTGTGACCGGCCGCAACAGCAGGCACCGGCAGCACGAGGCGCTGGTTGCCAGCTACCTGCAGCGCTACTGCGTCAAGAACGACACCATCGGCTTCTTCGGGCCGGTGGGCTGGACCGCCGTCGACGACGGGCCCGGTATCCGCATCCAGCACGCCGAGCCGGCGGCGTTCCTGCGCGCGCGGGTCACCTACCTCGAAGGATGGGCGGTCCGCGCGGTCCTCGCCGCGCACACCGAGCCGCTGCGACCGTGGCTCGTCCCCCGCAGGATGCCGTTCGTCGATGTCGACCTCCACCCGGGCGGTGCCCTGCTGCGCCTGCCGCTGGCTCCGCCGGAGCCGCTGGCCCCGGCCGAGGCCGCCGTCCTGCTCGCCTGCGACGGCGTGCGGGACGCGCACGCGGTGGCCGCCGAGGTGATCGCAGGCGGCTCCGGTGGGCTCACCGACCCCGGCGAGGTGTTCGCCGTGCTCGCCCGGCTCGCCGACAACCACCGGCTTGCCTGGCAGGCCGACGTGCCCCCGCAGGACATCCGGCCGGAGCGCTCGGCGCGGGCGCTGTTGTCCCGGGTCACCGACCCCCGGGTCCGCGCACCGGCCGAGGCCGCGCTCGACGAGCTGACCGCCGCCCGCGACGAACTGGCCGCGGCGGCGGGTGACCCGGACCGGGTGGCGGCGGCGATGGCCGGCCTGGAGGCCACGTTCACCCGCCTGACCGGGGCGACGGCCACCCGCAGGGCAGGTGCGCTCTATGCCGGCCGGACCCTGGCCTACGAGGAGTGCCTGCGGGGCGACACCGTCCTGCTCGGCGCGGACGCCTACGACACCATCCGTGCGGCGCTGGGTCTGGTGCTCGACAGCGCCAGGTGGTTCACCGCGACCGGTGCCACGCTGTACACACGCCGCTTCGAGGAGCTCTACCGGCAGCGTGCCGCCGCCATCGGTGGCAGCGGTGGCGGGGCCGTTCCGTTCGCGGACTTCTGGCTGCTGGCCAACGACGACCTGTTCGAGCACCCGCCGTCGCTCGTCGGACCGGCGGTGCGGGCGCTGCAGGAGCGCTGGGCGGCGATCGTCGGGCTGCCCGGCACACCCGGGCGCGGTGAGCGGCGCATCCAACTGCGCGCGGCCGACCTGCGGGCCCGGGCGGCCGCGGCGTTCCCCGCGTTACCCCTGCCCTGGCCGACGGCCGTCCACCACAGCCCCGACCTGATGATCGCCGAGGCGGACGCCGGCCGGTTCACCTGGGTGCTCGGCGAGCTCCACCCCAGCCTCGTCACCATGCGCTACGCCACCTGGCAGGCATTCCGTGACGACCCGGACGCCCAGCACGCGGCCGTGCGGCACGACATCGGCCGCGGCGCCGTGTACATCGCCGAGACCGCGGAGGACGGCGGCGTCGTCGCCCGGCTGTCCAACGTGCTGCACCTGTCCGGTGACCACAAGCTGGTCTTCGCCCACGACTCCTGCGGCCACGACCCGCGCGTCACGCTGATGGTCGGCGAGTGCGACGTGGTCGACTCGCCCACCGGGCTGCGGGTGCGGCGCCGCGACGGCACGTTCGAGGGCGGTCTGCTCGAGGTCGTCGGCGACCTGCTGGTGGCCGGGCTCGCCCACACGTTCCACCTGGTGCCGCGGGGTACGCACACCCCACGGATCACCATCGACGACCTGGTGATCGCCAGGGAGTCCTGGACGTTCCCCGCGGCCGAGGCGGCGTTCGCCGATGTCGGCGACGAGCGCGAACGCTACCTGCGGGCGCGCGCCTGGGCCGCCACTCACGGCCTGCCGCGGCACGCGTTCGTGCGGTTCACCGGTGAGCGCAAACCCATCTACGCCGATCTGACCAGCCTCGCGTCCATCGACCTGGTCGCCCGCTCGCTGCGCCGCTCCCGGCGCGATGTCGGCGCCGACGCGACCGTGACCGTCGTGGAGATGCTCCCCACCCCGGACGAGGCGTGGCTGACCGACGCCGCGGGACGTCGTTACACCTCGGAGCTGCGCATGGTTGCCGTGGACCAGAGGCGGTGAGGCCGGTCATGGCCAGGTACGAGTTCCCCACGTCGCCCGCCCAGCGCCGGATGTGGCTGTTGGCCCGGCTGGACCCTGACGAGCCCACCTACAACGTCGCCTGGACGGTGCGGCTCGACGGCGAGCTCGACCTGGACACGCTGCGCCGTGCCTGGGACACGGTGCTGCTGCGGCACGAGTCGCTGCGCACCTGGTTCCGCGACGAGTTCGGTCTGCCGGTCCAGGTGGTCGAGGACGACCCGGTGCTCGACCCGCTCGAACTCACCGCCGTGGACGGCCCGCCCGCCGTCCGGGCCCTGGTCGACGAGCTGGCCAGGACCCCGTTCGACCTGACCGCCGGTCCACCGCTGCGCACGCGGCTGGTGCGGCTGACACCGCGGGAGCACGTGCTCGTCGTGGTGGCGCACCACATCGTCGCCGACGGCTGGTCCTTCCGGATCGTGTTCGACGAGCTGTCCGCCGACTACGAGGCGATCCTGCGCACCGGGGTGCCGGCGACGGACGAGCCGCCGATCCAGTACGCCGACTTCGCCATCTGGCAGGCCGAGCACGCCGAGGACGGCGGGTACGCCACGGCCGAACGGTCCTGGCGGAAGGAGCTGGCCGGGGCCACCACGGCGCTGGCCCTGCCGACCGACGCGCCGTACCCGGCGCGACAGACGTTCGCCGCCGGCACGATCGAGACCACGCTCGACGAGCCCCTCACCTCGGCACTGCGACAGGTCGCGGCCGAGCGGGGCATCACGCTGTTCGCCGTGCTGCTCGCCGCCTACTCGGCTGTGCTCGCGCGGCTGAGCGGGACCGACGACCTGCTGGTCGCGGTGCCGATGGCTGCCAGGACCCGGTCGGAGACCGAGCCGGTCGTCGGCCTGTTCATGAACACCGTGCCGATCAGGGTCCGGGTCGACCGCCGCGGCGGGCTCGGCGATCTCGCGCGGTCCGTGCACGCTGCGACCGCCCGCGCGATCGGACACCAGGACCTGCCGTTCGCCCGCATCGTGGAGCTGCTGCGGCCTGAGCGCGACCAGGCCCGATCGCCGCTGGTCCAGGTCATGTTCTCGATGGAGGAGCCATGGGGTCTCCCTGACCGGGGCGGGTTGCGGTGGAGCCCGGAGCTGGTCGAGAACGGCAATCTCAAGTTCGAGCTGGAGCTGGCGGTCACCGACGCCATGGATGCCACCGACGGACCGCAGGTGCGGATCAACTACAACTCCACCCTGTTCCACGCCGACACCGCCCGGCTGGTGGCCGACGGCTTCCTGGGGGTGCTTCTGGCCATGGCCGAGGATCCCGACCGGGCCGTCGCCGCCGTGGAGATCATGCCGCCGGCCACCTACGCGCTGGTTACCGACACCTGGCCTGATGCCGGACCGGTGGCCGATCCGGACGCGACCGCCGTCGCCCAGCTATGGCAGAGCTGCACCGGCGGGTCGGTCGTGGTCGAGGGGCCCGACGGCGCGCTGACCGGCGTCGAGGTCCTGCGGCGCGCCGCGGCCATCGCGGCCGCCCTGCGTGCGTACGGGGTCGGCCCGGTGGACCGGGTCGGCATCCTGCTGCCCAGGGGAGCCCGGTTGCTGCCGGCGATGCTCGGCATCTGGCTGGTCGGTGCCGGCTATGTGCCCCTTGACGTGATCTACCCGCGGCAACGCCTGGCCACCATGCTCGACCTCGCGGGTGCCCGCGCGATCGTGATCGACAGCGGCGTGCCCGGCGCCTCTGAGCCACCGCCGACGACGGCCGAGGTCGCGGTGGTCGACCTGGCCGGGCTGGCGCCCGCGGGCGACCTCCCACCTCCGCCGGACCCGGTGCCGTCCGCCCCGGCGTACACCATCTTCACCTCGGGGTCGACCGGCCGCCCCAAGGCGGTCACCGTGACCCAGGGCAACCTCGCCGCCCTGCTGGCCGGCCTGCGTCCGATGTTCGCCCTCGGCCCCGACGACCGGTTCGTCGCGGCCACCACCATCACCTTCGACATCGCCATGGTCGAGCTGCTCGCCCCGGTGCTCGGCTGCCGCGTCATCGTGGCCGACGACGAGCAGGCCACCGACCCGGTGCTGCTGCGCAGGCTGCTGGCCGACAGCGGTGCCACGGCCTTCCAGGCGACCCCGACCGGCTGGCGCGCACTGCTGGCCGCTGGCGCCGTCCCGGCCGGTGTGCGGCTGCGGATCTCGATCGGGGAGCCACTGCCCCGGGACCTCGCCGACGCGATCGGAGGGCGGCCAGGCGACAGCGGCCCCGGGGCCCGGGGTGTCCCCGATGGGACGGTCCGGCTGTGGAACATGTACGGACCGACCGAGACCACAGTCTACTCCGGTGGTGCCCTGGTCGACCCGTCACCGGCACCGCTGGAGATCGGGTCGAACCTGCCGGGAACCCGGCTGTACGTTCTCGACGCGGACCTGAGGCCGGTCCCACCGGGGGTTCCG
>Ga0190272_10000233_pt1 | contig 33267 bp, 31 predicted proteins | sample Popmic504T_FD_133746 | JGI IMG/M metagenome (GOLD analysis project Ga0190272, IMG submission 133746) | Populus adjacent soil microbial communities from riparian zone of Shoshone River, Wyoming, USA - 504 T | ecosystem: Environmental > Terrestrial > Soil > Riparian zone | place: USA: Wyoming...
CACGCGCATCTACGAATCGATCGTCAAAGGCGACAACTCGCTCGAGGCCGGCACACCGGAATCTTTCAACGTCTTAATCAAGGAAATGCAGTCGTTAGGCCTCGACGTCAAAGTCGGCGGTCAGGCGCCGGCCGCGTTCCTGGAAAACGTCGCTTAATTTTTCAACTGAAGATCTCTTAATATAATGAACGAACATTCCTGGCGGGAACTGGTGGGCGAAGAACGCTCCGTAGGCTTCGATCAAGTGGCGATCGGCGTCGCGTCTTCGGACACGATGCGGTCGTGGAGCAAAGGCGAGGTCAAGAACCCGGAGACGATCAATTACCGGACTTTCAAGCCGGAAAAGGGCGGCCTCTTTTGCGAGAGGATTTTCGGGCCGACGCGGGATTGGGAATGTTCCTGCGGGAAATACAAACGGATCAAGCACAAGGGCGTCATTTGCGACCGTTGCGGCGTGGAAGTCACGCTGGCGCGGGTACGCCGAGAACGCATGGGCCACATCGAGCTGGCCGTCCCGGTCTCACACATTTGGTTCTACAAGTGCATGCCGTCGCGGCTGGGTCTGATGCTCGACATGAGCGCGCGCCAGCTCGAACGCGTTATTTATTACGAGGATTATATTGTCATCGATCCAGGCAAGACGCCGCTGACGAAGACGCAGCTCTTGAATGAAATCGAGTATCGCGAAGCGCAGGAACAGTACGGCGAAGATTTCGTCGCTGGCATGGGTGCGGAAGCGGTCAAAAAGCTCCTTTCCGAGATCAACCTCAACAAGCTCAACAAAGAGTTGGAAGAGGCGATGGGGAACACCAAGAGCAAACAAATCCGCAAGAAGCTCGCGAAGCGTTTGAAGCTCGTTCAGGGCTTCGCCTCCTCGCATGCCCGGCCGGACTGGATGGTGCTCGATGTCCTCCCGGTCATCCCACCCGATTTGCGTCCGCTCGTTCCGCTGGAAGGCGGCCGCTTTGCGACCTCGGATTTGAACGATCTCTATCGCCGGGTCATCAACCGGAACAATCGGTTGAAGAACCTGCTGCAACTCAAGACGCCGGACGTAATCATCCGGAACGAGAAGCGCATGCTTCAGGAAGCGGTCGACGCGTTATTCGACAACGGCCGTCACGGCCGGGCGGTCACTGGCGCCGGCAATCGGCCACTGAAATCGCTCAGCGACATGCTCAAGGGCAAGGGCGGACGATTCCGTCAGAACTTGCTCGGTAAGCGGGTCGATTATTCAGGCCGATCGGTCATCGTCATCGGACCGGAATTGAAGCTGCATCAGTGCGGGTTGCCGAAGAAAATGGCCCTGGTTCTTTTCGAGCCATTCATCATTCGCCGGCTCAAGGACATGGGCTACGTCCATACCGTCAGGAGCGCGAAGAAAATGATCGAGCGTCAAACCCCGGAGGTCTGGGATATTCTGGAAGAGGTGACCAGAGGACATCCGGTGCTGTTGAATCGTGCGCCTACCCTGCATCGCCTTTCCATTCAGGCATTCGAACCCCTCCTCATTGAGGGCGAGGCGATTCGAATTCACCCGCTGGTTTGCACGGCGTATAACGCCGACTTCGACGGCGACCAGATGGCGGTGCACGTCCCGCTTTCGGTGGAAGCGCAAATGGAAGCGCGCATGCTCATGTTGGCGCCGAACAATATCTTCTCGCCCTCGAGCGGGAAGCCGATCACGACGCCTTCGCAGGACATCACTCTTGGCTGTTATTATCTGACGCAGAACCCAAGGCGCGCGACCGGCACAGCGGCTGAAACGCGTTTGCCGTTGTTTGCGAACGCGACCGAAGTGGAATTTGCCATGGCCGACGGCGCCGTAAAGACCCACGATCGGATTCGGTTCCAGAACCCGGACTCGGGCCAGGAGACGATTTACGGCAATCCAGCCGAGCGTGTTATCGAAACAACCGCAGGCCGGGTGATCTTTAACGAGATCTGGCCGAAGAAGCTCGGCTTTTTCAATAAGGCTGCCGGCAAGAAGCAATTGAGCGACATCATCTGGCGTTGTTACCAGGTCGCCGGACAGCAGGGCACGGTCGAGACGCTCGATCGCCTGAAAGAGCTCGGCTTCGCGGAAGCGACCAAGGCGGGAATTTCCATCGGAATTAACGACATGATTATTCCGAAGGAAAAGGAGACTGAGCTGCAAAACGCCTACAAGTCGATCAAGACGGTGGAGCAGCAGTATCGAAAAGGCATCATTACGGACGGCGAGCGCTACAACAAGATCATCGACATCTGGACCCACGCCGGCGACGAGATCTCGAACGTCATGTTCCGCACCCTCGAACACAACGAGGGCCGCAAGGAATTGAACCCCGTCTTCTTGATGGTCGATTCAGGCGCGCGAGGCAATCGGCAGCAGGTAAAGCAGCTGGCCGGTATGCGCGGTTTGATGGCCAAGCCCTCGGGAGAAATCATCGAGCGGCCCATTACGTCAAACTTCCGCGAAGGTTTGAGCGTCCTCGAGTATTTTATTTCGACCCACGGCGCGCGCAAAGGTCTGGCTGACACTGCGCTGAAAACCGCGGATTCCGGTTATCTCACCCGTAAACTCGTGGATGCGTCGCAGGACGTTATCATTAACGAGATGGATTGCGGGACGGTGAACGGCATCACGGTTAAATCAATTTATGAGGGTGACGAGGAAGTCGTTGACCTCGCAACGAGAATCATCGGTCGCGTAAGCTGTGAGTCGGTGGTTGATCCTGTGACGAAGAAGAAGGTCGTAAAAGCCAATCAACTCATCGACGAGCCGATCGCCGCCGCGATTGAGAGGGTGGGTGTGGAGAGCCTCAAGATTCGGTCCGTGCTGACATGCGAATGCGGCCGGGGTGTCTGCGCGCAATGCTACGGACGCAATCTGGCTACCGGCCAGTTTGTGAAACTGGGCGAAGCGGTCGGCATCATCGCCGCGCAATCAATCGGCGAACCGGGCACTCAGCTGACCATGCGGACGTTCCACATCGGTGGAACGGCGAGCCAAACGTTCAAGCAGCCGATCATCAAGGCGAAGAACGACGGTAATCTGCAATTCAACGAAATCCGGACCGTGCAGGCGCTCGACGGAAGCTGGATCGTGTTGAATAAGAACGGCTCGATCAGTGTGCACAACGCGGAAGGGCGTGAGCTCGATCGCTACAATGTCGTGATCGGTTCGGTTATTTCCAAGGCCGACGGCGCCCACGTCAAGAAGGGTGAAACCTTCGTGCAATGGGATCCCTATAACGTACCGATTTTGACGGACAAAACCGGCAAGATCGAATTCCGGGACATGATCGCCGGCGTCACCATCAAGCGTGATGTCGACGAAGCGACGGGATTGATGGGTACGGTCATCATCGAGCATAAGGAAGATCTGCATCCGCAAATCGTCGTGGTGGGCGAGAAGAAAGAGATCCTCGTGAGCTATTCCATTCCGGCTGGCGCGCACGTTATTGTCGAGGAAGGCCAGAAAATCCGTGCGGGCGCCTTGCTGGCGAAGACGCCACGGAAGATCGCGAAGACGAAGGATATTACAGGTGGTCTGCCGCGCGTGGCTGAGCTATTTGAAGCTCGCCGTCCAAAAGACGCTGCGGAAATCGCGAAGATCGACGGGACTGTCGAAATGGGCGGAACCGTTCGCGGAAAACGGAAACTCATTCTGAAGGACCCGGAGACGGGCGCAGAAGAGGAGCATCTCATTTCGCTGACGAAACACATTATTGTCTTCAAGGGCGATTTCGTGAAAAAAGGACAGCAGCTCACCGAAGGCCCGGTCGTTCCGCACGAAATTCTCGAGGTCTGCGGGCCGCAGGATTTACAGGAGCATCTCGTCAATGAAGTGCAGGAAGTTTACCGCCTCCAAGGCGTGGAAATTAACGACAAGCACATCGAGATCATTGTGCGCCAGATGCTGCGGAAAGTGAAAATCACGGATCCGGGTGACACGTCGCTTCTTTGGGGCGATCAGGTCGACCGTCTCGATTTCGAAGCGGAGAACACGAAGGTGGTGGAACAGGGCGGCAAGCCGGCAGAGGCCACGCCGGTCCTGCTCGGAATCACGAAGGCTTCACTCGAGACCGACAGCTTCATCTCGGCGGCCTCATTCCAGGATACCACGCGCGTGCTGACGGAAGCGGCGACACTGGGCAAAGTAGATCGGCTCCGAGGCTTCAAGGAGAACGTCATCATGGGCCATTTGATCCCAGCGGGAACCGGTTTCCCGGCCGTTCGCGAAATCAAGCTCGTGGAACTGGGCGAACAAGTCGGCACGTCGCTGGTGGACGAGCCGGAAATTCAGCCAGCGCTGGGGTAAAGCGAATTATAAAGTGCGAATGTCGAATGACGAATTGGCGAGAGCTGATTCGTCATTCGTGTTTTAGGGGGAAGGTTCTCAATGTCTATCGCAACCAAGACGGGTGACGCAGGCGAGACATCGTTGATGTACGGCCGCCGTGTTCCGAAGACGGACGCGCGGGTGGACGCCTACGGATGTGTGGACGAGTTGAATGCTTCGCTTGGCCTCGCGCGCGTGACGGCGTCGAATTCGTTTTTGTCCGAACAAATTGCCGCGGTGCAAAAGGAGTTGGTCATCGTCATGGGCGAGCTGGCGACCAGCCTCGAAGATCAAAATCGCTACGTGAAGGACGGGTTCAAGATGACTTCATCGGCCATGACCGATCGTCTCACATCGGTCGTCGACGACCTGGAGAAGAACAAGTTGGGGAAGTTCAAGGGGTGGGCTGTTCCAGGGGAGACATTGGATGCCGCCGCCCTTGATCTGGCCCGGACGGTTTGCCGGCGGGCGGAGCGCCGGGTTGCGACCTTGATGGCCGGCACGGAGAATTTCAATCTCGAGATACTTCGGTATTTGAACCGCCTCTCGGACCTATGCTGGCTTCTGGCGCGCTATGCCGAGCATCTCCGTGATGGGGCTGAATCCACCGGGGAAAAACGGTAATATTCTGTTTGCCTTTGCCCAGCCGCTAGACCATCTTCCACGTCCCCCGCGGCCCACGCTGCGGCCCGGAAATTACCTATGGCGATACCGACAGAATTAGTGCCTGAGCTTCTCGAAGCAGGGGTCCATTTTGGTCACCAGACCAAGCGTTGGAACCCGAAGATGAAACCCTACATCTTCGAGAAGCGCAATCAGATCTACATCATCAACCTCGATGAGACGGCCCGGCAGCTTCAACGCGCCACCGATTTTCTTCAGGAGGTCACACGCCGCGGTGGAAAGATTCTTTTCGTCGGGTGCAAGAAACAAGCCCAGGAGGCGGTCAAGGAAGCTGCCACAGCCTGCGGCCAGTTCTACGTTAACCAACGCTGGCTGGGTGGCACTCTGACAAATCTGGCCACGATCCGGAAGAGTATCGGCCGGCTAAAGTTCATCGAGCAGATCGAAGAGTCGCCCGACTACAAGAAGATGGGCAAGCAGGAACTCGCGGCGCTTAATCGCGAAGCGGCCAAGCTGCGGCGCAATCTGGACGGGATTCTCGAAATGTCGCAGTTACCCGACGCCATGGTCATTATCGACACGACCCGCGAAGCGAATGCGGTCCTGGAAGCTCGGCGGTTGGGAATACCGACGGTGGCCATCGTGGACACTAACGCTGACCCGGAGATCATCGACTATCCAATTGCCGGCAACGACGACGCCATCCGGGCGATCCGGGTGATGTTGCAGAAGCTGGTCGACTCCATTGTCTCGGCCACCAGCGAAGCCCGCGTCCGCGAGCAAGTGGAGATGGCCGGGGTCTCCGCCTAAGGGCGGCCTGAGAGGCTGGGCCGCCGATTGGTTGAGAAGACCATCGCGCTCGTTATCCTCTCAATTTTCAGCTATTTTAACCTCTCAACTATTCCATGGAAATCGATCCTCAACTCGTTAAACAACTCCGGGAAAAAACCAACGCCGGGATGATGGATTGCAAGCGCGCGCTGACAGAGGCGGGGGGAGATTTGGAGAAGGCTGAGGCCGCGCTTCGGACGAAGGGTATCGCCAGCGCCGGAAAAAAGGCCTCGCGAGCGACGAAGGAAGGAATCGTCGCTTCCTACATTCACCTGCAGGGAAAGGTTGGCGTCCTGGTGGAAGTGAATTGCGAAACGGATTTCGTAGCGAAGAACGAAGGCTTCCGGGAGTTCGTAAAGGATATCACGCTGCATATCGCCGCGGCGCATCCTCTCTACGTAAATAGGGAGGAAGTGCCCGAGAAATTGGTGGAATCCGAGCGGGCCATCTACGAAGCGCAGGTCAAGGGCAAGCCGGAGAATGTCGTTTCGAAAATCGTCAGCGGAAAACTCGATAAATTCTACAGCACGGTCTGCCTGATGGAGCAGGGGTTCATCAAGAATCCGGATCAAACCGTGAAAGAACTGGTCGCCACTAAGATTGCAACGCTCGGTGAGAACATCGTGATCCGGCGTTTTACGCGTTATCTGGTGGGTGAACCGCTGGAGGCCGAAGTAGCGCCGCCCGTGGAAGCGGAAGCCGCCGCTTAGCTCGATTTTCTTTCCGTTTTTGACAGAAAAACGCACGCGAAAGCATCCGTTTTTGCGTTTCTTATTTGTGTCGGTTTCATTCGAAGCCGCACGGGGTGCCGAGGGATTTTCCCGGCCCTTCAAACCTTAACGAAGGAGTAATTAATTATGAGCATGGATTCCCTGAAAGACCTGTATATCGACGAATTGAAAGACCTCTATAACGCCGAAAACCAACTGGTGAAGGCGTTGCCGAAAATGGCCAAGAAAGCTTCGGCGCCCCAGCTGAAGCGGGCGTTCACGGACCACCTCGCGCAAACTAAAGTGCACGTGGAACGTCTGGAAAAGATTTTCAAGGGTCTGGGCGAGAAACCGTCCGGCAAGACCTGCAAGGCGATGAAGGGCCTGGTGGAGGAGGGCAAGGAGATCATCGACGAGACCGGTGACGACTCCGTCCTGGACGCCGCCCTCATTGGCGCGGCTCAACGGGTCGAGCATTATGAGATGGCGGGATATGGCGTGGTGCGGACCTTCGCGTCGTTGCTCGGAGACAACAATGCCGTCGCCACTCTGCAACGGACTCTCAATGAAGAGGGCGAGGCCGATAAGAAGCTAACTGCCCTTGCGGAATCAGTCATCAACGTGGATGCGAGCAAAGCCGAGGAGAACGGCGCGTCGAAGCCGAAAGGGAAGAAACGCCGCGGCCGACGGTAACCGAAATCGCAGGCAATATTGATCGCCACCACAGTCCGCGTGGCTGCGGTGGCGATTTTTTTGTAATTGGCACCCGCGCAATTTGCCAGATCAGATGATATGATGGCCGAACCCAAATGGGACTAACCGAATACAAGAAGAAGCGGAATTTCGGGGTGACCGCCGAGCCAAAGGGCGGCAAGCCGCTCCCAAAGCTGGTCAAGGGCGCGTCTCGTTTTGTCATTCAAAAACACGATGCGAGCCGATTGCATTACGACTTTCGGCTGGAGATGGATGGGGTGCTGAAATCCTGGGCGGTGCCGAAGGGGTTGCCGTGGGAGAAAGGCGAAAAGCACCTGGCGGTAGAGGTTGAGGACCATCCGGTTGAATACGCGACCTTTGAAGGAATCATCCCCCAGGGTCAATATGGTGGTGGAACTGTGATGGTATGGGACCGCGGAAATTACCACGTGTTTGGGGAGGAGCCTTCGAAAGCTCTGCGCGGAGGCAGGCTTCATCTTGTCCTCGATGGCGAGAAGGCGAAGGGCGAGTGGGCGTTGATTCGAACACGAATGGAAGGCGCGAAGTCGCAGTGGCTACTCTTGAAGAGCGGAAACAGTATTCGTCCAATCTCGAAAAAGCGTGACGATCAATCGGTCAAGACGGGTCGCACGATGGCGCAGATCGCAGCCGAGCGGGATGCGGAATGGCAGTCGAATCGGGACGACAAATCGAAATCGAAGCTGATTAAAGCGCCGCCTAAAAAAAAAGACGATCGTCAGGAAAAAAGTAAGTCGAAAGAAAAGCACGGCCCGCGCAGTCCGGCATTAGCTGGATCCCTCCCGAAGAAGGAATTAGCGAAACTGCCGGCTGGGAAACCGCGCTTCATTCCGCCGATGAAGCCGAGGTTGGTCGAAACGCCCCCGACGGCCGGCGATTGGGTCTACGAGCTGAAATTCGATGGAATTCGCCTGATCGCCGTCAAAAACGGCGCCAAGGTCAATCTGATCTCGCGGAACCGAAACGAACTTGGGGGCAGGTTTTCGCAGGTTGCTTCAGCGGTCGCAGACCTGCCGATCGAGGATTGTGTGATTGACGGAGAGGTGGTCGCGCTGGACGAAAAAGGAGGATCGTCCTTTCAGCTTTTACAGGCCCATGAAATGGAAGGCAGGCGAGCGCCAATTTACTTTTACGTCTTCGATTTGCTCCAGGCGGCGGGAAAAAACCTGATAGGTCTGCCGCTCGAGCGCAGGAAGGCCCTGCTCTCGGCGCTTTGTGAAGGTGTCGCGGATTCAATCCGCTTTTCGGGAGAAATTGGGGGCGACCCCGTTGCTCTCCTCCAGGAAGTGAGGCGGCTGGGTCTCGAGGGCGTCATCGGCAAGCAAAGCGGCTCTATTTACGAACCCGCCCGCCGCAGCGGCGCCTGGATCAAGCTCAAGTGTGTGAATGAGCAGGAGTTTGTCATTGGGGGATTCACGCCACCGCAGGGCGCACGGAAGTATTTTGGCGCCTTGCTCGTCGGCTATTACGAAAAGAAACGTCTGCTCTTTGCCGGCAAGGTTGGAACCGGATTCGACAGCAAGATGCTCGCGTCCCTGCACAAGCGTCTAAGGGCAGAGAAGCGGACAGACTGCCCTTTCGCGGATTTGCCCTCGAAGCAGGGTGGGCAATGGGTGCAGGGAATCACGCCGGCAATGATGCGCCGATGTGAATGGACAAATCCGGTTTTTGTTTGCCAGGTGAAGTTTGCCGAATGGACCCGGGATGGAAAGCTGCGCCAGCCGGTTTTCCTCGGCTTGCGGGAGGACAAGAAACCGGCCGAAGTCGTGCGCGAATCCGCCTCGCTTCGCAAATGAACGATTGCGCTTGTCCGGCGCCATCCAACTCCGGATATTCCGGCATGAAAGTGAACGTGGTAGTGACCCCGAAGGCGGCAGTGCTCGATCCCCAAGGGGCGGCGGTGCGCGACGCAATGCAACATCTGGGAATGCCCGAGGTGCGGAGCGTACGAATCGGAAAATATCTCGAGATCGAGATCGACGAAAAGGCGCCGGACCTTGAATCGCGCCTTCATGCTCTTTGCCGTGATTTGCTTTCGAATCCGGTCATCGAAGATTATGAGGTGCTGAAGGGTTGAGAAGTTGAAAGATGGGAGTTGAGAGAAGGAACAGCCAGATGAAATTTGCGGTCATTCAATTTCCAGGATCCAATTGCGACCAGGACTGCATCGCGGCGTTAAACGGAATGACGGGGCTAAGCGCCGAATACGTCTGGCACAAGGAGACCTCGCTGGATGGTTTCGACGCGATTGTGCTGCCAGGCGGGTTTTCCTATGGCGATTATCTTCGTTGCGGAGCCATCGCGCGTTTCTCTCCGATCATGCCAAGCGTGGTGAATGCGGCGCGCAACGGGAAATTGGTCATCGGCATTTGCAACGGGTTTCAAATCCTTTGCGAAATCGGTTTGCTGCCCGGAGCCCTGGTTCGAAATCGTTCTCTTCATTTCGTATGCGAAATGGTGACGACACGGGTCGAGGTCGCTGATTCTCCCTTTACTCGCGGTTGCCGCCAAGGGGCGCTCTTGCGTCTGCCCGTTGCTCATGGAGAGGGTTGCTTTTTTGCGGACGAAGCAACCCTGCGAGATTTGAACGAGCGCCGGCAGGTCATCCTTCGTTATGTAACGCCGGACGGACGGGTGGACTCTGCGGCGAATCCGAATGGTTCGATTGAAAATATCGCCGGCATCTGCAACCGCGAAGGCAACGTCTTCGGACTGATGCCGCACCCTGATCGCGCGTGTGAGCTGCGCCTCGGCAGCGGCGATGGGACGAAGATCTTTGAATCCATGAAGAAGACGATCGAAGCGTCTCGCGCTCGCGCGGCTTAGCCGGCCGAGCGGCGGCCAGCATGAATCTGTTTCTCACCGGTACCGACACGGGAGTCGGAAAGACGCACACCGCTGTGCAGCTCCTTCGCGCGGCCCGGGCGAGCGGACTGCGGTGCGCGGGCCTGAAACCGATCTGCTGCGGTGATCGGAACGACGCGGAGCGTTTGCTGGCCGCCAGTAGCGAAGGGCTGACAATCGACGAGATCAACCCCATCTGGCTCAAAACTCCCGCCGCCCCGCTTTCGGCTTCTCTCATTGAGCAGGTCGTCATCGATGAGCAGCGGCTAGTCGCCGCGTTGCGCAGCCTCGAAGAACGTTTTGATTTCGTGGTCGTGGAAGGAGTCGGCGGCTGGCTCGTTCCCATTCGCCGCGATCTTTTTGTGAGCGATCTTGCCGCGCAGATGAAATTGCCGGTGATGGTGATCGCCCAAAACCGTCTCGGCTGCCTGAATCACATCGGGCTGACGGTACGAAGCGTAACCAATCATAAATTGGTCTGCGCGGGGGTTGTCTTGAACGATACTTCGGGGGTGACCGATATCGCTTCGAGCACTAATGCCGATATTTTGCGCCAAATTTTCGACGTTCCGATCCTTCCAATGCTGGTGGAAGAAGCGGCTGAATTGACCCTGGAATGGCGATCTGCAGTGGGTTTTTTTGGAGGCGCGGCCGCGCCTGAATTTAGTCGCTAATTAGACACTAGTGTAATGAATAGTTACACTATTCGCGCCAAACGGAAGCCCTTCCCTAGGAGGATGTTGGTGGCATATGCGTTGCTCGAATATCAGGCAATAACCCTAATCCTATGTTGCTACAAAAAACCTTGCACATGAATCAATCGCTCGAAGAGTGCAAAACGCGCCTCGCGAGCATCCAATCGTATCGGCGGCAGTTTGTTATGGTGACAAAGGCCACTGTCACCTCGTCGAAAACGGTGGACTTCAGTTTTCGCGGACCGCTGGGCTTTGAAGCTCGCACGGTCTTGTTATCGGTTGAGAGCGAGTCGCCCGACCAAATGGCGTTTGAATCCACGGGTGGGAACCTGGAAGTGATGGGCCTGGCGGAATTCTCCGAAATCCGTCCAAACTGCACGGAAGTCACCCTTGCGCTGCATTATGAAATCAAGAACAAGCTGTTTGCCTGGCTCGATCGCCGGTTTCATTTCGTAGATGCATTTGTCACTTCCGAGCTGAGAAGCATTCGCGCTCATTTCGAAGGAATCGCTGCCCCGGTCGCCGAGCGTGTCCCGATGATGTCGATGTACGAGACGGCGACGGCCTAAACCGAGACCCATTTCAAAAAGAGCACGAAGCAAAACGCTTCGTGCTCTTTTTGTATCAGCTATCCGATGCGGACCGCTCGGGTCTTGTCGAGTCGCAGGACCTGTCCGGGACGCAATTGGATAGCGGCTTTCGGATCTCGAAGTTTCTCCCCATCCAATTGGATGCTGCCTTGTTCGATGAGTCGCCGCACATCCCCGCGCGATTTTAAGATTTCAAAAGCCATGAAGTAGGCAGCGGTTACAATCGTCACTAGGTCGCCCACTTGGCCGTGAAACGTCGGCAGATCCGCTTCTGACAATCGCTTTTCGCTAAAGCGCGCATTCCACTCTTCCAGCGTTCGTTGGGCAGTTTCACGCGAGTGGTAGGTGGTGACAATCTCGGAGGCGAGTTGCTTCTTCGCTTCCAGCGGATGCGCGGCAGGATCCAAGGGCCGTCCGAGGAGTAACGGATAGTAGCGCGCCATTAATGCGTCGGAAATGCTCATCAATTTGCCGAAGATTTCCGAAGCCGATTCGTTCAGTCCCACGTAATTCCCCAAGCTCTTGCTCATCTTCTGGGACCCATCGAGTCCCTCGAGAATGGGCAGAACAAAGACAACCTGCTGGGCCTGACCTTCCTGTTTTTGAAGGTCCCGGCCGACGAGAATATTGAAGAGTTGATCGGTGCCGCCCAGTTCCACGTCGGCTTGCACCATGACCGAGTCCCAGCCTTGCATGATCGGATACTGGATTTCGTGAGCGTGGATTGGCTGCTGCCGGTCGATCCTGTCCCGGAAATCCTCGCGCTGGAGCATTTGCTGGAGGGTCACGAAACTATTCAGGCGAATCACTTGTTCGAACTTCATGGGTTCGAACCATTCGCCGTTCGATACGATTCGCGTGCGGGCAGGATCGAGCACCTTGAACGCTTGTTCGCGATAAGTTTTGGCGTTAGCCAGGATCTGCTCGCGATTGAGCTGGGGGCGAGTCGCGGAGCGACCGCTCGGGTCGCCAATCATCGAAGTGAAATCCCCGATGATCAAAACGGCTTCGTGACCCAGATCCTGAAATTGGCGCAGCTTCCGGAGAATCAAAGCGTGGCCGAGATGAAGATCAGGACTGGTGGGATCAACTCCCAGTTTGACGCGGAGCGGCCGGCCAAGGGCGAGTTTTTGGCGGAGCTCGGCCTCGCTGATGATTTGTGCGCTGCCTCGCTTGAGAAGGGAAAGGGCTTCGTCCGGTTGCATGTGAGTATGCAGAGACCGGAGCTGCTATTTGTTCTTGTTCAACAATTCTCGCACCTGCTCAATCGTGAGCGGCGTGTCCTGGGCGCTCAGGGCCTTTTGACTCTTGCCTCGAACGAGGAATGGCCGATTGCCGGCGAACGTGGTCGTAGGCAGCGCTGCCTGGCTTTCCGGAGCGACACGAGTGCCGTGAGTAGAAGACGCGAAATAAACGGGGCCGGATTTCGCTACGTGCGATCTCGCTGGAATGTTCGCCCCCGAGTTCCCAGCGTGGAAGTTTTGAGTCGCGAATTGTTCGGAAGCGAAAGTGCGCTCCCCGGCGAACGACTTGGTGCGTGATGCTTTCGGTGGATAAAAGCTCCTGGACGGGACGCGTTTGTCGACGGAAGCGCCGGTGACGGAAAGCTGTTTATCCTGCGCGGGGTAGGTGAGGGACATATTCGGCTTAAGGAGACGATCGACCAGCTTTCGTTCTTGGTCCTGGGCGGACGCTGGCCCGACACTGGCGAGTAGCGTTAGGAAGGCAACGATCATCCGCACGTCGCTGAACGTGCCGAAAAACGCAACGCGTTGGCAAGCAAATTGTCGCCGATCCCGGAGGACCCGGCGCTGCCATCAACGCCCGAGAGCGGCGCGAAGAACTCGTGCCCTGGCTGGCGCCGCGACGCGCCCAGTCAGGATATCGTTCGCTCGGACGGGCCGCCCATAATAGCGCGTGTTGGCGGTTTTTTGCGTCGCGATCACTGCGCCCTCGATCGACGCGCCCGCGAAGAGGCCCTTGCTTCGGCTATAGGTGTAGATTGCTGCGGTCGGAGTCACGCTCGCCTGCGCATTGCGGCCCACTGGCCCGGCGGCAGCGCTCGCGTCGACGCCGAGCGTGACATTGCCGTCCCGGGAGAACGCGCGCACGGCGGCGTTGGAGTTAAGCACAAAGACAAAGTCGGTGATCTGCGCGCCGATTTGGGGACCCCAACCGGCGCCGCCGGTCCCCACGAACGTCGGTCCGGACCAGCCCCGGCCTGTCCGGGCGACTACGACACCTTGCCCGCCTTTACCGCTCACGCCAAAACCCACTTTGACCACGCTCAGGATTGCGAGGCCCCTGGCCCGCCGGAGCACGCGAGCGGGGATGCCCTTCTCCGGCATCCGCCGAAAGTCTCGTAGAATGGAGGCTGATTGATTTACTATTTCCTGTTCGGTCGCCGCGCCCGCCGTCGCCGAAAGGATGCACGTAACCAGCAGGACGATAATTTTTTTCATGATTATAATGAGTTCGCCCGATTCAACCTGCATGGCCGTATCTGGTTCGAGCGCGAACCCGTTGGATCAAAAGTGATGGATAACCTCATCGATTTGCAGAGCGACGTGTATTTCATGAACGAAGCTTTGCGCCTGGCCGCGAAAGCCTTTGCGCAAGAGGAGGTGCCCGTCGGCGCCGTCGTCGTGCGGGACGGAAAGATCATCGCACGTGCGCAGAATCAGGTCGAGTTGCTCAAGGACGCCACGGCCCATGCTGAGATGCTCGCAATCACCCAGGCGGAAGCGGCCGTGGGGGACTGGCGCTTGAACGATTGCGACCTCTATGTCACGAAGGAGCCGTGCGCCATGTGTGCCGGCGCATTAGTCCACGTCCGCATGCGGCGGGTGATCTTTGGCTGCGCGGATGAGCGAAGCGGCGCCGCGGGCGGAACGATCAATCTGCTGCAAATGCCCAGCCTGAATCACCGATGCGAGATTACCTCGGGCGTGCTTCGCGAAGAATGTGCCGGGCTCTTGCAGACCTTTTTTCAGGCGCGGCGAAGACGTGATCCAGGAGGGGCCTAATTTCCTCCTGTTTGTGCTGGCTCTGTTAACAGCATATGATTTATTTTGTGAGAGTTTTCCGTGCACGATCATTATGAAGACGAATTGCATTCACCACTGCGTCATGGCCCTCTTCCTCGGGTTGGTTGCTCCTTCCGTCCTGGCGGACCAGCCTCTTTTCCACTCCACGGACCCTCTGGCTCCGCGTGACGAATGGGGAGTCCTACACCAGTCGCCCAATTTGAATCAGACAGATTTTTTCCCTCGGCACCATTATCGCATCTACTATAATTTCAAAGCGGGTTACGAGTTGCTCAGGGACCCCGCCTATGTCGGCGCGCTGCAAGTCCAACTGCGCAACCGTGGTTACTATTGCGGTCCAATCGACGGCGTCATGTCCGAGGAAATCAGTGACGCGATCGCCCGGTTGCAGAAAAATCACTCTCAGCGTGTCACGGGGCGTCTGACCGTTCCGGTGCGGCGAGTCCTACGTTTGCCCTAAGACGCGGCCCTGGAGGCTCCAGTTCCCCGGGGGGTGCTGCCTCGCAAGGATTCGAACCTTGACAAAGAGATCCAGAATCTCTGGTGCTACCGTTACACTACGAGGCAAGCGGGGCCAAAGCTAAGACCGTCTTGCGCTGCGTCGCAAGTGGTTGATGGCCGATAAACTATCGAGTGGTCGCCGGTCCGCTCAACCAGATTTCGGCGCCTTCGCGCGCGGCTTCCACCTCCAGCTTGCGGCCGCTCTCGATCACCAGAAAGCGCGCACGTTCCAGCATTTCGTCGATCTTGTGGTCGTCGTGCGCGGGATCGTGGTGAAACAAAACCAATTTCTTCGCCCGGGCCTCGAGCGCGAGCGAAACCACGCGGCTCAGGGCGCCGTGTCCCCAGCCGATGTGCTCCTGGTATTTCTCATCGGTATACTGCGCATCGAGAATCAGGACATCCGAATCTTTTAAGAACTCGACCAGCTTGGAGCGTTGGACCGCCGCCTGCGCACGCGCCCGATGCGGGTGGACTCCGTCCCGCTCGGCCAGCTTGAGCTTCAAGGGTTCAAACGGTTCGTTATCGGGGAGAAATGCGATCGAGCCTTCCTTGGTGAAAAGCCGGTAGCCGGCGCAGACGCCCGGGTGATTCAGAAATCTCGAGTGCACCCGCGTCTTGCCGATCGAGAATTCCATCTTCTTGAGCTCCTGGATCTTCATCGTCCCCGGCAGGTCCTTCCAGCTCACCGGGAAAAACGGCACTTCCATTTGGGCCGCCAGAATGGTGGCGAGGCCAGCGCGCGCCCCCTCATATCCTAGGACGCGAATAGAGTTCTTGGCTTTGTAGGCCGGAAGAAAAAACGGAAGGCCCTGAATATGGTCCCAGTGCGTGTGCGTCAGGAGCAAGGTCAGATTGATCGGGTCGGACCCGAATTCGCGCTCCAGGGCGATTCCTAGCTCGCGAATTCCGGAGCCTGCATCCAGCACAATGATGTCACCGTTGGTGCGAACCTCCACGCATGTGGTGTTTCCTCCGTAACCGATGGTCGACGGGCCGGGGACCGGGATGGATCCGCGGACTCCCCAGAATTTGATGCGGGTCGATGGTGGGTGAAACTTGAGCGCGCGCGACTGCCGCGGCGTCAATTTTCGGCTCGGGCGTCGAGCGCGTTTAATCACCGCCTGGAGCTTCTCCCACTTCAGCGGCTTGACGAAATAACCATCGCCGCCTGCTTCGAGAACAGCATTCTTCTCAATGTCATAGATGCGCCCTGCGATGACGATGATCCTGGTCGTATGGAGCTTTTCGCGGATGGCGCGACAAACTTGCAGGCCGCTGATCCTGGGTAGCAACAAATCACAGACGACCACGTCGGGCCGCTTCACCAAGGCCAGATCGATTCCGGCGGCGCCGTCGTCTGCTTCGATCGTCTCCCAGCCGTGACGGGTGAAAAGACGCGCGATGCGCTTCCGGCTTTCCGCATCATCTTCAATGAGCAAGACCGTGGGCATGGGAGATAGCGCGAAAGTCTGTCAGGCGCTTTGCCCGAAACCAAGAGTTTTTGCGCTGCCTAGAGGAGGCTGGAGCCGAACGCCCCCGGTTTCCCGCGTTTCCAGCGCAACTCGGGATTGAGATTGATTTCCTCGGGCCGCACTTCGAATCCGACCGCCCGGAGCAAATAGGCGACGCCCTCCCGGCTTTCCATGGTCTCTTTCAGGCTTCGGGCGAAAAGCTCGATGTATTCCTTGTACGATTCGAGGGCTAGTTTTCCCTCGGAGAAATGCTCAGCCAGGGCTTCGTCGTGGTAGTCGATCAGTTCGATCAGCGCGCGCCGCAATTTCAGGCGCATCTCGGGGTCGACCACGACTTTGAAGGGGGTGGCGCCGGGATCGGGTTTGGCGAGCTCCTTTTTCAACGCCGTTTGATCCGCGGAGACCAGCTGATAATCGCGTTGTTCGTCCATGTTGGTTCCGACCTGATTCCGCCTCGGCTAGGCGGAAAAGGTGGGGCTCAGTTGTGGATTGACCCGGCTCATCTGTCAAACCAGATCGTGCGCGCGGCCGCGCCACCAGCTGATCAAACGTCCCCTAAAAGAAAATCGGGATAATCAGGATCGCGACGATGTTCACGACCTTGATCATCGGATTGATCGCCGGCCCGGCCGTGTCCTTATAAGGATCGCCGACGGTATCACCCGTGACCGATGCGGCATGGGCGAACGAGCCTTTGCCGCCGAGGTTGCCTTCTTCAATATACTTTTTCGCGTTGTCCCAGGCACCGCCGCTGGAGGTCATGGCAATCGCGACAAACAGCCCGGTTACAATTGTTCCGACCAGGAGGCCTCCCAGCACCACCGGCCCGAGCGGTTTGATCATTGCCACCGCGATGACAAACAAGACCGGCAATAACGCGGGCACGATCATTTCGCGCAGCGCCGCCTTGGTCACAATATCGACGCAGGTGCCATATTCGGGGACGTCTTCGCCGCGCAAAATCCCAGGTTTGGCCGCGAGCTGGCGGCGCACCTCCCGCACGACGGCGCCGGCAGCCTTGCCGACGGCATCCATGCTAAAAGCCGTGAACATAAACGGCAGCAGCCCGCCGATGAACAGCCCAATAATTACCTTGGGATCGTTCAACGAAAAATCGAAAGCGTAGCTCGCCCCCAAATGCGCCCTTAATTCCTCCACGTAGGAACCAAAAAGGACCAGCGCCGCCAACCCGGCCGAGGCGATGGCGTAACCTTTCGTCACCGCCTTCATGGTGTTGCCGACAGCATCCAGCTCGTCGGTAATTCCCCGAACTTCCTTTGGCAAATTGCTCATAACGGCGATGCCGCCGGCGTTGTCGGTGATCGGTCCGAAGGCATCGAGTGAGATGATGATTCCCGCCATCGAGAGCATGCTCATGACCGCGATCGCAATTCCGTAGAGACCCGCGAAATGGAAACTGAGCAAGATCGCGAGGCCAATAAAAGCGACAGGCAACGCGGTGGCGTGCTGCCCGATGGCGAGCCCGGCAATAATATTAGTAGCGTGGCCGGTTTCTGAAGCCTTCGCGATCTTACGAACGGGCGCGTAACTCGTGGAGGTGTAATAGTTCGTAATGACAACGACGACGCCCGTCATGAGCAGGCCGACCAGCGACGCGAAATAGATATCGTTCGCCGAGCGGGCGACGCCGCCAATCACCACCTCGGCTGGGAAAAGCAGGTGGGTCGCCGGCCAAAAGAGGATCGCAGAAACCAGCGCACTGGCGCCGACGGAGCCCATCAGAACCGCTCCCGGTTTTCCGCCACTGAGGTTGACGAAAAGAATGCCAAGGATCGCACCGAGGACCGAGATTCCACCGAGAACAAAGGGATAAATGATCGCGGCCGGGTACGCGGTGAGCGTGAGCGCGCCGACCAGGATGGCGCCGACCAGACTCACGGCGTAGGTCTCGAAGACATCCGCGGCCATGCCGGCGCAATCGCCCACGTTATCGCCGACGTTGTCCGCGATCGTGGCCGGGTTTCTCGGGTCGTCTTCCTCGAGGTTGCTTTCGATTTTGCCCACCAGATCGGCCCCCACGTCCGCCGCCTTGGTGTAAATGCCGCCGCCGAGTCGCGCGAAAACGCTGATCAAACTCGAGCCCAAGGCCAGGCCCACCAGGCTCTTGACCGCCTGCTCATGCCCGATCCACTGGTTCGCCAGGGTGTAGAAAATGCCAACGGAGAGCAAAGCCAGACCGACGACCAGAAGGCCTGTGACCGCGCCGCCATTGAACGCCACGCGCATGGCCGCGGAGCGGGACTGCGTAGCCGCCTGGGTGGTTCGGGTATTAGCCAGGACCGCAATGCGCATCCCGATGTATCCGGCCGCCAGGGAGCAAAAGGCGCCAATCAGGAACCCCATGGCCGTGGCTTTAGTGTGAAAGAAAAAGAGGAGAATAAAAATAACCGCGGCGATCACGCTGATGGTCCGGACCTGGCGCTTGAGGTAAGCCTTAGCCCCTTCTTCGATGGCGCCCGCGATTTGACGCATCCTTTCGTTGCCGGGGGACAACCGAATGACGGCTTTGATCAGGAAAAACGCGAAGAGGAGGCCGGCGATCGCGCAGACCATCGAAATTGGGACACCGGAGTTGAGAATATTTAGGGCAAGAAAGGTCATAATGGCTCCGTCGAAGTGGGGGACTTTAGTAAGTTTTACCTCGCTCGCAATGGGTAAATGGGGGTGGCGACAAAGCCTTCATCTACAATTCAAAAACCGTTCGCAACCGCTCCAAAAAAGATGCGCGATACTCGCGTTCCTTGGTCCCCTGATCATGCGGCTGGCTGGCGTCTTTCACGATGCCTTCACCCTCGAGTTTGCGTTTCGCCAGGAGCTCGCTGAGCTGGGTCAGGCATTGGGGCGAATCGCGCAGCACATCGGTCATGACCTCTTTGTTGATCTCCAGCACTTCGCAATCGCCCTCCGCCCGAATTGTGGCTGAGCGCGGCTCTCCGGTGAGCAAGGACATTTCCCCGAAACAATCGCCCTCCCGCAACACCCCCAGCCGGATGCCTGTGCCGTTGCGCAAAACCGAGACGTGCGCGGTGCCCCGCAGCATGACGAACATCGAATCCCCCGTGGCGCCTTCCTCGATCAGGCGTTCGCCGCGTCCGTATCGATTGATCCGGGCGCCGTGGAGCACATGGTCCAATTGTGCATCGTTCAGGCAGTCGAAGAGTGGTTCTCCCCGCAAGATCGCCTGCGCTTCGGCATGCCCTTCCGGGACACTTTGGCGGCGTCGCCGCTGCAGGTGGAGCGTTCGGATCGGGTAGGGAATCGTGATGCGCTGGCGCTTGAATTCGTACCAGATATTGGTCCGGATCGCGTCGGCGATCTCATTATAGGCCTGGTGATTGCCCATCGAAAACTTGATTTCGTAGGTCACGCCTGACTCCGCAAAATCGACCACAAAGACCCTGACGGGCGGGCTTGGCACCACCCCCTCCGCACCCGTAGTCGCGCGCAAGAGCGCCTCTCTTACCCGATTGGGCGGGACCTCATAGTCCACCGCAACCCGGATGCGCATCGCATGGATTTGGGTGGGGTAGTGGAGGTTGATGATGGTCCCGCTGACCATCTCGTTGTTGGGAATGTCGAGGTAAATGGCGTCGTTGGTCCGCAGGCGCGTCGAGCGCCAGTTGATCTCCATGACCTCGGCGAAGTGCTCCTTGAGCTTGAGCCAGTCGCCCACCTTGTAGGGTTTGCTGATTTGGAGCGATATCCCGGCGACGATTCCGCTGAAGAAATTTTGCAACCCGAAGCCGAGGATGATGGCGAGGATGCCGGAACCAGCGAACAACGTCATCAGTCCGCCTCCGGCCTTGTAGATCAGGCCGAGGATGATCAGGATCGCGATCAAGATGACTCCGAGGCCCGCCACCTGCCGAAGCAAGATCGGGATCGGCGTCTGGCGTTTCTTTTCGAAGTAAGCCTCCCAGAGGTAGCGGTTGAGAAGGGCCACCACAAAAAAGCTGCCGAACAAAACAACGGCCGCAGTCGCAGCATCTCGAATTTCAGCCTGGACGCCGTAAAACCCGCTGGCGGCGTAGAAGGCGACGGCAAGACAGAGGAGCTGATAAAGAAGACCCAGGCGGACGCCCGCGCGGCGTTTCAGCAGCCGGCCGATGATGAGCGCGGCAAAAAAGGTCCCGACGAAAATGAGAACGGAGGCGGTGAGCCTTTGCGTTTCGAGCAACTGGGTAAACATCAGCTCTGCGAGCTTATCAGCGGGCAGGTGACCGCGACAAGTGTCGTCACACTATTGAGGTCGCGTCGGCGTTGTTTCCGGCCCGACAGAGCCCCCATGCCCGAGAGCCTGGCAGATTCGGCACAGCATGTCATCCCGACTCCCGTCGTTGCGGGACAAGGGACCCCGCAAACGATCTTACGCTTCCGCGCTCCAGGAGAGGTTTACGTCAGGTTACGCGCAGATTTGTTTGCGTGACCGCAATTTGCAGGTGTGAGGTCCCTCGCCATCTATGCGTCGCGGGATGACAAATTGCCGCGGCAAATCCGCGGCGCCGCGACTAGCGCGGCGGCGAAATGATGAGCCAGGCCCAGCCGGCCAGAAAGCAGAGACCGCCGATTGGAGTAATGGCGCCGAGCCAGCGCACATTCGTCAAGGCCAGCAAATAGAGGCTCCCGCTGAAAAGGACAATGCCGGCCAGGATCAGGAAATAAGCGGCCCGATTCCCGGCGGCGTTCAACGCGAGAACGATGAGGGCCAGCGCGTGCAGAAAGTGATACAGAACGGCCTTGTTCCAAACGTCGAGCATGCCATTGCTTTCGAGCGCCGGTTTTAAGGCGTGGGCGCCGAATGCGCCCAGTCCGACCGCCAGCAAACAAAGCGTGGCGCCGATTCGGAAAAAGGTCACGGACATGGTCTCAAGGATAATGGCGGTTAGCCGTCATTACTTCCCGCCAAAAAACTTCCGGAACGATTGAAAGAGACGGTTTGGGGCGGTTACGGCCTTTTGTCCCGCATCCTGCAATTTCTGCGCGAACTGCGTCTGGGCGCCGCCGTGAATTTGACAAACCTTGTCGGGAACATGGTTGTCCGGCAGGGTGATTTCGTAGGCCGCCCCGGCCGTATTGCATCCGGTCGTGGCCAGGTGGTTCGAGATGTTGCAGACCGCGGCGCGCGACATCGGAATCGTCGGTTGAAACGGGCGCGCGGGATATCGTTGCGCAGCCTTGGTCATCGTTTGCGTCCAGACCGGCAACGCGAGCGCCGCCCCGTATCCGCGGGCGACGATGGTGGTGGGTTGATCGAACCCAACCCAAACGCCGCAGGTTAAGGCGCTGGTATAGCCAACGAACCACGCGTCTTTGTAATCGTTGGTTGTCCCCGTTTTTCCGGCGGCCTGTTTGAATTTCGCGCTGGCGCCCGTCCCCGAGGTCATCACCTGTTCGAGCAACTCGGAGGTCATCCAGGCTGAGCCGGGGTCGAGCGCGGGAATTGTGACATGAGCCGCGCGATAGATCGGGTTATGATCCGGATCGTCGATCCGCTCAATGATATAGGCCTGCTTTCGGACGCCGGCATTTGGAAAAACGCTATAGGCCGCGGTGAGATCTTTCAGGTTGGTCTCGAATGAACCGATGAAGGTCGCCGGACCGCGCGGGACGTTTTCCCCCAGTCCGAGCGTCGTCGCGACCTTCTGCACATCATCGATTCCAGCGATTTCGCCAATCCGGACGCTCATTGTATTGCGTGAATGGACTAATCCGTAAGAGACCGGTTGGACGCCGTTGTAGGTGCCATCGGAGTTTCCCGGCGCCCAGTTTCCCGCGCCCGGAATTTCACCGGGCTCAATCGGTCCATCGCTCACCGCGGCGCCGGGCAGGAGTCCGTGGTCGAACGCGACCGCATAGACAAATGGCTTGAAAGAGGACCCGATCTGCCGATTGGCCGGCGCCAGGGCGCGATTGAATTTGCTATGGCCGTAATCGCGACCGCCGACCAGCGCCCGGATTCCGCCACTCGCGTTGTCGATCGCGACGACGGCTCCTTCGAGGTACGGCATCGAGGAGTCTTCCCCGTCTTCCGGCGGCCGATAGCTTGCCTTCGTCGGGTGCCGGAAATTCGACTGGCGCTCAACCTTGCTCAGGTGCGTCTCGAGTGCCTGGGTCGCCGCCACCTGCACGGTGGGATCGAGCGTGGTATAAATATGGAGTCCGCCGTTGTCGATCTGGTCCGGCGTGAGCAGCAAACTCAAATCCCGCTGGACGGCGTCCATCGCGTAATTCTCCTGGATTTGGGGCATCCGCTTCGGAGTTGAAGTGATTTTTGCGATCCGGGCTTCCTGAGCCTGCGCCGGGCTGATCTTTTTGAGTTTCAGCATCCGGTCGAGGACGGTGTTCCTTTGGATGGCGGCGCCTTCGGGGTTTTTGAGAGGAGAAAAGCGATTCGGACTCCGAATCAGGCCGGCCAGAATGGCGGCTTCGGAAAGGTTTAGCTTGGAGGCGTTCTTGCCAAAGTAGGCCAGAGACGCGGTCTCCACTCCGTAACACCCGGAGCCGAAATAGATTCGATTCACGTAGAGCTCGAGGATTTGTTGTTTGGTGAAGTCGCGCTCGATGCGCAATGACACCATCGCCTCCAGCAGTTTACGGCTAAGGGTTCGGCCCCCGAGCGGCAGGCTGTTACGGGCGAGCTGTTGCGTAATGCTGCTCGCGCCCTCCTTGGCTGAGCCGGCCATTATGTCCTTCACCAGAGCGCGGGCGATGCCACGCCAATCGATTCCGCCGTGGTCGAAGAACCGTGTGTCTTCGCGCGTGAGCAGCGCATCGACAAAAAAAGGAGAGACCTCGTTTAAGGCCACCCTCACCCGGTTCGCTCCGGCCAGGCGGCTGTAGATCTTGCCATCCACATCGAAGACTGTGTTCCGCTCGGGCATTTCCCCGACGTTTTTCAGATCAAATGTCTGGGCCCACATGGCGTAGAACAGCAGGATGCTGAAGAACGCGGCGATGGGCAGCGTGATCAGCGCGACCTTCCAGGTCACACGAAAAGCGCGGCCCCGTTTTCTTGGCGAAGCGCGAGCCAGAAGCTTCATCGCGGAAAAGAGCTAATTCGTTGCACGGTTGAATGGTTGAAGCGTGACAGCGTTAGAGCGGACGGACGTCGTTACTATTCGACGCCCCATCCCCTGCAACTGTTCAACGTTCCAACGCTTCAACGTGCCTCAAACCCGCATTCGCACCGCGGTGTCGTGCTGTTCGCTGGGGCAGGGGGCGTTGAGTGGGACGCCGGCATCGGCCCCGCTGGGCTGCACAATCTTCTGTTCGATGAGGTATTCCTCGACTTCCTCGCCGCTGATATCCGCGAGCATTTTGTCGTTAATTTCGACGCAGGGGGAGAGCGGCTGCCCGCTCTTGGTTTCCATTTCCCAGCGGAACGCCGGGTTCTGGATGATGTCTTTCTCGGTGTATTGGAGATTGTATTTGGCGAGCACGGCGCGAACGCCGGCGCTCCAGCCGCAGGTGGTTTTCAGGTAGGCAGTGATCTTGGGCGTATCCATGGTGTGCGAAGGTAGCATGCCGCAGGCTCAAAATCCATTGCCACGACCCATTTGCGAAACCGGCCGGGCCAGTGCACGAATACCCATGAGCTTCACTTTGCAGATTGGCGAACGCGCGCCCGAATTTCGCTTGCCGGCGACGGATGGAAAAACCTATTCACTTTCAGATTTTGGCGACGGTGCCGTCCTGGTGGGCTTCTTTACCTGCAACCATTGCCCGTACGTCACTGGATCTGATGAAGCGACGCGCCGGACGGTCGAGAAGTTTTCACCTCGCGGTGTGCGTTTCGTTGCGATCAATTCGAACAGCCGCCACACCTACTCCGAAGATGATTTCCCGCACATGGTCGAGCGGATGCGCGAACACAAATTCCCCTGGATTTATCTCCACGACGAAACGCAGGAGGTGGCCCGAGCCTATGGCGCTTTGCGCACTCCGCACTTCTACGTTTTCGATCGCGAACGGCGGCTCATTTACACCGGCCGCGCGATTGATCATCCCCGGCAGTCGGAGAAAGCGAAAACGCAGGACCTCGAGCGCGCGTTGGACGAACATCTGTCGGGAAAACCAGTGACGGTTCCCGTGACCAATCCCATCGGCTGCAACGTCAAATGGGAAGGCCGCGACGCCCATTGGATGCCCGCCGATGCCTGCGACCTCGTCTAAACTCTCCGCCCTGCCTCAGACTCCGCGATCAGCTTCTCCAGCCGATTCTGCCTGGTTTCCTCCCTCTTCGCGGTGATTACCCACCAGGTTACGAGCTTGCGATAACCCGCGGGCTGGCGCTGGAAAAAATCCCAGGCTCTGGGTCGCGCCCGGAACAGCTTCTCCTCGGTCTTTCCGAATTCCGCCAGTTTCCGGTTCTCGTAGGCGTAAATGCCCGACTTCTCTTCCTTCCGCAGCTTAAATGCTTTCAGCCCCGCAGGGCGCATGCGGCCGAGCCTGGTCAGCTCCTGAACTCGTCGGATGTTTACCGCGCTCCAGTTGCTCGTCGTTTTACGCGGCGTGAACCGGATCTTATAGCTCTCCGTATCGATCGTCTTGCGCAGCCCGTCGATCCAACCCAGACAAAGGGCTTCATCCACCGCCTCCGGCCACGTGATGCTTGGCCGGCCGGAACCCTTTTTGTAAAAACCGACCCACTGCTCGCGAATGTTTTTGTGATTGATCTTCAACCACCTCCGAAAATCCTCCGGCGTGGCGAAGAAATGAGTCTCGTTTGAAGAGGCTGTCACATTGTTCGGTGGTGAACCGACCCTGTCCTAGCGATTTTTCGGCTTGAGCAGCGGAAAGAGGATCACGTCGCGGATGGATTCGGCCCCGGTGAGCAGCATCGTCAGGCGATCGATGCCGAGGCCAAAGCCGCCCGCCGGCGGCATGCCGTGTTCGAGGGCGAGCAGGAACTCTTCGTCGATCTTTTGCGTCTCCTCACCGGCTTGCTCCAGCAACCGCTGCCGTTGGGTGGTGGGATCGTTTAGTTCGGAGTAGCCGGGGGAAATTTCCTGGCCGTTGATGATCAATTCGTAAACGTCCACGAGCGAGTCGTCCTCGGCGTTTTGTTTGGCGAGTGGCACCAATTCCTTCGGGCAATGCGTCACGAAAAGGGGATCGAATGTTTTTTCTTCGATCAACTTTTCGAAAACCTGCTGGGTGACTTCGTAATCCGCCATGCGCGGATTGATCTCGACGCCAAGCTCGACGCATCGTTCGCGGCGTTTCTCGCTGGTGTAGTTGAACCACTCGGGGTCGATCTCACGAATGAGATCGCGGTAACGCGCGCGACGCCACGGGCGGGTGAGATTGATTGTGCGCGTCACGTTCCCCTCCGCGTCTCGATGCTCGATTAGGAGGGAAGAGCTTCTGTTCGTCCCACTTTCTTGGGAGGCGAGGGCTTCTGCTGAGCCGGGTGCGAGTTCGCTCGGACGAGCGGAAGCTCGTCCCTCCGGAGCAGAGGCGGATTCCAGGGTTTGTGCCAGATGGCAAATCAATTCCTCGACCAGGTCCGCAATCTTTTCGAAATCCGCGTAGGCCCAGTACGCTTCGAGCATGGTGAACTCGGGATTGTGCTTTCTCGAAATGCCTTCGTTCCGAAAATTCCGGTTTAGCTCGAAAACTTTGTTGAAGCCACCGACCAGCAAGCGCTTAAGATAAAGCTCCGGCGCGATCCGGAGATAAAGCTCCAGCCCGAGCGCTTTGTGGTGAGTGCGGAATGGCTCCGCCGCGGCGCCGCCCGCGACGGCCTGCAACATCGGCGTCTCCACTTCGAGAAAGCCGCGCGCTTCGAAGAAATTGCGAATCTCGCGCACGATCGTGATCCGCTTTTGGAAGACGGCGCGCGAATGCTCGTTCGTGAGCAGGTCGAGGTAGCGCTGCCGGTAACGCGCCTCGACATCCTGGAGCCCGTGCCATTTTTCCGGGAGCGGGCGCAGCGATTTTGCCAGGAGTTCAAGCTGGTGGACTTTCAGCGTCGGCTCGCCGGTTTTGGTCAGAAAACACGTTCCCTCGACGCCGATGAAATCGCCGAGATCGACCAGCTTGAACATCTCAATCACCTCATCGCCAACTTCTTTCGCGTGGATGTAAACCTGGATCCGCCCCGTTGAATCGCGCAGATCCACGAAATGGCTTTTGCCCATGTCGCGGTGGGCCGTAATGCGGCCCGCGGCGCGCAAGGGGGCGCCTTCCGAAAATTTTTCGCGCACTTCGCCGATCGTGCCGGAAGTTTCGTAAGCGTGGCCGAACGGGTTCGCGCCGCGCGCCTGAAGCGCTTCCAGTTTTTCGCGCCGTTGCGCGATCAGGCTGTTCTCGTCGTCCATCTTCGGGCTGCGAATCTAAAGCGATGCTTTGAAATGAACAGCCAGAATACACTGTCATGCCGAAGCAGATATATTCGTTTGCTAAAAAAACGAACGCCATGAGATACTGGCGCTCACGCCCGTCCGAATCTGTTTCTGGGATGGCGCGACCTCGTTTATGACTGCCGATCTGCCGCAAACCACCTCGAAAATTGACGGACCGCTCGTAAAGCAGTTCTCAATTTTTCTGCCCAACAAGGTCGGAGCGATGCTCGACGTGGTGAAGCTACTGCATGCGCATAATACTCATGTTGTTGCACTTAGCATTTCAGAATCGACGGACTCGGCGATTGCCCGGATCGTGGTGAGCGATCCTGAGCAGGTGGAGGAGCTCTTCCGGCAGCACGATGTCCCGTTCGGAGTTTGCGCCATGGTCGTCGTAGAGCTGCGGGAAGTCGCGACCGAACTGGCCAAACTCCTGGCGGCACTGCTCATGGCCGAAGTGAACGTGCATTTCAGTTATCCGCTGCTGACGCATCCGCGCGGATTCGCCGCGCTCGCCTTACACGTGGACGACACCGACTGCGCTTCCTCGGTGCTGCTCGGCGAGGGGTTTAAGCTTCTCAGCCAGGCCGATATTTCCCGGTAACTCCTGCTCTTGATCTTGATCCTGCTCATGATCAGTCCCCCGTTCTGCCCCCGGAGAAGGGGACCAGGAGCAAGATCAGGAGAGGAGGAACCGGGTTGGCCCGGTTTGCGGACCGCCGTTTACAGGGCATAATTGTCGACATTATGGAAGCGGCCAGCGTCTCTCCCACTCCCACACCGCCGGATAAGATTTTCACCATCGCGCTCGCCGTGGTGGCGATTTTCGGCGCGGCGCAGATCGTGGGGGTGGCGGTTCATTACATTGGCAAGGCCCGGGCGGAGTACGCGGCCGCGCATCCCAAGGTGGTGGCGCCCCCCGCCGCCGCGCCGGCACAACCGACCGCCGCGCCCGCCGCTCCAATAGAAGAGACCACCGCCGCCGCGCCGGAGGTCGTCCAATCGACCCCCAGCGCCGCTGTTCTTTCCACGGCGGAACGCCTCTTGAAGGAAGCCTCGGAGTTGCGCGATCGCGGCGATACGACCAACGCGCTCGCCCGTCTGCAGGATGCAGCCCAGAGCGATCCAAAAAACGCGAACGTGCTGGCGCAAATGGCGATGATCTACGAGTCGATCCAGCTGCTCGAGCGATCGAACGAGACCTGGCGCAAGATCCAGGAGATTGGCCCGTCGGCCGGAGCGCTTTATGAGCTGGCGGAGTTGAAATTAAAGAGCGGCGTCACGGTCCCCGCCACGGCCGCAACCGGTCCGGGCCTTGCCGGAGTTTCGCCGCTCGATGCCGGCAGTACCCGCAACGATGCGGACGGCATTCCGGACGGCTCGACCTTCGGTATCACCGAGGTCACTGCCACGGACACACCCGACGCGGATTCAGAGACGAACATGAAGTTGAAGATCGCGGTGAAATCGCGCCCGAACACGCCGATCGATCACACCAAAGTCAAAATCCAGGTATTCTTTTACGATACGCTGGACAACAAGGAGGTCATCCTGACCGACGCGGATGTCAGCTATGAATGGCTCACCCCTCACCACGATTGGAAGGCGACAAATCCGGAGGTCCTGGCGGTGACGTACGTGCGGGCCAAGAACAAACCGCTTTCACCAGACGCGGCGTTGTCGGCCGCGGCGGCAGCGGTCACACCGGGTGGCACCAAGAAGAAGGGTCCGCCCCGGAAGGAACCTTCGGCGGAACTTCCGGGTGAGGGTGGCGATCGGAAGTACCTCGGCTACATCGTGCGCATTTATTATAACGACCAGTTACAGGCTGTTCGCGCCGATCCCACAAAACTTCTGAATCTCTTCCCACCGCCTTTCACCGCCCCGCAGTAAGGCGCGGCCCAACGTCCGCGACGGCACGGGCTTCGACGCGGCTGAGGTGGATCGCGCGCTCCGTCGCGCGATGTTTCGTAGTCGCTCCGAAAGTCTCTTCGGAGCCTATTTTACCATCGTGCGGCGGAGCGCCCGATCCACCAGGACATCTCGGCGTGTCGCGGAAGGATTCTTTCTTCTCCCCCGAGATGCGTTATTCTAGCGGGCTGATGAAATTGATTGTCCCCCTGGCTACTTTTCTATTGCTGGCCGAGGTGGCGCATGGCCAGATCCAGGTGGAATTGAAATTCAAGCGGCTCCAGTACATCGCGCACGAGCCGGTCATGGCGACCGTGAAGATTACGAATCTTGCCGGCCGCGACATCGATCTCCGCGATGAAAACGGTCACGGCTGGTTTGGTTTTGAAGTGAAGGCCAGGGAGGGCCGTCTCCTCGGGCCGTTCCAGCAGAAAAATCCGGAGCCGGCGCTTCACGTGGAGGCGGGAAAAACCGTCACCCGAAAAATCAATCTGACGCCGCTTTTCCCCGTCCAGGATTTTGGCGCTTATCATGTGCGCGCGAATGTTTATTTCGCCGACCTGAACAAATTTTTCTATTCTCAAACAAGAGTTTTCCAGGTGGCGGACGCCCGGCCGATCTGGCAAAAGACGGTCGGCGTTCCTGCCGGAAAGCCGGGGGCGGGTGAGATGCGGACATACTCGCTGCTCTCAAACCGCTTCCCGGACCACACCTCGCTCTACGTCCGAGTGGAGGATAAGAGCAGCGGAATCGTCTACACGACGTATTCGCTGGGCCGCGTCATCGCCTACGATGAACCGCAAATGGAACTCGATCCCGCCAATCAACTGCATGTTCTTCATTGCGCTGCGCCCCGAACTTGGGCTTATTCCCACATCGGATTGAATGGGGAACTCCTGCGGCACTCTACTTTCATGGAAACAAAAACGCGTCCGCGCTTGCGGCACACGGCGGATGGCGCTATCGCGGTGAGCGGCGGAATGCGCGACGTGCCCGTGACCCGGCCGGCCCGCCCGCCCGCAGACGAGTAAGAACTTTTTCGGTCGTCGCCTCAATGAATCGTTACCGTTTTATTCCTGTAGCAGCCATGGCGGGTTTCATGACCCTGGCCTCCTTCGCTTTTGGCCAGCGGACGGTCGTGATCGACGCCGGCCACGGGGGCCACGATCGCGGCGGAGTTCCCTATCAACGCATCGGCGAAAAGGGCATGACGCTCGATGTCTCCCAGCGCTTAAGACGAATCCTGCAGGCCGACGGTTATCGGGTGGTCATGACGCGCAACAGTGATGTCTTCGTTCCTCTCGGGACGCGCGTGGCTATCGCGAACCGCTACCGCGGCGGGATTTTTGTCTCCGTTCATTTCAATTCCTCGCGCCGGGCCGGCGCCAATGGCATCGAGACTTATTATTATCGGAGCGACAGCGCGTCGCTGGCCGCGAGCATTCATCGAAATGTCGTGGCGGCTGCGCCGACCGAAAACCGCGGAATTAGGCGGCGCGGGTTCTACGTTATCCGCCGGACCGCCATCCCGTCCGTTTTGGTGGAGTGTGGTTTTCTCACCAACCCGCAGGAAGGCAGGCTCGCGCAAAGCGCCGCCTATCGGGAAAAGCTTGCTGAGCGAATTGCGCGGGGCATTCGGCGCCAGCCGGCCCCCTTCAGCCGGCCATTGACGCCTTCCCTGGCGAGAGCGGGCATGGGTCCAGCTGGCGACTTTGTGCGTCCTTCGGCAGTCGCCGAACGCTCCTCGAGGAGGTCGAAGTATTCGAAGAGGAAAAAGTCCGCGCGCTATTCGTCCAAGAGCAATAAGAAAAAAAGCACCGCGAAACCTCGGAAGAGAACGAAGAAGAAATCGGAGGGTTGATTGGATTCGCCGGTCGTAAGCGCGGCGGAGATGCGCACGGCGGAAGAAGCGGCCTTCGCGCGCGGGGTTGAAGTCGAAGCCTTGATGGACGAGGCCGGTGCGGGAGTAGCGCGCGCGGTCCGGCAGTTTTTCCCGCGCGCGGGTGTCTGTATTGTTTACGCGGGCAAAGGCCACAACGGCGGCGATGCCCTGGTCGCGGCCGAACGCTTGCAGCGGGAGGGCTGGAAGGTCGATGTTCGCCTTCCATTTCCCGAAAGCGACCTCGGCGAACTGACCGCGAAGAAGCTCGCCGCCCTGCGCGAGGCTGAAAGTGTAGTGGCAGCCGTGCCGGCTGCAGAGGGAGCGCGCGACACGCGCGCCTCTACACCGGGAGCGTGCGACACGCGCGCCTCTACACCGGGAGGCCGCACCATAATCCTCGATGGGCTCCTCGGCGTTGGGACCAAAAAACTCTTGCGCGAGCCACTGCGCGCAACCGCGCGCGAACTCAATCGCGTTCGCCTGGAGCAAAACGCTTTTGTCTTCGCCGTTGATCTTCCGACCGGTTTCGACAGCGATACGGGCGAGATCGATCCCGATTCCGTCGTGGCCGATTTCACCGTTACGATTGGATTCGCGAAGCATGGTTTGCTGGCCGACGCCGCGATCGATTTTGTCGGGCGCCTTATCGTCCTGCCGCTGCCAGACCTCGAGGCGGGCGGCGCGCGCAACGAAATCATGGCGACGACTCAGGCTCTGGCGGGACTCATTCCCCGCCGGAAATTCAGCGCGCACAAGAACCAGATGGGACGCATCGGGGTGGTGGCGGGCTCGAAAGGGTTCGTCGGGGCCGCGCTCATGACTGCCGCCGGAGCATTGCGTTCCGGCGCGGGGCTGGTCGAGCTTTTCGTTCCCGAAGATATTTATGAGATCGCAGCCACGGCCGCTCCGCCAGAGGTCATGGTGAAAGCAACCCGCGCCTACAAGGATCTGCCCAACGAGAAGATCGACGTCTGGGCAGTGGGGCCTGGCTTGGGAAATGCGCACGCTGCGCGGATCCGCGATCTCATTGCTCGCGTCGAGAAGCCAATGGTGGTGGATGCGGACGGGCTGAATATCCTCGCGGAGGAAATCGAAGTGCTGAAACGCTGCCGCGGCCCACGGCTGCTCACGCCGCATCCGGGCGAGATGCAGCGGCTGGTCGCTCCCGGAAAAATGACTCGCGCCGGGCTTGCTCGAAGTTTCTGCGAGGAATTTCCGGTCACCCTTTTGCTCAAAGGCAGCCGCACCATCGTCGCGCAACGCGATCAGCCCCTCAGCTTCAACACCACGGGAAACCCCGGGATGGCTACGGGCGGAATGGGCGATGTCCTGACCGGCATTTGTGCCGCGTTGATCGGGCAGGGGATGTCCCTTTACGATGCCGCGCGTGTGGCCGCCTGGCTCTGCGGCCGTTCCGCCGAGCTGGCCATCTTCCACGGCGACTCCACCGAGCAAACGCTCCTGCCCAGCGACCTCCTGGGCAATCTCGGTCGGACCTTTGCGGAGTTGGAAGTCGCGTCCAGGCTGTAGCCGCGCGAAAATGTGCAGGACTTAGCTCTGCCCCTTTTCTGGGCCCTCGGTTTACACGAGAAATCAGGATTGCCATAGGCGCGTCGGGCTGGCAATGATAGGCGTTCCCCAGTTCAGCCCCCGCCGTGATTTGTCCGATCCCCATCGCCGCTTCCGTTTCCCCAGCCTCGGCGCCGAAACTGCTCGACCGCGTTCGGTGGCACCTGCGGGTGAAGCATTACAGCATTCGCACCGAGCAGGCCTACATCGATTGGACTCGCCGCTTCATCCTCTTCCACGGAAAACGCCATCGCGCTGAGATGGGCGAACCGGAGATCGCTGCTTTCCTCACCCATCTCGCCGTTGACTCCAATGTGGTGGCTTCCACGCAAAACCAGGCTTTCAGCGCCCACACGTCTGCAATAAACCTGGCCTATCCATCCGCAGCCCGGTTGACGAATGAACTCGTCTCTCCAAACCGTGATAGACGAAAGAATGTTCGCCTTTAAAGGCGAACATTCGTCTAATTCTCGTTAGACTGCTGAGCCTCTTGTGAAAGCGATGCTTTTTCTCAGCTGTATGATGCCCGGTTGGGTCATACAATGGAGCTATTGGATTGCGTGGTCTGCGCTCGCGTTCGCGGCGGCTTTGAGCGTAGCGTGCTTCGGCGTCGAGGTTCGTCGGCGAAGTCTTCGGTGGCTGCTGCTGTATGCTGGATTGCTTGCGCTTCAGCCCGGGTGGTCACTACTCAGTCGCGAGGAGCTCTTCGAAGGCGTGATGCATGTTCGAGCCGACTGCGGCTATATGGGGCGCGCTCTTTCGCTTTTCCTTCTCGGGGCTACGGTCGCGGTCTCCGCGATTGTCTGGCGGCGTCCGGCGCTTCGCAGACGCACATTCATATTTGGCTTGGCCGTGGCGTTCACTTTCATGAACGTAGTCGGGGAGTTGCTCCCTTACTCTGGTCTGACACTCGCGATTCCGCATGATCTTTATGCTTCTATCTTCAGCGGCTTCGGTGGCCCTCCGTGGTTTCTTCTACTGTCCATTGCCGTGTGCGCGCTTTTATTCTTCGTGCAGCGCCTCCGCGCGCGAAAAGCAGTCTAACCAGATTTAGATGAGAAGGCGGAGAGGACCGCGCGCTTGGCGTTGCGGTAAACTCGAAGCCTATGAAGCAAAGAACGAAGAGCGGTGAAGTCACGATAGGATTGGACCTGGGGGATCG
>Ga0190272_10000234_pt1 | contig 33246 bp, 36 predicted proteins | sample Popmic504T_FD_133746 | JGI IMG/M metagenome (GOLD analysis project Ga0190272, IMG submission 133746) | Populus adjacent soil microbial communities from riparian zone of Shoshone River, Wyoming, USA - 504 T | ecosystem: Environmental > Terrestrial > Soil > Riparian zone | place: USA: Wyoming...
GTCACTTCCGTAGTCTCCGCCACCTCCGCCTCCGTAGCCACCGCCGCCGCCACCGGGACCGCGTCCGCCGCCGCCGCCGAAGCCACGATCGCCGCCACCGCCACCGGGTGCGCCACGCGGGCGATCTTCCGCCGCGTTCACACGGAGAGCACGGCCGCCGAGCTGATGGCCGTTGAACTTCTCGATCGCTTTCGCCGCATCTTCTTCATTTGCGAACTCGACGAATGCGAAGCCTCGCGGCCGGCCGGTCTCGCGATCGGTCGGGAGGAAGACATCTCGAATCTCCCCGGCCTGCGCAAACAGCGTCTGCACTTCTTCGCGCCTGGTGTTGTAGTCCAGGTTTCCGACAAATACTTTTGAACCCATCCAGTCTCCAATCACTTTCTGCCCAGACTCACCAGGCTACGTACTTCCACTTCATCGCAAGGCTCGGGCCGGAACGCAACAACGGCAAAGGCTACCACGGTCCACGGTGCTTTCAAGGTCCGCGCCCGAGGTTCACAGGATTGTCGGACGATTTCCTTCGCCGGGACTTGCTAAAGCTCGACCTGCGCGCCGAGCTCGATGACCTGATTGGGCGGCAGGCTGAAGTAGCCGACGGCGCTCGACGAATTGCGCATCATCCAGGCGAAGAGATACTCGCGCCAGATGGCCATGCCCGGCTGCTTGGTCGGGATCAGCGTCTCCCGGCCGAGGAAATAGCTGGTCGTCATCGGATTGAACGACACGTGCTGCGTGCCGACGCGCTCCAGCGCGTCCGGGATGTCCGGATCTTCCATGAAGCCGAAGTGGATGGTCAGGCGGAACACACCGTGGCCGAGCTCTTCCCACTCGTAGCGTTCCTTCTTGTCGAGGTGCGGGCGATCCTCGGTCTCGACAGTGAGCAGCACCACGATCTTGTGGACGACCTTGTTGTGCTTGATGTTGTGCAGCAGCGTGGTCGGGACGCCGGCTCCGTGGCGCGACATGAAGATGGCGATGCCGGGCACGCGCGGGATGCGGTTGTTGGCCAGCTCGCGCAGGAAGTCCTTGGTGGTCAGCCCCTGCTCGGCGAGCTTGGTGCTGAGAATGTGGCGGCCGGCGCGCCACGTCGACATGGCGGTGAAGATCAGCAAGCCGACGACGAGTGGGAACCAGCCGCCGTCCCACACCTTCACCAGGTTGGCGCCGAGGAACGAGAGGTCGAAGCAGAGGAAGAAGAGGGCGAAGGCCAGCGCGCCGAAGAACGGCCAGCCCCAGCGGTCCTTCGCGTAGACGGCGATGTGCGTCGTGGTGATGCCCATCGTCGCCGTGACGGCCACGCCGTACGCGGCGGCCAGCTCGCCGGAGCGCTGGAAGGCGATCACGAGCCCGATCGCGGCGAACATCAGCAGCCAGTTCACCGAGGGGATGTAAATCTGGCCGATCTCGCGGGCGGAGGTGTGCCGGATGCGGATGCGCGGCAGGTAGCCGAGCTGCACGGCCTGCCGCGTCAGCGAGAACGCCCCCGAAATGACGGCCTGCGACGCGATGACGGTGGCGATCGTGGCCAGCATGACCAGCGGGATCAGGATCGCCTTCGGGGCCATGAGGAAGAACGGATTCTTCACCGACTCGGGCGAGTGCAGCAGGAACGCACCCTGGCCGAAGTAGTTGAGCAGCAGCGCGGGGAACACGGCGCAGAACCAGACCCGCCGGATCGGCTTGAGGCCGAAGTGACCCATGTCGGCGTAGAGCGCCTCGCCGCCGGTGATGACCAGGAAGACGGAGCCGAGGACGAGGAAGCCGGCGATCTTGTTGCGGATGAAGAAGTCGACGGCGTGCATCGGCGAGACCGCCATCAGCACGGCCGGCTCTTTCACGATGTGCATGATGCCGAGGACGGCCAGGGTGCTGAACCAGAGGATCATGATCGGACCGAAGACGGTGCCGACTTTGGCCGTGCCGTATTTCTGCACGGCGAAGAGGCCGATGATGATGGCGATGGTGATCGGAACGACCCAGTCATGGAAGACGGGCGTCACGATCTCGAGCCCTTCCACGGCGGAGAGGACGGAGATGGCGGGGGTGATCATGCCGTCGCCGTAGATGAGCGCGGCGCCGAAGAGGCCGAGGGTGAGCAGGACGTAGCGCCGCGTGGAGGGTGTGCCTTTGGGGCGCACGAGCGACATGAGGGCGATGATGCCCCCTTCGCCGCGGTTGTCGGCGCGCATGACGAAGATCAGGTACTCGATGGAGATGATCAGGACCAGCGACCAGAAGACGAGCGAGAGCACGCCCATGATGTTGGCCGGCGAGGCCGCGAGCCCGTGCTCTTCGGCGAAGCACTCGCGGAAGGCGTACAGCGGGCTGGTCCCGATGTCGCCGTACACGACGCCGAGCGCACCGAGGTAAAGCGTGGCGAGATACCGTTTACTTTTCGGCTCGTTCGACTGCATGCGGTCCGGGTGAGGACGCTAGCACAAGATGGGCCGCAATGGAGCGCCCGGCCGGGCCGCCGTCGCTCCGTTGCGGCATCTTCCCGTTCCCGGGCGTAGGATATGACCATGAGCGTCGACACCAGAGTGTTCACCGCCGACGAGCTGCTCCGCCTGCCGGACGACGGCTCCCGGTATGAGCTCGTGCGGGGAGAGTTGAGGAAGATGTCACCTGCGGGTTATGACCACGGCGATATCGCCATGACCATCGGCGCGCACCTGAAGACGTTCGTTCGCGCGCACCGCCTCGGGAAGGTCTTTGCGGCCGAGACCGGGTTTCTCCTGAGCCGGAATCCCGACACGCTCCTCGCCGCGGACGTGACGTTCGTCCGGGCGGAGCGAGTCCTGCCTCGCGGCCCGGGATTCTTCCCCGGTCCACCCGACCTCGTGGTCGAGGTGATCTCGCCCTCGGATCTGTACAGCGCGGTCAGGGAGAAAACGCGCGAGTGGTTGCGCGGAGGAACCCGCGCCGTGATCGTCGTCGACCCGCGCACGATGGACGTGGACGTTCACCGTGTCTCCGGCGCCATTCGCGTGGAGGACACGCTCGCCGTCGAAGAAATCCTCCCCGGCTGGCAGATGCCGATCTCAGAGATCTTCGAATCATGAGCCTTTCCCGCCGTACCTTCGCCCGTCTCGCCGCGACCGGCGCCGCGGTGGCGGCGTTTCCGCCGGCCATCGCGCAGCCGGCGAAGACGCTGCTCCTGAACTCGAACGAGAATCCGTACGGCCCCTCCCCTGCCGCCCTGCAGGCCATGCGGGAGGCGATGGCGGAGTCGTTCCGCTATCCGGACGACGCCGAGACCGCGCTGGCGGAGGCCATCGCGCGCGTACACGGCGTCACGACCGACGAGGTCCTCCTCGGCAACGGCTCGAGCGACATCCTCCGGCTCGCGGCGGCGGCGTTCCTCGGCAAGGGGACGAAGCTCGTCACGGCCATGCCGACGTTCGAGTCGCTCTGGTCGCACGGCGCGGCGAGCGAGGTGGTGCGCGTGCCGCTCGACGCGAGCTTCGAGCACGACCTGCCGAAGATGCTCGAGGCGGCCCGCGGCGCGGGGCTGGTCTACGTCTGCAACCCCAACAACCCCACGGCGACGATCACGCCGAAGGCGAAGATCCGGGCGTTCCTCGACGCCGTGCCGCCGGAGATGGTCGTGCTGGTCGACGAGGCATATCACCACTACGTCGACAGCGCGGACTACGAGAGCGTCGTGCCGCTGATCGCGAAGAAGCCGAACCTCGTCGTCGCGCGCACGTTCTCGAAGATCTACGGAATGGCCGGCCTGCGTGCCGGCTACGCGCTCGCGCAGAAGCCGCTCATCCAGCGGCTGGCGGCGCATCAGGCCTACAACGCCATGAACCTCATGGCCTGCGTGGCGGCCCGGGCGTCGCTGCTCGACAACGCCCACGCCGTCGAGTCGAAGAAGAAGAACCGCGAGGTGCGGGCGTGGCTGGCGGGCGAGCTGGAGAAGCTCGGCTACCGCACGCTGCCGAGCGAGGCAAACTTTTTCATGATCGACGTGCGCACCGAGGTGCGGCCGCTGATCCAGGCCTTCCGCGACCGCGGCATCCGCATCGGACGCCGCTTCCACGCCATGCCGCAGCATCTGCGGGTGACGGTGGGTACGCGCGCGGAGATGCAGCGCTTCCTCGACGTCTTCAGAGCTGTTCGTTGAAGAGGAACGAGAAGAAGTCGCGCAGCTTGTGGGGGACCGGGCGGTGCTTCCACGGCTCGAAGTGCACTTCCGTGGCGTGCTCGAGATCGCGCGTGAACGTCTCCTCGAGCTCCCGGGCGATGCTCGTGTCGTAGACCACGAGCGAGACCTCGTCGTTGACCTCGAAGGAGCGGTCGTCGAAATTCGTCGAGCCGACCGAGGCCCAGCAGCCGTCGATGACCATCACCTTCTGGTGGAGCAGCGTCTTCTGGTAATCGAAGAGCTTCACTCCCCCCTTGAGCAGCGTCCCGTAGTGATGGTGGCTGGCGTGCTGCACGAGCGGCGAATCGGTGGCGTGATCGGCGGGGATCATGATCCGCACGTTCACGCCGCGCTTCACCGCGTCCAGCAGCGCCTTGCGCGCGTCGGGGTCGGGCAGAAAATACGGGTTCTGGATGGTGATGCTCTTCCGGGCCGCGTGGAGGGCCATGTAGTGGAGCAGCTTCACCGTCGACGGGCTGCCGGTCGGCGACGTCCAGACCACGTGCGCCTTCATCTCCCCCGTGTCGCACAGCTCGGGGAAGAAGCGCTCGCCGCCGATGACCTCCCCTGTCTCCTCGATCCAGTTCTCCGCGAACGACGACTGCAGTTGCGCGGCGACCGGCCCCTCCACGCGCGCGGAGATGTCGCGGAAGTGCTGCTTGTCCTCGGCGTCGCCGAGCCAGTTGTCGACAAGACAATGGCCGCCGACGTAGCCGACCTTGCCGTCGATGACGAAGATCTTGCGGTGGTCGCGGTTGTTGATGATGCCGAGGTTGCGGACCTCGAGGGCGTGGTACTTGCCGACCTTCACGCCGGCGTCGCGCAGCTCCTGGATGTCCTCTTTCGGATAGTGCTTGCCGCCGGAGCCGTCGAGCATCATCCGAACCTCGACCCCCTCGGCGGCCTTCTTCTTCATCATGGCGGTCATGCGGTCGGTGAGCTTCCCCTTCTTGGCCAGGAAGGTCTCGTAGTTGATGGTGGCTTTCGCGTTCTCGAGATCGCGGAAGACCCACTCCCAGAACTCGCCGTTCTGCACCAGCTCCACCTTGTTGCCGGTGCAGATCGTGCCTTGGGTCAGGCCGGCGATCGACGGGATGAGATCCTCGATGCCGTCTTCGCTCTGCAGTTGCAGGTGCGGCCGGCGCCGCCGCTTCACGGACCAGAGAATGATCAGCAGCGGCAGGATGGGCAGCCCCACCAGCGCCAGCAGCCAGACCGGCACCTCCACCTTTTTGGTGGGCTTCTTCGTCGACTGCTTTGTCGTTTTCTTCATCGCATTCTCAGCTCCGCGACGATGGCCCAGTGATCGGACGGCCCGCGTCGTATGACTTCCGTCCCGACGGCTTCCCAGCGCGCGTCGGCGAAGATGTAATCGAGACGCTGCCGCGTCATCGGAAAAGTGGACTCGCGCTGGTCGCCGATCACGCGCAGGTGGCCGTGCTGGAGCAGGTTGCGGATCTCGTCCGCGCCCGGCGGCACGTTGAAGTCGCCGACCAGCACGTGCGGCAAGGAGCCGCGGGCGATGATGTCGCCCAGCTCGCCGATCTGCCGCATGCGCGCCACGCGCAGTAGCCGCCCCCACGCCGCGAGGTGGGTGACGAAGAAGGTGAACTCCTGCCCCTCCAGGGCGATGTCGGTCTGCAGCAGCGACCGCGCCTCGCCCGAGCCCGGCAGCGGATGGACGAAGGACGACTTGACCTCGCCGCGCGTCAGCACGGCGTTGCCGTACTCACCGCCGTCCATGACCGTACTGCGGCCGAACAGGAGGTTCATGCCGGTCAGCGTGGCCAGGGCCTCGCCCTGGTGCGTCGGCCCGACGCGCGTGCGCCAGTGCACTTCCTGCAACCCCACCACATCCGGCTTCACGGCGGCGATGACCTCGGCCAGCTTCGGGAGGTGATCTTCCCGCCGCATCGCCGCGTGGCCTTGGATGTTGTACGACATGAATTTCACACTGCTCATCAGCGATACTGCCTCCGGAACCAGCAACTTCTATGCAGCCTCTGCCTCCCGCCACGATTCCGGCCGCACTCTACAAGCGAATCCAGCCGAATGCTTGAAGACCTGGACCGCCTGATGCGCGACCGCGGCATCGATGCCGTGATCGTCCCGATGCATGAGGCCATGCACTCCTCGTTTCGCTGGCTGGCCCGCGGGGCAAAGGTGACGCGCGGCTACGCGATCAAGGTCGCGGGACGCGCGCCGCTGCTGGTCACGTATCCGATGGAACGAGAAGAGGCGCTGGCCTCGGGGCTGGACGTGCGTCTCGTGCACGAGTACGACCATCAGCGCATTTTCCGCACGGCGGACAACACGGCCGAGGCGTATGGGGAGCTGTTCACGAACATGCTCGGCGGGCGCCCCAACGGCAACACCATCGCCTTCTTCGGCAACGTCCCGGTGCAGTTGTACCTCGGGGTGATGGAGGCGCTGGAGCGGCGGGGGTGGCGGGTGTACCGCTCGAATGGCGAGGACCTGATCCAGCTCGCGCGCAAGCGCAAGGAGGCGTGGGAGGTCGACGCCATCCGCGCGGTGGCCGAGCGCACGGAGCAGGTGGTCGACGGCGTGCGCGGATTGCTCCGGGAAGCAGAGCGCGGCCGCGACTTCACCCTCGGCGACCTGAAACGCTTCGTCTCGCAGGAGATCTCCCGCCTCGGCATGATCGAGGATCACGAGACCATCCTCTCGCAAGGCCGCGACGCCGGCGTCCCGCACAGCCGCGGCGACGCCTCCGCGCCGCTGCGCAGGTCGGTGCCGCTGGTGCTCGACATCTTCCCCGCCGACCGCACCACCGGCTACTTTTTCGACCTCACGCGCACCTTCTGCATCGGCCCCATTCCCGAGGAGCTCGCGCGCATTCACGCGCAAGTGCTCGAGGCCTTCACCCGCGCCCGCGACGCGATGCGTCCGAACACGCCGGCGGCGTCGTATCAGATGCTGGTCTGCGACTACTTCGAGTCCCTCGGCTACCCCACGCTGCGCTCGAACCCGAAGACGTTCGAAGGCTACGTCCACGGTCTCGGCCACGGCGTCGGACTGGACATCCACGAACTGCCGTCCTTCTCGCTGACGCAGCACGACATGATCGAGGAAGGAGACGTGCTCACGATCGAGCCGGGCCTCTACTTTCCCGATCGGGAGCTCGGCGTGCGGATCGAGGACACGTTCGTCGTGACGAGCGACGGCATGGAGACGCTGTGCCGCGGGGACTACGGGCTGGCGCCGTGAAGGGCAGGCTGGTTGCTGGTTGCTGGTACCAAAGGGCGGACCGGTTGCTGGTTACTAGTTGCTAGTGCCGTAGCGCGTAAAAGCACTAGCAACTAGTAACCAGCAACCAGGAACCAAACAAAAACGCCGGCCCACCAGAGAGCCGGCGTTCCATCCGAGACGCTCACAGCGCCTCTTACAAATTGCGGTCGATGAACTGCTGCAGCGCGCCTTTGGGGGCGGCGCCGACGATGCGGTCGACGAGCTTGCCGTCCTTGAACATCATCATCGTCGGGATGGAGGTCACGCCGAAGCGCTGGGCCACCATCGGGTTGTCGTCGACGTTCAGCTTGCCGATCACGGCCTTGCCGTTGTACGAGGGCGCGAGCTCCTCGATGATCGGTCCAACGATGCGGCAGGGGCCGCACCACGGCGCCCAGAAATCGACGAAGACGGGCTTGCCGGCGCCGAGGATCTGGTCGAAATCAGTGTCCGTGATCTGCTGTACTCCGTTTGATTCTGCCATCTGCAAGATCTCCTAATGATGTGACTCAAAGTCGAGCCCGGCGAGACAAATTCCACGGCCTGGCCCTCTCGTACAGTGCTCATTCGATGCCGACGCGCGGGGCTGGCACGCCCCTCGCCTAGGGAGAGCACAGCAATGCCCGAACGACGGAACGAAGGCCGGCCCGGCGCCGCGGACCGGCGGTCTTTCCCAAGACCTCCACTGTGGCTCAATCTTCTGCTGCTCCTCCTGGGAGTCGGCGGAGTGCTGTATACGCGCTACCACCGCGAACAGGTCTCCCAGCGCTTCGCGCACGTGATCGCCGAGGAGGCCCGGACGCCCGCGGACGTGCGGAAGCTCAAGGAAGAAGTCGCCGAGCTCGACCTCAGCCGCGAACAGCTCCGCAAAGAGCTCGACGGGCGCATGAAGATGGTCGCCGGCCTCAAGTCGGAGGAGTTCTACCTCTCCGTCGACACGAAGGGGCGCAAGCTGCGGTTCTACTATGGCGACACCGTCCTGCGCGAAGCCGACCTCACCGCCGGCGAGACGCGCACTATTACAACACCGGGAAAGTCCTGGACGTTCGTGCCGGTCAAAGGGGCGTTCCCGATCGAGGCGAAGATCGTCGGCCACGCCTGGCGCGTCCCCGAGTGGGTTTACGCGATGAACAACCAGCCCGTGCCGGCCGAGCGGCCGGTGATCGAGAACGGGCTCGGCAAGTACGTTCTCTTTCTGCCGAACGGCTACGTGATCCACACGCAGCCGAGTGCCGACAGCCCGCTGCAGACGGCCAAGCCCGGCTCGTACATGGTCGCGGAAGACGTCCTCGCCGCGATCTGGCCCCGAATACACGCGGGCAAGACACAGGTTTACATCTTCTAGGGAGACACACATGCCGCGTTGGGTGGGACTTTTGGGATCGTGGGCACTGCTGGTGCTCGGACTGGGCATCGTCGGCTATGCCGTGGCCGCGGAAGCGATCACGGTCACCGACGCGCGGAAGCTGAAGCGCGTCGAGACGATCGACCGCATGCTGCAGGAGCAGATCAAGCAGCAGGTCGCCAATCTGCAGAAGGCGATGTCGCAGAGCTCGACGCAAATGACCACGCTGCAGTCCGAGGTCGCCACCACCGAGAAGACGATCGAAGACCTGCATGACGGCAACTTCGTCATCACCGTCTCCACCGCCGAGAATCGCGTGTACGCGCGCCGCAACGGGCAGCTCGTGTTCGAGGCGGTCTGTTCGACGGGCAAGAACGAGACGCTGCGCGCGCAGGGACGCACGATGGTGTTCCGCACGCCGATCGGCCGCTTCCGCATCAAGTCGAAGGAAGAGGCTCCCAAGTGGGTCCCGCCGGACTGGCACTACATCGAGGAAGCGCAGAAGAACGGCCTCGACGTGGTGCGTCTGGAGCGCGGCAAGAGCATCGCCGACCTCACCGTCAGCGGGAGCGATGTCTACGCGAGCGGCTACCCCGTCGACTACGGCGCGCTGCTGGTGCGCGGCGGCGCGGTGGTGATTCCACCCATCGGCACCCGCGCCCGTCAGTTCCCCGATGTCCTCGGCACGCATCGCCTGAACCTCGGCGACGGCTACGCGCTGCACGGCACGCAGGCCGTCAAGCAACTCGGGCAGAGCGTCTCGCACGGCTGCGTGCGCCTGCACAACGACGACATCGCGCGCCTCTTTTCGATGGCGAACGTGGGCGACGAGGTCATCATTTACTAAGATCGCCGCATGAACGTGTGGCGCGACCGCCTCTCCCGCTGGTTCGCTCCCCTGGCGCGGCGCTGTCCCCTGTCGCCGAACGCCATCACCGTCATCGCGCTGCTGCTGAACGCCATCGGGGCGTGGCTGCTGTACGAGCGCCGCTTTCTCTTCGCCCTCGGCTTCATCGCCGTCGGCGGACTGGCGGACGCCTTCGACGGCATCGTGGCCCGCGTGCAGGAGAAGAGCGCACCGTACGGCGACTTCCTCGACCACTTCTGCGACCGCGTCAGCGACCTCCTGCTCGTCATCGGCTGGCTCCTCGGCAACGGCGTGCGCGTGGAGCTGGCGATGGCCGTCGTGCTGGCGGTAATGCTCAACGGCTACATCGGCACCCAGATCGAAGCCACGTGGCACGAGCGCAACTACGATGCGATGGGACGCGCCGAGTTCGTGCTGGCGCTGATCGTCTTCCCCGCCGTCTCGCACATTCTCTTCCAGGGCGGCTGGTCCGCGATGAGGCCCGGCGGGCTGCTCATCGCGGAGTGGATGTCGCTGATACTGCTCGTCTTCGCCATCCTCGGAATCGTGCAGCGCTTCGCCCTCGCCTCACGCCTCAGCCGCAGGCCGCGGTGATTCCTTGATCTCGAGCATCGGTGCGGACGATGCGACGGTGGTGGTCGTGGTTGGCGCGGCGGCCGTCGTAGCGGTCGTCGTCCCTGTGGTCGACGCCGGGAACGGCCTCCCCTGCTGGATCTCGTAGACCAGGCCGAGCGTGTAGTTCGCGCGCAGCTCGAGGGCGATGTGCTCGATGGCCGCCGGCGGCAGCGCGGTTTTCTCGGCAAGGCTGCCGAGGAGGCCGGAGTCGCCGCGCATGTGCACGATGGCGAGGTCGGACGCGGCGCGGATGCCGATGCCGCGGGCGACGGTGATGCCGCCCTTCAGATAGCGGATGAGCAGCGCCTGGTCGATCCAGTCGACCACGCGGTCGAGCGGCAGGATGGTGCGGTCGCACAGTTCGCCCGGCTCGCTCGTGGCGAGATGCTGGATCGACGAGATGCCATGCTCGCTCAGCAACTCCGCGGTGGTGTCGTCGACGCCTTCGACGCTGGTCAGCGCCAGTTCGTCGGCGTCCGAGGCGTTGGAGCCGAACAGCTTGCGCGCGCGATTGCGCAACGCGTCGATAGCCATGTTGTGAAAGAGCCCTGCCAGGAAGAGCACGGCATTCGCGCCGAGGGCGGGCGACGTTGTCGCTTCCGCCCCGGTCGCGGGGACGCCCGCGAAGGCGGTCACGCCGACGATGCCGAACACCCAGCCGAGGGCGACGGCCGAGGCGGTGCGCAGCGCGCTGGTCATGAGGAAACGCGACGACAGCGCGTTCGCGTAGAGGCGCGCCACCACGTAATAGAGCACCGCGACGTAGGCGCCGAGGCCCGCGTACATCATGCCCTGCACGCCGTTGGCGGCGGGGCCGCGCTGCTGCGACGCCTCGTAGCCGGCGAAGACGGCGATGAGGAGGAAGATGCCGGTGAGAAAGAGCGACGCCGCGATGGCGCCGAGGGGATCGCCACTGCCGGCGTCGGGAAGCGCGCCGGCGCGGTCCTGCGGCCGTGAGGCTTTCCGCGTCGCACGGAACGCGTAGTACTGCTCGAGCAGCTCGCGGCCCTGCGACCGCCGCGCGTTCGCGAGCAGCACGTGGTAGACGATGCCGATCGCTCCGGGAAGGATGCCGAGCGAGAAGAAGAAGCCGCTGGCGTCGAGATCGCTCAGGTGTACGCCGCTGACGGCGAAGTCGCTGATGAAGAAAAACGGGATCAGCGCAAAGACGACGGCCAGCAGCAGCACCAGGCGTTTCTGCCACTTGTTGAGCGTAGTCGAGCTGTTCGCGGACGGAGCCACGCCATCGGGCAGTTGTTCGGGCATGCGTAATTGTACGATTCCCGCGTGTTTTTGCGTAAGCATCCCCTCACCGGCGAGCCTATCCTGTTCGCGCCCGAGCGCGCTGCACGTCCGCGCGCACTGGGTGGCGAGACGACGGAGCGCTGTCCTTTCTGTCCCGGACACGAGAGCGACACGCCGCCGTCGATCGCGGAGATCGGCGACCCGTGGCGCGTGCGGATCTTTCCGAACAAGTTCCCGCCGGTCGCGGGCGCGGAGGTGATCGTCGAGTCGCCGCGTCACGATGCGCCGTTCGACGAGCTGGCGCACGCGGAGGACGTGGTGCGTGCCTACGTGGACCGCTATCGCGCGCACCGCGACGCGGCGTACGTCTGCGTGTTCAAGAACGAGGGGACGCGCGCGGGCGCATCGATCCCGCATCTGCACTCGCAGGTGGTGCCGCTGCCGTTCGTCCCGCCGCGCGTGACGCGCGAGCTGGCGGGGTTCGCGGATGGCTGTCCGTTGTGTGCGCCCGAGGGGCACTTGATCGGCGAGACGGAGAGGTTCCGCTGGCTGGCGCCCGCCGCGTCGTCGTTCGCGTATCAGCAGTGGATCGTGCCGCGGCGCCACGTCGCGGAGATGCATTTCGACGGCGAGGAGACTCGCGAGCTGGCGGCCTTGCTCGTGGACGTGTCGCGCGCCACGCGAACGCTCGGCGCGTTCAACTGGACGTTCATGAACTTTCCGCGCGAGGAACACGCGCACTGCTACCTCGACGTGTCCCCGCGCCTGGCCGCTATCGCCGGACTGGAGCTCGGCACGGGCACGTTTGTTGAGATCATCGATCCCGCCGACGCCGCACGCGCGCTGAAGCTCCGATGATTCCGCTTCGAGACGACAATCCCCGCCGCACGGTGCCTTACGTCACGTACGCGCTGGTCGCGCTGAACGTGTTGGCGTTCCTCTGGGAGCTTTCCCTCGGCTCGCGGCTCGATGAGGCGCTGTTCCAGCTGGCCTTCATCCCCGCACGCTACTGGCTGCCGGGGAACTGGGTCTTCGATCTGTTCACGATCGTGTTCTCGATGTTCCTGCACGGCGGACTGCTGCACATCGGCAGCAATATGCTCTATCTCTGGATCTTCGGCGACAACATCGAGGACCGCATCGGCCACGGCCGCTATCTCGCCTTCTATCTCCTGTGCGGCCTCGCCGCGACGATGGCGCACGCGGTCTTCAGCGCCGGCTCGCGCATCCCGGCCATCGGGGCCTCCGGCGCGATCGCCGGCGTCCTCGGCGCGTACCTGCTGCTCTACCCGCACGCGCGTGTGATGACGCTCATCCCGATCTTCTTTTTCATCACCGTGCGCGAGCTGCCGGCCATCCTGATCCTCGGGCTCTGGTTCGTCCTGCAGCTCTTCAGCGGCGTCGGCTCGCTGGGCGTCACCGACGCTCAGGACATGGGCGGCGTCGCCTATTTCGCCCACATCGGCGGCTTCGTCGCCGGCCTGCTGTTCATCGGCCTCTTCGGCGCCTTCCGTCGCCCCCGCCGCCGCGAGCCGCCCGCGCCATGGTGGGCGCAGCGGTAGAGAGGCGACGAGAGGCCTCCGGGGGGCCGGTGCGACCGGCGGCGCTTGCTGGCCTAGCCGAACGCACGTCTGTCGACGGAACACGTGTTTGCGCGACGACATGGGTACAACAAGCGCCGCCGGTCGCACCGGCCGCCGGAGGCCCCCGGTCGTCTCTCTCCCCCGTGCGCGCTACCGCGCGAACGCCTGCTCGAGGTGCTCGTACGCCTGGCGCATGGCTTCGCTGCGCGAGCGTAGCTCGCCGAGGACGTCGCGCCAGATCAGAGCGATCCGCTGCGTGTTGCGCTCGCGGAGGCCGAACACCAGCTCGCGCAGCGCTTCGGCCTCGGCGGCGGAGAAGTCGGCGCGGGCCATCTCCCGCTCGAGCAGCGACTGCGCGGAGCGGAGGTGCTCGTCGTCGGGCGCGGGCTGCGCGGTGACGTTCATCGCCGGGATCTTCATCGTCGTCGGACGATCGGAGGAGATCTCGCGGTGCTGCGGCTGGGTGCCGCCCATGTCCATCGCGCCGGGGAGCTCTTTCAGTTGCGGGCTGAACTTGCCCATCATCAGGTAGAGCTCCTTCTCGTTGGCGAAGTTGCCGACGAGGCGGGCCGTCTTGGCCAGCTCCAGGTGCTCGGACTCCTGCAGCATGATGAAGGCGCGGGCGCGGTCTTCGAGGGCGATGCGCTTGGCGTGGACGCGCCACGCCGTGAGCGTGCCCTGGATGAAGCAGGCCTGGCCGGCGCGGATGCTCACCGCTTCCACGGTGACGTTCTCCTCGATGCGGATCGAGCCGTTCGTCGACTCGATCTCCGAGTAGATGCCGGAGTTCTGGATCACGAGGTTGCCGGGGGTCTTGATCGAAAGCTGACCGTGCGCGTTGACCCGGATCTCGGTCCCGCGCGGGATGATCATCGTCGGGAAATTAGCCTCGCCGGCTGCACTCATCACGACCTCCTCTTCCCACTCCCACCACTCCCCAAGCCGACGAAGGCCGACGGCAGCGGCTCGAAATTCTTGTAGTCCTTGCTCGTGCGGGCGCGCATGAGCAGGAGCGCCTCGTTGCTCCATTGATAGTTGAGGATGTAGATGCGCGGATCAATGGGGATGTACGTCCCCGGGCTCTCCAGATCGCTGCGGATCTCGTAGTGCAGGTGCGAGTTCGTGCTCCAGCCGGTGTTGCCGACCGTGGCGATGAGCGTGCCCTGCGAGACGGTCTGTCCCGCGCGGACGTTCACCGTGTCGCAGTGGGCGTAGATGGTGATGAAGCGCTCGGCGTGCTTGATGGTGACGACGTTGCCGAAGCGCCACCAGGCCACGCTCTGCGAGATCGGATAGCGTCCCGCGAACGTGACCACGCCATCGGCGGCCGCGTAGATCGGCGTCCCTTTCGGCGCGGAGAGGTCGAGACCCTTGTGGAAGTCGGTGGCGCGCGTGAACGGCGAGACTCGCGTGCCGAACGGCGACGTCAGCACGAATTGATCTTCCGGCACAGGCAGGATCGACGGCGTGTGCCGCACGATCTCGTGGTTCGCGGCCTCGTAGCGCGCCAGCAGGTCGAGCTGCAGCTCGAGCCGGCGCATGGCGTTCTTGAGCGACATCTCGCGGCGGCGGGCGTCGTCGAGCGGCTCGTCGGCGATGGGCTGGCTGGGCGTGGAGAAGCCGCCCTGGCCGAGGGTGCGGTCGAGGCCGTAGACGGTGATCAGCTTCTCCACGCGGATGCGTTGCTCTTCCAGGCTGCGCTCGATGGAGCTCATCTGCACGACGTTCTCGCGCAGCCGCTCGCGCTGGATGCCGCGCTCCTCACGCTGTTCGTTGAGGAAATTGGTCTTGTAGACCCGGCGGATGACGGTCGGCGCCGCGGCCATCGACCCGATCAGCCCGGCCAGGACGATCGACAGCACGATCAGTCCGATCACCATGCGGCGGCGATCGAAGAAAAAGTACCGGACGCGCCGGCGGATGTCGCTCGGATGGACCTGGATCTCGATCATTGGCGTTTTCCCGCGTTCAGCCGATCGCGCGGGTCGATGAGTGTAGCACAGGGGGTGCACACGTTTCGTTGCTACTCCGTAACCGTCCCGCGCCGCGTGAACCGCTTCACCGCCACCGGGAGCAGGGTCAGGAACAACATCAACGCCAGCACCACGACCAGCGTCCTGACCGCATCCCCCTCGGACATGGAGCCGTTGAAGAGCGCGTCAGCGCAGTAGGCGAAGACGAACATCGGCGGGATGATCCCGATCGCGGTCGAGGCGAGATAGTCGCGGACACGCACCCCGGCCACGCCGCAGCCGTAGTTCATCACCGCGAACGGGATGCCGGGGATGAAACGCAGGGCCAGCAACGAACGGAACGTGGCATGGTCGACCTGCTTCGCGACGGCCCGGCCGACGCGGCCGAATCGCTCCAGCATCCCTTCCCCGAGGAAGCGGCCCAGGTAGAAGGACGCCGCGGCGGCCAGCACGCCGCCGATGAAGGAGTAGAGCATCCCGAGCAGCCAGCCGAAGATGAAGCCGCCGGCGAGAACGAAGACCGAGGCCGGGAGAGCAAAGATGCAGGCCAGCGTGAAGACGATGATGAAGATCGCCGGGCCGTACCAGAGCCCGCGCAGGTGCTCGACGAAGGCGCGGACGTTGTCGCGCGTCAGATACTCGCGCGTCGGCGAGAAGTAGAGCGCGGCGACGACAGCCGCGAGCACGAGCAGCACGGCGACTTTGACGGCGGTCTTCCGCGTCATCAGCGCGGTTCCACCCGGATCACGGAGTTGCTTTGGACCTGCCCTGCCAGTCCCATCACCCGCAGCACGACGGGGATCGCCTGCGCGCACGGCACGTCGCGGAAGAAAAACGTCCCGCTCCCGTGCACGTCGGGGTCGACGATCATGTTTTTGATCCCGCACTGCTGCTGCAGCGAGCGCAGGATGACCCGCGCCTCCCCTTCCTTGACGTCGAGCGTCACGGTGCGCGGCTGCTCCTTCGCCGAAATGGCGAGCGCGGCCGCGAGAATGAGGACGAGTCGCTTCACGGACGTGTGGAACCGCCGATGCGGCGAAGGGATTTCCCCGATCGCGTTCCCTGTCAGGACGACAGTGGGCGGGCGAATCGCTTCACGAGTTTCGGCAGGAGGATCATCGCGATGACGAGCGCGCACACGATGGCCAGCCGCCGGAACGCATCCCCCTCGGACATCGAGCCGTTGAACAGCGCATCCGCGCAGTATGTGAAGACGAACTTCGACGGCGCGATGCCGATCAGCGTGGCGAAAAAGTACGTGCGGAACGGCACGCGCGCGACGCCGGCGGCATAGTTCACCGCGGCGAACGGAACGCCGGGGATGTTGCGCAGGATCAGCAGCGAGGTGAAACCGGCGTGGTCGACCTGCCTGCGCACCAGCGCGCCGGCGCGGCCGAAGCGCTCCAGCAGCCCCTCGCCGAGGAAGCGCGCCGCAAAGTACGAGATCACGGCGCCGAGGGTGCCGCCGAGCATCGCGTACACGCCGCCGAGGAGCCAGCCCCAGATGAAGCCCGCGGCGATGACGAAGATCGACGCCGGGAGCGCCACGACGCAGCCGGCGGCGTAGAGCAGCACGTACGCGACCGGCGCCCACCACACCGCGCGGATCTGCTCGACGGCGTTGCGGATGTTCTCGCGCGTGAGGTGCTCGCGCAGCGGCGAGAACCAGATCGCCACGAAGACCGCCGCCAGCACGCCGGCCGCGATCCACTTCAGGAGTGTGCGTCGCTGCATCATTACCTGTGTCATCCCGAGCGTGAGTCGAGGGACCCGGGTGGGAAGGGGGCGCGCTGCACGTGCCCGGGCCACATAGCGCGCCACCCGCCCTCCCGGGTCCCTCGACTCACGCTCGGGATGACAAGCGAGTTACGCCATGCTCTCCACGATCATGGCGATGCCCTGACCGCCGCCGATGCAGGCCGTGGCCAGTCCGTAGCGCTGCTTGCGGCGGCGCAGCTCGTAGAGGAGCGTCAGCACGAGACGCGTACCGGAGGCGCCGAGCGGGTGGCCGAGGGCGATCGCGCCGCCGTTGACGTTCAGCTTTTCCATGTCCACGCCGAGCTCTTTGGCCACGGCGAGGATCTGGCCGGCGAACGCTTCGTTGATCTCGATCAGGTCGATGTCTTCGAGCTTCAGGCCGGCCTTCTTCAGCGCGATCTGCGTCGCGGGCACGGGGCCGATGCCCATGATCTCCGGGTCGCAGCCGGCGATGCCCCACGAGACCACGCGGCCGAGGGCCTGCTTGCCCCTCTCTTTCGCCTTCTCGGCGGTGGTGACGACGAGCATGGCCGCACCGTCGACGATGCCGGAGGCGTTGCCAGCGGTGACGAAGCCGTCCTTCGCGAACGCGGGCTTCAGCTTCGCCAGCCCTTCCCTGGTCGTATCGGGGCGCATGTGGTCGTCGGCGGAGATGAGCTCGCCCTTGCGGCCCACCGGCACGGGGACGATCTCTTCCTGCAGGCGGCCGGAGGTAAATGCCTCGTTCGCGCAGGTCTGGCTGCGGATCGCGAACGCGTCCTGCTCTTCGCGCGAGATCTCGTACTTGCGGGCCAGGTTGTCCGAGGTCTGGGCCATGTAGAGGCCCGCGTAGGTATCGAGCAGCGCCACCATGAGCGAGTCTTCCATGCTGTTCTGCCCGAGCTTGAGTCCCTTGCGGGCGCCGCGGACGACGAACGGCGCCTGCGACATGTTCTCCATGCCGCCGGCCAGGACGGTAGTCGCCTCGTCGAGCTGGATCTGCTCGGCGGCGCTGACGATCGACTGGATGCCGGAGCCGCAGAGGCGGTTCACGGTCAGGGCCGGGACGTGGTTCGGGACGCCGGCCTTGAGGCCGACGTGGCGCGCGCCGTAGATGGCGTCGCCGGAAGTCTGGAGGGCGTTGCCGACGATGACGTGGTCCATGTCGTCGGGAGTGAAGCCGCTGCGCTCGAGCGCGGCCTTCGCCGCGACGACGCCGAGGTCGATGGCGCTGACGTCGCTGAAGTGTCCGTTGTATTCCGCCATCGGCGTGCGTGCGCCGTCGACGATCACGATGTCTTTCACGGTTTGAATGCTCCTTGTTTTGCTGGTGGGGGAACGTTTGGCGGGGGGATCATATTCGGGGGTGGGGCTGGGGAGGAAAGAGGAAAGAGGAAGGAGGAAAGAGGCCGCCCGCCACCCGTGCGGCGGCGTAGCCGCAAGCTGTCATCCCGAGCGTGAGTCGAGGGACCTGGTGGGTGGGCGGCGGCAGGCAGTTACTGGCACGAGCAGCGCGCCTCCCATCCGCCAGGTCCCTCGACTCACGCTCGGGATGACAAGACTGCGGCCAAGGACGCCGCGAGCTCCGCAGTGTGGGCGGAACACGGCGCGGTCAGGGTGGCGGCCTCTTTCCTCTTTCCTCTTTTCTCTTTCCTCCCAGCCACAGGACGGCGATCCCCGCAATCTCGACGGCCGTCATCCACACGCTCCCCTCGATCCCGAACTCCCCTCCCGTGAGCCACCAGGGGCCTTGGCCGCGCTCGACGAGGATGGTGGCCATGGAGTCGTAGCCGCTGACTTCGTGGCCGAGGATGGGACCGGAGGTGAGGTTCCAGGCGAGGTGGAGGCCGATGGGGAACCAGAGGCGTGCGTAGCGCTCGTAGGCGAGACCGAGCAGGATGCCGCCGAGGAAGATGTTGACCAGGCCGAGCCAGGAGACGGCCATGTTGTTCAGGTGCAGCGCGGCGAACAGCAGCGCGACGGAGAAAAGGGCCACGTTGCGATTCCAGGCGTGGAGCTTCTGGAACGCGTAGCCGCGGAAGAGCAGCTCCTCGTGGATGGCCGCGGGGAGATAGACGGCCGCGACTTCGAGCCACGGAAATCCGAGGCCGCGCTCATGGCGGACGTCCGTTGTCAGCACGACCAGGAGCGCGCACGCGGCGATGAGGACGGCGCCGAAGACGCTGCCGAGGAGAAACTCGGGGATGGCCAGGCGGGGCCGGACGAAGAGGCCGAGGGGCCAGCGGCCGCGGTCCCACATCAGCACCGCGCCGGTCGTGGCCACGCTCACGGCGATGAGGCCGGACCACTGCACGAACGGAAATCGCACCCACGTCAGAAGGATGAGTGTGGCAACATAGAAGCTTCCGAACACGAGAACGGGCGCGACGATGCGGTCGACGACGGCCGCGCGCTGCGCCAGGGAGGCCGAATGCCCAGCCGCATGCCCATGGATCTCGCCGCGCTGCTGCTGCGCCTCGTGGGGGGCTTGATCTTCCTCCCTCACGGCTGGTCGAAGGTCGCCGGCGAGGGCGGGGCCGGGACGTTCGCCGCCAGCATGTCCACCGAGTACGGGATCCCGCTGTTCCTCGGACATCTCGCCGCCTGGGCCGAGGTCGCCGGGGCCGCGCTTCTCATCGTCGGACTGCTGACCCGTCTCGATGCGATCCTCCTGGCCGCGACGATGTTCGTGGCCGTGTTCGTGGTCTCGCTGCCGGACGCCATGTTCGAGATTCCGCCCGGCTCGATCAAGCTGTTCGTGGCGCTGCGCGGGATCGAGCTGCCGCTGGCCATGCTGGCCATCTCCCTGGCCCTGGTGCTGCTGGGCGGCGGGCGCTTCTCGCTCGACTACGCGCTGCGCGGACTGCTCCCCAAAAAGAAAGCGGCGGCCGAAGCCGCCGCCGTCACGTAATCGAATCCGTTCGGGTTACTGCCCGATCGCCGCGGCCGCGCCGCTGGACATCGGATCCTCGACGATGATGCCGATGTTCTTGGCGCCGCTGGCGCGGGCCGTGTCGAGGAACTTCATCGTGGTGTCGTAGTCGACGTCGCGGCCGCCGGAGAAGAAGACCATCTTCGAGGTGTTCCCCCGCAGGACCTCGCGGATCCGGTTGGGGAACTGCTCCATGGTCATCTCTTCCTTGTTGATCAGGACGCGGGGACCGGCCATGAGCCGGAGAACGATCTGGTCCTGCACCGCGGACGGAGGAAGGTTCGCGGGTGCTTTGGGCGGAACCTTGACCAGATAGCCCATCTGCACGACGGGGGTGATGACCATGAAGATGATCAGGAGAACCAGAACAACGTCCACCAGAGGTGTGACGTTGATGTCCGACCGCATCGAACCACTGCCACCTACTTGCATGTGACTATGCCTCTCCTGGACCTTTTCTGGGTTGGGAGACGAGTCCGACGTCGTTGAAGCCGACCTCGCGGCAGGCCTTCAGGACGTCGAGCACATCACCGTATTTGACCTGCCGATCGCCTTTGACCGCGACCTCGCGGTCGGGCGTTCGTTCCTGAATCTCCTTCAGAGCGCCCTCGACCTGGTCCTTGCGGACCACGTTCGGACCGAGGTACACGGAGCCGTCCGACTTCACCGAGATGATGAGCTGCTTATCGGTGTCGGGCGTCTTCTCCGGGTCCTCGGTGACCGGCAGGTTCACCGGCACGCCCTTCTGCAGCATGGGCGTGACGACCATGAAGATGATCAGGAGCACGAGGCAGACGTCGACCAGCGGCGTGACGTTGATGTCCGAGTTCAGCGCCTGCTGGCTCAGCTTGCCGAGCGAGCTACCCGACTGTTTTTTCATTGCCGACACCCACTTCCTTCATGAAGTACATGGCCATTTCCGAGCCGGAATTGGACATCTCGACGGTGAAGCGGTCGACACGGTTCTGGAAGTAGTTGTAAGCCCACACCGCGGGGATGGCGACCAGAAGACCGCCGGCCGTGGTGAAGAGCGCTTCCGCGATACCGGCCGAAACCGAGGCGATACCGCCGCCGCCCTTGGCCATGCCGGTGAAGGCGTTGATGATGCCGACGACCGTGCCGAACAGACCGACGAACGGCGCCGTGGCACCGATGGTGGCGAGAACGCCGAGGTTCTCCTTCAGCTCAGCGACGGTGATCATGGCCGTACGGTCCATGCCCTGGCGCGCGGCCTCGACGGCCAGCTCCGGATCGGAGATGCGCTTGTCGCGGCGCGAAGCCTCGAACTCGAGCAGGCCGGCCGCGATGACCTTGGCCAGATGGCTCTGCTTGTACTTCTTGGTGACCTCAATGGCCTGAGCGTAGTCGCCCTTGGTGAGCAGGTTCGAGAGCGCGCCGAGCAGTTTCAGCGACTGGCTCTTTGCTTTCGAGAAAACGATGTAACGCTCGACCATGACCCAGAGCGAATAGATCGACATCAGACCCATGAGGATGATCACGATCCAGCCGGCCATCGTCATTTCCTTAAACATGTGTGCCAAATCCATGACTAATTCCTCCTCGTGCGAAGCCGGGTGGACCGGCGCCGCCTATCCTTTTAGTTCAGCTTGAAGTTGACGGTGAGATTGAAGATGACGTCGACCGGCTGGCCGTTGAGCGTACCCGGACGGAACTTCCACTTCTGCACCGCGTCCGCGGCGGCCTGATCGAGACCGAACGGAAGCGGCTTGAGAACTTTGACGTCCCGGACGTTGCCGTTCTTGTCGATGATGCATTCGACGATGACAATGCCGGCCACGCGGGCCTTACGCGCCACCTCGGGATAGTGCGGCTCCACGCGGCTGATGACCGTCGGCGCCTTGACGTCGCCGCCGACCCGCAGCGGGGCCGCCTCTTTCGGAGGAGGCGGCATCGTGTCGGTCACGACGCCTCCCACCACACCACCAACCACGCCGCCGAGGACGCCGCCTTCGACGCCACCCTCGACACCGCCTTCGACGCCGGCATCCGCGGTGCTCGCGGCGGCTTCGACCACCTTGACCTGGTCAGGCACGACGGTCGGGGCGAGGTCCTGGAGGTCTTTCGGGATATCCACGGGCCGCACTTCCACCGGCTTCACCGAGGCCGCTTTGGGCGGCGGGGGCGGAGGCGGCGGCGGGGGCGGGGGCGCGGCAGCGACCGAGTACTGCGCCACCTGCGCGGGCGAGTTCGCGGGGAACTCGACGTTCCACACGGCGCCGAAGAGCATCCCCAGACCCACGATGACGTGCAAGCCGAGGGAGACCGGAAGCGTCATGTACTTCTGGATCCCGGCCTTCTGTTTTCTTGATTCTACGACTGTGGTTTCAAACATTGTCCTGGCGTCCGTGTTAGCTCTTCGTTCCTGCGGCGGCCGCTGCTGCTTCCGCCTTCTTCTTCTTCACGATGGCCACGGCCTCGTTACGGATGCGGTCGGCCTCGGCCACGAGTTGCTGCTGCTTGACGGGATCGGTCTCGAGCGGCGCCTGCTGGCGGAACAGGAGACTGAGGTAGACCTTGGCCTCGAAGTAATCGGCGCGCATGTTCGAGGCGCGCTGCAGGGCGGCCTTGCCCCGCTCGATGATCTGCATGCGCTCGGCGAGGTCCTGCGGCGGGTTCTTGGCGATCTTCTCGTAGCACACGACGCCGTAGGTGTAGAAGGCCTCGGGGTTCTTCGAGTCGAGAAGGGTGATCTTCTCGTACCAGTTCAGCGACTCCGCGAAGTTGCCCTGCTTCGCGTAGAGCGTGGCGATGGAGCGGACGGCGTCGATGTCGGCCGGGTGCTCTTTCAGCCAGTCGCGGAAGTAGTTGATGGCCTCGGTGATGCGCTCGGCGTTGAGGTAGAGATTGATGAGCGCCTCGCGGGCAATGGTGTCGTCCGGGCGCTTTTTGAGGTACTTGCGTAGCTCGACGATGGCAGCATCCGCGTTTTTGACGTTGGCCACCGACTTGTCCTCGGGGACATAGAGGCCAATCAGCGAGTACCCGATCATCCGGTCGAGATCTTCGAAGGAGGCGTCGATGTTCCGCGCCCTCTGGTACTGCTTGAGCGCGGTGGCGTAATCCTCTTTCGCGTACGCATCGTTTGCGTCACGAATCGCCATGCGAGCCTGCACCTTCGAACAACCGACGAGAGACAACAGGGAAAGAGAAAGTGCCGCGAGAAGGCACAACTTCTTTTTCATTTTGATTCGAACTCCCAGATGAGTGATCGCAGAACAGTGCAGGGGGCGCTTACGCTATCAGGCTGCTTCCCGGCCCGCGTCAGGCAATGGCCAGCGAATATACAGATGGGGTGCATCACCGTCAACCTTCTAGTTAGTGGCTGATACCGAAAGTTTTAGCCGCAAAACTTCGCTCAGAAAATCATCAAAATCCAGCCCCTGCCGATGCTGGTTCGCGCTCTCCTCGCCTGATGCAATTCGACACGCGCGCCAACTCGAAAGAAACCACCACACCACAAAAAAACCTGACGCCTCAGTACGTCGGCTTCCATTCCGCGGTCAGATCGCTGATCACGGACCACAACTCCGGGAACAACGGCTCTCTCGTGCCGGCCTCCAACTGCGCCGCCGGCACCCCTTTCAGCGACATCACCCGGTCCCCGATGATCCGGAAAGCCAGGCGCATGTGCGTGAATCTCCACTTCAGGAACGCTTCGTCGTAGTCCATCATTGCCTGAACGAGTCGGAAAAGGACGTGGTGCTCCCGCGGGCTGCGCTCGATTTCCAGCACCGTGACCGACCGTTTCCCGAGCAGAGACTCGAAGTGCGGCCAGACGCGCTTCCCCACATCCAGCAGTTTATGGAAGCCCGGCGACTCCTGCCCGCTCCCCCGCCCCAGCGAAGTCGTGCGCAGCACGTGGTAGTCCGCCGGCGCCATCGTCTCCAGAATGATGATCTGCTCGCGCAGCAGGTCGATGATGAGCCTGCAGCGATGAATGAGGTCCGCGGCCAGCTCGGGCTTCTCGTCCTGCAGGTACGCGACGGTGCGGTCGATCTCGTAGTCGATGTGGTGCAGCCAGAGCTCGGCGGTCTGGTGCGTGACCTGGAACAGCCGCTCCTCCGGGTTGGAGAGCTGGTCGACCGGCTTCTGCAGCTCGAGCAGCTCCGGCACGCGCACGTAGCGCTCGTAATCGGTGTTGCCTTTGCCTTCGAGGATAGGGCCAATGTGCGGCATGGGCGCGGATAATACCCCGCCCCGGCGGCTACACCAGTTCGAGAATGTGACCGAGCTTCGTCTTCTTCGCCTCGAGGTACTTCCGCGTCGTCAGCGACGGGGCGATCTCGAGGGGGACGCGCTCGACGATCTGGAGGCCGAAGCCTTCGATCGCCACGTACTTGGCCGGGTTGTTCGTCAGCAGCTTGATCTTGCGCACGCCGAGGTCGCGCAGGATCTGCGAGCCGGTGCCGTACTCGCGGATGTCGGGGGCGAAGCCGAGCTTCGCGTTCGCCTCGATGGTGTCGGCACCCTGGTCCTGCAGCTCGTACGCGCGCAGCTTGTTGATCAGGCCGATGCCGCGTCCTTCCTGCAGCAGATAGAGGATGACGCCCTTCCCCTCGTGCTCGATCAGCTCGAAGGCGCGCTCGAGCTGGTCGCCACAGTCGCAGCGCGACGAGCCGAACACGTCGCCGGTGAGGCACGAGGAGTGGACGCGCACGAGCACTTCGTCCTCTTCCGTGATCTCGCCCTTGACCAGCGCCACGTGCTCTTCTCCCGTGATGTCGCTCTGGTAGGCGTGCACACGGAACTCGCCGTACGCGGTCGGCAGCACGGGCGCCGCGAGGCAGTGCACGTGCTTCTCGTTCTGCATCCGGTACTTGATGATGTCCGCGACCGAGGTGATCTTCAGGCCGTGCTTGATGGCGAACTCGCGGAGGTCCGGGAGGCGGGCCATGGTGCCGTCCTCGTTCATGATCTCGCAGATGACCGCGGCCGGCGTCATCCCCGCGATCGTGGCCAGGTCGATCGAGGCCTCGGTCTGCCCGGCCCGCTTGAGCACTCCGCCCTTCTTCGCGCGCAACGGGAACACGTGTCCCGGCCGCGCCAAGTCCTGCGGACGCGTCTTGGCGTCGATGGCCACGCGCACCGTCTCCGCGCGATCCGCCGCCGAGATGCCGGTGGTGACGCGGCCGCGCGCTTCGATCGAGACCGTGAAGGCGGTGCCGAAGTTGGTCGTGTTGTGCTCGACCATCAGCGGCAGGTCGAGCTCCTTGCAGCGCTCTTCGGTCAGCGCGAGGCAGATCAGCCCGCGTCCGAACCTGGCCATGAAGTTGACCGTCTCCGCCGTGGCCCGCTCGGCGGCGATGCAGAGATCTCCCTCGTTCTCGCGGTCGGCGTCATCGACGATGATGACGAGCTCGCCGCGGCGATAGAGCTCGGCTGCTTCTTCGACAGTGGCAAAAGGCATCCGGACCTACTCGACGACCTTGAACTTCTCGGACAGGGTATAGGAAGTCTTCTTCACCGTGTCGATCACTTTGACGGTGAAGGTGTAGTCGCCGGGCTTGAACGTGTTCGGCGGCATGGCGTTTCCGACCCCGAAATGGCCCGGAACGCCGCGCAGCTCGATGGCGTCCGTCTCCCGCGGCGCGGCGGCCATCTTGACCGGCTTCCCGTCCGTGGTCGTGCCGGCGACGTCGAGCTTGACCTGGATCTTCGGCATCCGCGGCACGTCCGCCGGATTCACCGGCACCGTCCCCTCGGGGAGGGCCGGCTCGGCCACGCCGGGATGGCGCAGCTCGACGAAGTACCAGAGCTCATCGGACGGGCGAAACGTGCGGTCGGCCTTCGGGATGACCTTCAGGCCGCCGAACGCGAACGGGTCGTTCGGCTTCTGCGCCTCGCTGAGCGGATAGACGTTGTTGGAGAGGATGAGCTGCCCGGCGGCGCTGGCGTCCTTGTCGAGCGTGCCGGCGAGCGTCATGTCGGTCGAGGCCAGGGCGACGACCTTGCCGTTCTGGGCCACGCCGAAGATGCCCTTGTGCTTCCCCGCCGGCAGCGACAGCGACTTGTCGACGAAATAGTCGTCCTTCGTCGCGGTCAGCTTCACCGGCTCTTCGAACGCGAGCACGTTCTTCCCGCCCGCATCCTGCACAACGCCGAAGAACGTGGCGTCGGTGCCGCTGACGCCCGCGGACTTCGGGATGTACACGCCGACCGGCACGAAGTACTCGCCGAACGACGTCACGTATTCGCCCCACGTCGCGGAGCCGCCGCTGTACTTCGCCTCGGCCACCGCGGTCTTGAATGCATCTGTCGTCAGCTCGGTCGTCACTCCCGGAGCAGCAGCAGCCGGTGTTTCGACTGCCACCGCTGCCGGCGCGGGCGCCGGAGCCGGGGTCGCCGCGGCCGAGACCGTGGGGGCGACGGTGAGGGACGGCTGCGCGATGGAGCGCTCGATGGCGCGCTCCTGCGCCTTGTTCATGTCGATGCGGCCCCGCTCGATCTTGTACTCCTGGTTGCCCAGGCGGTCGACGAAGCGGATGACGGCGCGCTGGGCGCCGAAGAGCGCCTGGGCCTCGTCACCTTCGTACGTCCACTGGATCAGCGCGCCCTCGGCCTCGTGGCGGCCGACTTCGAGGTCGGTGCTGGTGGTCCCGCCGGTACCGCGGTTCGGGACGGCGCGCTCGGCGCGCTTCGGCGTTCCGTAGAGGATGAACGCCTTGCCACGCTCGGTCAGGGCGCCGCGTCCGCTCTCGCCGGTGAACTGCTCGTCGGCGTACTTGATGCGCGCGTCGACGGTCTCGCGGTATTCGTTGCGCGGCGTGCCGGCGGTCGGGTCGCGGCGGGCCCAGAACAGGTCCACGAACGCCTTCGCGTCCGCGTCACTGGTGAGGGTCCTCCACTTCGCCGCCTCGTCCTTCGTCAGGAGGAACTGCAACGGGCCGGCGCCCCACTCGCGATACTCACGGGAAAGATCGGCGAACGCCGTCGCCGCAAGGCAGACCAGAACGGCTGCCGTCACACACGCGCGCAGTTTCATGAGGGCTCCAAACTCGCTACTGCTGCTCGAAATTCTCCATCTGGTCGTACAGCCGGTCCATCTCGGAGTCGATCTCTTCCTGCGTCAGAACGCCCTTGCGCACCAGCAGCGCGGCGAGGCTGTGCAGCAGGATGCCGTTCTCGATGATCATCTGCTCGATCTGCTCATCGTCCTCGTCGAATTCCGCCTCATTGCCGCGATCGATGTCGTCCATGCTTCCTCCTTCACTACAACTCTCTCCGTGTATCACTGGCCACGGCCAACTGGCAACCCGTAAAATCCGCGCACGATGAAACGGGCTCTACTTGTTCTTGCCTTTCTGTTCGCCGCTTCCTGCCAGCAGCGCGAGGCGGCGGCGCCGGCGTCCTCCACCGCGCCCGCGGCGAAGCCGTTCCGCGTCGGACTCCTCACCCCCGGCTCCATCAACGACAACGGCTGGAACGCCATCGCCTACGAGGGCCTGCAGCGCTGCCGCGCCGAGCTCGACGCCGAGATCTCCCATCAGGAAACGAAGACGCCCGCCGAGATGAACGAGGGCTTCGAGGCCTACGGCGCGAAAGGCTTCGACCTCGCCTTTGGCCACGGCTTCGAGTACCAGGACCCCGCGAAGACCGCGGCCGCCAAGTATCCGAAGACCGTCTTCATCACCACCTCGGGCACGACGGTCCTGCCAAACGTTGCGCCGATGCGTTTCGAGCTGGAGGAAGCGACGTATCTCCTCGGCGTCATCGCCGCGCGTGAGTCGAAGACGGGCAAAGCAGGCCTCGTCGGCGGCATCGAGCTCCCCTCCATCGCCTCGACGTTCCTCGCCTTCAAGGCCGGCGCGCAGTCGGTCAATCCGAACTTCGACGTCCGCACCATCTACACCGGCAACTTCGACGACCTCGGCGCCGCGCGGCTGGCCACGCTCTCCCTCATCAACGCCGGCGCGGACTTCATCCTTCATCAGGCCAACGAAGCGGGACGCGGCGTGTTCCAGGCCTGCGGCGAGCGCAAGGTGCGCTGCTTCGGCTCGAACAAGAACCAGAACGACCTCGCCCCCGACGTGATCGTGGCCTCGGCCGTCCTCGACGTCCCGGGCGCGATCGTGAAGATGGCCACGGCGGTGAAGGGCGGCCAGTTCAAGCCGGAGATCCAGTACTTCGGCATGAACGAGGGCGTGGTCTCGCTGCAGTGGAACGACGCGCTGAAGACGCAGATCAAGCCCGAGACTGTGGCCGAGGTGGCGAGGCTGGAGCAGGAGATCAAGGCCGGCAGGCTCAAAGTGCCGACTGGGTTCTGATGCGCCTCACGCGCATCACGAAGACGTTCGGGACGCACTCGAACAGCACGCGAGCCGTCGACGACGTCTCGCTCGACCTCGAGCGCGGCGAAATCCTGGCGCTGGTCGGCGAGAACGGCGCCGGCAAGACGACGCTGATGCGCATCGCGGCGGGCGAGCTGGCGGCGGACAGCGGTGCCGTCGAGGACCGCGGCGCCGTCGGCTTCGTGCACCAGCACTTTCTGCTCGTCCCCGAGCTGACCATCGCCGAGAACCTCGCCCTCATCGACCCGCGCTTCCGCTTCGCCACACGCCGCACGCTCGAGCGCGAAGCCGCCGCCGTGATCGCGTCGAGCGGCATCGAGCTGCGCGACGTCTCGCGCCGCGTCGCCGAGCTCTCCGTCGGCGAAAAGTCGAAGCTCGAGCTGATCAAAGCCATCGCCCGCAGGCCGTCGACGCTCATCCTCGACGAACCAACGTCCGTGCTCACACCGCACGAATCGGACGAGCTGTTCCGCGTGATGCGCACCCTGGCCGCCGGCGGCACGTCCATCGTCTTCATCAGCCACAAGCTCCCCGAGGTGCTGGCCGTCGCGCAGCGCGTCGTCGTCATGCGCGGCGGCCGCATCGCCCTCGAAACCCGTTCGGCCACAGCGCAAGACCTGGCGCTGGCCATGACCCAGTCCCCTCTCCCCGCGCACGGGGAGAGGGTTAGGGTGAGGGGCGCCCTGATACTCGAACACGCGAACCTCCAACTCCACGCACACGAAACCGTCGCCATCATCGGCGTCGCCGGCAACGGCCAGTCCGAGCTCGCCCGCACCCTCCGCGACCGCCTCCCCCACGCCGCCCACATCCCCGAGGACCGCACCCGCGACGGCGTCATCGCCCAGATGACCATCGCCGAGAACCTCGCCCTCCGCGACGTGAAGAACGCGGACGAGATCATCCAGCGCTACTCCATCCGCGCCCATGGCCCGCGGCGGCCAGCGGGCGACCTCTCCGGCGGCAATCAGCAGAAAGTCGTCCTGGCCCGCGAGCTCGACGCCCATCCGCCGGTGATCGTCGCCGCCGAGCCGACCCGCGGCCTCGACCTCGACGCCACAGCCTTCGTCCACGCGCGCCTCCGCGACGCCACCGCCTCCGGCGCCGCCGTCCTCCTCATCACTTCCGACCTCGACGAGGCCTTCGCCCTCGCCGACGCCATGCACGTGATCTACCGCGGCAAGCTTTCCGAGCGCATGACGCCGGAAGAGGCGTCGTCGCGCCTGGCCAACCTCATGGCGGGCGTCGAGTGAGCAAACCGCCCGGGCAGATGCCGGCGCTCCGAGGCGTGCTCGCCGCGCTCGCGGCCATCCTCCTTCTCGCCCTTTCCGGCGCCGCCTTCGGCCACTCCCCTCGCGAGCTCCTCTCCATCCTCTTCTCCGGCTCCGTCGGCTCGGCCTTCGCGTTCCAGAACACGCTCCTCAAATCCGTCCCGCTGCTGCTGACGGGACTGAGCGTCGTCCTCGCCTTCCGCGCCGGCGTCTGGAACATCGGCGGGGAGGGACAGTTCATCGTCGGCGCGCTGGCAGCACTGCTGGCCTCGCGCTACGGCGCCGTGGCCGCGCTGCTCGCGGCGATGCTGGCCGGCGCGGCGTGGTCGTCGCTGGCCTCGCTGATGCGGCTCTGGCGCAATGCCCCCGAGGTGCTGACGACCATCCTGCTCAACTTCATCGCCATTCACCTGCTGGGCTGGTGCGTGAACGGACCGCTGCGCGAGCAGGCGGCCATGTATCCGCAGACCGACCTCGCCGCCGCGTCGCTGCCGCGATACGCCGGCGTCGTGATCGCGGTCGTCGCGGGCGTCGTCGCGTGGTGGCTGCTGTATCGGACGAAGGAAGGACTGCGCCTCCGCGCCACCGGTTTCAATTCATCGGCAGCTGAATGGGCCGGCGTGAACGTGCGTGCCCAGCTGGCGCGGGCCATGGCCATCTCCGGCGCCGCCGCGGGACTGGCGGGCGGCATCGAGCTCCTCGGCGTCACGCATCGCCTGTTCGAGCGCTTCGCCTCCGGCTACGGCTACTCCGGCATCGCCGTGGCGCTGCTCGCGCAGCTCCATCCGCTGGCCACGCTGGCCTCCTCCTTCTTCTTCGGCGCGCTCGTCACCGGCGCGGGCGAGCTGCAGCGCACCGCCAACATCTCCTCCGCCGTGGCGGTCTTCGGACAGGCCGTGGTCATCCTCGTACTGCTGGGATTCGAACATGCTCGACGCGCTCGTTGACGTCATCCCGCTGGCCATCGTCGCCGCCACGCCGCTGCTGCTGGCGGTGCAGGGAGAGCTCGTCGTCCAGCGCAGCGGCATCATCAACCTCGGCATCGAGGGGATGATGCTCGTCGCCGCCATGACCGCCGTCCTGGCGGCGCAGACGACCAAGAGCGTGCTGCTCGGCTTCGCCGGCGGCATCGGCGGCGCGCTGCTGATCGCTCTCCTGTTCGGCGTCTTCGTCATCGCGCTGAAGACCGACCAGATTGTGACCGGCACCGCCATCAACTTCCTGGCCATCGGCGCGACGAGCTTCGTCTACCGCGAGCTGCAGCAGGGCGCGATCTTCGTGCAGGCCGTGCCCCGTCCGCGCGTCGACTACGTACTGCCGCTGGCCTGGATCGCGTTCCCCATCATCCTCGCCCTCTTCCTCTGGAACACGTCGCTCGGCCTCCGTCTCCGCGCCAGCGGCGAGAACCCGGAAGCGGTCGCCCCCGTGGCGCGCTACCGGGCCATTGCGCTGATGATCGAGGCGCTGCTGGCCGGCATCGGCGGCGCGTATCTCGCACTGGTGCTCTCCAGCGGCTTCGCCGAGAACATGACCGCGGGCCGCGGCTTCATCGCCCTGGCCATCGTCATCTTCGGACGCTGGAAGCTCAAAGGCGCGCTCCTCGGTACGGCCATCTTCGGCCTGGCCGCGGCGCTGCAGTACGCGCTGCAGGCCTCGGCGCGAGGGGTGCCGTATCATCTGCTGCTCGCGTTCCCCTACCTCGTCACACTACTGATTCTCTGTGGCGTCGCCGGCAAGGTGCGCGCGCCGGAATCGCTGGGGAGATGAATCCATGATCGACAGCGTCATCGACATCAGTCACTTCAACGGCTCGCCCGACTGGACCAAAGTCCGCGCGGCCGGCATCCTCGGCGTGATCCACAAGGCCACGCAGGGATCGTCCTGGGTCGACTCGACCTTCGCCGCCGCGCGCACGGCCGTCCCCGCGGCGGGACTCCTGTGGGGCGCGTACCACTTCGGCACCGGCGACGAGGAAGGGAGCGCCCAGGCGCGGTTCTTCCTCGACACGGTGAAGCCCGACGCACGCACGCTCTGCGTCATCGACTTCGAGTCAAATCCTTCCGGCACCCAGATGCCGCTCGACCACCTCTTCGGCTGGATCGAGACCGTGCAGGCCGCCACCGGCCGCCCGCCCGTCGTCTACGGAGGCAAGTCGCTGCTCTTCCCCGCCATCGGCAGCTCGACGCATCCGACGCTGGCCGCCTGCCCGCTCTGGGTGGCCGAGTACAACACGCTCCCCGAGCCGGTCGGCATCCCGGCGCAGATCTGGAAGACGTGGGCGCTGTGGCAGTACTCCGAAAGCGGCACGGTGGAAGGCGTCACCGGCAACGTCGACCGCTCGCGCTTCAACGGCACCGAAGAGGCGCTGACGGCGTGGTGGACCGGGCAACCTTCCGCGTAGGCTGATCGCCATGCCCACCACGAAACAGCAGGTCGCCGCCGCGCTGGCGTCGCTCGAGGACATGAGCACCCAGCACGATCTCGACAACCTTCCGCGCTTCGGCATCACCGCCCCGAAGGCCTTCGGCGTCTCCGTCGCGAACATCCGCAAGCTGGCCAAGTCCCTCGGCCGCGATCACGACCTGGCCGCCGCGCTCTGGGAGACCGGCTGGTACGAGGCCCGGATGCTGGCGTCGTTCGTGGACGACCCGGCCCTCGTGACGCCGTCGCAGATGGACCGCTGGTGCCGCGACTTCGACAACTGGGGCATCTGCGACACGCTCTGCTTCCACCTCTTCGACCGCACGCCGCACGCCTGGGCGAAAGTGGAGAAATGGAGCGGCGCCCGCGCCGAGTTCGTCAAGCGCGCCGCCTTCGCCCTCCTCGCGTCGCTCGCCCTCCACGACAAGAAAGCACCCGACCAGCCGTTCCTGGCCAGCCTCGCCCTCATCCAGCAAGCCGCGGACGACGACCGCAACTTCGTGAAGAAGGGCGTGAACTGGGCCCTCCGCTCCGTCGGCCGCCGCAACCCCACCCTCCGCGCCGCCTCCATCGAGCTCTCGCAACGCCTCGTGGAGTCCCCCGAGCCGGCGGCACGCTGGGTGGGACGCGACGCACTCAAGGAGTTGACGCGGCCGGCGAAGGCGAGCGGACTGGTGTAAGGCTGTCATCCCGAGCGTGAGTCGAGGGACCTGGGTGGGCGGGGGCGCGTGACATGTCCAGCTGCACGCGCAGCGCGCCCCCACCCGCCCAGGTCCCTCGACTCACGCTCGGGATGACAGTGGGCTGCCTCTCGTTCCTCTGGGCCCATATGAACGATGACGTTCCCCCATGCCGCCTTTCCTATGGCCGCATATGAAGCTGGGGTTCCCCGACGTCTCGTTTGGCATGGTCCCACGTCGTCGATGACGTCCGCGATGCCTCGTTTCATATGGGCCCATATGAACGATGACGTACCTCCATGCCATCTTTCATATGGGCTCATATGAAACTGGGGTGCTCCGCTGTCTCGTTTGGCATGGCCCCACGTCATCGATGACATCCGCGATGCCTGGTTTCATATGGGCCCATATGAACGATGACGTACCCCCATGCCATCTTTCATATGACCTCATATGAAACTCGGGTTCCCGGACGTCTCGTTTGGCATGGCCCCACGTCATCGATGACGTCCGCGATGCTCGTCTTCATATGGGCCCATATGAACGATGACGTGCCGCCATGCCACGTTTCATATGGGCTCACATGAAAGATAGGGTGCCCGCATGCCTCGGTTTGCGTGTCCCCATGTCAACGACGGCTTCCGCGATGCCTCGTTTCACATCGCCCCACACGAACGATCGCGTCCAGGAACCTGCGGTTCCGCGGGAAGCGTTTGGAGCGTCGCGCGGGACGCCGCCAACTTCTGTCATCCTGAGCAACGGACAGCGCGCTGCGCCGCACCTGAGGAAAAGAAACTAAAGTAAGGGGTGGCGTGGTCTTGTCGAGGCCGTGATACGGATTGGTGCCGAAAGAGCCCGTTCCTGA
>Ga0190272_10000235_pt1 | contig 33217 bp, 28 predicted proteins | sample Popmic504T_FD_133746 | JGI IMG/M metagenome (GOLD analysis project Ga0190272, IMG submission 133746) | Populus adjacent soil microbial communities from riparian zone of Shoshone River, Wyoming, USA - 504 T | ecosystem: Environmental > Terrestrial > Soil > Riparian zone | place: USA: Wyoming...
CAGTGAGCAGTGGGCAGTGAGCAGTGAGCAGTGGGCAGTGAGCAGTGAGCAGTGAGCAGTGGGCAGTGAGCAGTGAGCAGTGGGCAGTGAGCAGTGAGCAGTGAGCAGTGGGCAGTGAGCAGTGGGCAGTGAGCAGTGGGCTGTGAGCAGTGGGCTGTGGGCGGTAAGAAGCGGTCAGCGGTCAGAAAGCAGAACAGTAAGGCAGAAGGCATTTTCTTCGTATCACCACTGCCCACTGCCCACTGCCCACTGCCCACTGCCCACTAATTATCTCACCCTGAGTTCAAACGGCATCATGAGCATCACCTCGCCGCTCTTCATGCGATCTAGCAGCGCTGCATAACGTAAGGCGCGGCGCGCGTCTTCAGGCAGCGCGGCAAATACTGCCTCTCTTTGTTTAGCCTGAGTGTCATGGCTCCTCGTCTCGTCGCCTACAGCCATCAATTCCTGAAGGAATGTGCGCGGGTAAGGCATGATCACGCGATGCACTCCCTTGTCCTTGGGGATATTTGCCAGCTCTTTGGCCACTTCGACGGCGCGGTCCAGTCCACCAAATTCATCGACCAACCCTCGCTCCTTGCCCTGCGACCCGGTCCAAACGCGGCCCTGCGCAATCGAGTCGATGTAGGCGGCATCCTTGTTGCGGCCCTTCGCCACTTTGGGCACGAAGTCTTCGTAGTAAGTGGTCTTGATCCACTCCTCAAACTTCGCGCGCTCGTCCGGTGAGAATTTCTCCGTCTCACGAAACATGCCGGAATTTTTGCCGCGCAACACATACTCGTTTGAGATCCCCAGCCAATCGTAGAAACCACGCATCACTGGTTTACCGGCAACGACGCCGATCGAACCGGTGATGGTTGATGGTTGAGCCACAATCTTGCTCGCGCCGGCGGCGATGTAGTAACCACCGGAAGCGGCCACGTCGCCCATGGAGATGACCACCGGCTTTTTCTCTTTGGCCGAGACCACGGCGTGCCAGATGATGTCGGAGGCAAGACCGGAACCGCCGGGACTGTCGACCCGGATCACGATCGCCTTAATCGTCTTGTCGTCGCGCGCGTCGTTCAACGCTTTCGCCAGCGTGTCAGACCCGACGGACTGGCTACCGCTCGGACTGTTATCGGATTGGCCGGAACCGATGTCGCCGGTGGCGTATATGACGGCAATCTTTTCACCTTTATCGAGACCCAGCGACTGAGCTTCAATCTCACGGTAAGAAGAGCTCCTCACGATCGGTAGCGTTTCAGTTTCCTTGTAGCCGAGTTTGGCCTTCAACTCTTTTTCAAGTTCATCGCGATAAGCCACATTGTCGATGAGGCCTGCCTCTTTAGCTTTCGCCGCGCTGTAGGGAGCATTGTCGATTAGCGCGCGCACTTCGTCCGCCGATCTACCGCGAGCTTTGGCAATCGTTTCAACATAACGGTTGAACAGATCGTCGAGCAGCGAGTTGACATATTCCCGATGGGCGTCCGTCATCTGCTTCTGGGTAACCATGTCGCCTGCACTTTTGTATTTCCCGATCTGATACATGTCGGGATAGATACCCAGCTTGTCGAGTGAGCCGCGGAAAAACATGACATCTGCGGCGAGACCATTGATGAACAGTTCTCCCGGCGGGGCGACGTAAATTTTGTCGCAGGCGGTGGCGATGTAGTACTCCTTGTTCATCCCGATTTCCATGTAGGCGTAGACGGGTTTGCCGGAGCTGCGAAAGTCGGCGATGGCCTCGCGAATTTCCTCCGCCTTGCCCCAGCCCACCGCGGACATGTTTATGTCGAGCACGATCATCTTGATGCGATCGTCGACCTTCGCCTTTTTGAATTGCAGGATCAGACTCGAGAGAGACTGGTCAGGGCCGCCGAAGAATTTTCTAAATGGATCGTCAGGAACATAGTCCGGCAAAGTCCCGGCCACGCGCAGGGAGAGGACACTGTTTTTTGCCACTGTGGGAGCGCTGCCGCGGACAGCAGCGACGATGAGTGCCAGTCCAATCAGCGCCACCAAAACGAGGCCAACCACAATGCTGGTGATTATTAAGAGTGTCTTTCGCGAGCGTGACATTGCCATAAGTATTTCCTGCCTTAATTAGGTGTTTCCAGAATAGTTCTTCGCGGTGTGTGTACGTCGGAAGTGAGGAAAAGGTTTAGGGGAGCAGTGATCAGTGGCCAGTGGTCCGTGGCCACTGGGAGTGACAGTGAAAATCCCTCATCTCGCACGGGGAGTGCAGCAGGTCGAGCTGGTCTACCCGACCGAAACCGATCAATGCGCACCGCACGGATACTAGGCTTGAAGTTGGCGCGTCTCCGCTTTGTAAGTTTCCAGTGGCCGCGCGCTGCGCGCTTGCCAGTGGCTACCTCTGCTGCACCTTCCCTGCGCGACACGGATTGCTGACTGCTTACTGGCTTTTTACTATCCAGCCGCCGCCAACAACCTCATCGCCGCGATAGAACACAGTTGTCTGCCCGGGTGTGATGGCTCGTTGCGGTTCGTCGAAAACTACTCTCACCCGGTTGCCCTCGAGAGGCGTCAGGGTCGCGGGCTCCGGTGCATGGCGGTAACGCACGCGCACCTCGGCTCGAACTTCTCCCTGCGGTGGATCGAATGCAATCCAGTTGACGCCGGCGGCAATGAATTCGCGGCTTAACAGATCCTCTTGTGGCCCAACCACCACGCGGTTCTCCGCCGCGTCGATATTGATCACATAAAGAGGACGTTCATGCGCAATGCCGAGTCCGCGGCGCTGGCCAATGGTGTAATGATGAATGCCTCCGTGTTGGCCCATCACTTCGCCGCTCCCACTCACAATTTCGCCTTGACCGGGTAGGCGGTCTTCAGACCCTTCAGCAGCAAGATAGCGATCGATGAAGCCGGCATAGTCGCCGTCGGGAACAAAACAAATTTCCTGTGACTCCTTCTTCTCCGCCACCGCCAGGCTGCTTGCCCGGGCCACCTCGCGCACTTCAGGCTTGGACATTTCCCCGAGCGGAAACATGGCGCGCGATAGTTGCTCCTGAGTCAGTTCCCAAAGAAAGTAAGACTGGTCTTTATCGAGATTGCGTCCGCGAAAGAGACGATAGCGATTTGCGGTTTCGTCAAACTCGACGCGGGCGTAATGTCCGGTAGCGACTTTGTCGCAGCCGAGGCTTTCGGCCAGCTTGTCGAGCGAAGCAAACTTCAGCCGGCTGTTGCATGAGACGCAGGGAATCGGAGTTTCGCCGCTGAGATAACTGGTAACAAATGGCTGGACCACGTCGCGCTCAAACTCGCGCTCGAGATTCAGCACATAGAAAGGGAAGCCCAGTTCTTCAGCAACCCGGCGCGCGTCGTAAACATCGTCGAGCGAGCAGCAACGCGAAGGAAGCGGGTCGCCATTCTCGTCAACACTGATGCCGCGCCGCTGGTTCCAGAGCTGCATAGTGAAGCCGACCAGATCATGGCCCTGCTCCTTGAGGATTGCCGCGGCCGCCGAAGAATCCACGCCACCGCTCATTGCTACTGCAAGTTTCACTGGTTCGCTACTCGTGAATGGACTCGCCAAGTGGCCGGTCAGTTAGGAGGGCTATCTGAGTCCGTTTCCAGGAGTTGGAATTCTTGTGTTGACATCGGTTCAAACCCCTCCGGCCAGCGTCCTCTAATTTCAATTAATACTCGCTGTTTCGCAGGGGCAGGTGACGGGTTCATTCTAATTACTCTTGCGGAGATGTCATCGGGCGATTGGCAGATTGCTTCGAACAGATCCTTTACCAAGAACCGGGGTGCCCATCCAATCATATAGTAATCATCAGGTGTTTCTAGTTGTACTCCGAGAACAGTTGCGGGATTGTTTAACTCCAACGCCACTCGCAATTGATCGCCCTTTTCAAGCCGCAACAGCCTTTGTTGAGCATTCGAATTCACATGGCGCCATCCATGAAGAAAAAAGCGACATCGAAAGCCCCCGTCTTTATGACGTTGAATCTTCGGAAAAACCTCAAAGTTATCGGTTTGCCTTTCACCCCCAGTGAGTGCCAAGATTCTCAGAGGATCAGCTTGGGCTGGACTTAGGTCGAGCTGCCTAAGATATTCTTTGAAATCCTTACGGTCTTCACCCAGAATCCGGTTTCGGAACAAAGGAAATAGCTCTGACGATTTGTAAAGCCTGTGAAAATCGGGAAAGGAGTCGAGCGGTTGAAGACCGGCTTTTTCATGCGCGATTTGCGCTCCCCGCGTGTAGCCAAATTGAAAGTGAGACTTCTTCAAATCCGCATCAAGGCGGCCAATGGGATACCACGCGCGAGTAGTGGTCGTGTCTTGCCATGCTAAAAAGAGTGTCCTCATACCGGAATCGCTCGCAATTTTTCGACCGTCTCTCGCATAAGCGCTAGACAAAATCTCTTCGCTTCCACACTCATCCAATTCGGTGGAATACGGTCTACTATGCCATCAAAACAGTTTGCCTTCAATTCTCGAACCTGCTGCAGCCAAGGCCGAAAGTAACTGGGGTATTTTGCAGACGCCTTAACTGCCAATAGGAGGGGGTTTTCGCCTCGTTCATCGTTGCTACTCCAATAAATTCCTCCGCGCCCTCGCAACGCATACCTCATAAGTCCAGCTTGTTCCTGAACCACGTGCCTCCGCTCATCTCTAAGTTCCCGTCCCAAGGAGGAAGCATGATCAAACGACGGAGCGATCTCGCGAACTGTACTGCCTGCTGCTGAAGGACCACGGAGCAGAGCCCAATTATCATGATGGCGGTCTGTGTTGCAAATGATCGCATCGAGTACGATGAAGCCGGCGAGCATTCGGAGTTCAGCTATTCTCCTTCGAGTCGGAAAGGTATTCTCTATAGCCGTTATGATATTTCCAATGGAATGATCAGACTGGTGCCACCTTTTATCCTTGTCATAGCCTAGAACCCGTCCAGCTAACAACTCACTACCATGAATTAAGTCGAAACCATGCGTTGTGCGCACAAACGACTTTGACGCGCAACCTCGCTTTCCTTCAAACAAAGCGAGTTCCACTGTCGCGGCTTTGATCCCAAGCAGGTTAGCTATTTCAGAAGCAATTTTCTCAGACCAATCTTCGCCCGAGTTCTCTCTAGTGAACTTGAACAACCAAGGTTGTTCGTCTCCTTCGATGCGAAACCAGAATTTTGGCTTGCTGCCGAGTTGTTCGATGACCTCGGGGCTGTCAACTTCCAAATTCAGGACGGGATACAATTCCAACATTGATTTGCGGGTAGTCCGTTACTCTAAGTGAACCTAGTATAAACCTCTATCGAAGGTCGCGCCCTAGTCCCGACGATTTGTAGTGATCTGACGTTCCTAATTCATATTCGTCGCAAGAAAGTTGCTCAGAGTACTCCAAATTTTGCGGCACTTCTTCCGGATGATAAGATTCGGTGGCAAGCCTTGAGGACTTGAAACCAATGATCGAATCACCAATTGAAGAATTTCGCGTCGTTGATGAGCCCTATTATCTGCCAGTCGATGGCGAGATAGATCTGTTCACAGCGGCGCACTCCGCGCGTCTTCCAGTGATTTTGAAAGGCCCAACCGGCTGTGGCAAGACGCGTTTTGTCGAACACATGGCCTGGCGGCTTGAGCGGCCTTTGATTACCGTCGCTTGCCATGAAGATCTTTCGTCAACTGATCTGGTGGGGCGATTTTTGCTCGAAGGCGAAGAGACGGTTTGGCACGACGGACCACTCACCGCGGCCGTGCGCAATGGCGCCATTTGTTATCTCGACGAGATCGTCGAAGCTCGCAAAGACACAGTTGTCATCATTCATCCGTTGACGGACCACCGCCGCCGGCTCCCCATAGAAAAACGCGGGACCATACTCGAAGCGCCGGCGGATTTCATGCTGGTCGTTTCTTACAATCCCGGCTATCAGTCCATTCTCAAAGATATGAAGCAGTCAACGCGCCAACGCTTCGTGGCAATTGACTTTGATTATCCGCCGCCGGAACTCGAAACGGAGATCGTGGCGCGCGAAGGCGGAGTAGACGAAAGTACCGCGCGCGATCTCGTGCTGATTGGGCAAAAAGTAAGAAACCTCCGCGGGCATGGTTTAGAAGAAGGGGTTTCCACTCGCCTGCTCATTTACGCAGCCCAACTGATCATGCTCGGCATCCCTCCGGTTACTGCCGCCGAAACCGCCATGTGCTCGCCCATCACCGACGACCGCGAACTGCAACGCAGCATCCGCGAGATCGTGACGACAGTGATCTGAAGTGCCTGTTTCTTCGAGGCGACATTTGTAGGCACGACCCGGCATGGGCTATCGGGTGGGTCGAAAAATTCAGAACCGGGAGCGGTAGCGACCGGGTCAAACAAATCAAATTGGATTCTTGCTAAACACTCGGTAGTACGTTAGCTGTAACCCGGTCGCGACCGCTCCCGGTTCTGAATTTTTCGACCCACTCAAGACTCTTTTAGTTCGCTAGAAGCCATGCAAGACGAATCTCCTCATCAAGAACCCCAAAGCGCTGAGCGGCAATCGTTTCTTAAGTTAACTCGCGAACTCGCGGGTCTGCCGCTGGAACAGTCCGCTGCCGCTCTGGAAACAGGCGCCGCAATTGCCGGGGTGTCGCTACGCGCGGGCATTGAATTTCTACGCGCCGCACCGGCTGCCGCGGATGTTTTACAGCCAGCCGAGTTGCGCGCCTGGGGCGAGTTGGGCCGGCGCATCGCGATGAGCGACGTCGAAACGGCGGTGAGCTTCTTCAGCGAAGGAGTGAGCGAACTGGCCACTGTGCCGCCCGAAATTTTACCTTCACTTTTTCAACTCGGCTCACGGCAAATCACGCTTTCAGTTCCCATTGCCATAGCGACGCTCCGGGACGGCCCGCGGATAGCCGCGACAGTCCCCGCCGAAATGCTGGGAAGCATTCTGGATGTTGCCGGGGAAATTGCTCGGCGCTCTGCCAAACACAGTGCTGACTTTCTCACGCACAGTCCCGAGACCTTCGCAGCTCTGGATCGTTTCAAACAACCGGAGGTCCGACTCCAGGGCGTCGCGCTGGCTACAGAATTTGCCGCGCGAGCAGGAGGCATCGCTGCAGATGCGTGGGCCGCGCTACCCGCCGCGCTCTCCAGTCTTAACGAAGCCGATGCGTTGAAACTGCTCCAGGACTCAATTCGTTTTCTCGAACGTGGTGGCGGGTCTGCTTTGCAGGTCCTGATCACAGGAGGCGATATTCTCCGGACGCTACCGGCAGCCTTTGAAGACTGGATCGAGCTGTTATGGACAGTGTCCCAACATGGCAATGCGAGCTTGATTGCTTTCGTGCGCAGCAGTCCGCGATTTGTTCACGGTTTGGCCGGAGACGTGGACCAGCGCAGGCGAGCAGACCTGGGCCGGCGCGTGATAGCGCTGACCAAAGAGATCGCTGCGGTCGATGGAGAGGCTGCCCTTGCGTGTTTTCGCTCGAGCGCCACTGCGCTGCGTGTTGTGGACATCGCGCAGTTTGAGGAGTGGGGCCGGCAGGGCCTATTGCTTGGGGGGAAAGACGGGCGTGCGCGGCGCAGTTATTTTGCCCTGGAAACCCGGAGCAGTTACGACGCCTTGCGAGGTGGCGTCAATGGACTGGCGCTCGACGACGTGCGCCACCTGCTTCAACTTTACATCGAGGGGCTCACCGGTCACGCGGTTGAGATCAGTTCGCTTTCAGCTGTGCCTGTGGAAAGCCGCATTGGCGACGGGAAGACGATTCATCTTCCTGCCGCGGTCGCAGAGTTTGGGGACGACGGGCTCGACTTTCGCCTGTATAAAGTTTTGGCGGCTCATGCGGCCGGGCAGATCGAGTTTGGAACTTATGAGCAGGGAACGCCGGGGCTTCGAGCGGCTTATGCGACGCTTGCGGAAACCTACGCCGACGAAAATGCAGATGCTTTGGCAGCTTTCTCAGTGCCGGATGAAATGGTCATTGCAAATGGGCGTGATGAAGACCGGGGCAGAAGCGCGACCATCAGGGAGGGCGTTGCGGGCCAAGACGACAAACTGAAGTTTGTCGAACATGAGGTTGACTATCGTCGCGTGCTTCATCTGTTTCCCATTACTCAACTTGCCCGTACGATTTTCGTGACGCTGGACAACTGCCGCATCGATCGTCGTCTGCGTCAACGCTATCGCGGGCTCGCCCGCGATCTCGATCTGGTTCGCGAACACCTGCGCCGCGGCCGGCCCTCCGTGCTTGAATTGCCTTCGGCCATGCTGCCCTTTGAACTTCTGTTTCAAACATCTTTGCTCGGCGGCGCCAGCGACGAGGCACGTCAGTATTACGGTCAGATAGTCTCCGAACTCGAAGTAATCATTGCTGACTATTTGACCGATCCTGGCGCAACCGTAGCCGACAGCTTGATGGCCACGAGTCGTGTCTATGCGCTCTTTCAAAACGTCACCCCCAGCAATGATTCTGTTCAGGAGCTTGAGACTCAACCCGAAGCCTCAGAGTCGGAGAGTGAAAATTCAATTAAGACTGAAAGTTTCCAGCGCAAAAAATCCGACAAGATCCCGCCTCGTCAGGACGCGCGCGAGCTTTTCAACTCCTGGAACGATCCGGATCAGGAAGGCGAGCCCGATGAACTTGCCGGCGCCGAAGCCTGGACCGAAGCGGACATGCCTGAGCAAGTGATCGAGGAAGGCGAAGTGGCGTACAACTACGATGAGTGGGACCGCGAGCTTACGGATCATCGCCTCGGGTGGTGCCGCGTAGTCGAAAAACGGGTGAAGCATGGTGATCGGGCGTTTGTCGAAGAAACGAAGGAACGGCATCGGGGCGTGATCTCTTCAATCCGGCACCAGTTTCAACTGATGAAGCCTGAAGAGCTGACCCGGGTTACCAATGAACTCGACGGCGAGGAGTTTGATCTCAACGCTGTGGTCGACTATGTCATCGATCGCCGCGCGGCCAGAACGCGTGGACTCGCGCAGCAATCGGAGCGTCTTTACACCCAGCGCCTGCGTCGTCGTCGTGATGTGGTAGTTTCTTTTCTGCTGGACCAGTCGTCATCCACCGCGCGTACGATTGGCCGTCACCCGTTGCAACCGTACACGCGTCCGGGTCGCCGGATAATTGAGATCGAGAAAGAGGGTTTGGTGCTAATGAGCGAAGCGCTCGAAGCCGTAGGCGACGTGTATTCAATCAATGGGTTCACGTCTGAGGGCCGGCGCAACGTGAAATTTTATGTGGTGAAAGATTTCAACGAGAAGTATTCGGATGAAGTGAAACAGAGAATCGGCGGTATCACTTTTCAAAACAATACGAGGCTGGGGGCGGCAATTCGTCATGCGACGGCGCGGCTCGGGAAACAACAGGCGCGCACGCGTCTCCTGATCGTCCTGTCGGATGGTCGACCTTATGATCACGATTATGGCGACGCGCGTTATGCTCGTGAAGACACGCGCGAGGCTTTGAGGCAGGCAAAAAATGCCGGAGTAACGCCTTTCTGCATAACAATCGACCGCGAATCGGAAGCCGAGCTGCGCGATCTCTACGGCGACATTGGTTACACAATCATTGACGATGTGCTCTCGCTCCCTGAACGGCTACCGGGAATTTACCGCCGGCTGACAACGTGAACCGACCGCGGTCTTGTCAGAACCACCTGCGTTAGCGGGTGGGCCCGGTCGATTTTTGTAACGCAAACTGTTAGTTTGCGTGAAAGCGAAAATTAATGTTGGGAATCGCCAACCGCAAACTAACAGTTTGCGTTACAGCTGCGAGCAGAAAATGAACTGAGAGGAAGCAACGATGACATTAGAAACAGGCAAACGATTTGTAGATTTCAACTTACAAAACCAGGATGGCAAGGCGACCACCCTGAATGACTTCGCGGGCAAGTGGCTCGTGGTCTATGTCTATCCGAAAGACGATACCCCTGGCTGCACGATCCAGGGAAAATCTTTTACCGCCTCGAAACAAGATTTTGACGACGCGAATATTGCAGTGGTCGGAGTCAGCGCCGACGACGTAGCCTCGCACAAAGATTTCTGCAACAAGTTTTCGTTTACGATCGACTTACTTGCGGATCCGAATCACGAGTTGTTGACGGCGGCGGGCGTGGGCCAAAGCGAATACAAAGGCACGATGTATTGGGATCGCACTTCGTTTGTAGTTGATCCCGAAGGAAATCTGAGGAAGGTCTACCAAAAGGTAAACCCCGAGGGTCATGAGCAGGTGTTGCTCGACGACATTAAGTCGATGAAGGCTCCGGAGTAACGCTAACTGTTGGTTGCGACTTTGTAGGCATTGGTACACCCGAAAGTCTCGCCTGGGCCTTGGTCCAATAGTTCGGGACCATGGCGAGCGGCACGCCTGTCATGATGAAAGAGCGGCACTCGGAACCTGGCCGACAATATCGTTAGCTTGTCTGAGCAGGATTTTTAGTCTCCGATAACCGAGACTAAAACCTTGGAGAGGCTGCCGACGGAATTAATTTGTTTATATCAAAAGCGTATGCCTTCTGCTCCGCGCTTAAGACGAAGAGTCTCTTTCCGTCAAGACTGAATCTCATCATCACTGCGTCCTTGTTAAGAACCAACCGGGCTTGATTCTCTCCTGTATTAAGATCGTATATCGAAAGCTCGCCGGGATAGTTCTCAACTACAATCTGCTTTCGCGCGGGATTAATAGCGGCGTCTGCACCAAAGAAGCGATGGCGGATGTCGCCGCCCTTGATTGAATAGATCAAGACCCGATTACGGGAATCACCCAGCACCAGCCAGTCTCCTTCTGAAAAGCCGGAGGTAATGTCGAACGAACGTTTACCGGTTTCGATCAGCAATGTTCCGACTGTGTTTGCCGCAAATGCATCAATGATCTCGACGAGGTAATCGTCGTCTTTGTTCTCCAGTTGTTTTGCACGCGCCTCGAGGGCGGGATCCTCTTTCAATCTGGCCTGCCCCACATCACTCCTCAAAGTCCAGTAAAGGATCAACCGGCCGGAAAACTCATCGAAGAAAAGTCTCGGAGCTTCCCTGGGAAATTCACGCGACCAGATCAGTTTGTCGTTTAGGACGCTCCTCAATTCAAAACGAACTTCCTTGCGCAAGGACGATTCATCAGGCTCTTCCTCAAAAGGGCGGAGCGGCGTTTTCTGCTCTTCTTTCTTTTCTTGCAAGCTCTGTCTTACCAGAACGAAAGAGCCATATTGCCTGGCGCCTTTCTCGGGAAGTTCCCGGAAAGGTTGCGCGTCGTTTTTAACGGGGTTAAGGAGAGCAAGGGCATGATTAGCTTCGTCGAGTTTGGGGAAATCTCCGATTGCTCCGCCGTCGGCAGCCATTACCACTCCACGAAATCCTCTGACGAAGACCTTTCGTTCTCCCGTATTTAGCTCCCACAAAGCCCCTCGGGTTTTCGATGAGATGGTTAACCAGCCAAAGTTGTCCGATACGCTGCCAGCTTGAATTCGACCTAACGGGCCGACCGGTATTTCCAACGTCTTAAATTCTTTGCGTTCAAGAAGCTTCCTGGTCTCATCATAGTGAATGTCTGAGACCATGAGCTTACCCGAAACGCCTTCGGAGACCATCGAGTCATTCCACAGAGTGGCGTCTGCTTTATTAAGTCCCGAGGCAATGTGGTGACGTGAAACGTCGAAAAAACCCATCCTGGCGTTAGCGAGTGGTTTGACGACTACGTAATTTGGATTCCACGTGCGCTTCAACTCTTCAGCCGAAAGGCTAAACTTGGCCAGCCGCTTTCCCTCAGGAAATGAAAAGATTCCGGCTTCTTCCAGTTTCTCGGTGCCTAGTGCGAGGATTCTGGTGGAGTCGAGAAAAAGAAATGGGCGCCTGGTAAACTTTTTCAAGTCGCCCTTTGTGTTGATTGGCTTCAGAGTTGTTAAGTCGAGCGCGAGCAGAGTGTCTTCCGACCTCGCCGCGGTGACGCCATTAACTGAAAACCTGAATCGAGCTTTGTGTGAACGGGAAATCGCAGCGATCTGCGAGTCAGGCGAAAATTCAATGTTGAATAATTGATTGCGCCTGTTCTCGCCGGCGGCTTCACGACTGATCCACGTCAGGTATTCCCAGAACGCGAGCTCGTAGAAATCCTTCTTCTCCCAAACTTTCTTTCCAGTCTCGGTTTCCAGGACATTCAAGTTCATTCCGTAGTCGACGCAAACGAGGTGGTCGCCATTCGGAGAGAACGCGTGTTCCCAGCAGTCGCGACGCACGACCAACTCGCGCACGGCGATCGACTTTTTCTCAGCAACGCTCCATTTTTCAAACCGCAAATCCTCAGTGCCGAACACCACAAATTGGCTGTCGGGGGTGAATGACGCCTCTTCGGCAGCGGACGCCGGGATTTGAAACTCGACTTCGAGCGGCTCGCGCCGAATTACGGTGATAGCAAAATCGTCCTGAGCCAGGAGGTACTTTCCATCGTCTGAGAAGGCGAAGTGTGAAATATCGCTGCGCAGCTTTGGCGTTAACTCTTTCTTCCAGATCAGGGACGGCAATTCTTCTGCGCGGTTCGCATCTCGGAAGGAAACGACGGTTGCCTGCCATGCCAAAAACTTTTCCGAGGCAGTAAGGGTCCGGCTGTCCCGACACTGGGCGGGAAGCTGGTCACTGACTTTTATCATTTCGCGTAGCCGTTTTTCTTCCGGTTTTAGTTTTCCAAAAATATCGGTAAACCAGTTGCCGGTTTTCTCCTTCGTTTCCACGAGGCGGGAAAAGAAATCACCAAAAGCAGTCGGATTGTAGCCAGCCGCAATCATGGCAAAGAGCCCGATGCGATCCGCCTCAAGCTGTTGTTCGTTTTCGTGACTCTGCCTCTGCGAAATGCTTTTCGTTCGCGCCTTTTCCAAAAAGAGATTGTATTTATCAATGATGTCTTTGCGATCGCCCAGTTGAGTAACGTTCAGTACCTTCTTCAAAAGTTCTGAGAAATCACTGGCGCCGTGACGGACAACGGCATGTCCCAACTCATGCGCTATGACCCCCGCAAGTTCGTCCTCGTTGTGGACGAAGCCGATCAACTTTCGTGAGACGAAGACATAGCCGCCGGGGATATTGAAAGCATTCGTTTCGGGGAGATCGATGATGTGGAATTGAAACTTCAGTCCGGTAGAGGGCAAATGCTTGATGAGTTTTTCGCCAATGTTGTTGATATGCGCAGTTAATTCCCGATCCTTGAGGACTCGCAGGTCACGGGTCATGCGCTGGTAAGTGAGCTCGCCCAGAACCATTTCCTGGTCGGGCGTGAAGATATTGTAGGCCCTGTAATTGGCGTTGACTTTGGGAGGGGAACAGTCCTGCGGGACAGCTATCGCAGGCGCGCAAAATAGAATAAGTAGGGAAACTAATAATCTGGACAAAGCGAACCTCCGGGGGAAAAGGCTGAGCATTTCTACCTTCGGGCGGAGCAAAAGGCAAGTAGTTTGTAAAGATTGAGCCGTTCGAATCAACCGCCAATAAAACTCATCGACCGTGAAGGCGTAACGAACTGAGCGTCGTTGATGTAGTGGCGCGGCTCTTTCTTCAGAACGACAGCTTTGATGAAGTCGACGATCTCCGCGCGCGAGCCGCCGAGACGCACAACTTCGCGCAGTGAATGCTCGACCGTGGAAAATAGACAGGTGCGAATCTGGCCGTCGGCGGTGAGACGTATGCGCGAGCAGGCACCGCAAAAGGCTTCGGTCACCGGGGCAATAATCCCAATCTCGCCCGGCGCGCCGTCAGCAAAACTATAACGCGACGATGTCTCCGAACCGCGCGCCACGTCGATCGGAATTAACTCAAACTTTTCGTTTACCAGCGCGCGAATCTCACGTCCTGAAACAACATCGGTGCGCGACCAGTCGTGTCCTGAATCGAGCGGCATAAACTCGATGAAGCGCATTTTCACATCGTGCTCGCGCGCGAAGGCTGCAAAGTCTGCCACTTCGTCTTCGTTGTGACCGCGCACAATCACCGCGTTGATCTTGATTGGGTCGAGGCCTGCCTGCTTGGCGGCGGCAATCCCGGCGAGTACGCGATCAAGAACGTCTACCCCGGTCATCTGTTTGAAGTTTTCGGGCTTTAAACTGTCTACGCTGATCGTTATGCGATCAAGACCTGCGTCTTTCAAGCCCTGGGCGCGGTCGGGCAGGAAGTAGCCGTTGGTTGTGAGGGCGAGATCAAGCAACCCTTTCGGTTTTAGCAGAGCGAGTTTCTCGATGATGGTTTCGATGTCGCGGCGCATCATGGGCTCGCCGCCGGTCAGCCGAATCTTTTCAATCCCCAGCGAGACAAAGATCTCGCAGACATACTCGATCTCCTCGTAGGAAAGCATCTGCTCTTTCGGTGCAATTGGCGGTTCACCGTGAGGCAGGCAATAAAAACAACGAAAGTTGCAACGGTCGGTCAGGGAGACGCGCAGGTCACGTATCGGACGGTTGTAAGAATCTTTAAGAGTTTCAGACATCTTCAGGAATGATACGACGCCGGGAGAAGTGTTCCAAGTTTGCAGGTTGCCTGGTGTGTTCTGGTTTGCCCTCTGTGCAACCTCCGTGCTCTCTGTGTCTCCGTGGTGAATCTTCCTTTGGCTATTGCTCACCACAGAGGCACACAGAGCACAGAGGTTGCACAGAGGATTTAAACCAGAACCGGCCTCACTTCACTGTCAGCGTCATCTTTGCGAAATACTCTGTCAGGTTTCCGTTGTGCACCATCAGCTCGCGCTTACCCCAACCGATGATGTAAACCGAATAGACTCCGGCGGGCAGGCGGAAAGAGTCGCCGACAGTCGCATACTTGCGATTCTCCATACCAATGTTTTGCTGATATTCGTTTACGAACGCCACGTCCTTGCCTGTAGTGTCCTGCTTGTGAAAAACGATCCCGATGAAGTCCACGCCAGACGGGGTGGGATTTTCAAACAGGACATTGAACGGTTGATTTGCTTTCCATTCGTTTGACGCCCCGACACACTTCCAGTCGTCATCAATTTCCTTGCAGACGCTGACCTTGCCTTGTCCGGCGGCAGTGTTTCCCACCGCTCGCGGGCCCACCGTGTCTTCGCCCACATTGAAATCGGTTGTGGCCCACACCTGGGACTTATTGTAGAAGTTCACCATGCGGACAAAATATTTGCCGGGCGTGTTGATTGTGAATGGCATGTAGGCCGTCGTGTGAAAACGCGTGACGGAGTAGTCCATGTTCTGCACATACTCGCCATCCGCGTCATTCTTCGTAATCATAAAAGTGACGCCGGCGCCGGTGGGCACTGCGGGAAACGTGGCCAAAACAAAAACGTTTCGCAACGTCCCCTTGGGTTTGAAATTCTTCGTTGGATTAACGCAGCTCGCAGTTTCAACGATCTCAGCGCCATGCTGCTTCTTGGCGATCTTCAAAGTCCTCGCAGGTCTGGAAGTCGATTTTGAATTGCCCTTGCGCGGCGGTGGCAAAAGCCGCCAGAAAAATAATGCCAGGGAAAATCAAGTAACTGAGTCGTGGGGGAAATCGCATTATCAGTTAGGGGTCCTTTCTCTTAGTATCCGGCGAGCCAACGAGCAGCGTTGCCGACGTAGGTCTTGATGTCTTGAAGAGCCTGAGAGTTTCGCTTGTAACCATCCCCAGGCGGTTCGGTAAGAAAACTCGGACATCCCATCTCGGTGTCCCAGTTGTAGTCAACAAAATGATGGAAGCTTGATTGGGCAATTCCGCGACCGAGCTGATTACCGTGAGTGTCGACCGAGCTTTCGAAAGCTACTACCAGGTTAAACCGCCGCTGAGTGACTTTGCTTTGCCCGGCAGCCACAACGCTCGCGGCCGACTCATCATTCGGCACGCCCACTGCTCCTTCGTGTGGGTGGGCAGGGAAGAATTTGATGACCCCACCGGGCGAGACGGGATTCCGCATCAATGCATGACCGGACTCGGCGATTATGGTTTGGTAGTCGCCATTAGCGCCTGAATGATAGTTGGGCCAGGAGATCGAAGTGTTGTAGGGATCATCAACGACCTGCCTGGAAGAATCCGGCTCGGGATACCTCGAATGGAAAAAATGTGCTCGACCGATGCCGCCGAGCGTGCACAGCGAAGTGCCCAGGTCTTCGTGGTCGCGCGTCGTCATTATGCCGCCACCGCGCTGACGAAAACGCGTGATGCCCTGGCAGTCGGTGTCGGTCAAGCCGCCTCCCGTATCGAGCGCAAACAGCCACAGCTGGTTGAAGTCAGTGGTGTCCAGCTTGCTGAGCACTGGATCATTGCCTTCGGCGTCTGACTCGCGATCGCGAGCGGTAACTTCATACAAGGCGTTTCCGGCGTCGTCCTTCAGAGCGGTGAGTTCCTCTCGCAAGAGGGAGAACCGGCCGATGTGCCAGTCATCGTTGGCAAAGGGAATGGTGGTTTGCAGTAAGACGTGGGTCGGCGTCGCCATCTAACTTCCTTCAATGTTTAGCTCTAAAGCGGAGAACCAGGAGCTGCCGGGGTTGCGGTGAAGATTAGTCCAAAGCCACTCAGTCGCGCAACGAATCCAACGCTCCGATTCTTGCGCTCCGTCGAAAATTCGTTTAAAAGACTGTGCAGCGACCCAATACCAGCGACCCACGCAGCCTCGAGCCACATTTGCCCTGTTGCCCGACCTGTTTTCGATATTCGAACGGGAAAGGACTACCATCTTGAGAACCCACCAGAGCATCTTCAAATTCGCGCTGCTGACCGCCTGCGCTCTTGGCGTTATCTTCCAGGCGCCGGACGGAAATGCGCAGTCAACCATTTTCGACAAGCCGTCAACTGACGTGGAGTCTCCCGGCAAGGTCTATCTCGAACTCGACTTCATAACCCACTTCGCCTCGTATGCGGATGGCGGTTATCAGAGCTTTGGCCCGCGCGTGGTCGTTGGCTTACCGGGCAAAACCGAAATTGGTATTAACGGTTTCTACACGCGTGCGAAACCGGGGGAGCCGATCCAGATCGAACCAAACTTCAAATGGCAATTCTATTCTGACGAAACACGCGGACTAGCGGCTGCTGCCGGGGTTCTGGTTTCCATACCGGTCACCCGTCGAAAGGAAGGCACAACTACGGCGATGTTTTACGCGGTCGGCAGCAAGACATTCGAAGGTCGTTTTGGTCCACGGTTCACGGTGGGCGGCTATTCACTCGCGGGCTGGCTGGAAGACGGAACCACGAAACACGGCGTCTTGCTTGGTTATGAACAGCCCGTCACGAAGAGAATCTCTTTTCTGGCGGACTGGGCCAGCGGAAATAACGACTACGGTTACGTCGTGGCCGGAACCGGTATCACTCTCTCAACTAAAGACTCGTTCTATGCCGGATACAACTTCGGCAACCACGGCCGCGGCAACAATTCGCTGGGCCTCTACTACGGCCGCAGTTTCTAAGAAACGATAGCGCCAGGGGCGAATCGTGACCGGAGTTGCCATGTCAAACGTCTCACCTGACAGCCACCGCAATTCCGCTACGGGTCTACACTACGAAGTATTCGGCAACGGAGATCCGATCCTCGCCATCCACGGTCTGGGCGCATCCGCCTATACCTGGCGAAACCTGAAAGACCGCCTGCCTGATCACAAACTAATTCTGATTGACCTTAAGGGCCATGGTGAATCGGTCAAGCCCCGCGATGCGAATTATTCAATTCCGGATCAAGCAGAACTGGTACTTCAGTTTATCCGTGAACACGATCTAAGAAATCTGACTCTTGTGGGAAACTCTTACGGCGGCGCGGTCTCGCTGATGGTGGCGATCAGGCTGGGTAAAGAAGAGCCGGACCGTTTGTCGAAGCTGATTCTGATTTGCAGCGGCGGCTACAATCAGGATCTTCCCTGGCACCTCAAGCTTATGCGCGCGCCGGTCCTCGGTTGGATGGCTCTTCGCCTTTTGCCTGCCACCGTGAATACCCTCACGGTCCTGCGCTATTCCTACTACAACAAAAGACTGATTACCTGGTCACAGTGTGAGGCTTACGCCGCGCCGATTTACTCACCCGGAGGACGACACGCGCTTGCCCAGGTAGCGAAGCAGGCTGTGCCTGAAAACTTCGAAGAGTTCATCGCGCAATACCCCAACATCACAGTTCCGACCCTGATTATTTGGGGACGCAACGACAGGGTCATTCCACTGTCAATCGGCGAGAGACTGAACCGCGATATTCCAAACTCAAGACTGGTGGTGCTGGATAAAGTGGGTCATGTGCCGCAGGAAGAGAAACCGGAGGAGACAATTGCGGCGATCCTGAACTTCCTTGTGTAACGCAAACTGTTAGTTTGCGGGTACTCCAACCCAAAGATCGCAAACTAAACAGTTTGCGTTACATCAGAAGCAAAACGGGCCTTCACAGATCGTCTTTGTCAGCTTGCGGCGATCACTCGGGACTTCTTTAGCCTGTAGATCTTCAGACAACGTTGCCGGGTCGGCAGGTATTCCAATCGCAGCCATCGCTTCCACTTGAAAGTCGTCGGGAATATTCAGCTCAGTGCGCGCGCGTTCGTAGTCGAAACCCTGCATGCCGTGCACTACCAACCCTTTGAGCCATCCTTGCAGCGCAAGATTCTCCCACGCGGCTCCGGTATCAAACGAGTGTGTTACAGAAGGCTCGCCATTGATCTCGAAATGCTTGCGGGAGATGAAGATAACGAGTGCGCCGGCGTCTTTGGCCCAGCCCTGGTTGAATTCCACCATGAGACCGAAGAAGGTCGCCCAGTGTTTGCTGTCGCGCGTGGCGTAAAGAATGCGCCATGGCTGGGCATTGTACGAAGAGGGCGCCCAGCGCGCTGCTTCGAAGAGGGCCATCAAATCCTCGCGCGCGATTGGCTCGCCGGTCATTGCTCTTGGCGACCAGCGATTAAGAAATAGTTCATCAACTGGATATTCGGCTGTTCGTTTTTCACTGCCTTTGATCATGTTTCGTTTCCTTTCAAGGAGTTTAGAGTTCAAGCTTAGCTTGCGCCTGGGAATCAGCAGCCTGAAGGCTGAACTCTGAACTGCGGGCCTTTATTTCATCAGCATGATTGCGGCCATCGTTTCAATCCCGTCCCAAAGATTTTGTAAGCGAAGGTTTTCGTTCTCCGCGTGCTGGTTGTTGTCGTAGTTAGCTATTGGGACGGTAATCGTAACGGTGGTCAAATTGTCGGTGATAACCGAAAGCGGCAGGCTGCCGCCGGCAGTCGGTAACCTGACTATGGGCTGATCAGAAGTTGATTGGACTGCCGCCACGACAGCGAGCGAGATTGGGATGTCCATTGCGGTACGTTCTGCGTTATATCCGCCCGAGCGCGTCGTTACCCGAGCGATTAATGGATGACGCAAACGTTCCGCATCTGTCGGGTCACTATCAATCACGTGAAAGCCCTGCTTGCGAATGTGATCGATCAGTCGTTGCACCTGTCGCAGATGATCGTTCCCTTTTACCAGCCGCAAGTCGAGCACCGCGGTCGCAGTTGTGGGAATGACATTTCGGGCAAGTGCGCCAACATCTCCGCTGCTAATGCCGTTGATGTTTAGCGACGGCTCGTTGATCAATTCCAATAGACTCTTGCCGGATCCTTCGGCGCGCGCGAGTCGCAGCTGAGATCGTAGCGTCTCATCATATTGCGGCGCTTCGGCAATCGCGCGGCGTTCAATCTCGCCGAGCGGTGCTGCGTCGTCGTACCAACCGGAAATCTTCACCCGGCCCGATTCATCCTTCATCGACGCCAGCAGGCGCGCGAGGGTTTGCGCCGGATTTGGCGACCAGTTTCCATAGTGGCCGCTATGCAGCGGCCGCTTGGCTCCATAAACAGTAACGTCGACATTGGTATCGCCCCGCACGCCAAAAACTACCTGCTTGCGGCCAGACTGATGGACTGGTCCATCGCAGATGATCCACGCATCGCCCTGCAGCAGTGATTTATTCAAACGGAGAACTTCAGCCAGATGGGGCGAGCCCGCTTCTTCTTCGCCGTCAAAGAAAAACTTGAGGTTAGCTGTGGGCTTTGCACCTGAAGCAATCAAAGCATCAAACGCAGTCAATATCGCCATCACGCCGGCCTTGTCATCGGCAGCTGAACGCGCGTAGAGCCGCCATTCGGGATTGATTGGTTCATTCTGTCCGGGCACCTCAACAACTCTTCCTCCTACCTCAAGCGCAGCTCTTCTGAGCTGCGGTCCCCACGGCAAAGTTCCTGTCCACGCGCGCGGGTCGGTCGGTTGGCCATCGTAGTGTGCGTAGAAAATGAGCGTGCGCGTGGCGCCCGGCGTTGTCCATTCACCATAAACAGCCGGTGGGGCAGACTTGTCTGTCGCTTCAAGCAAGCGCGGTTGCAGCTTCCGTCGCTGCATCATCGCGACCAACGCGGCGGCGTTACGACGTATGTTCTCCTGATCCGACGCGACATTCGGAATGGCGAGGAGATCCATAAACTCTTTCAGGATCGCGTGCTCGTGGGCGCGGCGGTATTCACGAATCGGGTTTTGGGCTGTCGCGGTGGATTGAACCAGTAGCAGCGCGAGCGCCAGGGTTGAAAGCTTTTTGAGAAGCATAATAATTTTGAGCGCCGGCAGTTTCACTCTTGATTACGCAGGCAGAACATAGTGCTCAGCATCGTCGCCACCAGCGCTTGATCACCATTTACATCAACACCGGAAACATCGGCGCGCACGACGCTCAGCGTTCGTCCCGGTTTGATTACCTCACCGCGGGCGACGAAGGAAACACCTCGCGCCGGCCGCAGCAAGTTAACTTTAAACTCGACACTCAAAACGCTCGAACCCGCTGGCATCAAGCTGTAGGCAGCATATCCGGAAGCCGAGTCGGCGATCGTAGTTACGATACCGGCGTGAACGTAGCCATTCTGCTGCGAGAGGTCGTCACGGTAGGGAAGCGTGATTTCCACGACGCCGGCTTCAACTAAAGAAAGCCTTGCGCCAATCAGTTTCATGACCGGCTGGAGCGCAAAGCTGCGTGCGACTTCTACGGCGAACGAGGGATTCAGTGGGTTCATACAAAGCAGTTTAGAGTTCAGGCTTTAGCTTGCTGGATCCAAAGGTCAAACTGAAGTTTGAGTCTGAACTTCTTGAATGTCTCCCGGCGTTTGACTGGATGGAATGATAGACAGAATGTTTTTCCTCCCAGTTTCAATACCTATCTAAACATCTGCCAGATTCCCAATAAGGCAGTAAGGCCAATCATCACTAAACTGACCAGGCTCAACCTCGACATAAGTGACCTTAACCTGTCGAATCTTTGACGCGCCAAAACTAACCAGCCCAGCGCTGCGCCACCGAGCAGCCCTCCGAGATGGGCGCCGTTGTCAATCATCGCAAAGCCGATGGCGCCGAATACGCAAACAAAGACGATACCTCCCATGAGGCGCCGGAGATATTTTGGTGGATACTTCTCACGATTAACCATAGCGGCGACAGTGAGAAATCCCATCAAGCCCATCAGCCCGCCGGAGGCGCCCACCGAGGTCGTCTGCGGAAGCAACAGTAAACTAAACAGACTTCCGCATATCGCCGAGGTTAGAAAGACCACTGGGACAAAAGCCCGATGGATTGTTTGCTCGATAATTTTTGCCAGAGCCAGTAGCCCAAGAAAGTTCATCCAAAAGTGCATGAAGTTTACGTGCATCAAAAGAGGCGGTTGCGAGGCGCCACACTTGCCCTTGCCACACGGAGGGCTTTACGAGGCCTGCAGCGGCGATTGACTCTTCGATACCCGCAAGCATTTGCGCCACGCCAACCACGACCAGACAGGCGCCAAGTCCAAAAGTGTATCCGCCGATACTCTTTGCTTCGCTCCAATTGTCGAAGCGAGCGCCGCTGGCTTCGCTTAGTGCATCTTCCAGAGCGAAAGTTCGGGTGCGATATAGCCTCCAGGTACCCTCAACCAAGACCGCGGCTCCAATCACGACTAAGAAATTACGGTAAAGATAGTTCCAATCGTTGAAGGCAAAGGCAAGCACAATTCCGAATGCTACCAATGCCGCGCCAAGGGCTATCGACTGGAGCGCTCCGTTCGATGCGCGCTTCTTGAAAGCGGCAGTAAGAAACACAATCCGTTCGGGACGTACTGGTTCAGGCGCTTCGGGCGTCCAGACAAACTTGAGTTCTGAACCGCGCTTGATTACTGCCTTGATGAGTTCTTCCTTAGTGCATCCAATCGAAAAGCCGTTGATAACATAACCGTAATCCCAAGGCGTAGTCTCAGGTACCGCTTCAGTCATTTCCCAGTCATGCTCCGGTTGGGGCTGACTAACATTTGCTGAAGTGTCCGTAGGCATCTCGGGCATGGGCCGACCTATTTAAGCGCTTCGTCGAGTGCAGACTTGTCGTCCAACAGTATCCACTCAACGATCGACAGCGGAAGGCTTCCGTTTTTAATCAAGTCGTCGTGATACTGGCCCAGGCGATAGTTGGCGCCTTGCTTGTCGCGATATTTTCCCAACAGCCGCATGATCTGCCACTTGCCAACCATATACGTAATCTTTTGCGTGGGACTCGCAGCTGCGCCGGCCGCTTCACCAGTTGCTGACTCGCGATCAAGACCACCCGCTTCCATGAAATAGTTAACTGCCTGTTCAAAAGTCCATTTGCCCGTGTGCAGGTTTACGTCAACTCCGATACGCGCAGCGCGATAACGCGAGAGCCGAAGGATCTGGCCCTGTGCCGCGGTGTTTTCGGGATAGAGGCCGGAGCGCATCAGCATCTCTTCGCCATAGAGAGCCCAGCCCTCGATAAAGATGCCATCGTAATGTTGGCGCCGAATTTCATTCGATAGATGGTTTGCGACAGACAGTTGTAGAAAGTGTCCGGGGATTCCTTCATGACCGAGTATGGGCCGCGGGTCTTCAATCGCGGCGCGAATATAGAAATTTTTGCTGGCCGGATTGTAAGTAGGAATGAAATAGAAGCCGCTGTTGTCTTTGTCATAAACGCCGGGCGGATTCATGAAGCCACCCGGACTAGTCGGCTTAAACGCTTCCGGTAGTTGGCGAATCGTGAATGGTCCAATGTAATCGGGAATCGTCAGCAGGCGATTTGCTTTCAGAAAGTTAATCATCTCAGCCTGACGGCTCTCGTAGGCTTTCAGAAACGCCTGTTGGTCAGCCGGGATGTTTTTGCCGCGCGCCGGATTTGGATCGGCGAGGGAAGGATCGGACAGGAGCGATTCCAGACCGCGATAACGCGCCAGCTCGGCCTGACCCAACATCTCAACCTGGTTCGCGTCGAGCGGCAGCAGGTAGATGTTTTTCAGAATGTAGTTGTAGTTTTCTTCGCCCATCGGCTTGAAGGGCACCATTCCGGGCAAACGTCTTTCCAACCAATCAGCAAAACCATGGAGCGAAGCAATGGCCGCGTCGCGTGCCTTAACGTGTTCGCTTAGTTCCGCCGGCGCCAGTTCTTTTGATATCGACATCAAACTGTCTTTGAACAGGCTGTCGACTGAACGAGCGGACTCGATGGCGAGTTGGGCGTAAAGCCTGACCGGCTTGATTAGATTTCCTTTGCCCTGCTCAATCAGGGCGGGCATTTGCTTTAGCCGCGCGGTGGCTGAGAGGGCGCGGTTGCGCGGCGTGTCGTATTCCTTTTTCAGCAGAGAAAAAATGCCGTTGCTGCATTCATTAACGTAGAGCTGCGGATCGGTTTGTTCAAAATCTATTACGCGATTAAAGAAGACCACATTTTCCAGTTGGGCGCGAAAGAGTAGCCAGTCAATACGATCTTCTTTGCCCCATGCCGCAGTCGACATTTTTTCAATCTTGCCGAGGACTTCTTTCGCGTGCAGCCGGCGTGCGAGCACTGCGGAAAGCGAGTAGTCAGTCAGGCGATGGTCCCAGGTGTGCAGTCCCGCATCGCTGGAAAAGACAGGAAAATTCTGGTTGCGCCAGTTGTAATAATCCGTAGCTACCCGGTGGAGATCGGCTGGAGTTTTGGGGTCCTGCGCCATAGTTGAAACTGAAGAGACAATCATTACGAGCAACGCAGATAAGAGCAGACGCAGAAGCTTCATTTCGTTTGGCCTTTTTTGGAAGTTGAATATTGCGATGTGCGCTAAGACGATAAATCAGGCAGAGAGCGTTGACAACAAGGGAGGATCAATTCAGGCGCGAAACGAATGAGGTCAGTACCGCGTGGTGGTACTGACCTCATCCTCCACGGCTCCGAATGTGCTCCCGTCGCTTACCAGCGCGCGCGCGTTTCGTTGTAGCCCGGCAAGCTTGGCGCGCTTCATCGCGCTCCCACGGAAGCGTTCGGCATAAGTTTCCGGCGTCAACGCGAGTAAGTCGTCAATCGACGCATTGTCATTTCCCTCCCGTGGCTGGAAGCGAGGCTCATCTGAGACCTGCTCGAAACGGTTCCACGGACAGACGTCCTGGCAAATGTCGCAGCCGTAGAACCAGCCGTTGAGGTTGTCTGCAATCGCTTCGGGCAAACTGTCGTCGCGCAACTCAATCGTCGCGTAGGAAATGCACTTATTTGAATCGACGACGTAGGGTTCGGTAATCGCGCCGGTTGGACAGGCCTCGATACAGAGTGTGCACACACCACAGTGATCGGGGATGCGTTCTTCGGAGTCTTCGAGCTCGAGGTTAAGCACCAGTTCGCCGATAAAAACCCAGGAGCCATATTCCTTCGTAATCAAATTTGAATGTTTTCCGATCCATCCGAGCCCGGCCTTCACACCCCAGGCTTTGTCCATCATCGGCTGGATGTCGACGCACACTTTGCCTTCCGCTTGGGGAACTCTTTGTTTGATCCACGCAAGCAGCGAACGGAGTTTTTCACCGACGACGTCGTGGTAGTCATCGCCCCAGGCATAGCGGGAAACTTTGCCGGTCTGAGGATCGCCTGTGTGCGAACGGTGCTGCGATGGCGTGTAGTAATTTTTGACGACCACGACTACTGACCGCGCCCCCGGAAAAAGTCGCCGCGGATCGGTCCGCATGTCAGGGTCGCGGGTCATCCATTCCATGCGGCCGTGATGGCCGCGGGCAAGCCATTCGGTCAATTGCCGGCGTTCGGTATCGAGAGGTTGCGCGGCCACAATACCGACCTTCTCGAAGCCTTCCGCAAGGGCCTGCTCTTTTATGAGACGCGAAAGCTCTCTGGGAGAATGCTCAGGCTGTTCGAGTGAGACTCGACCATCGCTTGTTGAAAGTGGATTACTTTGTGGCACTGGCAGAAGGATAAAGTCAGAACCGCCTGCGGTAGCGGGCGGGCCAGGTTCTCGTCATGAAGCGTGAAAGCCCGACGAAGGGCCTGCCCGCTACCGCAGGCGGTTCTGACAAAGGCGCAAAGCAGAAGAGCTGCTTTGACCGAAACTTGCTATTGGATCTTTTGTAGCTGGATCGTAACCACTGCGTCCGCGCCACCCGTACGGCTGTAGGAGAGCCAAAAGCCTGCCTTGGGAAAGCGCACCAACTTGTGCATCGAACCGTCAGGTTTGGCCTCGATCTCTGCTCCCAGGATGTCCTTCGCGCTGGGGGCAGCGCTATTTGGACTCATGAAATCGGCGGAGATAGTGATGACCTTTTCGGTCTTGTCGTAAATCACCTGGGCTGTCTCGTTTTCATTGAATACGAAGAAGTCCTGTTCGGCGCTCTTGTCTCGCGGCGCGCCGAGTTTCTTCCTGACGTCGGCCGTGCTCATGCCGAGCTGTACTCCGCGATACTCGTGAAACGCAGGCTGTTCAGCCAGCGAGGCATCTGGTTTTCGTTGAGCCGAGCCGGTAACCGCAGCCAACACCAGGCAAATGGCAGCCAACAGGAAAGTGGAAAAACGAAAACCTGTAAAAGGTTTAAGGGTTGATCGATTCATCGGGTCTCCTTCGAAGAAACTGCGCTGTCGGGCGCCAGCGGAGATTAGCAGGATATGAAGAATCGTCGCCGGACGCCTGCTCGCCGCCGACAGTCAAATCTGAGCGGACAATATCGCCAACTATTCGGGTTGTCAATAGTCGCGGCTCCTCCTGGCGGGCCCGGTCCGTGGGGCCGGCGCCGGGTTGCCGGCCCCAAAAAGGTTTCCACTGAAAGTAGGGCGAGCCTCAAGCTATTGACTCCGGCAAGGATTTGGCATAGAAGCAGAGGGCAATTTCAAACGAAATTTCGTTTCTCAACCGTCAACGGGGCAGGCGGCATTTTGTCTTCATTCAGATAGTTTGTTCGGGAGGAAGGCGTTGACTTTCCCCTTCAGCTTTCAACCTAAATTAAAGGAGTAGATCAATGAAACGAAAAGGCTTTTGGGCCGTAACGTCTCTCGCGATTACTTTGCTGTTTCTCAACGGGTGCGAACCTTCGACCGTGACGACTCCCAACCCCAACTCCAATGCCGCGTCAATAGCTACGGCGCCGATTGATAAACCTGCGATCGAAGCAGCCTTGTTGAAGATCGAAAACGACTTTCCCAGGGTTATGAAGGAAAAGGACGGCGCCGCTGTCAGACGCGTTTACGCTGATGATGCGGTTATCGTCTATCCGGACGGCATGCAGGGCACAAGGGAAGAGGACGCCAAGGCAACCGAGGCGGGAATGGTCTCTGCCGACTCCGTGGAGATGGCAGATCTGAAAGTGAACGTGCTCAGCAACGATGCAGCGGTTGTTACTGGACGCACCATTTTGACGAACGCAAAACTAAACCTTCCTGACAGTAAGCCGGTTGATATTAGCGGCGAATATCGTTTCGTTGATACCTTTGCCAGGCGAAATGGGGAGTGGAAAGTAGTGAGCGGTATCAGCACCCGGATACAAAATATGGGTGGGCCAGCGGCGGCAGCGTCGCCCGCAGCCAAGACCACTCCTGCGACTGCAATGTCGCCGGCCGCAAAAACTACTCCGGCAGCGAAAGATTCGCCAACAATGAAGGCCGCGCCAACTCCGTAACGGGCGGAATTCAGCCAGTTTGTTTCTGAAGTTGCGAGGGCCAGTCGCCCGGCTGGCCTCTCGCGGCTACGTCCCGTGAAGAATAGTTTCCTAACGTCTTGAGCGGAACGCTTCCAGTCATGACGACTGGCCCACGCGTCGCTCGTCAAAGGTTCAGGAGTTATCCAGATGAAGAAAATTGTCGGCACCGTTCTAGCTTTGAGTTTTGTTGCGGCGTGCGCCGCACCGCCCACCAATAACGTGGTAGTTACCACTAACAGCAACAGCGCAACTGAAACTGCCCCGCCGGCGATTACTGAAGCTGACGCGATTGCTAAAGAGAAGGGCGTCTGGGAAGCAATTAGGGCAAAGGATTACGAGGCGTTTGCTGCCATGCTGGCGAGCGATCAGCTTGAGGTAATCGACGATGGCGTGCACGACAAAGCGGCGACGATCGAAGGGGTCAAGCAGTTTGAGCCTTCTGAAGTCAATTTTAGTGATTGGAAATTCCTGTCGATCGATAAAGACATTTTCTTAGTTGCTTACACGGTAGCTGTGAAAGGGAAATTTCAGGGCAAGGAGTTTCCCACCTCGTCTGTTCGAGGTAGTTCGGCGTGGGCTTATCGCGACAAGAAGTGGATGGCCGTCTTCCATCAGGAGTGTGAGGCAAAGCCTGCGCCTGCCGGCGCTCCCAATCGTTCCGCAACACCCACCGCTTCGCCTTCAGCTACCACAACTCCGGCGGCGACCCCGGCGCCTCCAGGCCCAGACGCCACAGCTAACGAGCAGACAGTTTGGGACTTGCTCAAAGCCAAAAACTATGACGGATTCGCCGCCATGCTGGCCAGTGACCAGCTTGAGGTCGAGCCCGATGGTTTTTATGACAAGGCAGGCACAACCAAAGCTGTCAGCCTGTTTGACGCTTCAAAAGTGGTCTTGAGTGATTGGAAGACGGCGAAGCTCGCTGCGAACGCTACCCTTGTCACTTATACGGTAACTGTTCCAGGGTTGACACCCCAGGGCGAGCGCCACTCGACAATCTGGGTCAAGCGCGACGGGAAATGGTCTGCAGTGTTTCATCATGGTGGCACAGCAGTGCGAAAGCCGACGGTTCCACCGTCGCCACCACCAGCCTCGCCGGCAGCAAAAGCCACAGCGTCGCCGGCGTGAAGTAGACCAACTGGAAACCGTTTCCTTTTAGAAACTCGCTAAGACCAGATGCCGGGAATGTTCGTCGCGCATGACGGACAATGCCCGTGACGCGTCACCCGCATTTGCTTAATCAAATACCCGTGCCGTTCGACGAGCAATTCGTCACACTGAGGACAGTAAGTGTTTTCCCAACGGCCTACCCGGCCAGGCAAGTTGCCGGCATAAACAAAACGCAGACCGGCCTCGCGTCCGATTTCGCAGGCACGAACCAGTTGTTCCGCTGTCGTGTTCGCATTTTCAGTCATTCGATAGTCCTGATGAAATGCGGTGACGTGCCAGGGAATGTCCGGTGAAACTGCGGCGATGAAATCCGCCGCGCTCTTGAGTTCATCTTCTGAATCATTGAAGCCGGGGATGACAAGCGTCACGATCTCCTCCCAAAAACCACGCTCGTGGACCATCTTGACCGTGTCCAGAATGTTGTCCACTACCCCGCCGAGTTGACGATAGTTTTTGTCGTTCATCGATTTCAAATCGATCTTGTAGGAGTCAGTCCACGGACGCAGGTAGTCGAGCACTTGCGGGGTCGCGTTGCCGTTGGAGATAAACGCCGTGCGAAATCCCGCGGGCCTGGCAAGTTTGAAAACGTCCACCGCCCACTCAGCTGTAATCAAGGGCTCGTTATAGCTGCTGCCGACCATTGAAGCGCCGCAAGCTTTGGCCATCGCCACCAGGCGTTCGGGGGTTACCGTGCGCGGCGCAGTTCCGGCGGAATCGTCGCGCAGCGCTTGCGATGTTAGCCAGTTTTGGCAGTAGCCACAGTGAAGGTCGCAACCGAGCATTCCAAAAGTCAGAGTGTCTGAGCCTGGCAATACGTGGAAGAACGGTTTCTTTTCGGTGGGATCGCAGGCCAGCGCGGCCACATATCCGGTCGGCACGCGCAGTGTGCCTCCTTCATTGAAGCGGACCTTGCAGATGCCGCGCTTGCCGGGTTTGATCAAACAACGATGACCGCAAGCGAAACACTTCAAGGCGCCTTCGGGCAACTGCTCGATCAATTCCGGCGCCGCCGAGGTAGTCAGTTCGTCGAGTATCTCGGCTAACGGATCTGATTTCCTGCTAATTGGCATGCCTCACCCACTGCTGCTTCCTGAGGGTATCGTGAGGGGATGAAGAGGTCCACGAAATAACAAGAATTATCACGAAACATTTCGTGTTCGTTCGTGTGGCTTCATGGATCGATTGTATTATCTTCACTCAAGCGTTCAACTCAAAGTACAAGCACGTCCAGACAAAGCGATTCTGATTATGATCATCGAGGAAATAACAGTCACTGCATTCCAGCAGCACACACGAGTGCTTGGATGTGAGAAAACCAGGCGCGCAATCTGTATCGATCCCGGTGACGATTCAGTCGGAATTGTCGAAGCAATCGACAAGCACGGCTTTCAATTACAGGCGATTGCAGTGACTCACGCGCATCTCGATCACATCGGCGGGGTGGCCGCCTTGAAGAAACTGAAACCCGGCGCCGACGTGATGCTTCACCACGATGACGAATTCATCTACGAAGCCTTACCGGAACAGGCCGCGTGGATCGGTATTCCACGAAATCAATGGGCTGCACTCGGGTTCGACTTTGCTGCCCCGCCCAAAGTGGATGGCTATTGGGAGGACGGCCAAACTTACAAAGTCGGCGAGCTTTCCTTTGAAGTGATTCACTGTCCCGGTCATACGCCCGGTCACGTCGTGTTGTTTGAGCCAACGGAGCGAAAAGTTTTTGTGGGAGATGTTTTGTTTGCCGGCTCAGTTGGTCGCACAGACCTGCCCGGCGGATCGAGTGATCAATTGATTGATTCAATCATGAATAAGTTGCTGCCGCTGGGAGACGACGTGGAGGTTTACTCCGGACATGGACCAACAACTACAATTGGTAATGAGAGGCTGACCAATCCCTATCTCACCGGGGTGTACAAGCTTGGAGCAGGGAGGGTCTAGGTCGCAAGCTTCTGCTTGGTCCTAAATTACTTCTGGGTCGGACCCTTGAGGCGGCTCGACTTGAGTTCTTCCCACAGTTCTTTTTGTTCGCCATCAAGTTGGCTTGGCAGGGAATCGACGGAAATGCCGTTTTGTGCGCAGAAGTGTCGCCACAGGACAAAGCGCAGATCAAACTGTCCGGTCTCGTCGGAGATAATATTGTCTACTTTTGGTTCCTGGTTCTTTTCTTGCGCCATGACTCTCAAATCCGCCTGTATTTTAGATTGCTGAGTTTAGCAGTTTTCTCCTAGTCAGGTCACACGGCCAATCAAAACGGTAGTGTCTTAGTCTGAGATTCTCTGCGCCACCTCTGCGTTCTCTGCGCCTCGGGTGAGTGTTGTTGCAGGGATGATTCACCGCTGAGACGCAGAGGCCGCTGAGATTACGCAGAGAAAACTGAAACCAAAGCACTACTATTTAGGAACTACAGATCGGCATTCTCCAGCGGTGTCAGCTCTTTAGGTAGCGCTGACGAGATAGATTGAACCTGTGGGCACTTGTACACCGCTTTGCGGTTCGAGAGTGATGGCAAAAACCGCAGCCTCGCGTGCCACGTCAGGGATCTCATCTTCCAGGATTCCGTTCCCGGCGGAGTCAGGGATAAACACGCGGCCCGGCATCTTCTTCCCGTCCTTGATAAACCAAAGTTGATACGCCATACCTTCAGGTACGGCCGGCAGACCTTTCGCCATTAACATCGCGTGTCCCTTTTTATCGTATGCGAGCATCGCCTGCGCGGTAGGCGCGACCTTTGTACCCGAGAGCGACGCCATGCGAGCGCCGGGCGAAGTCAGTAGGGTTAGTGCTTCGCGCTGGCGGGCCAACTGGATGTTTGCTGATTCTATCTGCGTCGATATTTGAGCGAGTTGTGATTGCGACCTGCGATTCTGTTGCCACAATGCGATCACCGAAGCTAGAAGCGCCACCAGGGCTATAGCGGCTGCAATCGCGGCAATGCGTCCCCACGACGAATCGCTTCGGCGCGGCCTTTCGAAAGGGAGCACTTTTGAATCAGCCGCAGGGGCAATCAACTCGGCGGGCTTCGCTTTGTTGTCTACCCGAACGCCGCCGATATTTTTTAGTATGCTTTCCCGCAACACCGGCGATGGTTCAAACGTCTCCGCACCGAGGGCCAGAAACCCAGCCGTTTCTTCCCACTCGACCAACGCGGCGCGACATTCAGCACAACCATCGAGATGAGCGTCGAGGGCGCGCGAGTCTTCGGCTGCCAGCGCACTAAGCGCTCTGGCCGGAAGCAACTCTTTGTAATCTTCGTGAACCATGAAATGCGCTAATCTAATTCGTCAACGGACCCAGCAGGCCGTTAACCTGGTCTCCCAAAAGTTCTCGCAGTTTGATCATTCCGGAACGCATCCGGGTCTTTATGGTTCCCAATGGTGTGTCTAGTTGCTCAGCGATCTCGGACTGAGTTAGCCCATCGAAATACGCAAGATTCAGGGCGCGTCGTTGCTCTTCAGGAAGTGCCGCGAGCGCCCGCGCGACAATTTCTCGTTGCTCCGAATGTAATGTGTCAGCAACTGCATCCGATACCGCTTCAGACATTTCCAGCGATGAGGCTTCGGCCAGGCGTTGCCGCGCGCCCAGTTGTCGAATTCGATCAATGGCGCGACTGCGCGTCAGAGTTACCAGCCAGGTAAACGGCTTACCGCGAGACTCATCGAAGTCCTTCGCTCGTTTCCAGATCTGCAGGAAAACTTCCTGTAAGACATCTTCCGCTTCTTCGCGGCTCTTCAATATACGAACGAGCAGGCTAAAGAGGATGATCCGGTAGCGATCGTAAAGGCGCGCCAAAGCGTCTTCATCGCCGCGCGCAACGGCATGAAGCATCTCGATATCCGAATCGGGTTCTGTTTGCGGCTGTACTTTCAACGATATTCAGTCCAACTAATATACGAGCGCCGCATGATAACAAGATTGCCGATCTTGTCAGAACCAGCGGCAGCGGCACCCTGACTAAAGCCTCCTCTGTGTAACCTCTGTGTTCTCTGCGTCTCTGTGGTGAGCAATTGCCAGGAAAGATTCAACACAGAGACGCAGAGAACGCACAGAGATTAGGGGGCGAAAAAGGGGCGCATAGTTGCGCCCCCGTTTCAGTGAGTTTGTGCCGACTTCTTAGGCCACCGTTATCTCGTCGCTCAGGTAAACGTCCTGAATAGCGTTCAACAATTCCACGCCTTCAGTCATGGGACGCTGGAATGCTTTGCGTCCGGAGATAAGCCCGGTGCCGCCGCCGCGTTTGTTAATTACTGCCGTGCGGACGGCTTCGGCGAGGTCGCTGGCCCCCTTGGATTCGCCACCTGAATTGATTAAGCCGCAACGGCCCATATAGCAATTGGCGACCTGATAGCGGACTAAATCAATCGGGTTGTCAGAAGTCAGCTTGTCGTAAACGATCTTGCTGGTTTTGCCGTAGGATTTTCCGAGAGCCTTCTCGACAGAAGTGTAGCCGCCGTTTCGCTCCGGAAGTTTTTGTTTAATTATGTCTGCCTGAATCGTAACTCCCAGGTGATTGGCCTGCCCCGTGAGGTCTGCTGATGCGTGCATATCGCCTTCTGTCGTTTTGAAACCTGAGTTGCGGATGTAGCACCACAGAATAGTGCCCATGCCGAGTTCATGCGCCTGCGCAAAAGCCTCACTGATCTCCGTTATCTGGCGGGTCGATTCGTCAGAACCGAAATAAATTGTTGCACCAACCGCCACCGCGCCGAGGTTGTGCGCCTCTTTCACTGTGCCAAACAAAACCTGGTCAAACTTGTTCGGCAGCGTCAGCAACTCGTTGTGATTGATCTTCACCACGAAGGGAATCTTATGCGCATACTTACGCGCAACTGTCCCCAACACTCCAAAGGTTGAAGCGACCGCATTGCATCCACCTTCGATGGCTAACTTCACGATGTTGTCAGGATCGAAATATTGCGGGTTTGGGGCAAACGATGCGCCCGCGGAATGCTCGATGCCCTGATCCACAGGCAGGATTGAAAGATAACCGGTGCCTGCCAAACGCCCGTTATCAAAGAGTGACTGGAGCGAACGCAACACCGCAGGTGAACGATCGGAATAGGCCCAGACGCGATCAATGAAATCGGGCCCCGGAAGGCTAATCAGATCCTTCGAAATCGCTTCCGCTTTATGGTCGAGCAGCGTGCGCGCATTGTCGCCCAGGAGTTCTTCGATACGATCAAGGGGAGTAGTTCCTCGTTTGAGTTCGGTGGCCACAGTTTCGTCC
>Ga0190272_10000236_pt1 | contig 33067 bp, 36 predicted proteins | sample Popmic504T_FD_133746 | JGI IMG/M metagenome (GOLD analysis project Ga0190272, IMG submission 133746) | Populus adjacent soil microbial communities from riparian zone of Shoshone River, Wyoming, USA - 504 T | ecosystem: Environmental > Terrestrial > Soil > Riparian zone | place: USA: Wyoming...
CCCAGCGCCCCACCCCCACCCTTGTCCGCCGAGTGCGGACTAAATGGTGATGTTTCGACCCCGAGTCCGTGGTGAGCGTGTTAGTCCACCAGCGAATTGTTCGTCACCGCGGCAACGTCGATGTCGGTGACCGCCATCGGACCCTGTGCTGCGACCGGTGCTTGGTATCCCGTCGCCTGTGCGAGTCTTTGGGCCCGCAACAACGAGACAGCAAACGCCACGGCAGCACCCAGGCCAAAACCCAGCACGAGCAGTCGGACCGTGCGCATCAAAGCCTCGGGCTATCCGGCCCGCGCGTGTAGAACTTCGGCAGCCTTCGGGGCAATCATGTCGACGATGCGCTCCAGATCGTCCACCGAGGCGAACGAGATCGAGATTTTGCCCTTGCTGCGCCCGAGCTCAACTTGGACTTGGGTTTCCCAGGCATCGGCAAGGGCCGCCGCGAGATCGGCCAAGGCCGGGTCTGCTGCGGCTTTTGCCCGCTTTTGCACCGTTTTCTCTGGCTCTAAACCACCGAGCGCAACAATTTCCTCCACCGCTCGCACCGACAGCCCCTCAGAGACGATGCGGGACGCCAGCCGCTCCTGCTCCTTGGCACCGTCCACTGCCAGCAACGCCCGAGCGTGCCCCGCCGACAACACCCCCGCCGCCACCCGACGCTGGACCGCCGGCGGCAACTTCAGCAGCCGCATGGTGTTGGTCACCTGTGGACGCGATCGACCAATGCGTCTGGCCAGCTCATCTTGGGTACATCCAAAATCAGCCAACAACTGCCCGTAGGCGGCCGCTTCTTCCAGTGGGTTCAACTGCGAACGATGCAAGTTCTCGAGCAAAGCGTCACGCAAGAGGGCGTCGTCGTCGGTGTCACGCACGATGGCCGGGATGGTGGCGAAACCCGCCTGCTGAGCGGCCCGCCACCGCCGCTCACCGGCCACCAGTTCGTAGCGGTCCGGGCCAGCACTGCGAACCACGATGGGTTGCAACAGCCCTACTTCTTTGAGGGAGTGCACCAGCTCGGCCAGTGGTTCTTCGTCGAAGACTTGCCGCGGCTGCTTGGGATTGGGCGTAATCGAGGTGACGGCGATCTCGGCGTAGTGGGCGAGCCCGGCGGCTGCCTCAGTGTCGGTGTGCTCCACCGAAATCTCTGACCGTGTCTTGGTGTCTTTGGTGCCCTTGGCGGCTCGCCCGTCGGCAGCCCGCTCCCCCGAACGCTCAGAACGGTCGGAGGGGGTGAGCAGCGCCTCGGTGACGACGCTCGGACCTGCACTGGTAGGGATGAGGGCGCCCAGGCCCCGGCCGAGCCCCCGTTGCTTCTTCTCACTCATTGCTGGCCCTCCTGCTCTGACGAGCGATCTCCAGCAGGCGAGGGCCCACCTTCGCCCCCGCTGCGGTGAGCCAACTCCCGCGCTGCCTCCACGTAGGACAGCGCCCCACTGGATCCTGGGTCATAGGTGAGCACGGTTTGGCTGTAACTGGGCGCTTCCGACACGCGGACGGAACGAGGAATTGCGGTGGCGAGCACGATTTTGCCGAAATGCTCACGCACTTCGTCAGCAACTTGGGCGGCCAGCCGGGTCCGAGCGTCGTGCATGGTGAGCAAGATGGTGGACACATGCAGGGCCGGGTTGAGATGCGCCTGGACCAATTCGACGTTGCGAATCAACTGCCCGAGGCCCTCTAGCGCGTAGTACTCGCACTGGATGGGGATGAAAACTTCCTGGGCAGCGACAAAGGCGTTGACGGTGAGCAGCCCCAGCGAGGGCGGGCAGTCGATCAGCACGAAATCGACCTGATCTCCGCTTTCCTGCCGCTGCTTCAGATAGGCGTCCAAAGCACGCTGCAGCCGCGACTCACGGGCCACTAGGGAGACCAGTTCGATCTCCGCTCCGGCGAGGTCGATCGTGGCCGGCACAGCCGTTAGCCCAGGCAGGCCGTCAACAGGGGCCACCACATCAGCGACGGCTACGCCCTCCACCAGGACTTCGTAGATGCTCGGGGTACCGGCTTGATGGCTGACCGCCAGCGCCGTAGAGGCGTTGCCCTGAGGGTCGAGATCAATGACAAGGACCGACAAGCCGTGTAGGGCGAGAGCAGCCGCGACATTGACTGTGGATGTGGTCTTTCCCACGCCACCTTTTTGGTTCGCGACCGTCAGCACCCGGGTGTGGTCAGGCCGCGGCCAGGGCTCGCGACGTCCGCCCAGGAGGCGGGCGGCAGTGGCAGCCGCGACTCCGATCGGCGTCTGGTCGGCATCCAACTCGGTTTCACGTGAAACATCGGCGGTGCGAAGTGGGATCACCACCTCGGCTCCAGCACGTTCATTGGTCACCGCGTCCTCCTTGCGGTCGGCGGCTCATTGCGGACGGCACCGCTAAGTCAACGATGTGGGTCACCGTACCCGCAACCTCCACCTCATGGATCGTTCGTTCACAGATCCCCAGCCGATCTAAGGCAGGGCCGGCCTCTGCCAGTTCTTGCGCTGCGTTTGTCCCCTTCAGAGCCAACACCTTCCCGCCCGGTGCGACCAGGGGGATCGACCACGCGGCCAGCCGTGCCAGTGGTGCCACCGCACGGGCAGTCACCACTTCAAAGCGAGTGGGCAGCACGGGCGCCGACTCGTCGGCTCGTCCGCGCACCACTGCCACATTGGCTAACTGAAGATCATCTACGACCTCCTCCAAAAACTCCACCCGCCGCAGCATCGGCTCCAGAAGCGTGACCTCACTCGTCGGCTGGAGCAGCGCCAGCACCACACCTGGCAGTCCGCCCCCCGAGCCAATGTCGAGGACGGCAGACTCCGATGAGATGAATCGACCGACCACCGCTGAGTTCAAAAGGTGGCGGTCCCATATGCGGTCGCGTTCGCCCGGCCCAATGATCCCGCGCTCGATGCCAGCGCCCACCAGCCAGCTGGCATAGCGCTCGGCAACGCCTAACTGATCACCGAACCACTCGCGGGCTGCGGCTGACGGGGGAGGAGCGCTCCCCAAGGTGGTGTCGGAATGTTTCACGTGAAACAGCGACAGCTAAACCGGCAAAACCACGACGTGCCGCCGCGGTTCTTCACCCTCAGATTCGCTCCGAAGCCCGGCCGCCGCCACCGCGTCGTGAACAATTTTCCGCTCAAATGGCGTCATCGAATCCATCGGCACCGGTTCGCCCGACTCCTTGACCTGTTCGGCCGCCTGGGTACCGGCCACCGTAAGCGCCGCCCGCTTCGCGGCCCGCCACCCGGCAATATCAAGCATCAACCGGCTTCGGTGACCGGCCTCCCGCAGCACAGCCAGACGCGTGAGCTCCTGCAAGGCATCCAGCACCTTGCCCTCGTCACCAACTAGTTGATCAAGATTTCCGCCGACCAACGACACCATGGCTCGCTCGCCCTCGACATCCATATCGATGTCGCCATCGAGGTCGACGATGTCGAGCAGTTCTTCGAGGTAGTCAGCAGCGATCTCTCCTTCTTGCTCAAGATCAACGCTTGCGGTAGATCGGTCAGCGCCGGCATCCGTGTCTTCCTCGGCGGCCTCAATGTCTGGCTTTGCAACCTCAGGTTCAGTTTCCTCGATCGCAGTCTCTTCGGTGGTGTCAGTCACCAGATCTCCTATTGCTTCTTCGGTGTTAGGGACAAGTGCTAGGGCCGCGCTACTTCGGGTCGGCGGACTCATCGGGTGACCCAGGCGGGTCTGTGGGCTTGGGGCTGGCACCGCGCCGTTGGCTGCGCGGCTTGCGTTTGGGCTGCTTGCGTACCGGTTTCGGCTCTGGGGGCGCTTCCACCGCGACCGCGCTGGTGGCCTCGCCTCGCCGAGCAGCTCTAGCCGCCTTGCGGGCCTCCAGGGCCTCGGCCGCCGGGCTGCCCGGTGCGGGATTGTTGCGGATCACGTAGAACTGCTGGCCCATCGACCACAGGTTGGTGGTGAGCCAGTAGAAGAGCACCCCGATGGGGAAGTTGATCCCGAACACCGCGAACATCAGGGGAAAGACGTAGATCAGAATCTTCTGCTGTTTCAAGATCGGATTGTCTTCAGCAGCCGGGATGCCCTTCACCAGCAACTGCTTCTGGGTGATGAAGGTGGTGAACGTCATCAGTGCAATAAGCACGATGGTGACGATGCGAACGTCCATCAAGTCTGCCGGAGGCGTGAATCCGTCGAGTGTCTCCTGGCTGTTGAGGAACGTGGCAGAGATCGGCGCTCCGAAGATGGTCGCGTCGTGGGCTGAGTCCACCAACTCCTGGTTCATCGCGCCGATGGGGATCTGTCGCTGCACGCCATAACTCAGTACATGGAAGAGGGCGAAGAAGATCGGCATCTGCAAAATGATGGGCAGACACGACGAAAACGGGTTGGTGCCCGTCTCGCGGTACAGCTTCATGAGTTCTTCGGACTGCTTTTGCCGGTCGTCCTTATGCTTCTTCTGCAGTTCCTTGATCTGCGGCGAGAGCATCTGCAACCCGCGCTGCGCCTTGATCTGCTTGACGAACAGCGGGATCAACAGAATCCGGATGACCACCACCAACCCCACGATGGACAGCACCCACGTCCAACCGCCGTCGGGGTTGAACCCCAGTGCGGTCCACATGCCGTGGAATTGGGCCAAGATCCAAGCCACCACGTTGTACAGCGGGTTGAGCAAGCCCACGGCTTAGGCTCCTGTCCGGGTCGAGGGAGCACCCGAGAACGCCGGTGCGGTCGTTGACGGTGTCAGTTGCGGGGCCGATTGCGGGTCACCGTGCGCAGTGTGAGGCTCGGTTGTTTCCTGGTGACCCGGCACATGATCGACGCCGCCAGGGGTCCAGGGATGGCAACGCAGCAGCCGGCGCACTCCCAGCCAGGATCCGCGGGCCAGACCGTGAATGCTGATGGCTTCTTCGGTGTACGCCGAGCACGACGGGTAGTACCGGCAGGACGCCGGCAACATCGGTGAGATCACCCGGCGGTACACCCACAAGGGTGCGAGCGCCAGCCAGCGAACCCCCAGCGAGAACCAGGTGAGTGCCTTCACTGCTTCACCGCAAGTCGGCGCAGGGCATGATCGAAGTCGCTGCTCAAGGAGGTGGAGGGTGAGCCTTGCGACGCGGGCAAAGCGCGGATAACCATGAGTCGACCCGCCGGCCAATCAGGCAGGCGCTCTGCAACGATGGCTCGCAATTGGCGAGCCACCCGATGACGCACCACGGAATTGCCCACCTGCTTGCTCACCACCAATCCAATACGCGTTGGTTCGCCCTCGCCAGTGTCCGCGACATGCACGACCAGACGCCGACCGCCAGCGCGCGCACCCGAGCGAATCGCCGTCGCGAAATCGCCGCTCCGCCGCATCCGATGCGCCGCGGGTAACACGCAGCACTCAGGCAGAGAGTGTGGAACGGCCCTTGCGGCGCCGCGAGGAGATGATCGACCGGCCGGCGCGAGTACGCATCCGCAGTCGGAAGCCATGGGTCTTAGCCCGACGACGATTGTTGGGTTGGAACGTACGCTTTGACACGAAAGTCTCCGTAGACAAGGAGTCCGGGCAGCCCGGACGTCACCATTCAATCGAGCAGGTCAGCCACCACCGGACGCCGGCGCCTGGAAGGGCGTAGACATGCGGCGAGGGCCGAAACCGACAGTAACCGAACGTGGTGGACGGCACTGCGGCCCCCAAAGGTACAACGGCTCGGCCTCCCTCGGCAAAACGCCGTCTCCCCAGTCCTGTTTGAGCCAGTACCCAGCCGATAGCCAGCGCCACCTGGGGACAAACCCTCGACCCATCCCTGACGCTGAACGTGAACCGCAACTTGAGCCAAACCGCACGATTCTGGCATGAGCTCAGACCAGGGTGGGGCAGACACGCCGGGCTAGGTGTGAGTACGGTGTCCCGAGCGGTTGTGGACAAGTACTGGACGCGCACCGGATTCTCTCGGTAGCGTCCGCCCGCACCCGTTGGTGAGGATCGTTCGCCCCGGCTTCCCCAGCCACGAACTCGGTTCGCGCAAAGTGTCGATCACAGTGTGAAGGCTGTGACGGCACCGTCGTTCCGCGCACTTCGTGGCCCCGCTCCGGTGGCCTCGATGATCGCTCCACAGCCTGTGGACGAGGGTGTGGATCCTTGGGCTGACCAGGGGAAATGATGATCCATCGAAGACGTGCAATGAGCGGAGAGAACCCCTGGTGACGATCGAGACTGCGGACCTCACGGCAGTGTGGACACGGGTACTGGGGGCGTTGGCCGACGAAGCCGGCCCGCAGGCAGGCGCCTTCCTTCAACTCACCCGGCCGGTCGGTCTGGTCGAGGACACCGCCCTGCTGGCTGCCCCCAACGAGTTCACCAAAGACCTCATCGAGTCTCGGCTGCGTCCCTACGTCACCGACGTCCTTTCTCGTGAACTCGGACGAGATGTCCGCATCGCGGTAACCGTCGAGCCCGAGTTAGCCGCCGACCTCAACGCGGACACCGGTGACGACGAACCAGACGCGGAAACCCTCGCCGCCGACGGCGCATTTGCGGCCGCGCTCACCACGCCAAACCTCACTGGTGAGCCCGCCGAACTCCAGCCTCGTCCCGGTTCGGGCCAACCGGTACCGCGTTTCGACAGCGACTCTCGACTCAACCCCAAGTACACCTTCGACACCTTCGTCATCGGGGCCAGCAACCGATTCGCTCACGCCGCCGCGATCGCGGTGGCCGAGGCCCCGGCCAAGGCCTACAACCCGCTGTTCATTTATGGCGGGTCAGGGCTGGGCAAAACCCACTTGCTGCACGCCATCGGCCACTACGCGCGCAGCTTGTATGCCGGTACCCGCGTGCTGTACGTCAGCTCCGAAGAATTCACCAACGACTTCATTAACTCGATTCGCGACGACAAAGCCCAAGCATTTCAACGGCGTTATCGCGATGTCGACGTCCTCCTGATTGACGACATTCAGTTTTTGCAGGGGCGAGTGCAAACCCAGGAAGAGTTCTTCCACACGTTCAACACCTTGCACACAGCCAACAAACAAATCGTCATCACCAGCGACGTCTCTCCCCAGCAGTTGTCTGGCTTCGAAGACCGGATGCGCACCCGCTTCACATGGGGGCTAACAACCGACGTCCAACCGCCCGACCTCGAGACCAGAATCGCGATCTTGCGCAAGAAGGCGGCGCAAGAAAAGTTGCAGGCACCCCCCGAGGTGCTGGAGTTCATTGCCAGCAAAATTGCCACCAACATTCGCGAACTCGAAGGCGCCCTGATCCGCGTGACCGCGTTCGCCAGCCTCAACCGGCAGCCGGTCGACCTCGCACTAGCCGAGATCGTGTTGAAGGACCTCATTCCGGACAGTTCCGGACCGGAAGTCACCTCTGGGCTGATCATGGCCCAGACAGCCGCCTACTTCGGCCTCACCCTGGACGACCTGTGCGGTGCCAGTCGCTCGCGCGTGCTCGTCAACGCCCGCCAGATCGCGATGTACTTGTGCCGGGAACTCACCGACCTGTCCCTACCGAAGATCGGGCAGCAATTCGGAGGCCGCGACCACACCACCGTGATGCACGCGGACCGCAAGATCCGTCAACTCATGGCCGAACGCCGCAGCGTCTACAACCAGGTCACCGAACTCACCAACCGGATCAAATCTCAGGCTCGCCACGGATGAACCGGCACCTGAACCGGCACCTGAACCGGCACCTGAACATGAGGTGCCAGCCTCGGTTACCCAGGCGCACCGACGATCCACGCTCCGTAGCCACGTACCGCCCGTCGATCACGCTGGGTACACAGATTGGGGACAAGCCTGTGGACCCGAGGGCATTCTCGGGGGACGACCGGGGGATAACCGGTGGATGTCACCCGCCGTTCACCCACCCGTCCCACACCGGTTACCTGTTGTCCGCATGTCAGCAACAACCCCCTGTGGACTCGGCTCGCCGCGATGACCTGGGTAAACAACAGATATCCACGTTATCCACCGCCCCTACGACGACGACGAGACTTCAGATATTGGCCTAACACCCGACGTCATCAGTCCTCAGCGCCCCAGCAATGAGGGTTGATGTTGACCACATAGAGTGACTTAGCCGTGGGACGCACGGCGGAAACCGGAGGAACGCGTGAAGTTTCGCGTCGAGCGCGACGTACTCGCTGAGGCGGTGACCTGGACGGCGCGCAGCCTGCCCACCAGACCACCACTGCCAGTGCTTGCTGGACTTTTGATTGAGGCCGACGAGAAGCGCCTTACGCTGAGCAGCTTCGACTACGAAGTCTCTGCTCGAGTAGAGATTCCGGCCGAGGTGAGTGAGCCGGGTAAGGCCTTGGTCTCGGGTCGGTTGCTCGCCGAGATCACCCGAAGCTTGCCCGCCCGTCCGGTCGACCTTGCCACCGAAGAAACCGATCGCAAGGTGGTGGTGACGTGCGGTTCATCGCGTTTCACCCTCCAGACATTGCCGAGCGAGGATTACCCGACGCTGCCCGAGATGCCCGCCGCGGCCGGCACGTTGTCGGGTCACGATTTCGCGGCCGCTGTCGCGCAGGTTGCGGTGGCAACCGGACGCGACGACACCCTGCCGGTGCTCACCGGTATTCGGATTGAATTTGACGGCGAGCAGCTCGTGATGGCCGCCACTGACCGCTACCGCCTGGCGATTCGCGAGTTGCCGTGGAAAGCAGATCGACCAGACCTCAGTGCCGTCGCCCTCGTTCAGGGTCGCTCACTGGCAGAGACAGCCCGCGCGCTGGGCGACTCCGACGTTGTCACGATCGCCCTGTCAGAAGGGGGTACCGGCGAGGGGCTCATTGGTTTCGAAGGTGCCACCGATGGCGAACACCGTCGGTCCACGAACAGACTTCTTGACGGCGAGTTCCCCAAGTACCGTTCGCTGCTGCCGAGCGAGTCCAATGCTAGTGCGGTGATCGAGACGGCTGCATTTATTGAGAGCGTCAAGCGGGTCGCGTTGGTTGCCGATCGCAACACCCCGGTGCGATTGAGTTTTAGTGAGGGCGAGCTCGTCCTCGATGCCGGAACCGGCGACGAAGCGCAGGCCACTGAAGCGCTCGCGTGTGAATACACCGGAGAAGCGCTCACTATCGCGTTCAACCCAACCTTCTTACAGGAGGGATTGCAGGCGCTTGGTGCTGCCTTCGCTGAGATGGCGTTCACCACCTCCACCAAGCCGGCGGTGCTCAGTGGTCGCACCGAGGCAAGTGGGGAAAGCGACAGCGGTTACCGCTACCTCATCATGCCGGTGCGGCTTTCCGGTTAGCCGCATCCTTCGCCGCCGGTGTACGTCTCTGCGCTTGAGCTCGTCGACTTTCGCTCGTACCAACATGTGGCGATCGCCTTCGAACCAGGCGTGAGCGTGCTGGTTGGTCCGAACGGCCAGGGGAAGACGAACGTGGTGGAGGCCGTCGGGTATCTCGCCACCTTGAGTAGTCACCGAGTTGCCACCGAAGCACCGCTGATCCGACACGGTGCAACGCAAGCCGTGGTGCGTGGGCAGGTGCTCCGCGACGATCGTCAGTTGCTGCTCGAGATTGAACTCACTCCAGGAAAGGCCAATCGCGCCCGCATCAATAAGTCGCCGCTTCCCCGTACTCGTGAGTTGTTGGGCGTTCTTCGTACGGTGTCGTTCGCGCCAGAAGACCTCGCGTTGGTCCGTGGGGATCCAGATGTGCGCAGACGCTTCCTCGATGACCTTGCGGTGCTTCGTACACCGCGGCTGGCCGGCGTGCGAGCCGACTACGAACGCGTGTTGAAGCAGCGCAACGCGCTACTCAAGGCGGCCATGGCCAGCCGTGGGAATTTCGACGAAGAAACGTTGCGGGTGTGGGACGAACACCTGATTGCGTCGGGCGCTGAGCTGCTCGATGTTCGCCTGCGCCTGATGGAATCGTTGCAACCGCACGTCTCTGGTACCTATCGCGATCTCGCTGAGAGCGAGTTGGCGGCGCAACTTTTGTACAAACCGTCGTGGTGGCTCTCGCGCGATCCCATCGTCACCTCTGAACTCCCGGATTCGCGCGAGGAGATCGCCGAATCGCTGCGGGTTGCTATCGAGCAGGCACGCCGGGAGGAATTGGCGCGCGGGCTCTCTGTAGTGGGTCCGCATCGTGACGACCTCGTGCTGCAGTTGGGAGAGCTGCCGGCGAAGGGATATGCCTCACATGGGGAGTCGTGGTCATTCGCCTTGGCGCTTCGGCTGGCGTCCTTCGAGTTGCTGCGGGCAGAGGGCGACGACCCAGTGCTCATCCTGGACGACGTTTTCGCCGAGCTTGACGAGAAGCGGCGGGTACGGCTGGCGGAACTGGTGGGTTCCGCGGAGCAGGTGCTGGTGACCGCTGCGGTCGCGGGCGATGTCCCCGACTCATTGTCAGGGGTGCAATACAGCGTGGGTGCTGGCAAGGTGACGCGTGAGGACGGGCTGTGATTGAGGTGAGTGAGGTGAGTGAGATGAGTGAGGCGACCGACGGTGATCGACCTGACGACGACGCTGCTCTCGCGCCGCCCGCACCACCCGAGAAGGGACCCGACTTAGCCGCCACCATGCTGGCCAAGGCGCGCGCCAGGGCTGGCGCACCTCGTTCACCTGCGGGGCGGCGCGCGATCCCACGCAAGCGCCGCCGAGTTGATCCCATGTCATCCGGGGCGGGGCCAGACGACCGCGACCCGCAGCTGCTCGCGCAGACCGTCGAGAACCTCGTCGACGAACGTGGCTGGCATACCCATCGCGCGGTGGGCGGCGTCGAAGGGCGATGGCATCAGATCGTCGGGGCCGAGCTCGCCGACCATTGCCAGCCGGAAAGTTTCGACACCGGCGTGCTGGTGGTGCGGGCCGACTCAACGGCCTGGGCCACTCAGGTCCGGCTGCTGGCCGGCACGCTGCTGGCTCGGCTCAACGAGGATCTCGGTGCCGGCACCGTCACCCGCCTCGAGGTAAAGGGCCCAGATTCTCCATCGTGGAAGAAGGGCTTGTTCACCGTCAAGGGGCGCGGCCCGAGGGATACCTACGGCTAGCAGACGATCATGAGCGGGCCGGGCTGGCGATCGCGACAACCGCGATTCTGCGGATGTAAGGCCTCAGACGCGTAGGGGGACTAATCCCGCCTCCTGTGGATGTCACCATTGCGCCCGCAAACCCCGCCAGGGCGTACTTCTGTCGGCGGCACACGGTAGACTCGACCCAATGCCGGACCAGCATCTGGCCCAGCAGCGAACCAGCAGCGAACCAGCATCAGTCCGAGATCGACTCCGCCCTCGACGCACCCTAGGAGCACGCCCCAGTGTCCTATGACGCCACTGACATTGAAGTTCTTGAGGGCCTGGATGCAGTCCGCAAACGCCCCGGCATGTACATCGGTTCCACCGGCGAACGCGGGCTGCACCACCTCGTCCAAGAGGTCGTCGACAACTCCGTCGACGAGGCTCTCGCTGGCCACGCCGACCACATCACCGTCACCTTGCTTTCCGACGGTGGCGTGCGGGTTGTGGACAACGGGCGCGGCATCCCCGTAGATGAACACCCGATCGAGCGCAAGCCGGCCGTCGAGGTCGTGCTCACGGTGTTGCACGCCGGTGGCAAGTTCGGGGGCAGCGGCTACGCGGTCTCTGGCGGTCTGCACGGTGTCGGAGTTTCGGTGGTCAACGCGCTCTCCAGTCATCTGCAAGTTGAGGTTCATCGCGATGGCTTCGTTTGGCGACAGGAATACGACCGCGGGGTGCCCCGCGCGCCTTTGGCAAAAGGGGAGCCCACCGACATCACCGGCACCATCGTGACTTTCTGGGCAGACCCTGAGGTTTTCGAGTCGACGCACTACTCGTTCGAGACGTTGTCGCGGCGGTTCCAGGAGATGGGCTTCCTTAACCGCGGCCTCACCATCGAAATGACCGACGAACGGGTCGTCGAAGAAGAAGAAATCATCGACGACGTCGATCGTGCCGCGCGCCACGTCAAGTACTACTACGAAGGCGGCATCGCCGACTTCGTGCGTCACATCAACGGACGAAGCAAAACTGGTGTGGTGCACCAGCACGTCATCGAGTATGGCGCCGAAGACGTCGACCAAGGCATCAGCCTGGAAGTCGCCATGCAATGGAACGGCGACTACAACGAAGGTGTGCACACATTCGCTAACACCATCAACACCCACGAGGGCGGTGCCCACGAAGAAGGCTTCCGTACTTCGTTGACGTCACTCATTAACCGCTACGCGCGCGACCGCTGGAACCTGCTGAAAGAGAAAGACATCAACCTCTCGGGTGAGGACATCCGCGAAGGCCTCACCGCTATCGTCTCCATCAAGCTTCGCGAACCGCAGTTCGAGGGTCAGACCAAAACCAAGCTGGGTAATACCGAGGCCAAGACGTTTGTGCAGAAGGTCACTAACGACCAGTTGTCCGCGTGGCTTGATGCAAACCCAGCGGAGGCTAAGGAAATCGCGCGTAAGGCGATCAACGCCTCCACTGCACGCATTGCGGCGCGCAAGGCCCGCGACCTCGCCCGTAACCGTAAGGGCTTGCTGGGTGGCGGCGGGTTGCCAGGCAAGCTCATCGACTGCTCGTCGAATAACCCAGAAGAGTGCGAGGTGTTCGTTGTCGAGGGAGACTCCGCTGGCGGCAGCGCCCGCAACGGCCGCGACCCGAATACGCAGGCGATCCTGCCGATTCGCGGAAAGATTCTGAACGTTGAGAAGGCTCGCATCGACCGCGTGCTGCAGAACAACGAAGTACAGGCACTGATCTCTGCGCTCGGTACCGGTGTCCACGAAGAGTTCGATATCGAGAAGCTCCGCTACCACAAAGTGGTGCTGATGGCCGACGCCGACGTCGACGGTCAACACATCCGCACGCTGCTGCTCACGCTGTTGTTCCGGTTCATGCGTCCCCTGATCGAGGAGGGACACGTCTACCTCGCGCAACCACCCTTGTACAAGGTGAAGTGGTCGCGCGAGACGTCGGAGTTTGTGTACAGCGACCGCGAAAAAGACGCCGTCATTGCGGCGGGCGTAGCCGCCGGCCGCAAGCTCCCCAAGGACGAAGGTATTCAGCGCTACAAGGGCCTTGGTGAAATGAACGCCGACGAGTTGTGGGAGACCACCATGGATGCGCAGCGCCGCATCCTGTTGCAGGTCACCCTCGACGACGCCCTGCAAGCCGACGAAACGTTCGCGACCCTGATGGGCGAAGACGTCGAGGAACGCCGCCGCTTTATTCAGCGGAACGCCCGCGACGTCCGCTTCCTCGACATCTAGTCCACCTATGAACCTGCCGCAATGTAGACCCGCTCCGATGACAGAAGGTTTGTTGTGACCGAAACGACCGACATCGTTCCTCCCGGTGGACGGATAGAACCAGTCGACCTCCAAGTCGAGATGCAGCGTTCGTATCTCGACTACTCGATGAGTGTCATTGTTTCGCGTGCGCTGCCCGACGTCCGCGACGGCCTGAAACCGGTGCACCGACGCGTCATCTACGCGATGTACGACGGTGGCTACCGGCCCGATCGCGGGTTTTCCAAGTGTTCGCGCGTGGTGGGTGACGTTATGGGTCAGTACCACCCTCATGGCGACACGGCTATTTACGACACCTTGGTCCGGCTGGCTCAGCCTTGGTCCTTGCGCTACCCGTTGGTGCACGGACAGGGGAACTTCGGTTCGCCGGGCAACGATCCGGCCGCTGCCATGCGATACACCGAAGCGCGGATGGCGCCGCTGGCCATGGAGATGGTGCGCGATATCGACGAAGACACCGTCGACTTCGCCCCCAACTACGACGGTCGCACCGCAGAGCCGACGATTTTGCCCAGCCGTTTCCCCAACTTGTTGGTCAACGGCTCGGCCGGCATCGCCGTCGGGATGGCCACCAACATCCCGCCCCACAACCTGCGCGAGGTCGCGGCGGGCGTGCAGTGGGCATTGGCGCACCCTGAGGCTGAGCGCACCGAACTCCTCGAAGCGCTGCTCGAGCGGGTGCAGGGCCCCGACTTCCCGACCGGCGCGCTCATCGTTGGAGACCGCGGGATCGAGGACGCCTATCGCACCGGACGCGGCCTCATCACCATGCGGGCGGTGGTTCAGGTGGAAGAGGACCGCAACCGCAACGCGCTGGTGATCACCGAGCTGCCGTACCAGGTCAACCCCGACAACCTCGCGCAGAAGATCGCCGACCTCGTCGACACCGGGAAACTGCAAGGCATTGCCGACCTCCGCGACGACTCGTCTTCACGAACGGGCATGCGGCTGGTTGTGGTGCTCAAGCGTGACGCTGTGGCGCAGGTGGTGCTGAACAACCTCTACAAGCACACGCAGTTGCAGGAGACGTTCGGTGCCAACATGCTTGCGCTTGTCGACGGCGTGCCGCGCACCCTGACCCTCGACCAGTTCGTGACTCACTGGATCACTCACCAAATCGAGGTCATTCAACGTCGCACGCGCTACCGGCTTCGTAAAGCTGAAGAACGCGCACACATCTTGCGTGCCCTGCTCAAGGCGCTCGACTCTCTCGACGACGTTATTGCGTTGATTCGCGGGAGTGCAACGGTTGAAGACGCCCGTGGCGGCTTGATGCAGTTGTTGGAAATCGATGAGGTACAGGCCACCGCAATCCTCGACATGCAGCTGCGCCGCCTTGCCGCCCTAGAGCGGCAGAAAATCATTGACGAGTTCGACGAGTTGATGGCCCGCATCACCGACTACAACGACATTCTGAGCAACCCAGAGCGGCAGCGTTCCATCGTCGGCGGTGAACTTGCAGAAATCGTCGACAAGTTTGGTGACGAGCGTCGTACCCGATTGATCCCCTACGACGGCGACATGTCGAACGAAGACTTGATTGCCGAGCACGACGTCGTCGTCACCATCACTCGCGACGGGTACGCCAAACGCACCAAGGCTGATCTGTACCGCTCGCAGCGGCGCGGTGGCAAGGGCGTCCGCGGTGCTGCGTTGAAGCAAGACGACATCGTCGACCACTTCTTCACCACCACCACCCACCACTGGATTCTCTTCTTTACCAACCAGGGCCGGGTGTATCGCGCGAAGGCCTACCAGCTTCCCGAGAGCGGACGTGACGCGCGCGGGCAACACGTCGCGAACTTGTTGGCATTCCTTCCCGATGAGCAGATCGCGCAGGTCCTCGACGTGCGTGACTACGAGCGCGCACCACACCTGGTGCTCGCCACGCGCTCTGGCATGGTGAAAAAGACTCGGCTCACTGAGTACGACTCGAACCGCACGGGCGGCGTCATCGCCATCAACTTGAAAGAGGGTGACGAGCTTATTTCGGCGGTGCTGTGTGCACCGGAAGACGACCTCTTGCTGGTTTCCCGTAAGGGTCAGTCGGCCCGGTTCCACGCTGACGACGCGACGCTGCGTCCGATGGCGCGTGCCACCCAAGGTGTTATCGGCATGAAGTTCCGCAGCGGCGACCAGCTGCTCGCGATGGACGTCGTGCGCGACGACGCATTCTTGGTGACGGTGACCGATGGCGGGTACGCCAAGCGCACATCCGTCGTTGAGTGGACGCCGAAGGGGCGCGGAATTCTCGGAGTGAAGGCCATGCGCCTCGCGAACGAGGATCGCGGCTCGCTCGTTGGTGCACTCGTGGCCATCGAGTCCGACGAAATCTTCGCGATTAAGGCCAGTGGGGAGGTCATCCGCACCTCAGTGGATCAAATTCGTGCCACCGGACGCGACACCATGGGCGTAACGCTGACCACAGTCGCCGACGGCGACGCCGTCGTGGCGGTGACCCGGAATCCGGAAGTGATCGCCGACGCTGAGGACGAAGAAACCGACGCAGAAGACGGGTCAGCATCAGGTGTTGGCGAGCACGACGTGGCAGAGTCTTCGGGAGAGTCAACCGTAGAGGTAACGGGAGAGGCGTCATCTCCCGCTGATACAGCCCCGAACGAAGGCGAATGAGCGATGACCACAACGAGCGGTCAACGACCTAGCGGCACGCCCGCCGCGGGGGAAGGCAGGACGCAGCCGCAACCACCCGGTGCGGTTGTTGCTCCGTCCGCCAATGCCACGCCCGTTGTGCGTGCTCGGCGCGTCAACATCACCATTCAGCGCATCGATCCATGGACTGTGCTGCGCTTGTCGTTTCTGTTGTCGCTGGCGGCGGCCATCATTACGGTGGTCGCAGGAATGTTGTTGTGGGCTTTGCTTAGCGCCGGCGGTGTGTTCATCTCCGTCGACAGCACCCTCGAAGACGTGCTCGGCGACGGGGCGCTCACCGTGACGCAGTACTTCGGGTTCGGGCGCGTCATTTCTGTCTCGTTGCTCATCGCCGCCATCGACATCGTGCTCATCACCGCGTTGGCCACGATCGGTGCCTTCTTGTTCAACCTCGCCGCATCCGTGTCCGGCGGGCTGTCGATGACCGTCACCGACGACTAAACAACGATCTTGTCGAAGCGAGTATCAAAAGGGCTGCTCTCACGACCCTTAGAGGAACTTGTGTTCCCTGGCCGGTTGCGCTTTCGGTTTGGGTGGCTCACGACGGCTGAGGTAATCTTCCGGTTCGGCATGTTGGGGCCTATAGCTCAGCCCGGTTAGAGCGCTTCCCTGATAAGGAAGAGGTCGATGGTTCAAGTCCATCTAGGCCCACGGTCATCGCTGGACGCACGTCAAGTCGCGCCCACGTCTCGCGCCACATCCCAGCACTCCGACCAGGCGTCAGCCGGGTCGTTTATGTCGGTGGCCGCCCGTGTCACAATGAGTGCTCACACAGGGGAGCTGCGTGAGATCGAGCAGCGCAGACTACGTAGTCCAGGCTGATGAGGTTGGAGTCACGGTGAAGAAGCTTCTGGTACTGATCGCAGCAGCAGTTGGCGGGTTCGCGATCTTCCGCAAGGTCACCAATGACCGCGCGGAGCAGGACCTGTGGAACGAAGCAGTGTCCGACTCTGACGCACCCGTGGTTGACCTGCGCTAGCAGTACGCCCCGATCGGCGCTCGGACCACCCCATTGGGGACGTAGCTCAATTGGCAGAGCACTGCCTTTGCAAGGCAGGGGTTAGGGGTTCGATTCCCCTCGTCTCCACTCGAAAATTCCCGCGACGCTTCGCTTGCGGAAGTTAAACCACCGCCATGGTGGCTAAGCCTCCGCAACTGAGCATGGCAGCTGGATAAGGAGCGGGCGGTGGAGGTTGCCATCACGCGAGTGACAGCCCCTGACCAGCTCACCGACTCCTTGCTGGCTGCTGCCACCGCTATCTTCGGTGATCTCGTGGCAGCCGACGCCGCCATTGGTTGGACCGTCCCTCCGAGCCTCGCCGACGTCGAATCGCTCCTGCGTGATGTAACGCAGGGAACAGTTGCCGGCGACGCGTCAATGGTGCTAGCTCACGCTGGCGATGAACTGGTCGGCCTTGGTTACTGGGTGCGCTATCAACGCCCGACGCACCGCCCCAACGCCGACCTGGAGAAAGTGGTCGTCGCAAGCCGCCAGCAGGGTCACGGAATTGGGCGAGCCTTGATGGAGGCGATCATTGACTCTGCAGTTGAAGCGAGCATCGAGCACCTCACTTTGGACCTGCGGGATGACAACGTGGCAGCCATGGCGCTGTATGAGTCGTGCGGCTTTCGCGAATATGGACGACTCGACGACTTCGTCGCTGTTGGCAAGCGACGGTTAGGCAAGATATTCATGGTTCTCGACTTACGAGAGCGTGGGTGAGGATGCCATCGGGTATGGCGGCGTTTGCGCCGCTAGCGCGTGAGAGCGGTGAGGAACTCGTCGCTGACCTCGAGGTAGGCATCGACGTCTTCTTGCGTGCCAGCAAAGGAGATGGCCGGACCACTGGTGGCGATGGCGTCCCAGATTCCCCGGTTCATGTAGAACAGCTTGCGGGCGTCGGCAAACCACTGGTTCACCGAGGCGTAGCCATCGGCGCCAGTCACGGGAACTTCTGACGTCAGCCGCCACTGGCAACGTCCGCCCCAGCGGTCGATGGTGAAGCCGAGGTCGGTCTTGTCGACGAGCGCCTGAAGGCCGTGTTGCAGCTGCTCCCCGAGTTGGGCCACTCGGGCGTGCGCCTCGGGAGTGAAGATTTCCGAAAGTCCAGCACGTGCGGCAGCCATCGAGAGCGCGTTGGCATAGACCGTGCCTCCCGTTGCTACCCCTGCTTTCCCAACGAAATCTCCTTCGACGTTGTCGGCCAGATAGGCGGCTAGTTCGTTGGTCATGCCGAAGACACCGACCGGCATGCCCCCACCGATGCCCTTGCCGCCAGTGACCAGATCGGGCGTGAGGGAGAGGTCATGCGTTCCGCCGCCATAGACCGCGAACTGCGTGTGCGTCTCGTCAATGATGAGCAGCGTTCCGAACTCACGAGTCAGTGCGCGAAGAGCGTCGTGGAAACCAGGTTGCGGCATGACGAGTCCGCAGTTGGTCATCACTGGTTCGAGCAAGACGGCGGCAACTGTTTCGGCCTCGAGCGACCGACGCAGCGCTCCGACGTCGTTGAATGGAATGGAGAAGGTGTCGGTGCCGGAGCGGGCGGGCAAGCCGAGTGCATCGGGTTCACCATCGGACCACAGCATTTCATCGAAGTGACCGTGGTACTTCGCGCTAAACGTCATTACCTTCGCGCGGCCGGTGTACGCGCGTGCCAGCCGGAGTGCGTCGACGTTTGCGCCGGACGCCGACAACGTGTACTGCCACTGGGGGAGCCCGAACCGTTCGCGGAGTAGTCGGCTGACGTCGAGTGCCTCGGTGGTTGGCAGCAGGAAGTGGTTGCCCTTCGCCGCCTGCTCGCTGATGGCTCTGGCGATCGGTTCGGGAGCAAATCCGGCGGCCATCGCAAGGTCGCACAGGTTGAAGTCGCGGAACGAGTTGCCGTCGAGGTCGGTGAAAGTTGTGCCCTTTCCGGACACTGCGACCACTGGGGCATGACGATAGAAACCGACCATCCAAGAAACGGGGACGCCATTGGGCATAGTGGACTCAGCCTCACGCAGCCAAGCCTGCGATTTGGTGGTGCTTGCGGCGAGCACGTCCATCTCGCTGGCAAAAATTTCCCGGAGGCGAGCGTCCAACGCGTCAGTGATCAAAGTGTCCATACCCGGATCCTGCCACGAACGGTGCATGGCCACGTGCGAGGATCGGGGAAGCCAAACGGCGCGAAATGATCGGGAAGTTCGAAGGATCAGACTCAAGGGGTAATGGCGTGGCCGAGCAGTTGTTTGCAACATTGAAGACCAACCAAGGCGACATTCGGGTGGAGTTGTATCCCAACCACGCGCCCAAGACCGTGGCGAACTTCGTCGAGCTGGCCGAGGGTGGCCGCGAGTGGACCGACCCACGCACCGGCCAGAAGACCACCGACAAGCTGTACGACGGCACGACATTTCATCGGATCATTCCCAACTTCATGATCCAGGGCGGAGACCCGCTCGGCACTGGCACAGGTGGCCCGGGCTACCGCTTCGCCGACGAAACGCATCCAGAGTTGACGTTCTCCGAGCCGTACATTCTGGCGATGGCCAATGCTGGGCCCAACACCAACGGGTCGCAGTTCTTCATCACGGTGGCGAGCACCGACTGGCTGAACTTCAAGCACACCATCTTCGGCAAGGTGACCGACGCAGAATCCCGCGCGGTCGTCGACAAGATTGCCGGGGTGGCTACCGGCGCGCAGGACAAGCCAGTGCAGCCGGTCGTGGTCGAGGCCGTGGCGATCGAACGTGCCGGCGCGTAAGTAGCCTGACGAAGGAATGACCGACGGCGCGGCGTTCGAACCAGTCTCTGATCCCCAGCAACCACCGACGTGCTACCGGCATGTTGAGCGAGAGAGTTACGTCCAGTGCTCGCGGTGTGGACGTTACATCTGCCCCGACTGCATGGTGGAAGCTTCGGTTGGATTCCACTGTCCTGAGTGCGTGCGCGACGCTGGGCGTCAGTTGCGCGTCGGCAAGACGTTGGCCGGTGGGGCTGTTCACAAAGATCCGATCCTTCTCACCAAGATTCTCGTTGCTGCCAACGTCGTGCTCTATGGACTTCAGCTGCTGAGCAACGAGGCACTGACCGAACAGTTCTTGATGTCGGGTGGCCCCGTAGCCTTTCTCGGGGAGTGGTGGCGCCTCCTGACGTCGGCGTTCTTGCACGGCAGTCCGACGCATTTGCTGTTCAACATGGCCGCGCTTTGGTTCGTCGGTGGCGCCATCGAGCCGCGACTGGGGCGCTCGCGCTACCTCGCCGTGTACCTGGTGAGTGCGCTGGCGGGATCGGTGTTCTCGTACATGGTCGATCCGGTGTCGCAAGCTTCGGTCGGCGCGTCCGGTGCTGTGTTCGGATTGTTCGGTGCGCTGTTCGTGCTGGCGCTACGACTGCGCTTCGACATTGGCGGGATCATCGCCATCATTGCGATTAACGTCGTCATCGGCTTTGTTCCTGGTTTTAACATCAACTGGCGCGCGCACTTGGGCGGACTCATCGCCGGATCAATCTTGACGGCGGCCATGATCTACGCACCGCAGCGCTCGCGACGGTGGGTGTCGATCGGAGCGACGGCGGCACTGGTGCTGGTCTGCGTCGCCGGGGCCTACGTGCGCACCGAACAGATCCGCAACTGCGTCCAGGAAGAGCAGTCCTTCGTGTTATGCGACGAGCCCATATGGGGCGCCCCGCCGCACCATCAACAGAACCCGCCTGACCGCCCCGCCTAACTACACCGCTGGTATTCACTCCACAATGTGGATAACTCCTGTGGACAACACCGAGAACCCGCGGGAGCAAATTGTGGATATGTGGATAACGAGAGAGAGCTAGCGCCAGCGGGTGGACACCATCAGACCAGCGAAGATGAAGCCGAAGCCGATGAGCACGTTCCAGGCACCGAGATCATCGATGAATCCGAGGCTTCCAGACGCCACGTAGTAGAGCACGATCCAGATCAGCCCGATGATCAGCAGTGTGACCATCGTGGGGGCCACCCAGCGGCTGCTGATCTTGGCCGAGGCGGGTCGTCGCTTGGGCGGCGGGGTGAAGTCTGCCTTCTTGCGTGAGCGCGACTCGGGCACGACGTACTCCTCTTTCCAGAACCAAGCAACGAACGATCTTCGGACGAGCGACAGACCGGTCATCGAGCAGGCACCGGTCGGACGAACAAGTGAACCAGGCACGACGTCGTGGTGCAGAGGACGAAGCACCCGGTGCTGCCACGTAGCGTAGATGCTGTGACTTCCTCCCCGCGCGTATGGCACTGGTTGGTGCCGATCGTGTTGGCGGCGATGGCCGTGCTCGTCGTGGTCACCGCCCGCACAGCGCAGGGCACCGATCTTCGCGCCGAGCGTCGTACCGAGCTCACCGATCTGATCCTTGCTGAGGACGCCAGGGTGGACGCCGCCACCGCCCAGGTGGAGAGCCTGCGCAGCCAGATCGATGAGCTCAACGACGCGTCCGATGATCCGACGGCGAGGGCGCTGCTAGAGCAAACCGATATCTTCGGGGCTGTGGTCGGGCTGCAGCCGGTCACCGGCCCCGGTCTCACTGTCACTCTTGAGGACGCCCCCGTTCCCGCCGATGGAATTCCGGAGGGCTATCTCGCCGACGACTACGTCGTCCATCAACAGGATTTGCAGGCAGTGGTTAACGCTTTGTGGGCGGGCGGCGCGGAGGCGATGCAGGTCATGGACCAGCGCATCATCTCGACTAGCGCAGTGCGTTGCGTCGGCAACACGTTGATTTTGCAGGGCCGCGTTTATGCACCACCTTTCACCGTGAGTGCGATCGGACCCGTGGAACGCATGGAGCGCGCGCTCGAGGCATCACCGGGGGTGGCGGTCTATCAGCAGTACGTTGACCTCATCGGGCTGGGCTACGACGTCGACGCTGAACAGTCGTTAGCGCTGGTGGGATACGAGGGACCGTTGCAGTTGCAGCATGCCGAGGCGTCCTCGTGAGCTCGGGCCATAGCTTCCGCGTCATCACGCGAACCGTCGGCGAATTATTGGTCACCGCCGGGGTAATACTCCTGCTGTTCGTCGGGTACCAGTTGGTGTGGACAAATGTGCAGGCCGATCGCGCGGCTGCTGAGCACACGCGCAACTTGCACGACCAGTGGAGCGCCACTCCCGATGGGCCTGAGTTCGATGTGCCGATTCAAAACGGTGACGCGTTCGCGACGATGCACATCCCCAGACTCGGGCAAAACTTCGAAGTGCCAATCGTGCAGGGCGTGAGTTTGGCGAACTTGGCGCAAGGCGTCGGGCACTACCCAGAGACGGTGCTGCCGGGTGAAATAGGAAACTTCTCCGTGGCTGGTCACCGTGCAACGAATGGTGAGCCGTTTGCCTATCTCGACCAGCTACGTGTTGGTGATTCCGTCATCGTCGAAACTGCCACCACGTGGTACACGTACAAGGTGTACGAGGAGTTGATTGTTGCGCCGACGCAGGTCGACGTCGTTTACGCAGTGCCAGGCGACGCTAACGCGCAGCCGGAAGAAGCGTTGATGACGTTGACAACGTGCAATCCGCGATGGGATTCGTATGAACGCCTGATTTTCCACACCAGGCTTGCGAGCGAGCAACCGAAGTCTTCCGGACGCCCACCCGAACTGCAGGGGGCCTGACGTGTACGCCTGGATGTGGCGACAGTTGCCTGGCCCCTGGCCGATCCGCCTGCTCGCAGCGTTGGTGTTGTTCGCGGTGGTCGTCGTGGTGCTGTTTGTCTGGGTGTTTCCTTGGTTGGAGCCGCGGCTGCCCTTCGTTGATGTCACGGTGGACGAGACCGGCTCTGCTTCTGCTCCGCTGCAGTGGTAGTTGCCGACGTTCCCTGCCCGCAGGGTCAGCGCGTACTCTGGACGGGTGAGCGTTCGTATCCTGGTTGTCGACAACTACGACTCCTTTGTCTATAACCTCGTGCAATACCTCGCCCAACTTGGCGCTGAGTGTGAAGTTCGGCGTAACGACGAAGTGACGGTCGACGAAGGCGCGGGGTTCGATGGCGTGCTACTCAGCCCTGGTCCGGGGGTCCCGGAGGACGCGGGTGTGTGCGTCGACATGGTGAAAGGGCTCGCGGGGAGCGTGCCAGTCTTCGGGGTGTGTTTGGGACTGCAGGCCATCGCTGTGGCGTACGGCGCCGAGGTCACCCGAGCCCCTGAGTTGCTGCACGGCAAAACCAGCGAGGTCCATCACAAGGGTGAGGGCGTGCTCGCTGGCTTGCACGATCCGTTCACTGCTACCCGGTACCACTCGCTAGCGGTGGATCCCCCGACAGTTCCCGAGGAACTTGAGGTCACCGGCGCTACCGACAGCGGCGTCATCATGGCGCTGCGCCACCGCGACCTGACCGTTGAAGGGGTGCAGTTTCACCCAGAGTCGGTGCTCACCGAGGGCGGACATCGACTGCTGGCCAACTGGCTCACAGTCTGCGGCGACGAATCAGCGTTGCAACGCAGCGTCGGCCTGGCCCCCGTGGTCTCGCGCGCCTAACCCGACGTCCAACTCCCACGCCGCGCTACTCCCGTTCGGGCACCTCGTGTCGTTGATCTTGAGCCTAAAGCCAGCCACATCGGCGAGTCGTGACGCGAACCTCAAGATCGACAGCGACCTGAATGGGCGGACGCTATTGCAAAGGAATGTTTGCAAAGTTATCTTTGCTATATGTCGACCCCGTCGGAGCACGTTGTCACCCTGAACGCCCGCAACATTCGTGGGTTGGCTCATCCGCTACGCGTCAAGATGCTGGGGCTGCTGCGGGAGCACGGCCCGGCCACCGCGTCCGGCTTGGCGGCACGCACCGGGCAGTCAAGCGGCGCGACGAGCTACCACCTGCGTCAGTTGGCGGCCTACGGATTCATTGTCGAGGCCGACGATCTCGGTAACGAGCGGGAGCGTTGGTGGCGAGCCGCCCACCGCATGACATCGATGGAGGTTACGACCCCTGCCGACGAGGAGTCACAGATTTTCGCGGAGGAGTATCTGCGTGGAGTGGCGAGTGGCTACGCCGAGCGCATGTATCTGTGGATTGACTCGCTCGCGCATCAACCCAAGCCGTGGGCAGACGCGGGCACCATCAGCGACTGGATGATGCGGCTCACGCCAGAGCAGGCGTTGGCGTTGACCGAGCAGCTCAGCGCTTTTGTGCAGGAGTATGCCGACGAGCATCCGGGGGACGCGGGCGCAGATCCAGAGGTGCTGGAGGGCGCCCCGCACACCGAGCGGGTCTTTGTACAGTTCCAGGTGCTCACCGCGCCGGAGCAGACATCGGAATAGCACGATGACTACCGTTCATCTCTCGACGCGGAGTAGGCGCGGACTTCTTGGATTGCTGAGCGCCGAAGCCGTTTCGCTTCTGGGTACCCGCATGTCCATGCTCGCCGTCCCGTGGTTTGTCCTGATTACTACCGGGAGCGCAACTCGCACTGGCCTGGCCGCATTCGCTGAACTTGCCCCGTACGTGCTGATGCAGGCGGTGGGCGGGCCGATCGTCGACAAGTTCGGGGCTCGCACCATCTCCATCGTGACGGACATCATGGCGGGTATTGGTCTGCTCGCCGTCCCACTGCTTTTCGCTACGGACAAACTGTCGTTTGCACTACTACTCGGCCTGCTTGCAGTCACTGGATTCGTTCGCGGGGCAGGCGATACGGCACGTCGCGTGTTGTTGCCGGGAGTGCAAGAGACAGCCCAGATACCCATGGAGCGCGCAACCGGAATCTATGACGGCGTGAACCGGGCAGCGGGAATGATTGGTGCACCGCTGGCCGGAGTGCTGATTGCGGTGTTCTCGGCGCCGCTTGTTATCGCGATTGACGCCCTGACGTTCATCGCTGCTGCCGTGATTGTCGTCACCAACGTCCCTAAGAGTGCCGAACCCGAACGCGAAGTCGACGAAGGGCAACTCGCCTACGTCGAACAGCTGCGCGAGGCGTGGCGTTTCATCCGTGGGGATCGGCTGCTTATGGGCATTGCCGTCATGGTCTTTGTGACGAATCTGTTCGATATGGGGATGACGTCAGTGCTGATGCCGGTATGGGTAGAGGACCGAATCGGTAGCCCCGTCGCGCTGGGTGTAATCGCAGCATTGTTTGGGGTCGCCGCTGTCTTGGGGAATGTGGGCGCAGCGTGGCTTGGCAATCGATTGCCACGCCGCCTGACGTACGGCTGGGGGTTTCTCATTGGCGGTGCGCCCCGATACTTCGTTCTCGCCATTGCCATGACGCTTTCACCTGTCCTGGTGGTGATGGTGGCGGCTGGACTGGCGGTGGGCGTCATCAATCCCATTCTTGGGGCGGTGGAGTACGAGCGTGTGCCTCGTCCACTCCAGGCACGAGTTCTGGGAGCCATTGGCGCACTTGCCTGGGCGGGCATGCCGTTAGGTGGGCTGGTCGCAGGCGCGTTGGTCACTACGGCGGGGCTAGCGGCGGCGCTGTGGATTATTGGAGCGGCCTACTTCGTCACCACACTGGTTCCGTTCGTCTTCCCGGCATGGCGCGGCATGGATCGTGACGCGCGAACCGAGGCAGCCAACGCTAGCTAGCGCCACCAAGTCCGCACTCGAGGCTGAATTGCCACCACGGAGTCCGCACTCGGCGGAAATGGGGGTTGGGGGGTTAGCCGCCTTCGCCGGGGTTGCCGTTGCTGTTCCCGCTGTTGCCCGGCTCGTCAGTCGCTGTGTCAGAAGCCGTGGGCGTGGGTGTAGGCGTCGGTGGTGCGGTGGCGACGGTAATCGTCACCACGCTGCCGAGCGTCGCCGTTGAGCCAGCGGAGGGAATCTGCCTGATAACGGTCCCCGCTGTTGCGTCACCAGTCTCTTCGAATACGACGTTGGGGTCGAAGCCTTGTTCCCGCAGGATCGCCTCGGCATCCGCCTGCGTCTCCCCAACGACGTTCTCTACTTCGACTTCTCCGGTACTGATGACAATGTCGACGGCGGATCCCACGTTCACTGATTTGCCGGACTCAGGGTCGCTAGCGATGACCTGTCCCGCCGGTGCGTCTGAGGAGTCCTCCGTAACGGATCCGAGCTCTAAGCCAAACTCGATTAAACGATCCTGCGCAGCTTGGCGGCTGGGCAGCCCGATGAGTTCGGGTACGTTGACTTTCTCTGGTCCGCCCGAGACAACGATGTCAACAGTCGAGCCCTCCTCCACTTCGGCATCGGCTGGCGGGTTGGATGTGATGACTGTGTTGCGCTTTTCTTCCGTGCTCGGCTGGGTGTCCGTGTTGCCGAGGACGAGTCCGTTTTCCTCAAGCAACTGCTCAGCTTCGTCTTGCGTGAGGCCAGCCAAACTAGGCACGCGGACTGTTTCACCGCTGCCGCCCAACAATGCCCAGGCTGCGTAGCCGAGCAGTCCGAGCACCAAGATGACGCCCACCGCCAGCGCGATGTAGCCGCCCACCTTGCGCTTGTTCTCCTCCGGAGGCTGGTCGGTGACGGCAGCCATCGGCTGAGTCATGGCCTCGTCGAGCACGGCAGGAGCGAACACCGCCACACCCTGGATAGCGCGCTGTACGTCGGAACGCATCTCGGTCGCCGACTGGTAGCGGTTGTCTGGATTCTTGGCGAGCGCCTTCATCACCACGGCGTCCATGGCCGGTGTGACGTCTGGATTCAGCGACGATGGCGGTGCTGGGTTTTCACGCACATGTTGGTAGGCGACGGCGACTGGTGACTCACCCTGGAACGGTGGTCGCCCAGTGAGCAACTCATAGAGCAGGCAACCCGTGGAGTAGATGTCGGAACGTGCGTCCACAACTTCTCCGCGAGCCTGCTCAGGTGACAGGTACTGCGCCGTTCCCAACACGTTCGCGGTCTGCGTCATCGTGGCGCCGGAGTCGGCCACAGCCCGGGCGATGCCGAAGTCCATCACCTTCACTTGGCCGCTCTCGGTGAGCATCACGTTTGCTGGTTTAACGTCGCGGTGCACGATGCGTTGCGCGTGGCTGTACTCAAGTGCGGTCAGCACTCCGTCAGATATTTCGAGTGCCCGCACCGGCATGAGGCGTTCGCCGCTGCGCAAGAGGTCGCGCAGCGTCTGACCGTCGACGTACTCCATCACGATGTACGGCACGCGGGCACCGTTCATGGTGTCTTCGCCGGTGTCGTATACGGCCACTACCGACGGTGCGTTGAGTGAGGCTGCCGACTGCGCTTCCCGACGAAAGCGTGCTTGGAACGTTGGATCGCGTGCGAGGTCCGAGCGCAGCATCTTCACGGCTACCGGACGGTCGAGGCGCAGGTCGCGCCCCTTGCGCACTTCGGCCATGCCACCGTGCCCGAGCATCTCGCTCAGCTCATAGCGTCCGCCGAGCACGTCCGGCCCCATTGGTGTGGTGTCACTCACTGCAGCACCGCCTCCATAACTTCCCGCGCGATGGGCGCCGCGACTTCTCCACCCGTTGCGTCATTGCCTAGCCGGCCACCGTTCTCGACTATCACGGCCACCGCGACCTGTGGGTCTTCGGCCGGGGCGAACGACATAAACCATACGTGGGGGTGCCGCTCGGTCCCGTCCTGTGCCGTGCCCGTCTTGCCGGCAACCGTAAATCCAGGGATAGCGGCATTTCCGCCGGTGCCGTTGGCGACGACGCCCACCATCATGTCGTTAAGTTGTTGCGCCACCGCGGGGGACACTGCCCTGGAAAGCGGCTCGGGTTCAGTGACCGACAAAGTGGAAAGGTCCGGAGCCTGCTCCTCACCCACCACGTAGGGCTTCATGACGACGCCGTCGTTGGCCACCCCAGCGCCCACCATGGCCATCTGCATGACGGTAGACCGCACGTCGTACTGGCCGATGGCGCTGAGCGCGGTCTGCGGGACGTCGAGCTCGTCCGGGTAGATGCTAGGCACCACCGGCATGGGAATCTCGAATGCGCGGTTGAAACCGAAAGCACGGGCCTGCTCCCGAAGTGCGTCATCGCCGAGGTCCATACCGATGCGGGCAAAAGCGGTGTTGCACGACAGGGCGAGGGCTTGTTCGAGAGTGACTCGCCCGCCAAAGCAGGGCGCGTTGTCGTAGTTGTTGATATTTGCGGTGGTGTCCGGAAGGTCAAGTGATGCCGGACCAGGAACGCTGGTGGTTGGTTCGTAGTCACCGCTTTCCAGGGCAGCCGCGGAGACCACCACCTTGAACAGCGAGCCAGGCGGATACACCTGCTGCGTTGCTCGGTTAAGCAGAGGGCTTCCGGGCCGTTTGCGTAGTTCGTCGTACTCATCGGTGACAACTGCCGCATCAGGTGAGGCCAGCAGGTTGGGATTGAACGTGGGGGAGGACGCCAGCGCCAAGATGGCGCCGGTCTCCGGGTCTAGGGCGACGACTGCGCCCTGTTGTCCGTCGAGACCCTCGAACGCGGCGCGCTGAGCATCGGCGTCCAATGTCAGCAAGACGTTGCCGCCCTTGGGTTGTTGCCCAGTGAAAAGATTCGTGAGCCGGTCGACGAAGAGTCGGTCGTCAGTCCCGGAAAGCAGGTCGTTCTCAGACTTCTCCACCCCGGTTGCTCCATAGAGGGAGTAGTAGCCCGTGATCGGCGCATAGAGCGGTCCGTCGGTGTAGGTACGCACAAACTTCAGCCGCCCGTCGGTGGGCACTGACTTGGCGATCGCACGTCGGCCCACCAGGATTGAGCCGCGTTGTTGCGCATACTCGTCAATCAGTTGGCGTCGGTTTCCGTCGCGAGCCCGCAACTGGTCGTCTTGAATGACAGCAAGCACGTTTGCGTTGATGATGAGGGCCAGGATCAGCACGCCCATCATGAGCGCAGATCGGCGAATCGTGGTGTTCACTGGACGATCGTCTTCGCATCATCATCCGGCGCATCGGGCGCGCCCTGCTGCCGTTGCACTTGTTGCTTCTGCAGTCGCTTCCGTTCACGTTTCGAATCGCGACGCTTGGTGTCGGAGCCGGGGGGTCTTCGCGCTGCGTCACTGACGCGCAAGAGCAGCGCCACGAGCGCCCAGTTGGCCACGAGCGACGAACCACCGTAGGACAAAAACGGTGTGGTCAGACCAGTGAGCGGGATCAGCTTCATGACGCCACCAACGACCACGAACACCTGGATGCCGACCGCGATGGACAAGCCAGCGGCTAAGAGTTTTCCAAACGGGTCGCGCACGGCGATCGCGGTGCGTAGGCCGCGCTCGATGATGATGCCGTACAGCAGGAGCAGCGCCATGACGCCGGTGAGCCCCAGTTCCTCACCGAAGGCGGCCATGATGAAGTCGGTTTTCGCGAACGGTACGAAGTCGGGATGGCCTTGTCCAAGGCCAACGCCGAGTACGCCACCACTCGCAAAGCCATACAAACTCTGCGCGATTTGGTATCCGTCAGCCGCCTCGTCGGCAAAGGGGTCGAGCCAGATGTCAACGCGTAGGCGGACGTGGCTAAAGAGCTGGAAGGCGGCGAACGCGCCGGCTGAGAAGAGCAGTGCACCGATGATGAGCCAGGACCTGCGCTCGGTGGCGATGTAGAGCATCATCACGAACAGGCCGAAGAACAGTAGCGAGGTGCCGAGGTCCCGCTGGAACACCAGCACCGCGAGAGACACCAGCCACGCGACCAGGATCGGTCCGAGGTCGCGGCCGCGCGGAAAGTCGATGCCGAAGATTCGGCTGCGTGCCAACGCTAAGGCGTCACGCTTGACGACAAGGTAGCCCGCGAAGAAGACAATGAGCACGATCTTCGCGATCTCGGCAGGCTGGAACGACAGGGAGCCACGCGGAATGGGCACCCGTACCCAGATGCGTGCGCCATTGATTTCAGTGCCGATCCCAGGGACCAACGGCAGGATAAGCAGAACCAAACCGACGAGCATTGCCGTGTAGGTGTAGCGCTGCAGTATCCGATGATCGCGCACGATCAGCAGTACTGCAACGAAGACAATGACGGCGAGCACTAACCAGCGAAGTTGCGCGGAGTAGTCGGGCGCGGCCGCTGCAGTTGTGGCATCTGCCAGCTCAAGGCGATGAATCATGGCTAGGCCAAGACCGTTGAGCAGCGTGACAACGGGCAGTAACACTGGGTCGGCATACGGGGCGAGGATGCGCAACGTGATGTGCGCGCCAGCCGCACAGACGCCAAGGATGATGGCGAACGACACAAAGCCCTCGCTGACTTCGTCCAGCATGACGAGGTCGACCTGCACGAACGCGGCAAGGGCTAGGCCATAGGCAAACAGCAGCAAGGCAAGTTCGGCGCCACGACGTTTGCGTGGGTTACGCCGCGAGACAGTCGAGGGCTGCACGGATGCAGTGGCCACACTCACGATGCCGCCGGGCAGCCGGACGGTGGGTTCTCAGAGATGCATCGGTCGGCTTGGTCGGCCAGCCTGGTGACAATCTCGCGGGCGCCGTCGAGGCTGCGAGCGGGGATGGTCTCAGCCACTTGCTCTTGCTCAAACTCAGGGAGGTTTACCACTTCAACGTCGGAGGACTCGACGAGTTGTGAAAGTTCTAGTCCAAAGAGTTCCTGGGCTGGCCCTTGATACACCGCGACCACTGGGCCGAGCGCAGTGTCGCTGGTGGCGACGTAGTACTGCTTCTGCGCCCAGGCGTACCAACCAATGCCAGCACCGACGGCAATCCCGATCAGCAAGGTGAGCAAAGCGGTGACCAGGACAAGCCGTCGACGCGACCGCTTGTGCGTGGCGGCATCGAGTTCGGTGGAACGACTCGTCAGTCGGGCAGCCCGACCTGCTGGTGTATCGGGAAGCATGAGCCGCCGACTGTTGCGTTGCACTCCGACGGCGCCGACTACCTGCGGCCCGTCTTCGTCGAGCTCCTCGAGCAGTTCGTCGTCGACCACATCAGCGACAACACAGGTGACGTTGTCTGGTCCACCGCCCCGGAGTGCGAGCGCAACCAGGGCGTCGGCAGCTTGGTCAGGGTCGCTGGACTCTTGCAGCGTGTGCGCCAAGGTTTCGTGGGAAACAACTCCCGAAAGTCCATCGCTGCAGATGAGGTAGCGATCGCCCGCGCGAATCTCGCGAACAGAGAGATCAGGCTCGACGGGATGAACGCCATCAAGCGAGCGAGTGATGACGTTTCGTTGCGGGTGCGTTTGTGCCTCCGCTTCAGTGAGGCGGCCAGCGTCGATCAGGCTTTGTACCAACGTGTGATCGCGCGTGATGCGCTCTAGGGCGCCGTCGCGCAGCAGGTAGGCACGGGAGTCGCCGACGTGCAGCAGCCCAATACGATTGCCGTCGCGCAGCATCGCGGTGAGCGTGGTTCCCATGCCGCTGAGCCCGGGTTGGGCATCAACGAGCGCGGTCAGTTGCTCCTCCGACCGCTCGAGCGCACCCCCCAGCAACGTCAGGACGTCCCCGTTCGGCTCGTCGTCGTCAAGGCGAGCGAAGGCGGCCACGACAACAGAACTAGCAACTTCGCCAGCGGCTGCTCCACCCATCCCGTCAGCCACAGCGAGCAGGTGCTCCCCCGCATAGCCGGAGTCTTCGTTGCCCTCACGCAGCAACCCGACGTCAGATCGCGCCGCGTAGTTCAGCGAAAGTGACACGGCCGTCACTTCCGCAACTCAAAAACCGTCTTGCCGATTCGGATCTGCATCCCCACCGGAACGACTGTTGGCCCGGTGACGCGCTTGTTTCGCAGATAGGTGCCGTTCGTTGAACCAAGGTCTTCAACAACCCAGCCGTCATTGTGCGCGTAGATGCGCGCATGGTGGCTGGAGGCGTAGTCGTCATCGATGACGAGCGTGCATTCTGGTGAACGCCCAATGGTGATGGGAGCGCCGGCGAGATTGACCGACGTGCCTTGCAGTGACCCTTCGGAAACGTAAAGAGTACGTGCGGTTCCACGCTTTGCCTTTGCCGGTTTGGCGGGCCTGGCTTGCTTGGCGGGCTTCGGCGCCGCCTTGGTGCGCGTCCGCCCTCCACTCACGCGTTGCCCGAAGAGGTCGGTACGCATCACACCGGCGACCACCAGCACGAAGGCCCAAAGGACGGCAAGGAACCCGAGCCGAATGACCGTGAGGGTGAGTTCAGACATCGCTATCCGCCGTACCGAAACGTCGTGCGGGTCGAGCCGAAGGTCACCTGTGAACCATCTTGTAGTTCTGCTTCTTCGATGCTTGCGCCATCCACCAAGGTGCCATTGGTAGAGCCGAGATCGGAGATGGTCGGCGTCGGTTGAAGGCGCACGATGGCATGACGGCGAGATACCCCGGGATCGTCGATCCGAAGGTCGGCATCGGTGCCGCGGCCAACGACCGTGACATCGTGATTCAAGGTGACGACCTTGCCGCCCACTTCGAATCGAGCGTTGGGCAGCGACACATCCTCAGGGATGGGCCCTTGCTCGGCGTGGCTGATGACGCGGAACATGCCGGTTTCGAGGTCGTCAGCGCGATCGAATGTCGTGGTCACCGGCCCCACAATCACATAGCCCTGTTCCGCGGCATGCTCCTTGACGACGTCGCCCAGCTCCTTGGACAGGGGCTCGGCGTAACCGATCAACCGTTGGTAGTCGCGCTCGCCGAGCTCGACCCGAAACGTGTTGGGCACGATCGTGCGGCCCCGGCCAACGATGGCCGCTTTGTCGTCGCACTCGCGCTGGAGTGCACTGGCGATCTCTACTGGCTGCACCTCAGATTTGAACGCGCGCGCGAAGGCACCGTTGACGAGGCGATCGAGTCGGCGCTCGAATCGATCGAGGACACCCACGCCCCACCTCCGTTCGCTCGTTCGGCCAGCTTTCTTCTCCTACGCGATCGTATCCGCGTGGCCGTCAGTCGTTGGCCGCGGCGAGCATGGGTGATCTTGACAGCAAGGTTCGGGCCAGCCGGTGATAGCCTTTCCGGGCCCCAGCGAGACCAGCACGTGGTGTCCAAACAGCCGGTCAAGTAGCAGGGGCACAAGCGCGAGTGGCGGAATTGGCAGACGCGCACGGTTCAGGTCCGTGTGCCCGAAAGGGTGTGGGGGTTCAACTCCCCCCTCGCGCACCATCGAAAGACAACGGCCGACCTGAGGATCGCCAGGTGTAGTAGCCGAGGCCGATCGCGCCCGCAGCCATCGGGGCGCTGGTGATGAGCCCGATAGCCCCGTTGCCCGGGACGATGAAGGTGATGAGGGCGAAGAGCAAGGCGATCGGCACCCATACCGGCACCACGTGCGCCCGGAGGAGTCCGACGCACTGCAGCACGGTCCCGA
>Ga0190272_10000237_pt1 | contig 33062 bp, 32 predicted proteins | sample Popmic504T_FD_133746 | JGI IMG/M metagenome (GOLD analysis project Ga0190272, IMG submission 133746) | Populus adjacent soil microbial communities from riparian zone of Shoshone River, Wyoming, USA - 504 T | ecosystem: Environmental > Terrestrial > Soil > Riparian zone | place: USA: Wyoming...
AGTTGCCGTTGTAGCCGTCGTTGTATCCGTTTTCAAATCCCTCACGGTAATACCGCCGGTACAGTTCACGATCGCCCAGGCGCGAGCTGTAATCCTTGGTGCCATCCTGATATTCGTTGGATCTGCGGAAGTCTGAACTGGTGTTTCGACCACGGTCTTCGCGGCCTACCTTGATGCCTTCGTTGTAGCCCGCATTAAGCGCTGTTTGGCGAAGTTGAAATGAACCGCCGTAGCTGCCGTAACGGTCCCAGTTTCGGCCGCGTCGATCATTGTTTGGGTTAACCACCGGGTTGGGCCAATTGTTGCCCTGTGGGTTACCAACCTGCGCGCCGTAACCATCGTTGTATCCATTCTCAAATCCGGCTCGGAAATAGCGTCGATAGAGTTCGCGATCACCAAGTCGCGAGCTGTAATCGGTGGTAGCTCTCTGATACGCGGTGGAGTTTCGGTAGTCGCTGGTTCGGTTTCGGTTGCGATCGTCCTGGCCGACTTTAGTGCCTTCATTGTAGCCTGCATTGAGAGCGGTTTGGCGAAGATTGGCAGATCCGCCAAAGTTATCGTAGCGATCCCAGTTGCGACCACGGCGGCCGCCATTGTCTACCCGGTCAATTGGGGAAGCAACCTGGTTATCCCAACGCCAGCCAACCCCATACGCACTGGCTAACGTGTTTAGGTCGGTCTTAACTAACGCCCATTCGTTCTGAGCACCCGCAACTGCGCGCCGCCGGTTCATGAAATTGTCAATTACCATACCCTTCTGAAGTACGTTCTCGACATCTGCGGCGGCGGACCGTCGGCCGTCAAAATTTTGACGTAACTGGTCTGTGGCGTTTTCAAAATCACGCACCAAAGCGTTGATGTTGTCTTCTGCCCGCGTGCCGTCGCGCCGGCTTCGATCCAACGATCCATCGACACTGGCGCTGAACCTATTGGTATTCACTTCCAGCCGCCTAATTAGCTGGCTCATCTGATTGTCGGTAATTCGATAGGCTCTGCGCTGGGCCTGGGCAGTCCCATGCATAGCGCTAACAAAGCCCAATAGCAACGCTGACGCTATAAATGCGCGCGCGAATCTCTCTGATAAGTGTCTCATTTCAAGTCTCTGCCTCCGTAAATCTGTGTAGGATTCCTACGTTTCCGCTGATATTTCAGCAATAATTCGTGGTCGCTTCTCTATAGAGCAAAAGCCTGTCCACAAATCTCCTGGGGGCGAGGCAAACAAACAAAACTGGGAGGGATCAAGATAAATACTTGGGCGACATCACCAGGTGCGCGGCGCGCGAATGACGTTGTGAACCAGGCCAACGCGGGCCATAAGTCGGATCACGTAACCGGAGAAGTCCACTTCATACCAACGCCAACCATGGCAGGCAGCCGTCGGCCGCGCGTGATGATTGTTGTGCCAGCCTTCACCCAGCGTCAGCAGGCCAAGCCACCAGACGTTGCGGCTTTCATCCCGCGTTTGATTCGGACGCCTGCCCATTACGTGGCAAACACTATTAATGGACCAGGTGAAATGCCAGAGTGCGAGCGTTCTTATGACTGTTCCCCACAGAACTCCGCGCCAGCCACCAATCGCGTATGAAAGTAACGCGGTCAACACCCAGGGCATCACGAACAGGATTCCATAATCTAAAACTCGCAGCCAGGGATCGTCACCCGAGACGTCAGGCGCCAACTCGCGATAATCACTGCCTTCCTTCGCGTCCTTCTTCAAGATCCATCCGACGTGCGCATGAAGAAAGCCCATCAGCGGAGAGTGTGGATCGCCTTCCTTATCAGCCATCTGGTGATGACGACGGTGAATAGTTACCCAGCGCGCGGGTCCTCCCTGAAGCGCCGCGGCTCCAAACCAGGCCAACACTCGACGCATCCAGCGGGGCGAAATGAAGCCGCGGTGAGTCAGTAGACGGTGGTAACCAATTCCGATTGCAAACGTTGTCGACAGGTAAAGACCCAGGAACAACGCTACGTCCAACGGTCTGGGCCAAAACCATAGACCAAGCAAACCGCAGATGTGCAGACCCACAACCAAAAAACTGTGCGTCCAGTTTAGCTGACTCAACCAACTCGTTTCGGTGTTCAGATCAGGGGAGGGATCAACAGTTAAAGCAATTGCTCTTCGGCTCATAATAGGAATGTTTGATTGCAGCGTTATTTCTCGTTCACAGCGGCTGCGAGCTTACCGCGTGCACCTCTTAGGGTCAGTCCGGGTAATGTTCTCCAAGTCGAACCTGTAATTTCTCTGGGACCGACTTCCAACTCGCCACCGAAAGCTCGCGGGGCGCGATGTCCGCGGCATGCATGCGGGAGACGCGCCAATAGCTTATCGCGGCTTCGTAGCGCCAGCAATAAATTGGGCCATCGCCGCGACGACTGTAGAACACTTCTCCGCCGGTAACCCCTTCGTCGGCCACAGTCTTTGTGTAAACTCGCAGTCCATTCATTTCAGTTTCCGGGTATTTCCGGTTAGGGCTTGGCCGCACCGTCGACTTCCACATCCAGAGGTGATCCGTCTTTCTTGACGCGCGTGAATTGAATCAACCCTCGCTTAACTTCTTCGAGCGCAATACTCGTGTTTCTGCGTCGCTTTGCGTCTACTTCAATGCGCGGAGTCGAGCCGTGCAGGAGTTGCTTGGTCCTTAATCCTGCAACAATAATTAGCCGGAAACGTGAATCGATTCCGGGCCAGGTTCCTTCGCTCGCCACGCCTGTTAAAGGGTTACCATTTGATTTTTCGGACATTTCGATTTTCCAGAGCTCCCTGTTTTGAATGAAATCTCATCTGCTTCTCAGAAAGCTAAAGAAATTTCGAAAGAACAAATATTGCAGGTACAACCAAAATGGCGATACCCAGGATCTGCAGCCAATTCAACGCGGACTTTTTACAATGGGGACAACGGATTCTCCACACTGGCAAGATCCGGCCGCGTTGGTCGCATGAAGAAATCATTTGCTTGCCGCCCCGGCACTTAATTCCTCAACGCCATTCTTCATGAGCCGCGCAAGATCTTTACCGTCGAGCGAGCGGCCGCGGCTAAGCTTCATTAGGGGATCGTCAATTAACCAAAAGCACGCCTTGCCTTCATCCGTAGTCGTCAGATTTCGGAATGTGGAGTCGTCCAGGGCCACCGGCCGGAAGCATTCCATGCCGGAGTCGCGCGACCGCGCCACCATCGCTGCTCCACTACTCTGAAAAACCGGCACGCGAAACAATCCGTCGTCGTCCAGAGCAAACCAATCACCATTCGCTCGCCGCATAGCAAAAAATGTTTTCAATGTTTTCAATGTTTTCATTGAAGCTTACCTCCCAGCCGGCAGTGGCGCTGCACAAACAGGCGTCCGCACTGAACCCACGAGCTGGAGTAAGACGTTAGGGAGACGAAATGTTGATTAATCGTTAATGCGGTCATCAGAATTTCCTGTCACGACTCCTGCCTGGGACAAACAGACGGCACAAGGAGACGCAAGCAAATCCCGATGTCGAGAGCAGATTTTCGAAGAACTGACTATGTTGACTTTACCACACCTCAGTTGCGCCAGCAGTCCGGCACGCCCGCTAAGGTCAGTCATGACGACTTTGAGACCAGACTTTGAAACTTGCCTTGTGATGCCGCCGTGCGCTGGACCGGCCAGCCGACAACGAGCTTTTCCCGGTCGCAACACTGCCCGAAACCGGCCGTCTGTCACCTGACTGCGGCTCTACCCGCCACTCAGTTATGTAAGCCCACCGCGCCTTTGCCTCTGCACTCAGAGGAATACCGACAGCCGAAGAATTCTCCGCGTCCAAATGTTCAATGATTTCCATTGGGTGGTCGTTCCTTTAGAGGTTGAGGAGGTTTAGGCGAAGACGAGTTGAGGTCTCTCAGGATGAGATGCAACGGCAAAATCCTGAAGTGCGTCTGCTTCATTCTCAAAGATATCAAAAACCTTCACCAGACCGGTCGCTTCGAACAATTCATGAAGAGTGTCCGCCAGGCCGATGATCTTTAGTTCCCCACCCGCGTTTGCAACTGAGATACGGCTCGCCACCAATTCCCCAAAACCACTTGAATCGATGAAAGAGACCCCTGCCAAATTCAGAATAAGCATTCTCTTCTGCTCCGAAAGCAGTGAGCGCACGGACCTGTGCAGCGCCAGCGAGTTTCCTCCGATTCGCAACATTCCTTTCACGTCAAGAATGGTGACATCTCCTGCGCGGCGTTCTTTGATGTAGAGGTTAATCATTACGCTCGACACTACGGCAGCGCGCACTATATGTCAAATGCAGGATATATAGCAGATGGACAATATCTAGCGCATATGGTAAATAGAGTGTAAGCGTGGAAATGAATATGATTGAAATTCGAGTTGATCAGTTGCTGGCGCAACATGGCAGGACCTTTTACTGGTTGGCGAAGGAAACCGGTATTAGTCACACAACCCTGTGGCGTTTGAAGAAGGGAAAGGCGCTGGGCATCAACTTCGAAACGCTGGAGAAGATGTGTCAGGCCCTTAAATGCCAGCCCGGAGACGTGATGGCGTTGCAGACGGGAAAGAGTGCCGGGAAAAAAGTGGCCAGGAAACGCGCTCCGAAACCCGACGCCGGAAAGAAACCAAAATGAGCGCTAATACCGCGAAGCCTTTGACCGTTAACTTCATCGATGGCGAAGCTGATGTCCGAATGCAGCTTAGCAACGACACTGACGCTGCCCTCAAGTGTGTGGAGATTCTGACAGTCTTTCTCAAAGACCTGGAGACTCCCGGGGGTGGCCCTTCGCAAGCCCACATCCGGTTCGAAGCGATTGGTTCCATTCGCCCAAGAGAAAACGTAGTGCTTTCCCACAAGACCTGGATCAATGGAAAAGTAGCTGATGCGAGTGCTGATTTGTTGGCGCGGCTCAAGGTTATTTCCGGCCAGACAAAACCTTATGTGCTGGATATTTCATGGCAGGATTCCGACGGCAAGACCCGTTTTCAACGGATCCCCGTCGGACACTAGCTTTCCCGGCCTGCCGCTAAACAGTGCGCATTTACAAACTCTTCTTGACTGCGGTCGGATTCGTAAACGAAGGACGTGCTATTGAAAATATGTGAGTTTTGCGTAAATTTTCAGGAAGATGGTACCTGCCGGCTTGGTCTTCCTATCCCAAAGTCTATGACTTGCCGCGAGTTTGGGCCGACGCTGGAAAAGTTTTGCGCTGATGCGAAAGACTTCGTCGATCCAAGACAGATCATGCAAATGGCGACTTACTTCGGCGTTAAAGGCCCGGAACTCAAGAAAGTAAAGCTGATGGCTGCTCTTGAGGCAAACAGCCGGATCTAATACGCACGATCGATCCTACCTTCGCTGAGCGAACCATAGTTTCTGAACAGGTTGTATAGACCCAGAATCCCGCACTGCAAGCCGGTTTTTACAACCTCGTGTGATAGCCCTAAGTTCGCGGCAATTGCCAGGGGCGCCATTCCCGAGAAGTAAGTCATCTCGACTATTTTTCGCTCCACCGGCGAAAGCGAACTTAGTGTTGCACCTACGAGTCGACGATGGACCGACTTTCGGATTTCCACCTTCCGGACGGGACCAGAACGGAGCGCCGTTGCGAGTCCGACTGAAATCAGGAATTGCTGATCCTCCTTGCTGGAGCAGAGTTGTTCCAGCGCCTTACGGTGAGTAATCGTGATCAGCCAAGTCAATAGACTGTCGCCATTCTTCTCAAAGCCGGCCGCGTGATGCCTCACCTCGTCGTACACTTTCAACAAGACTCTATCGGCAGTGGCCGTATCTCCCAGGATTCGCAGCAGCAGCCCAAACAATAATCCGCTCGTCGCCGCGTTGAAGCGGGCAACGGCTGTATTGTCGCCGGCGGCTATGGCCCGGAGGAGCGTCTCTGGTGCTGGAACCGACGGCCGCTTGGCTACGGCTCTCAAGGCCGACCGGTGCGCTAATCCCATGCGACTCCTTTTTCTCAGAAGCAATGAACGTGGAGACTTGGGCGGTGGAGGGGGGCAGAAAAAAATGAAGGGTGGAGCCTCGCCCTTGAAGTCCACCCTCCATTCCCGGTGAAAACTCGCTTTACGGATTCGCTGTTAGACGTTTCTCGGAAGCAAGTTCTTCCTCAGGAATCAAATACCGAAATTCTATCGAAAGATAAACAGGAATGAGGTGATTGTATGTGCGCCAACACACTTACGTGGAATTATTGCGCTTAAGTTTTCGTTGCGACGGGACGCGTTCCCGGAACCCGTGCCACCCCAAAACCGACGAATGCAGGCTCGGGCTGAATCTGCCAGGAGATCGAACGTTGAGCATTGGCTTTGACGATGAAGTTTGACACCGCGGCAATCAATCCTGTGATATCTGGTTTGGCAATGTAAGCATTGGCCCCTGCCGCCATTCCCTTCTGCCGATCCGCATCGTAAGCAGCGCCTGAATAAAAAATTATTGGTGTTGTGGCATCAGTTTCGCGAACTCGACGACAGAATTCGAAGCCGTCGACATCGGGCAACCAGCAGTCGACCACCATGAGGTGAAAGCTTCGTTTGTTAATCTGTAGCCAGGCCTCTGCCGCGGACTTGACGCAAGTGGTGTCAATCTCTAGCGGCAGCATAAGCATGGGGAACATCTCACAAGCGTCGGGGTCGTCGTCTACAAAAAGCACTTGAGATCGAGCTTGATTTGGCATGAGCTGCACTCCGGAATAGGGGATTCAATTGGTGCAGCCCATATTGGACCATGCAAAGAACCATGTCTGTGTGTTGACGCACATATGGAATGGGCATATTATCTTCCCGCCTATCGCCTCAAACCAGCCACTGCTTCTATCGAGCACGGGTTAATGTCTACTTTTGAGCTTGCCGATCGGACTTTGGAGGTAAAGATGGCTCCCAGCGCTGCCAGAGAAGACGCTCTTCAGAATCACCTGCTCGCCGGCGTTAGTCCTGAAGAACTGGCGCGTCTTCTCCCGAATCTACAGCCGGTTACTCTTACGCTGGGGCATGTCCTCTATGAATCCGGCGAAAAGATGGACTATGTCTACTTCCCAACAACTTCAATTGTTTCCCTGCTTTACATCATGGAAAACGGCTCGACCGCTGAGATCGGTGTGGTCGGGAACGATGGCCTGGTAGGCATCGCGATTTTCATGGGCGGGAACACTACCCCGAACCGGGCGGTGGTGCAGAGCGCGGGCATTGCTTTCAAAATGAAGTCGGCACTCATGAAGGATGAATTCACGCGCGGTGGCCGTTTCCATAATCTTTGCCTCCGCTACACACAGGCATTGATTACGCAGATTTCGCAGACAGCGGTTTGCAATCGCTTACACTCCGTTGACCAGCAACTATGCCGCTGGCTACTGCTGAGTCACGACCGTTTGCCCTCAAACAGATTAATCATGACTCAGGATTTGATCGCCAACATGCTGGGCGTGCGTCGTGAAGGGATAACTCATGCTGCGAAACGTCTCCAGAAAGCCGGTTATATTAAGTATGTTCGCGGAGACATGACGATCCTGAATCGTAAAGGGTTAGAGGCGGAGGTCTGCGAATGCTATCAGGTCGTCAGAAGCGAGTATGATCGCCTTTTCCCACAGCATAGTTTAGGTGCCGGCGCGAATCCTAAACATCCTCACTAAATCGCGGGACAATGTGTCAGCCATGTGTTAGTCTCTTTAAAGTTAGTTTCCTTCCGTTTTCTTTTTCCCATTCGACATCGGGACCAGTCTAAGAAGCCCTCCTTGTGCCGTCTGTGTTTTTTCACGACGCAACAATCAAGGAGGTACTATGTCCACCGTTAACAGCCGATCCATCACGAATCAACTGCTTGGTGAGTTACCAAAGCAGGAATATCACGAACTCCAACGTCACATGGAAGAAATCCCCTTGGTCCTCGAGGAGTTCCTCTACCGGCCAAAGATGGTGATAAGTGACGTCTATTTCCCAAACAGCGGAATTGTCTCGCTTCTTGCCGGAGTTAATGAGCGTTCAACGCTTGAGGTTGGGCTGGTCGGCAAAGAAGGAATGGTAGGCCTGAGTGTCGTAATGGGAGTTGACTCCTCGATCAATCACGCGGTGGTTCAGGGATCCGGATCCGCGATGAAACTAAAGGCAACAGCGCTGCGGAAAGAGTGCAAGAAGGGCGGGGTCTTGCCTAAACTTCTCCAACGCTACTCGCATTCATTGCTGACACAGGTAACACAGAGCGCGGTATGCAATCAGTTTCATTCCATGAATGCTCGTCTCGCGCGTTGGCTGCTTATGACGCACGACCGCATGGGAACCAATGAATTCCAAATGACGCAAGAATTCCTGTCAAACATGCTCGGTGTCAGGCGCGAAGGGGTTAACAAGGCGGCCGGAGGATTGCAAAAACAAGGGTTGATAAGTTATCGGCGCGGGCTTCTTAGGGTGCTTGATCGCCCTGGTCTCGAAGCGGTTTGCTGTCAGTGTTACGAGATCATCAGGAACGAAGCAGTACCTGCAAAGTCTCGAAAATGAGGCGGACCCCGTTTTCGAGAACACAGAAATGTAAAGAGTTTTCCCCTTAAAACTGGCGAAAGTCGCTAGTCTGAGCGAAGTAAGCGGGATAGAATGACCCGTTCAAAATCCTGGATTGATCACTCGATCGAATAATTGGTGTGTGCATGGCACAGGAACTATTGGAGGTGCTTTGATTAAGGTAAACAACAACGGGACCTCGCACGGCATCTCGAATCAGCTCAGCTCTGACGATGCCGCTAAGTGGAATGTTGCGCCTCGCACCGATTGGACCGCGATGAATGACACCGAACACTTCGTACAGTTTTACGAGGCGGACGGTTTTCTTCTGAACTCACTGGGCGGATTCATCGGCTCGGCTATTAATTCGGGCGACGCGGCCCTCGTAGTGGCAACCCAGGCGCATCGCGACGGTCTCGATGAGCTCTTGACTGCAAACGGACTCGATGTGGCCACTGCGAAAGCTCGCGGACAGTTTGTCTCGATAGACGCTGCCGAAACGCTCTCCCAGTTTATGCTCAATGGCTCGCCGCAGTCTGATCGTTTTAATGAGGTCGTTGGCGGAATAATCGCCAGTGTCTCGGACGGACGTCCGCGCGTACGCGCGTTTGGCGAAATGGTGGCGCTGCTTTGGGCGGAAGGTAAGCAGGAGGCGGCGATTCGACTCGAAGAAATGTGGAATGAGCTGCAGAAGGCCCACACGTTTTCATTATTCTGCGCCTATCCGATGAATGGATTGGGCGGGCAGAAGTTGATGGAGCCGCACAGCGGCGTTTGCACAGTCCATTCGCGAGTGATTCCCGCCGAAAGCTATGCTGGTCTGGATGATCAGGATGCGCGTCTGCGTGCCATCGCTAAACTGCAACAGAAAGCTGCATCGCTCGAAGCCGAAATTGAGGAACGCCTGCGCACCGAGGAGAAACTCAGGCTCGCCCTCGTCGGCGAACAAATGGCGCGCGCTGAAGCTGAAACTGCAAATCGGATGAAGGATGAATTTCTGGCGACCGTTTCTCACGAAATTCGTACGCCGCTTAATGCGATCATCGGCTGGTCTCATTTATTGCGAAGCGGCCGACTCGACGAAGCCACTTCCGCGCGCGCACTCGAAACGATTGATCGGAATGCGAAGTCGCAGGCCCAGTTAATCGAAGACATTCTCGACGTTTCGCGCATGATTACGGGCAAGCTTCGGCTCAACAATGAAGCGGTCGACATTGCTTCGGTGATCAACGCAGCGATTGACTCTGTGCAGCTCGCGATTGACTCAAAGAAATTGCACCTCGAAGTGACTCTGGATCCTTCAGCCCGGCACACCTTTGGCGACGCAAACCGGCTGCAGCAGATCGTTTGGAACCTGTTGGCAAACGCCATCAAGTTCACGCCAGCCGGCGGCCGCATTGAAGTTAAGGTCGAACGCCACGATGAAAAGATGCAACTTCGCGTCATCGATACAGGTCAGGGCATAGGCGAAAGTTTCCTGCCATTCATTTTTGATCGGTTTCGTCAGGCCGACGGCACCACGACCCGACTACATGGAGGACTAGGTCTGGGACTCGCGATCGTCCGCCATCTGGTTGAGCTTCACGGCGGATCGATTACGGCCGCCAGCGCCGGCGAGGGACACGGTGCAACCTTCACGATGGCATTGCCACTCGCCGTGAAAAATGGGACGCGACGCAAAAACACGAGCGGCGCGCTCCGCGCTCAGGAAATTGGACAGGGATATTTTACTACCGCTCCCGCGCTGGACAATGTCAGAGTGCTTTTGGTGGACGATGATTCCGATACGCTGCAATTCTTGAGCTTGATGCTGGCTGAATCGAAAGCCGTGGTTGAAACCGCGAGTTCGGTCGCGGAAGCTTTGGCCATCCTCGAGTGGTATCGCCCGCAGGTACTGGTTTCCGATCTGGCAATGCCGAATGAAGATGGCTTCTCGCTGGTGGCAAAAATCCGGGCCCTGAAGTCTTTCGAGGGAAATGAGATCCCCGCTGTGGCGCTGACGTCTTACGTGCGGGTCGAGGATCGCGCGCGCGCATTGGCCGCCGGCTTCAACATGTTCGTGCCAAAGCCAATTGAGCCCAACGAACTGATAACCGCGATTGCCAGCCTGGCGGAGGCTGAGGGGGCTTAGCGGATCTCCAGTTTCATCCAGAACTAAAGGCGCGAGACTTATTGTCTCGCGCCTTTTATTATTCACGAACTATCAAACTGATTTCTTCGTGTATTTCGTGTTTGGTTAGTGGATAGTCTTAGTCGTGGCTCGATTCACTCTTTCACAAACTTCAAGGCCACGCCGTTCATGCAATAACGCAGGCCTGTAGGTTTCGGTCCATCCGAAAACACATGCCCGATATGCGAGTCGCATCGTGCGCACAACACTTCCGTGCGGACCTCCGAAAGACTGCTGTCGACCTCTTCGCGGACGTTTTCCGCCGCGATGGGCTGCCAAAAACTTGGCCAACCCGTGCCTGAATCAAACTTGGCTGCGGAGCTAAACAGCGGCAGTCCGCAGGCGACACACTCGAAGTTACCTTTCTTGTGATTGTCGTTGAGCGGGCTCGAGAAGGGGCGCTCGGTTCCCTTCTGCCTGGCCACATTGAATTGCTCGGGTGTCAGTACTTCTTTCCATTCTGCATCTGTCTTCATAACTTTGTTGACTCCATCAAACTTCACTAATGTTCTGGTTCTGCGCTGAGTGCCCTTTTGCGCCACTGGCATAGCGTCAAACGGCCAACCAGCGAATGCGGCGAGTGTTCCGGCCGCGATTGCTGACGAAAGAAAATATCGACGATTCATGAATTTCTGCGCCATCCTTCAAAGAATAGTTTAGTCGAAGTAAATACGAACCAGCTAATGAATCGGATTTGAATGGAAGGCCGAGGGTTGTCTTTGAGTTAGTGTTCCAATAGGTTGGTAGTCCGCTCAGTGACACTTACCGGCGCGGTTGGAGCGATGGGTTCTGTTTCGGCTAACTGAGGCCTGGCGTTCCATGTCGGAGGCGAGGCTCCAATCTGCATCGGAGGATCCGGCCTGATCAACAACCCTGCGATGATCTGGCCTACGCCTGTGAGGGTTGGCATAACGCCCAGCAGCCAAATAATCCGCACCACGGGCTCAATTTCAAATGGCACTTTGGCAACGAAATTAGGCGGCAACTTCAACACCAGCACACCGGCCAGGTAGTAAAGAAAGATCATGAGACCAATGCCGCTGAAGATAGAGATCGCACCACTAACCAGATGTTTCTCTCGGCGCTGCTGCGCCGTCTTTTTCTCTTCGCCCCCGAACGGCCACGGCTTGGCAGATGTGTCATCGTCCGAACTATGAACGATCTCTTTGTTCATTTGATCGAGCGCGCGCGAGATGTCTTCAGTAACCTGCTCAACTTTCAGGTTCTTCATCATCTCTTTGATTTTAGGGATCGGACCGCGGTCGCTACGGGCAATTGCCTCGCTCAGTGAAACGGCCTTGCCAATCACTTTGAGATTGGCGCCGCACAACCGGCAATACTGCACGTCTGAAGAAGATTCAGTTCCACACTTTGGGCAATACATAGCTGCTTTAGTAGTCTCCGCGAACCATTATGTTGCCATTGAGGCGTTTAGGACAGTTGGTGTGAACTACGACAGCAGTGTCGGCTTTGTTCAATCCTCAGACGTTCAAGGATGGATTAAAAAAAAGCCCCCGGCGGAATAATCTCGCCGAGGGCTTCTCGTTGTTCGACAAACTAAAGTTTGTCGGACTCTGGACTAGTAGCGCGAACCGCCGTTGCGTCCACCGCCGCCACCGCCGCCGCGATCTTCGCGTGGCTTGGCTTCGTTGACGTTCAACGCACGTCCGCCCATGTCCTTGCCATTAAATTGGCTAATCGCCGCAGCGCCTTCTTCCTTTGTCGACATTTCAACAAAGCCGAAGCCGCGTGAGCGACCCGTTTCGCGATCTTCGATTAACGAGACGCTTTCGACCGTGCCTGCCTGGGCAAACAGTGTCTGCAGCTCTTCGCTTGTGGTTTGGAACGCGAGATTACCAACATAAAGTTTCATAGTCATAATTTTTACTTACCTTCTCCCCTTTGGGATTCAACAGAAGCAGCATGCGGAACATGGTAGCTTCCCATTTTGCTAAGGACTTGGGATTACATATCCATGCCGCCGGGCAATGCCCGTGGCTTATCATCTTCCTGTAGCTCAGAAATGAGGGCCTCGGTCGTCAGCATTAAGCCGGCAATCGAAGCGGCGTTCTGCAACGCGCAACGCGTGACTTTCGCGGGATCGATAATCCCGGCGGCCACGAGGTCCTCAAAAGTTTCAGTAGCGGCGTTGTAACCGAAGTTGGGGTCTTTGTTGGCCCGCACCTTCTCCACAATCACCGCGCCTTCTTTACCGGCGTTTTGCACTATCTGTCGCAGTGGCTCTTCCAGAGCGCGACGGATGATGTTTACGCCAATCTGTTCATCTTCGTCACCGGTCGTTTCACCGTCTTCGTTTTTCTCGAAAACTGTGAACTTGTCCAGCGCCTTGGCTGCGCGAACGAGGGCCACGCCGCCTCCCGCCACGATGCCTTCTTCAACAGCCGCGCGGGTGGCGTTCATCGCGTCTTCAACGCGCGCCTTCTTTTCTTTCAATTCCGTTTCGGTGGCTGCGCCAACTCGAATGACAGCGACGCCGCCCACGAGTTTCGCCAGACGTTCCTGCAGCTTCTCTCGATCGTAGTCAGACGTGGTGTCTTCAATCTGCGCCTTCAGCGTTTTCACGCGTGCTTTCAAAGCATCGGTCTCGCCGGCGCCGTCAATGATTACGGTGTCGTCTTTGTTGATCGTCACCTTCTTGGCGCGGCCCAGGTCTTCGATCTTTACATTTTCGAGTTTGATACCGAGGTCTTCACTGATGACCTTGCCACCCGTCAGTATCGCGATGTCCTGGAGCAACTCCTTGCGTCGATCTCCAAAACCCGGAGCTTTGACTGCCGCAACATTGATCGTTCCGCGCAGTTTGTTAACCACGAGGGTCGCGAGTGCCTCGCCTTCGACGTCTTCCGCAATGATGAGAATGGGTTTCCCCAATTTCGCCACCTGCTCGAGGATCGGAAGCAAATCTCTCATCGCCGCAATCTTCTTTTCGCTCAGCAGAATCACTGGATTCTCGAGCACGGCTTCCATCTTCTCTGCGTCGGTAATGAAGTAAGGCGATAGATAACCGCGGTCAAACTGCATTCCTTCGACAAACTCCAGATCCGTCTCCATCGTTTTCGCGTCTTCGACTGTGATCACGCCATCTTTGCCAACCTTGGCCATCGCTTCGGCAATCAACTCGCCAATAGCGGCGTCGCCGTTAGCTGAAATCGTGCCGACCTGGGCAATCATGTCGCCCGCAACCGGCTTCGACATCTTCTTGATGGCCGCGGTCGCGCGCTCAACAGCCTTGTCGATGCCACGCTTGAGGGCCATCGGATTTGCGCCTGCGGCAACTGTCTTAACGCCTTCGCGGTAAATCGCCTGCGCCAGTACAGTAGCGGTGGTGGTGCCGTCGCCGGCAACATCCGAAGTTTTCGAGGCCACTTCGCGCACCATCTGCGCGCCCATGTTCTCCATCGAATCTTTTAGGTCAATCTCTTTGGCCACGGTGACACCGTCTTTGGTGATTGTCGGGCTGCCATACGAGCGCCCGAGGACGACGTTGCGACCCTTTGGACCGAGGGTGATTTTTACCGCGTCCGCCAATTGATTAACTCCGCGCAGAATCGCTGCCCGAGATGCTTCGCCATGAACTATTTGCTTTGCCATAATTTTTTAATCTTTCTCCAAATCTTGTAACGCAAACTGTTAGTTTGCGTGTCTTTATCTTTGGTTCCGGACGGACAGCCTCCGTTCGGCTCGCAAACTAACAGTTTGCGTTACACCAGAAGCTATTTGCTTTTCTTCCCGCCCGCGGCTGCTCCTGCGCGTGTGATGATTCCGAGGATTTCGTCTTCGCGCATGATGAGAAGCTCTTCGCCGTCGATCTTGATTTCCGAGCTGGCATATTTACCAAACAGAATCCGGTCGCCGGTCTTAACATCCAGCGGCTGCCGCGTGCCGTCTTCTTTGTATTTGCCCGCACCGGCGGCGATCACTTCGCCTTCCTGCGGTTTCTCTTTGGCGCTGTCCGGAATAATGATTCCGCCGCGCACCTGCTCGCCTTCTTCAATTCGCTTCACGATGACGCGGTCATGCAATGGTGTAATATTCATGTTCATATTTGGGTCTTCCTTATTCGCCTTCTTCGTTCGCCGCTAACCCGCAAGCCGCACGTCCCAAACAAGAATCACCTGCAAGAGTGCTGGCTGATCGCTGTTTACTGACTGCTGAGTGCTCGCTTAACAGACTACTTGGTGAACGTATGACGCCCTGATCTTCTTAGGTAATTTGAGCTGTGAAATTCAGGTGGTCTGGGATATTCCAGAAGTGCTGAGAGCGGAGTAAGCTGGACTCGGTTCGACACCCACCCTACGCGTCGCACCCCTATATGTCAAATGCAGGATATAGTCAGCCTGTCCGACGAAACTACTGGGACCGCGGGCGTCCCGCCCCAATGAGCGGGAAGCGGGAACAATGTCGGCTTTGTATTTCGGCACCCGCGGGTTGCGGGCGGGACGCCCGCGGTCCCAGTAAATCTTGCCTAATTCCTTTTGGCCGGCGTTGAGTGTTAGCATGCGGACTGTCGGATTCCTACTGCATTAGAAACATTCCTAGCCGCAGGATTGCCCTGTCCCGCCACCAATCTGCTTCTTCTGCTGTGAATTTAGGCTCCATCAGGTTGGCACCCACATTGCACATCTGCTCCGCGCTTTAGCAAAACAGCTGCAGCGGCGGGTCAACCTGGCCACGCATCAACGATATTCGCCCGCTTTAGAAACTGAGGAAACCATTATGAAAAAGTATTTAACTTGTCTAATTGCAAGTGTGTTGGTGCTCGCCACCCTCGCGCTCCCCGTGTCTGCCAAACAGGGCGATACCCAAACTTCGCTCGAGAAGATCAAGATCAAGGTTGCCAAGCTGGGCGTTGGTGAGAAGGCCAAGGCAACTGTGTTTCTGAAAGACGGCACCAAGATAAAGGGTTACATCGCCCAGGCCGGAGACGACGACTTCGTGCTGCGCGACCGCAAGACCGACGCGCCCACCACCATTCGCTACGACAGTGTAGCGAAGGTTGATAACAATCGCGGCCACTCAACCGCGCGCAACGTCACCCTCGGTGTCGTAGTAGGCGTCGGTGCAGTGCTGGCAGTATTAGGGCTCCTGATTGCCAATCTCGACGACTAGCCAGCAGTGACACGGCATGACGAGCCGTGATCGTCGAGCTGCTACGCGATCCGCTAAGTATCACGAAACACACGAACAAGAACTTCGTGTCCGTTCCTGTGGGTTTCGTGGATCGCTTGTCTGAAATACACCCCCACGCGGCCTCCCACATCCGCTCGCGATTGCGCGCGACTCGGCTAAACAAAAATGCCGCGACATTTCCGTCGCGGCATTTTTGTCGTTTGTCGCCGTTGTCGAAAGCATATCGACTTATAGCGGACCCGGAGAGTCGGCGAGACTCGGCCCCCCGGACAAAAGATTGACATTTGGGGCCGTTAGTAATATGGAGAGCCTGCTTTTTGACCCCGCCCTCAAATCCAAAGGAGTATCCATGGCAGACACCCCTCAAACGAGCGAAGCTGATGTCGCAATCTACCTCGGATCCGCAATAGCAAGCAGCCTGGTCGGTGGCGCCGCCGATCAGTTAATCACCGGTCCTGTTTTTAATGCTTTAGGAATCACAAAGTCGGACGACTCGGCCGCGAAGTATTTTCAAAAGATTAGCGCGCAGCTGACCTCCTTGGGCCAGAGTCTCGATGATCAAGTGCGGGGCTTGCATGACAGCCTCAGCCAGATCAAGGGCATTTCTACGCAAATCAAGGACTATCAGACGCACGAAGCCTTAGCGCAAGTGCTGCGCAAATACAACGACGAAGCAAGCACAATTAAAAGTCTGTTTGAACTGTTTGTGGATGATGTGTCGGCGGTGAAAGACGCGGTCGCCTCCGCCTCTTCCAGCCCCGCAACTAATCCGATACTCGATTTGTACACCAACGTGTTGAATGCCGAGAATGCCCAGGACGTTTCTGAGGCCATGAGCCGCATCTACGATTTACTCGTCAAGCCGACTGACTTCGACAAAGGCATTCTGGACTATCTCCACGACGTTATTACCTCCGAGATCCAGAAGTTTGCCGAAACTGATGCTAACTATCTCCACACGTTTACGCTCCCTTTCAAGAACCGCAGCCAGCTTCCGAGAGATTTCCAGTATTACGACTGCGGCAAGATTGTCGTTAACGCCCACGATATCGCTCGCAAGCAGCTGCCAACGATTGCCCTACTCTTCAAACGCATCGTGGCGATGCAATGTCGCGGGCTAATCTTCCTCGCCAAGGCCTGGCAGGAAAGCCCTCACGCACGGACGTTGGGACTGCGAACCAAGGAAGTGATCAAAGGAATCAGTTTGATGAAGGCTTTCTATCCGGCATACAAAGCCACCGTGGAAAAAGCCATCGCTGGTAGTTTGAAGACAAGTGGGAAGCATCTTCCCGACGAATTTTTGCACCACTTCGACAAGATAGTGCGCAGCGACGCCAGCATATTCGGCAATCCAAACGATCCAGGTGATTTTCTCAACCACGATTGGATCATGATGCGCGTGGTAGAAACGGAAAAAACCAAAGAAAGCTCTCAGCCATTCGATAGCGTGTACATGGTTTATCAGCCGTGGACCGACGCGTCTAAACTACCGCCAGGCGCGGATCGTTACACTAATGCTATACCCATTGATTTAACTGACAAGCTTTGGTTTGGCGGTACGGCCCTGGTCCCGAATTTCCCCAAGATGGAGGAGTCCGGCAGCTTTACACAATTCGATTACCAGACTTATGACCGCCGCATCTATCCCGGCCTCAACAAACTGCCTGACGATCTTCCGGCCGAACTTGCATCGGTGCTGGATGGTTTGCCGGGTTCGGTAGATGATGCGTTAGGAACGCGCCTCTCAACCATGCTTGATAAGTCAGGACTGGGACTGGCCCTGTCGTTTAAATGTGCGCTGGAGGGTGGGGATGCCGTGTGGCTCCAGGGACATCCGGCGACCGGACAGCTTCGGCTGGCGGCCAGGCGGAGTGCCGGTGGCGGCAGCAGTACCGCGTGGGCTGTCTACTCCACTCAGTCAGGCGATGTAAGGTTCGAGAACCTCTACATTTCCTGCCTCGGATTCGAACACCTCGATCGCCACTATATCAACGAGAAGGAGGAGGTCGAGCTTGCCGCCCCTCCCTTGAGCCAACTTCAAAAAGCAGGCGGGGTCCTTTGGGCGTTCGGTCCAGCTGACTTTAACGATCCCACAGGACTGCAGACGTCAAATGCGGTCGTGATCTACTCAATGCGAGACGATCGCAGGCTGGAAGGACACGCCGATGGTTCAGTCTCGCTTAGTCCATGGACCACGGATCCAGCCGTCAACCACGGGCTTCTCTGGAAGGTGTGTCCATACGTAGTCGATGAAGACGACGACTAACGTCCCGAGTGTTCGTGAAGCAAACCTTAGAAGTTCGTGTTTGTTTGTGTGGATTCGTGGATCGATTCTTTCGCAGTCAGCCCGCGAAGCGGGCGACAGCCATCACCGCGGAATGTCACCCGCTGTCGCGGGCTTGTTTCATCTCGCGAACAGCAAGGTCCTAAAAGGTTTGAGCCGCAACGTTACAGCTTCCCAATCCGCCCCGTTGCGGCTCTTGAGCTCCACCCCCGCGGAGCCCAAACTCAACACGTCAACATTCACGCACTCATTGCGTGATCTGTTTGACGTCGATCTTTTTTATCTGATTTGGATCATCCCTCCCTGAATAAGGAGTTACACGAAAGCCGAGGCAAGACGGCTCGCGTGATGGATTTCAAACCAGAAGTTGACTGACCTTGCGGTCAGCCTTGGTCAAGTAAAAACAATTGAGTAACGATTCGTAATTCAGAAACGGTTTTGATTCAAAACGATTCGTGAGCGAACTTGATTAACGGTTATGAGCTTACTTAACGGTTTATGAGCTAACTTGATGGGCGTGTCTAGTTAACGGTTATGAGTCGGCAATTCCCTGGCTCGTGAGTTCTACTGGATATTACGTGAGAAGAGTGTCGAGCTCGCTTGCTCTTCACTTTTCACTTTTCACTTTCACTTCCCCTTGCAACCCTTCAGCGTGCCCGAACTTTACTCCCGGCCGTGATTCCAGTCAAGACTTTTTCGTCTGCTTCTCACTCCAGCCACCGTGCTTGTCAGAACCACCTGCGTAAGCGGGTGGCCGCTCTGTCAGAACCACCTGCGTAAGCGGGTGGCCCCCTTGCTGAACGGCTTGTCAGAACCACCTGCGGTAGCGGGTGGCCCCCCTGTCAGAACCACCTGCGTAAGCGGGTGGCTGCTCTGTCAGAACCACCTGCGGTAGCGGGTGGCCCCAACGCCAACGGCGTTCGATAAATAACTAGTGGGCCAGGAATGATCCACGAACTAACACGAAACAACACGAAGAAGCGATTCGTGTTTGTTCGTGTGATTTCGTGGAGCAATCGTTGCAGTTCCTTATCTCCACTCGTCCAGCAAAAAGCCGCATCCTTGCAGCTCACGAACTGCTCCGTTCCACCTCCGAACCGCACCGTTGCAGTTCCTGAACTGCTCACTTGCACCTCCGAACCGCACCGTTGCAGCTACTGAACTGCTCAATTGCACTTCCGGACTGCTCCGTTGCACCTCCTGAACTGCTGCGTTGCACCTCCTGAACTGCTGCGTTGCAGTAAAAAGCCGCAACGATGCACCTCACCATCTGCACCGTTGCGGCTCCCGAGCTCCACCCCCGCAGAGCTCAAACTCAACATTTCCAACGTTTAGCCCGACGTAGGCGGTGTTGGCGGTGCATTAGGCGTCGGTGGCTGCGATGTTGGCGGGCTCTCCCGCTGGAATCGCACCGCCAGCTGGTCCGCGAGCGGCTTCAAGCCGGGCGTGGTCTTCGACGCTGTCTTGATGTACTGGTAACTCTGCGTCGCCGCTTGCATCGCCTCCCCTCCCACCGCCATTCGCGTGTCGTCAATTTGCGAAAGCACCGACTCAGCCACCGCTTGCAGTTCACTCAGCGCCGCAAACAAATCAACGTCCTTTTGAAACCCCGTCGTGCTGAAACTCGGCGGGAAAACATTCGGGTTGGCTTGAGCGCCGGTCAGCGCGTTTTGCACAAAAGACAGACTATCGGGTCCTGTCTTGGCAATGCCTTTGCGTTCTGACGCAGTCAGGTTAACGAGAAACGGAAGTTTGGTGAGCACAGTGGCGAAAGCATCTTTAACAGCCTGCATGTCAGCCGCGGAAAGTGTGGCATCGATGTTTTGATATGGCACTAGTCTGTCCTCCTTCGAGCAAGGGTCACGAAGCAGATCCCCGGGGTAAGGTTCACGGCTAGCGTGACGGGTTTCGTAACAGATGTTGACTGACGGGGCGGTCAGTGTGCGCGCGTATGCTTATTGACTCCCTCTCCACTGGGAGAGGGTTGGGGAGAGGGCATGACGTCGCTAACACCCTTCCCCTCTGTCCCCTTCCCAAAGGGAAGGGGAAGAATTATCGAAAACAAATCCAACCCAGGTTAGAGCCGGACCAGGACACAGACCGAAGTGTTGCACTTCACTTCCACCATTTGAAAACGACTCATGATTTCTTAGATCCGTGATCCAGTTTCAATACGTGATTCCACTTGGATTCGTGATTCAGTTTAGATACGTGATTCTGTTAACGACCGTGAGCGAACTTAGTTAATGGTTATGAGTTGACGGTTGACGGTTATGAGATTGCGACTACCCTGGCTCGTGAGATTGAAGACTGTTTCTTACTCAGCGTTCATCATTCCTAATTCATCATTTCCGCCTGGAAACCCTTCAGTGATGAGCCGCACTTTACTCCCGAGTCCGATTGGAGTCAAGAGTTTTTTCTTCAAGAACACCGCTGGTAACTTACGGCCGTTTGTTGAAAGATTCAACGCTTCTATTCAGCGTCCATCCTTTGGGACCATCGGGATCCGATCGACGGTTTTGAAGAGCATGATCAACCTTGATCTTCTAGGGTCGCGTCTATCAGGGCTTCTGCAAGCGCCTATCCCAAACGTTTTCGCCAGTAACCTGGTCGGCGATGTTGATGCATCACAGCCGCGACGAAGATCCGATCAGACTGTATTTCGTAAAGAATTGTGAAGGGGAAACCGCTGACGAGTCGCTTGCGGATGTTTGCTCTGTCTATGGGTCCAGCCTCAGGAAATTGCTCAATACGGTGAGTGGTTTCTTCTACTGCTGCCAGAAAATCGAAGCCGAGACCCTCGGACTTTCCTTCGAAAACACGTGCCGACTCAACCATTTCATCGGAAGCTTCCGGATGAAAGGTGACCTTCATCCCTTGAGAGCTTCGCGGGCGTTACGAAAAACATCCTCTGCTGGAACGCCCTGGACTGTTCCGCTGCGAAGCTCCTCAAGTCGTCGTTCAGCTTCCGCAAACCATAGCGCTTCAACGTTTGTCTCAACCACATCGTCAAGAGTTGACACTAGAAGCTGGGCGAGCTGAACACGATCTCTTAGTGGCAGTTTCATAGCATCGGCTGTGAGTTCGTCTAAATTTGTGCTCATGATTATGGAAGGATAGCAGAACGAGAGGACTTCGCTAAAGGAATGCTGAGCCCTTCCTGACGGTCGGGCTAGCGCCCCGGAATTGCCCGCCCGCTTACGCAGGCGGTTCTGACAAGCCCTCCCTCACGGTTGGGCTTCTGCCGCAATCGCAAACTAACAGTTTGCGTTACAGCTTATTTGCACTTCGAGTAGCCGCAATCACGACACATATCGCAGCCGGAGGCGTGTTCGAGTTGGCCGTGGCACTCGGGGCAGATGCCGATCATGTTGGACATAATCGCGCCCGTGACGCCGGTCAGGCCGGGCGTTGACGACCCCTTCGAGCCAACTCCAGTGGAGGTTGTGCCCAGAGCGCCTGCCGTTCCGATGCCGCCGGCGGCGCCGGTTGAATCGCTAAGCGGAATGTGCGGAGCGCCGAGGTGCTGTTTCGCGACTGCGCGAGCTGAGTCTGGCAAATTCTGCACGCGCCGGTTGGTGATCATGATGCACTCGGCCACGGCCTGTTCCGGCGAAGTCAGCAGACGTTCGTTGAACCAGACGGCGTGTGTGCCCGTCACTTTGTTCAAGCTGTAAGCGACTTCAGCCGCGTCGAAACCACCGCGCAACATCTTCGAAGCGAGCAGGCCCACGCCGCCCGAGATGGGGCCGGTGGCAAACACTTCCTGAATCATGCGGCCATCGTGATTGACGGTTACGTAAAGATTCTGACCGTCAAACGGAATCTGCCAGGTGGCGCCGCGCAACTCACGCGGGCGCTCGATGCGCAGCGCAGTCAGCTTAGCTTCCGCATCTGCCTGTTCACGAATCGCTGCGCCAGCCTCGGCGCGCGCGAGTCCTTCAGTTTCAGGATCGGCGTGAACGGGCACGAGGTGCGCCGCATCAGCATGAACAGCCGGCGGATCATCAACCACCTCCATAACAATCTCCGGAGGACAGGCCGCATCTGTTTTTACTTCAGCCTTCATTGACGTCAGCACCTGATTGTCGCGTGAGCCGTCGCGGTAGTAGCTGACGGCTTTGCAACCGAGCTGGCGGCCGAGCCGGTAAAGACTGTCAACCGACTCAATCGTGTCGTCGACCGCGCCGTTGCAGGTCTTCGAGACGCTGTTGTCCACATGTTTCTGAGCGGCGGCGAGCACGTGCACATGCTGGTCGGCGCTGATGTTCATGGCCGAGATGAAATACTGCGGTAACTCATTCTCATGCTCGCAAACGTATTCCGACGCAGAGTTGATCGAATCCTGATCCGTCTGGTCAACATCGAGACCCAAAGCCTGAGCAGCCAGCGAGTGAACATAAGTTCGCGTGCCGAGCGTGTCCTTGCGAACGTAGGCCCAGGAGAAGTTTGGCTCAATACCCGACGAGGTTTCTGCCACGAGCGAAATCGTTCCCGTCGGCGCTATCGTCGTCACTTCATAATTACGCGGAGTGAGCGGCACGTCGCGCGAGATGCCAATCGTGTTGTAAAGAAACTCTTCATAGGCCTCGCGGTTCGGCTCAAACTCCGGGAACGACCCCTTCTCGGCGCCAATCTTGATGCTGGCCGCCCACGCCTCACGGCGAATGAAGCCCATCATCTCTTCCATCAGGTCGATTGACTGAGGCGAGCCGTAGGTGACTTTCAGATTCAGACAGAGGTCGGCGAAGCCCATGATGCCGAGACCCACGGGGCGTGTGCGCGTGACGACGTCGTTGATTTCGGGAAGCGGCCAGGCGCAGGTGTCGATCACGTTATCGAGGAAACGGGTGCAGAGATGTGTGACTTCGCGAAGACGGTCCCAGTCAACCCGGTTCTCAGCATCGTGAAACTTGTTCAGGTCGATCGAACCGAGGTTGCAGGAATTTGAGAAATGCAGAAACTGCTCGCCGCAGGGGTTGCACGAGTAAATCGGCCCCATCGACTTCATCATGTGATTGTGACGGTTCACTTCATCGATAAAAGCTATTCCCGGCTCAGCATACTTGTGCGCGCTCGCAATGATCCGGTTCCAGATGTCAGGCGCGTAAACCATTCCCGGACGCGGCGGCTCTTCCACCGTGGTGTTTGAAAGATCAGCGCTCAGGAACGACTGCCGATCGCAGAAGGTCACGGTCGAACCGTCCGGCCGGCGATAAACGCGATACTCGTCATCTCGCACCGGATCGTGGATGGGGTCATTCCAGGAGTCGCCCATGAAGTCGAGCTGGAACCATTCGTTGTTATCGACGGCCCTGAGAAATTTGTCGGTGACGTTGACCGAGATATTGAAGTTAGTCAGCGAGTGCTGATCGTTTTTAGCGTGAATGAAACGCAGCACGTCGGGATGCGTAACGCGCATCATGCCCATGTTGGCGCCGCGGCGAACTCCGCCCTGCTTCACCACGTCAGTCACCTGATTGACGATGTTCATGAACGAGACGGGCCCGGAAGCGACGCCGCGGGTTGAACCGACGAGGGCGCCGTGCGGTCGCAGAAATTCATAAGTCATGCCGGTGCCGCCGCCCGTCTGGTGAATCGTTGCGGCAGCCTTCGCATGATCCATGATGCCGGTTATGGAATCAGGCACCTCGAGCACAAAGCACGCCGCGAGTTGACCATTGGCTTTGCCGGCGTTAACCAGGCAGGGAGTGTTAGGCACAAACTCACGCGCCAGCATGACTGAGCTCATCGCGTCAAAAAACTGATCGCGTTTCTGGGAATCCTTTTCCGCAGCCGAAACATGTCCCACCACGCGTCTAACGATATCCGGCCACTCCTCGAGCGCACGACCCTTGGCATCCTTCAGCGAGTAACGCTTGCTGACCACCCGCTGGGCGTTGAGCCCCATTGGCTGCGTTTTGCGGCGTACTGTTGGAGTGGTCGTTTCAGAGGTGGCTGAAGATACGTTTGCGGCGGGAGTTTGTTTGCCAATGGCTGCGCTCATCTTATTTGCCTTTCTCGTGTCGGCCAGGGACCCGGCACGAGTCAAAAAAATCGGGAGTTTTGGAGACGGTTCAACGCCTACATTATAGTAGGTGCGCCGACTCTTTTCATGTGTAGCGGAAACTTCGGTTAGCTTTTTTCGAAGCGAAAAAATCTACGTGAAGAGCAGCTGTAGGGGGCCTGCCGCTGCTCCAACTTACCCGTCTCGTCTCAAGCGGAGCGCAATATACTCCGTTGCTAAGCCAATGTCAATATCTTGTGGTCATCTTTTTTTTCAACGCCTTATAGTGTGTTAATTGAGACTCTACGTTAAGTCGTAAACTACTGATAAGCGGCCGTTTCGAGAGGGACAGCGCAGGCCGGGATCGCGAATCTCCCGCAGCACGAAGCGTGGAAGGCAATCTCCCGGGAGGAAAAAGTTTTGCGGCTTTCGCCGGGATGCCGCGAACGCTGAAAGCGCGGAATAAAGTAGCCAGGGGCAAGCGCCTTAGCGCGCGGCCCTTGGAACTGTTCTCCACCGAAACCTTCGCGCGCCCAGGCGCGCGAAGATCTTTCTAAATGACGCGATCCAAAGGCTGCGCGCTAACGCGCTTGCCCCTGGCTACCTTCTTTCGCGCCGTTGGCGCTCATCGCGCTTTTGCGGATTGGTAATTCCATTAGGGGACAGGCAGGAATGCCTGCCCTACTTAGGAGCTATTTCGAGCTATTCGAAACGAGAAGTTCGAGTTTGCCTACGTCGCGATTGTGGCTGTCGAGGGCGGCGAAGGTGTCTGAGGTTTCTTCGAGCATTTGCTTGGTCATCGCGATGGAGTCGCTCAACTGTTCAAAATCGAGCATGGAAACTCGCTCCGGAGTCGGCAACGTTACTACCTGGTCGTTAACCAGCCCGAAGAAGTTTTCAATCGATTGCAACTGCCCTTCTACAAGTTTTACCGAACGCTCAATATCCTGAAATGCCGCGACCCTGCGCCGCAGTATCTCGACATTCGATCGCTGTATTCTTCTTTCGCGATCGTCTCTCGAATGCTCGACCGAACGCTCTGCCTGCACCAGCTGATTCTGCACCGCCTGGCGATTTATGGATCGGAGATGATGCTTGCGCCGGCGATAGACGTCGAGCAAGTCAACAAAGTCTTCCCAGCGTTGATCGAGGCTCTGAATATTCGAGGGGATCTGTTTGGCGTTGGTAAACTTCCTGTAGTTTGAGTAAATCTGGTTCTTCATCCAGCGCAAATACTCAACCGCTTCGCGCTCACGCGGGTCAAACGACTTGATGGCCGCTTCGCGTTGCTGGTCACGCTGTTTCAGCAAACGCTGCTTTTCGCGTCGGTCTACTATGCGGCGATAGATGGAGCTGGCTGGCACGGTGGCTAAGTAAACTGTCTCGGCAACGAGCCCAGTGGCGAGCGGTATAACGTCTGCGGCAGAGGCGAGCGTATATGCGCCAACAACGCCGAAGGTCAGCATCCCCAAAAAGTTTAAGGGTTCGTTGAACGCCTCTTTCAGGTACTTATAATCAAACTTTGGGGACACAGGCATGGCCTTGAACTGTCAATCCTTTGGCATTCATGCCTAATCAATTTGTGCGATTTACGTGATTTATCACTTCGCCGCTTTCTTCGTTCACACTGCTTTCGCTGCTCGCCGGAAGAGCCTGCTGAACGCTGCCGGTAGAAGCCGGCAACAGGCCCATCTCCTGCTTATACGCCAACAGTTTGTCCTGAAGTTGCATGTCCATCGCTTCGCGCTCGATGTCCTGCATCTGGTTGTCAACAGATGCTGACCCGAGCTGCAACTTTGCTTCGGCGGCGGCCGCACGACGATCAATCTTGTCGCGCATCTCGTTAAAGGTAGACGCGTCGTCGCCAATCTGGAACGACTCCATCGTCTGCGCCAGCTGCTCCTGGAGCCGTGCCTGCTTCGACTGATTGATCAGCTGCATGGCTTCGGCCGTGCGTCGCTGCATCTGCAAAACGTAATTGTCGCGGGCTTTTAGTGCCTGCTTGGAAGCGAGCGTGGCGTGTTCAAGCTGCTGGGAGGTTTTCTGCAGGTCCATTTGGGCCTGCTGCAATTGGCCGATATATGCGGTGGCAATGTCGTCCCGGCTTAGTTTTACCGAGGCCCGGATCTTGGAATCCAGATCCACCACCTGACCCTCGAGGCGTTCTTTGCTCTTGGCCAGCAGTTTCTCGGTGGCCATCACCTGCGCAACGGAGTTATTTAACTCCGGCACGCGGTCCCGCATGTCGCGGATAGTTTGCTGCAAAATGAGTTCGGGGTTCTCAGTCGACTCAACAATTCCGCCGAAGAGCGCGCGCAACGAACGGCTGATTCTGCTTATTAGTCCCATTTTAGGCTCAATCCTCCACGGATCGGATGTTAGACCTTAGTTAAGCGGTATAGCGATCTTAATGCAAATCGGAAATGCTCGGATGCGCGTTCTTCATAATTCTGCTCGGGCGCATGTGTTTGTACGTGGAATTACTTCCGCGGGTTCAAAATACGAGAGCCGATATGGCTGGAAGTATAACAGTAGCCGAGGCGCGCTTCCAGAACCCTGGAGTGCGGTGACCTGTCACCGCTTTTGCCCTCGGCGGCCTGGCGCCGAGTTCGTGCCCCGCTTCGCTTTGCGTCAACTGCATAAGTCGCGGCCGACCAAAGCGGCGACAGGTCGCCGCACTCCAAGGAAGGACCGTAACCGAAAGTCGAATTAGCTTGTCGTTCAGGCGTTTTCCTTGAATTGCCCAATGTCCCGTCGAAATTGCATTCCCTCCCAACGGATCGCCCCCACCGCGGCATAGCAACGATCGAGCGCGCCACCGAGCGTCTCCCCTGTTGCCGTAATGCCCAGGACTCGTCCACCGGCTGTGAGAAACCCGCCGTCGTCTGACTTTGCGGTGCCGGCATGAAACACCTGCACTCGCGCTTCGCTTTCGTGCGCTGCGACCAGGTCAAGCCCTTTAATCGGCAAACCGATCTGGTAGTCACTCGGATAACCCTGGCTCGCCAAAACCACGCAGGCAGAGGATTGTTCCTTCCACTGCACCGAAGAAGCTCGCAAGGTCTCGTCCGCAATCGACTGGAAAATCTCAAAGAGGTCCGATTCCAGTCGCAGCAGAATGGCCTGAGTCTCGGGATCGCCAAAACGCACGTTGTACTCAAGCACCTTGGGACCGGACGCAGTTAACATGAGACCCACAAACAGGATGCCGCGAAAGGGAAAGCCTTCCTCTCGGGCCCCTTTCAAGGTCGGCTCAATCACTTCGCTCACTATTTGATTGAGCGTTTTCCGATCGACAACTGAGTTGTCCGTTATTGCGCCCATGCCACCGGTATTTGGACCGCTATCATTTTCACCAATACGCTTGTGGTCGCGCGCCGGCGGCATAAGCGCGTAGCTATTTCCATCCGAAAACAACAACACCGAGACCTCGCGACCTTCCAATGCCTCCTCGATCAATATCTGTTTGGCTGCTTCCTCGGAAACCAAAACGCCGCTGCTCAAATCCGCTACCGCTCGCTCACCCTCCGCTCGCGAAGCAGCCACGACGACGCCTTTACCCGCCGCGAGCCCGTCAGCCTTAATAACCACTGCAGACTCAGGTGGGCCAAATCTACCACTGCGCAAGAGTTCAATCGCCGTAGTCGCCGAATCCGCCACTGCGTATTCAGCGGTGGGAATTTTGTGTCGCCTCATGAAGTCTTTGGCGAAAGTTTTGCTCGCTTCCAGACGCGACGCTGCCTGGCTGGGACCCATGATTCTTAACCCGTTGCGCTCGAATTCGTCGACCAGGCCTGCGGCGAGCGGGCCCTCAGGCCCCACGATCGTCAGGTCTATTTTCAGAGCCTGGGCCAGCCGGACGAGGGCCGCATTATCATTGACTGAAACGGGAACGCATTCTGCGAGTTGGGCGATGCCGGCATTTCCGGGAGCGCAGTAGAGGTCTAGTGAAACTCTTGAAGTCCGTTTCAGTGACCAGAGAATTGCGTGCTCCCGGCCTCCTGACCCAATCATCAAAACTCGCATAGAATTTTGAGTTCCCTTTCCTCTCACTTGCAGACGTGTTGTGGGACCTAGCATATGACGGTTTTTACCTTGACACAATTTCGCCATAGCTATACTTTTTGACTCGCAATCCTGAGCGAGGGTAGCCAAAGCTCACCCCGATTAACTCGCCAGGAAGAAACGCTCATTTGATAGGCTATACGCTCGTCACTGACCCGCCAATAGTCGAATCAACAGTGGGACGACCCTCGGGAGAAGCCATCATGTTAGACAGGCAAGAAATCTATCCTCCGGGAAACGCGGATGTCGAGCATCCGGACCGTACGATCCTGTGTGTGGATTGCAATGAAAATTTTATTTGGACCTCGGGCGAGCAAACTTTCTTTCACGATAAAGGATTGAAGAACGAGCCAAAGCGCTGCAAGCCATGCAAGCAAGCTAAGAACGAACGTCTGGCTGCGATCACCGCGGCGCAAACGTCCGGGGTGCGCCAGCGCATTGAGGTTTTGGTCGAGTGCGCGCAATGTGGAGAAAAAACCACGGTGCCCTTCTATCCTTCCCAGGGTCGGCCAGTTTACTGTCGCATCTGTTTCCTCGCAGGGAAAACTCAGACGAGTAATAACTCCGCCAACGCATAGCAACACAACTCTCGCCACCCTTACTTCGAATTACCAGGCTCGGCAGGAACTGAAAAATCTCTGTGAAGATCTGCGGAGCGATCTGGGCCAGTCAGCAGCGAACGTCCTGGATTCACCCCAATGGCGGCGCGGGCGAACTTTCCGATTGACTTTCAGAAGAGTTTCTCATAGATACCAACTCGACAGTCTGCACCCAAAACCTGATCAGTCACGCGTGAAATTTAGCAGTTAACCCGAACCTGAGGACTAGATGTATCGCAGCTTAAACTCGGAGAAAATTCTCGACACCATCGAGACACTCGGCAAAAGAATTGAGGAGCGATTCCCTGCCTCCGGACTCGGCAGAGTTTGTCAGGAATTGCGCACGATAGCGGTAGAGTCTCAGAGACGCTCCGCCTGGATCGCCAAACCGCAAAGACTTCTGCGGTGTATCACCGGGGCCCTGGGTACGGTCATTATCGTCAGCCTGTTAATTGTGCTGGCCAGGGCCTCCTGGCCAAGAAGCGGCTTCGACCTGGTCCTGCTGGTACAGGTTTCGGAGGCCGGTCTTAACGTTTTTCTCCTCCTCAGTGCGGCGATTCTGTTCCTGGTCACAGCCGAAACGCGCATCAAGCGGCGCCGGGCGCTGAAAGCGATTCACGAGCTGCGCGCGTTAGCACACGTTATCGACATGCATCAGTTGACTAAAGACCCGGAGCGCCTGCTCGCCCGGACGATGGAGACGCGTTCTTCGCCTAAACAACACCTGAGCCCATTCGAACTGGGGAGGTATCTCGACTATTGCAGCGAAATGCTCTCACTGATCGGAAAGCTCGCGGCGTTGTACGTGCAAAAGTTTGATGACCCGGTGGCCCTGGTAGCTGTCAACGAGGTGGAGGAGTTGACTACGGGACTTTCGCGCAAGATATGGCAGAAGATAATGATTATTAATTCGGGTAACGGAAAAGCGGGAGATTGAAGGTCGCACCGGCGAACCAGCGAAACAATCAGACAATTCGGCCTTTACCCTCGCTTATTTTCTGCTGCGATCGACCTCATTCATGTAAGTCCTGGTCCTCCCTTCTCAATACGATCCTCAGCTCTCGATCATCTTCTCAGCTCCTCCAGTGTGAAAGCGCGTTTAATTATCAGTCTGGCGTTGTCGCAACGCCGCGAGATTATTACTATCGAGCTTCGTTCTCGATTTAGTGTTACGGTCAACGAAATCCCCGGGACTAAGTATTTAAGAAGCACTGGAAAGAAATAAAAGACTTCCGATGATGAATACAGGACAAAGAAAGCGACGAGCGGCACTACTCCGAAACGCGCGAAAGATCCACAGGACGACAGGGGCGCTGCTCTTCGTGTTCTTCTTTGTAGTAGCTATTACAGGTCTCCTGCTCGGCTGGAAGAAGCATAGCGGAGGGGTGATTCTGGCAAAGACGTATCAGGGTACTTCGACCAACCAGCAGGACTGGATGCCAATCCACCTGCTGCAACAGGAAGCGAATAGAATAGTCAAAGAACAGATCTCGGCTGACCATTCCCTTGTCGTGGACCGAATCGACATTAGACCTGACAAGGGAATGGTCAAATTCGTTTTCGTTGAAGGTTATTGGGGCGTCCAGCTTGATTGCACGACTGGAAAGCTTCTGCATCTCGAACGTCGTCGCTCCGATTTCATCGAGAATATTCACGACGGCTCCGGTCTCGACTACCTTTTCCAGACCAGGTATGGGCAGATAAAACTGGTCTACACCTCAATAATGGGAAGTGCGCTGCTGGTGTTCACTATCACCGGTTTTTGGCTCTGGTATGGTCCAAAACGCTTCCGCGCTCATAGTAAACATCACCAACAAGATTCCTGAATTAGGGTTTTGTAGTTGTCGCAAATTGGAAAATAGGGAATCGGCCAGGGCAGGCGTCTTTTCAAACTTGTCATGCTCTCAGTGCCTCCTCCCTGTTCTCTATGTCTCTGTGGCGAATATTTGTGGGCGATCGCTCACCACAGAGGAGACACAAAGAACACGGAGGACTCACAGAGTTATTTTCAGAAGGAGGACTAGAGGCGAATCAACCGCCGACGTGGACCACGGGACGACGCTCAGGATCTTTTTCCGCCTGTCGCAAGACCTCGTGAGTTACCGGGGCCGTATCGCCCTCACCGAAGGCGATGTATTTCATCAGATATGAAAGCGGATTTCCCTCGCTCCAACCAAAGTAAACATGTGGAAGTTTGCCGGTTTCATTTCGCAGGTAAAGCAGGAAGGCGGCAATGGCGTTGGGCACGGCCGCTGATTCCGTCCGCAAGACCTTATAACCGTCTACCCGCTCGCCGACGATTTTCAAAACGCCGGAGAATTCTGAGGCATCACCCGGCGTAACTTCAAAGAACAGAATGGGCTCATTAGACGGAATATGATTGTCGTCTCGTTTCTCTTTTTCCTTGAGCTCGTACTCGAGTGCTGTGCCGCTGTCGCAGCGGTTAGTAATGATCCGAATAGTTCCCTTGGCCGCATGGCGGACAAACTCGCGCGCGGTGTCGTCAAGTTCGATGTGTTCCACCCGCAGTTCCGTGGAACGCCAGACGCGTGAAACAAGCGAGCTGATAATAATCACCACAATAAAGATCGTAGCAATCTTTAAACCTTCTGGTTCCTCGATGATGTTGACGATTGTGGTGTAACCAAAGATCAGGGATATCAGCATGAAGGCCCACTGAATCCTTTCACCCTGTCGCCTGGCGGAAAGCGTCACAGCTATCGCGGCCGAAGTCATTAGTGCCAGTACACCAGTGGCATAGGCTCCACCCTGCGCATCAACATCAGCCCGGAAGAGAATGGTCACGATAAAGCAGATCACCGTGAATACCACCACCAAAGGTCGCGTAGCTCGGGCCCATTCCGGCGCCATTCCGTAGCGCGGGAGGTAACGCGGAACAATATTCAACAAACCTGCCAGAGCGGATGAGCCTGCAAACCAAAGAATTGAGATCGTGCTGAGATCGTATAAAGTGCCGAATATGTCGCCCAGGTAAAAATGTGCGAGATAGGCGAGCGCGCGACCGTTTGCTTTGCCCGCTTCCTGTGTAAGCGTCCCCGGTTGAAACTCTTCCGCGGGGATGAGGAGCGTGGTGCAAATACTGCTGGCAACGAGCAGTACACTCATGATCAGGGCCGCGGTGGTCAGCAATTTGCGCGTATTGTTTATCCGGCCCCGAAGCAATTCCTGAGTAGTGAAATGGGTGGAGGTTCGCGCGCTGCGAGTTGTGTGAATTGCCTCCAGATCCTCTTTGCTCAAGTCTCGATCGCCCCGGACCAGAGGCATAACCACGACTCCGGTTTCAAACCCCGACAAACCAAGCGCGAGCTTCGGAAATATGATCAAGGCTGTGCCGATCATCAGGAAAGGGTTCTGGTAGCCTTGAAACAGCAGAGATTTCCAGGTCCAGATTGCGGACGGGTGCATCGCGATCTCATAGAAGCACGTCACCAGGACAGCCACGTTGAGCACAAGGTAGACAGCCACGAGGACCACCGCAATTCCCACTGCTTCCTTGAATCCCCTGAGAAAGATGGCTCCCAGAGCTGCGATCAGAATTATGGTAACGATGATGCGATGGTGCAGGAATTGAAGATGATCAATAACGAATGGATTTTCGATGATGTGGGCGGTGGCATCCGCAGCCGAGAGAGTGATCGTAATAATAAAACTGGTGGCCACAAATCCCAGCAGTGCGAGTACGAAGAGCTTTCCCTTCCAGCGAGAAAGCAAATTCTCGAGCATCGAAATTGATCCATCGCCGTGAGGACTCTCGGCGGCAACGCGCCGGTACATCGGCAACGCGCCGAAAAGCGTGAGTAGGACCAGGACTAAAGTGGCTATTGGAGATAGTACGCCGGCGGCGAGGAACGCAATCCCAGGTTGATAACCGAGCGTCGAAAAGTAGTCGACACCGGTCAAACACATCACCTTCCACCAGGAGTGTTCTTTGTGGCTTGAGGAATCAGCCGAGCCTGGGGCTTCGTGTGAGCCCGTGTCCTTCGCCCCTCTGTATAACCAAAGCTTGAGTTTTCGCCTTGTTCGCTCGGAAAGGACCATCTCTTTTGCCCGGACACGGTGGCCACGTGGGCCCGATCATCGACCTTGAATTATCGTCGTCGAATTCTACGCTGATTGCGTCTGAGGTCAAGAGAGCCATTCACTACCACGGGTCAAAATTGTCTCTCCAAATAAAAGCGGGCGGGGGCCTCCCACAGCCCCCACCCTAAGGCCACGTGTCCTCACCCCCACGCGACCACTTCGTCCACCGGGGAGGCGGACGCAGGCGGATTATGCATCAGACCGGTTAAA
>Ga0190272_10000238_pt1 | contig 33032 bp, 20 predicted proteins | sample Popmic504T_FD_133746 | JGI IMG/M metagenome (GOLD analysis project Ga0190272, IMG submission 133746) | Populus adjacent soil microbial communities from riparian zone of Shoshone River, Wyoming, USA - 504 T | ecosystem: Environmental > Terrestrial > Soil > Riparian zone | place: USA: Wyoming...
CGCCAGATTCACCTGCGCGGCGGCTCGGTCGCGGTCGTCGACCTCAACGCCGGCGAGGCGCGCGAGGCGGCCGAGCGGATCGGCGAGCGGGCGATCGGGCTCGCCACCGACGTCACCGACCACTCCGCCGTGATGCAGTCCGTCGCCGAGACGGTCGAGCGCTTCGGCGGCCTCGACGTGGTCGTCGCCAACGCCGGCATCGCACAGGCGAAAATGGCGACCGTGCGCGGGATCGGCGTCGAGGAGTGGGAGCGCGTCTTCGAGGTCGACCTGCTCGGTGTCTGGCGCACGGTGCGGGCCGCGCTGCCGCAGATCGTCGAGCGCAAAGGGCACGTCGTCGTCACCGCCTCCGTCTACGCCTTCGTCAACGGCGTCCTCAACAGCCCCTACGCGGTCGCCAAGTCGGGGGTCGAGTCGCTGGGCCGCTCGCTGCGCGCGGAGCTGATGCCGCTGGGTGCCAGCGCCAGCGTCGCCTACTTCGGCTGGGTCGACACCAAGCTGGTCCATGACGCCTTCGACGCCAACGGCGACCGCATGCAGCAGAACCTGCCCGAGTTCCTCAAAAGGCGGATCCAGCCGGCCGAGGCCGGGGCCGCCGTCGTGCGCGGGATCGAGGAACGGGCGCCGCGGATCTTCGCGCCGAAGTGGTGGCGCTACGTCTCCGCCCTGCGCGGCGTCCTCAACCCCCTGCTCGACCGCCGCTTCGAAAGCGAAAAGCGGCTGATCGACGTCGTCCGCGAGGTCGAGTCGGAAGCCGACGAGCAGGGCGCCGCCGCGGTCTCAGCCGTCTCGCGTTAAGCCATTACACGGCCACTGGGGAGAGTTCGAGCCGCTGCGCGCTTAGCGCTGCATGGCCGATGCCATACATCAGCTGATTGTCAGCGACATCGCGAGCGAAAAGATCGGTCGCCGTGGGATCACAGACGAGGAAGCGCTGCAACTGATCGGCAACTCCCGAAAGATCGTGCGGAATGTAGGACGGCATCGTCGGGCGTGGGACTTTCGAGCCCGAAAGATGTTGATTGGCCGAACCAACGGTGGCCGTGCCCTGACCCTAGTGATTGAGCAAACGTTGGACCCAACCACTTGGCTAGTCGTAACTGGCTGGGAATCAACTAGTCGTGAGCGTAAGATCCTGAGAGGTGAACATGCCTAAGAAGGACCCTTGGACAGACCCCGATCCGCAGCCTGGCGATTTCGACGAGTACCTGGCTACGGTCGACCCGGACGACGTGGAAGTGGTCGAGGCCGGCTCCGACGTAAAACTCATCTTCATCGGTGGCGAGGATCCCGACGACTGGGTTAGGCGGCAGCAGGCCAATCGCGTCGAGCGCTAACCGCTGCGCGTTAGCCGCTCGAGCAGGAAGGCGAAGGACTCGTAGGGCTCGCCGGTGGCGCGGGTGAGGCCGATCTCGCAGGTGCGGTTGCTGGAGAGGCGGGCGTCGAACTCGCGGCCGGCCAGCTCTTCCGCCTGAGGGCGGGTCGCGGCGGCGGTCAGCTCTGGGTGGGAGATGCCGCGGTCGCCGGCGAAGCCGCAGCAGGTCGCCGAAGGGGCGACGTAGACGTCGTCGGCGAGGGCGCCGGCGAGGCGGCGCAGGCGGACGGCGAGACCCATGTGGCGGGTGGCACAGGTCGGGTGCACGGTGGCGGAGCCGACCTTCTCGGCGACGGTCAGATTCGGCAGTAGGCGGTCGTGGGCCCAGGCGACCGAGTCGAGGATCGTCAGCTGGGCCAGCCGCTCCGCGTTCTCCTCACTCAGGACGCCCTCGCCCGGCTCGGCGACGGCCTGGGTACAGGAGGCGGCGTCGATCACGACCGGCAGCGCGCCCTCGCCGCTCCACTCCCAGAGCCGCTCGACCATCTCGTTCGCCTTGTGGCTCTGGGCGGCGGCGAAGCCTTTCGAGCCGAAGGGCAGCCCGCAGCAGCTGCCCGCGACCTCGGCCGGGACCCAGAGCGGCAGCCCGGCCCGGCGCGAGACCTCGACCAGGACCTCAGTGGGAGAGCCGGCGAAGATCCGGTTGGTGCAGGAGGGGGCGTAGACCGCCGCCGCGCCCTCGCGCGTGGTCGCCGGCAGCTTCCCCGAGGCCGCCCCCGGAAGACCCTTGCCGCGCTTGGTCAGCCGTGCCAGCGGGCCGCCGGCGCGCAGTGCCGCGCGTGAAGCCTTCTCCACCCCGCTCCAGCGCTTCGCCGCCGCCAGCGCCGCGCCTTCGGCCCGCTCGGTGTGGCGCTCGGTGCGCAGTTCCTTGACCAGCTTGCCGGTGTCGATCCCGACCGGGCAGGCGAGCTGGCAGGAGCCGTCCGCGGCGCAGGTCTCCATCGAGTCGTACTCGTACTCCTTCAGCAGCGCCTTCAGCAGCGGCGAGCTGGCTGGCTGGCGCGCCATCTCGCGCCGCAGCACGATCCGCTGACGCGGCGTCGTCGTCAAGTTGCGGCTGGGGCAGACCGGCTCGCAGAAGCCGCACTCGACGCAGGCGCTCGCCGACTCCTCGATCGCCGGCGTCGTCTTCAGGTTGCGCAGGTGGACGTCGGGGTCGCGGTTGAGCAGAACGCCGGGGGCGAGCACCCCGTCGGGGTCGGCGAGCCGCTTCACCCGCCACATCAGCTCGGTCGCCTTCTCCCCCCACTCGCGCTCCACATAAGGGGCCATGTTGATCCCGGTCCCGTGCTCGGCCTTGAGCGAGCCGTCGTACTTGCCGACGATCAACTCGACCAGCTTGCCCATGAAGGCCTCGTAGCGCTCGAGGTCCTCCTGTTTGGCGAAGTCCGGGGTGAGCATGAAGTGGAGGTTGCCGGCGGAGGCGTGGCCGGCAACGCCGGGCAGGAAGCCGTGCTCGCCGAGCAGCGCCTGCAGGTCACGGGCGCCCTCGGCGATCCGCTCGGGCTGCACGCAGACGTCCTCGACGATCAGCGCCGTGCCGGGAATGCGGATCCGGCCGATCAGCCCATGCAGGCCCTCGCGCACGCGCCAGGCGAGCTCGACCTCCTCCTCCTCGCGGGTGAAATCGATCGGGCGGATCGTGGTGTGGCCGGTGAAGATCTCCTTCGCCTTGGCGACGTAGGGGTCGAGCTCCGCGTCGGTCTCGGCGCCGAACTCGACCAGCAGCACCGCCGACTCCGGCGGCAGCTCTTTCCACTCCTCGGGCGCGCCGACCATGTTCCAGGCGGCGGTGATCAGCGCCGGCGCGACCATCAGCTCGACCGCGGTGGCGCCGGCGTCGACCAGGTCGCGGACCGGGGCGATCGCCTCGTCGATGCCGGGAAAGTGGATCCAGGCGGTCGTCGTGTGGCGCGGCTGCGGCACGGTCTCGAAGACCGCCTCGGCGACGAAGGCGAGAGTGCCCTCCGAGCCGACGACGAGGCGGCGGAAGATCTCCAGCGGCTCGTCGGCGTCGAGGAAGGCGCAGAGCCGGTAGCCGGTCGTGTTCTTGATCGCGAACTTGCGCCGGATCCGTTCGCTCAGCTCGGCGTCGGCGCGGACCTCGTCGCGGATCGCGGCGAGGCCGGCGGCGAGCTCCGGCTCCTCGGCGGCGAAGCGCTCGGCAGCGCCCGGTTCGGCGGTGTCGATCTTCGTCCCCGAGGCCAGCACCAGGGTCAGCGAGCGCACGGTCGAGTAGGAGTCGCGGACGGTCCCGCAGCGCATCCCGCCCGAGTTGTTGGCGATCACGCCGCCGACCGTGGCGATGTCGGTGCTGGCCGGATCGGGGCCGAGCTTGCGGCCGTGCGGGGCCAGCACCCGGTTGGCGTGGCCGAGGAGCGTGCCGGGCTTGATCCGGGCCCGGGCGCCGTCCTCCTCGACCGCGACGCCGCCGAAGTGGCGGCGGACGTCGACGAGGATGCCGTCGGTCTGGCCCTGGCCGTTGAGGCTGGTGCCGCCGGCACGGAAGACGACCGGGACGCCGCTGCGGCGGCCGTAGGCGAGGACCTTGGCGACGTCGTCGGCGTCTTGCGCCATCACCACCACCTTGGGGAGGAGTCGGTAGGGGCTGGCGTCAGAGGCGTAGCGAACGAGGTCGCTGGCGCGAGCGAGGACGCGGTCTGTGCCGAGCATCCGTTCGAGCTCGCCGCGCAACGGTTCCGGTGTGCCAGCGGCGAGCTCGTCGGGGGCGCGGTCGGACGCGGGCTCGGCGGGCGTCGGAGCGAGCGAGGAGAGGTTTCGCTCCAGCAGTGCCATCGGCTACTTAGAAGAGTGACATCCCCGGCGCGACCGGGACTTCGACCAGTTCCGGTTTCGAGGAGGCGAGCGCCTTGGCGAGCGCGTCGCGCACCTCGTCGCGCTCCCTGACGCGGTGGGAGGCGACGCCGTAACCCTCGGCGACGGCGGCGACCTCGAGCGCGGGGAGGTCGAGGCCGGGCGCGCCCTGCACCTGCTCGACGTCGGCGAACCACTTGAGGATCGCGTACTCCTCGTTGCGCATGACGAGGAAGGTGACCGGCACGTCGTAGGCGGCGGCGGTCCAGAAGGCGGCGATCGCGTACTGGGCCGAGCCCTCGCCGAGCACGCAGACGACCGGACGGTCGGGCTGCGCCATCTGCACGCCGATCGAGGCCGGGAGCCCGAAGCCGAGCCCGCCGCCGGAGCTGAAGTAGTAGCTGCCGGGCCGCGAGAGGCGCAGCTGGTTGCGCAGGGCGAGGGTGCTGGCCGGCGACTCGAGCACGACGATGCCGTCCTCGGGGAAGACCTCGGCGAGGGCGGAGTGCACGGTCGAGGAGTTGAGCGGGTCCTCGGCGGGGATTTCGGTCGGGCCGGGGTTGGGCTCCGGCGCCGGGCGCGAGGACTCGGGCACGGCCTCCAGCAGGGCCGCCAGGGTGAGGCCGACGTCGGCGACAATCGCGTAGCCCATCGGCGCGCGGGCGGCCTCGTCGGGGTCGCTGGTGATCGCCACCAGCTGCGAGCCCTCGGGCAGCAGCGGGCCCGGGATGTGGGGGTAGTAGGGGAAGACCGAGGTGCCGACGGTGACGATCAGGTCGTGGCCCTCGAGCGTCTGCGCAACCGGGCCGATCGCCGGCGGCAGCACGCCGCGGTAGTTGGGGTGGTTCTCGGGGAAGCCGATGCGGCCGCCGCCCGGCGCAGGGGTGGCCCAGACCGGGAGGCGCTGACGCTCGGCGAGGCCGATCGCGGCGTCCCAGCCGCCGCTAGCGTCGACGTCGGGGCCGGCGACAAGGACCGGGTTGCTGGCCTTGTCGAGGTGCTCGGCGAGGCGCCGGACCGAGTCGGGGTCGGCGACGGCGCGGCTCGCGACCCGGCGCTTGATCGCCTCGGCCGCGGCGGCCTCGTCGACCTCGGCATACCAGTCGTCCATCGGCAGCGAGACGAAGGCCGGGCCGCGCGGGGGCAGCGAGGCCATGTGGATGCCGCGGGCGAGGGCGAGCGGCACGTCCTCCGCCCGGGGCGGCTCGTAGGCCCACTTGACCAAGGGGTGCGGCATGCGAATCGCGTCGCGGTTGGTCAGGTTGGCCTGCAGGGTCATCTGCGCCCGCACCTGCTGGCCGGCAGTGACCAGCACCGGCGAGTGGTTCGCCTGCGCGTTGAAGATCGCCCCCATCGCGTTGCCGACGCCAGGCGCGGTGTGGAGGTTGGCGACGCCGACTTTGCCCGAGGCCTGGGCGTAGCCGTCGGCCATCCCGACCACGATCGCCTCCTGCAGACCGAGCACGAAGCGGAAGTCGGAGGGGAATTCGGCGAGCATCGGCAGCTCGGTCGAGCCCGGGTTGCCGAAGATTGTGTCGATCCCGTGCCCTCGGAAGAGGTCGTAGCTGGCCTCGCGAACGGTCGGCATAAGCAGAGCGGAACCCTACCGCCCGTTTGCGGTTCTCAAGCAGATCGAGGAGGCGTCGATAAGCAGGGCATGCGCAAGCTGACGATTGCAGCGGCCCTCGCGACCGCGCTCTGCTGCCTCCTGCCCGGGCCGGCAAGCGCCGGGCCGACGAGCACGCGGGTCAGCTACGCGGCGGGCGAAATCGTCCCGATCCCGGCCTCGATCCCCCACGAAGAAGGCGACATGGTCGACCGCCGGATCGTCCCCAACCTGCGCTGGATCGCGCAGCGCTTCCCGATCTACGTCACCGACGGCTACTCGGGCCCGCTGCCCAACGGCGAACACATCGGCTGCCGCGGCTGCCACGTGCGGCGCTCCGACCACTACAACGGCCTCGCGGTCGACATCGTCGCGCTCAATGGCAGCAACCGCTGCGACGCCGCCTGGACCGGCATCACCCGCCTCGCCGAATGGGCCGAGCCGCTGCAGAACAAACCCGCCGCCCCCTTCCGCTGGGTCGGCTACGACGGCGACGCCCACCACGGCTGCGGCCATCACCTCCACCTCTCCTGGGAACACGCCCCCGCCGCCCACTTCGAGCTGGCCGAATGGGTCTCGGTCTTCCCGGTGCGGCTGCAGGACGTGGCGCCGCATCCAAGGGGTGGGACCAAGCCAGGGCAGACGAAGCAGAAAGCTACGCCTCCGACTCCCAAAGCCAAGCCAGCGGCAGCCACTCCCCCGGGCGGCGTCTCGACCGTGCAATCGGGGGGCGTCTCGCCTTAGCTATCCCGGCACCCTCGTCACCCAGTCCCCCTCACTTTGCAGGTACTGGTAAGGACCGAACTGAGCTTCTTCCCTCCGTCAAAGGAAAAAGAAGCCCGCGCGAGAGGGAAGACTGCTCCGAGGAAGCCGTTTGGCGCGGGGCAACCGGAGCTGAGGTAACTGTGGGACCTGCCCTTGTAGGCGTAGCGGCGAGAGAGAGTCATCTCGAGGCCGGTGAGGCGCCCCCAGGCCTCCATTGACTTCGGCAGCGGGGCGTACAGGGCACTGCCGTACGTGCCGCTCTTCACCTTCTGGATCTTGAAGACGATCACGAACGAGGTGGCGAAGGGCCGAGCGGAATAGATGTGCCCATACAGGACGGGCTTGCCGCCTTTGACGCCGTTGAAGACCAGGAGCGTGCCTGTCGTCGGATAGGGCTCTTGGCCGGAGAGAGTGATGTTGGCGGCGAAGCTGCCTCGTCCGACCAGGGCAGAGCGGCAGTTGGCAAGCGCGCGAGAGGAGGAGCCGGGCTGGATCTTGGGGTAAGGACAGGTGGGCAGGCCGGCGTTGTCGATCCGCCCGTGGCGATTCAGCTCGATCCGCATCGCCTTCAGCTGCGGTGGCAAGCTCGAATCGGTGGTGGTGATCCTGCCGCCGACGGTAACCGCGATCGGCGCCGTACCGCTGCGCGGCAGGCGCCTGGGCCGCAGCTTGCCAGTGACCGCGATCCGCAGGTCTCCTCTCTGGACGACCTCCGATACGCTCGCCGTGGGGACGGCAGATCGTCCGGCCGAGGGCGACGTCGTGACCTTCGCCGGCGGTCTCAGCGGCTCTTCCCCACCCCCCGGCGGCGGAAGGACAGCGTTGGCCCCAAACGGCGCCAGGCCGACGGAGGTCGCGGCGCCTTTCGGGTAGGCGTAGATGCCCGCTTTGGCGGTGATTCCCGAGGTGACGTAGACGCGGCCCTGGGTGGCGCCGGCGGAGTTGTCGACCGCCAGGCCCGAGGGGGCGCCGTCGATCACGTTGTGCTTGAGGCGGCCTTTGAAGATGCCGAAAGCGTCAAAGACATAGACGGTCGCCTCCGGCTGCTCGGAGAACTGCGGGCCCTGGGTGTCGAGGACGTAGATCTCACCGCTGACGCGGTCGACGGCGACGGCGGAGTCCCGCAGCGAGCCGAAGCCACCCGGTGGGCCGGCGATCGTGTGGGCGGGGTTCACTGTGTCTGTTTCCGGGTCGTAGACCTTGACCGTGTTGGTGGCGGCGTCGGGGACGTAGATGAAGCCGGCGGTTGCCGGATAGGCCGACACCGCGATCCCATAGCCGTCACCGAGCGTGCCCAAGCCGATTTTGGGGACAGGGAGCGGCGCGCCGGCGGAATCGTAGGCGACGACGTAGGTACGGTCGTCTACATAGACGTTGCCGGTCGCGGAGTCGACGGCGACGCCGGTCGGGTTGATCGCGCTGTCGGAAGGATCGCCGGAGTCGAGCACGACGCCGCTGCCGAGGCTGACTGGGGAGGGGAAGCGGACCACGTTTCGGTGGTAGTTGTTGACGTAGAGTGTGCCGCTTGGGCCCAACGCCAACCCGCAAGGGTCGTCAACTGGGCCGGTGTGGGGATTGACCGGGCCGGTGCCCACCAGTGGCTGGGCCGAATAGGCGCCAGTGGGAGAGAAGATGTCGACCGCACGGTGGTAGTAATCGGAGACGTAGAAGCTGCCGTTGGAGGCAACCGTAAGTCCGCAAGGACCTTCCAGATAGCCCGTCGGAGGCGGCGGCGGCCCCATTTTCGAGGGCGGAACGAGGGGGGCAAAGCCGGAGATCGGATCGTCGAAGGCACCCTGCGCGGCAGGCGCGGCACCCAGGAGCAGCGCCGCCCCACACAAGACACTCAGCCAAGCTCGTTTCATCGCCTGCCTCCCAGCGCACGGGCATGGCCGCCGCGCTTTTGGTGCTTTTTCTTCTTCCCGCACTGGCCGCGCAGCGTGGTGGTGAAAATCGCGCCGCGGTTGTTCTGCCCCAGCGCTCTGACCTCGGCCAGCGGCGGGTTGTTGCAGATGTTGGCTGTATTGGTGAGCAGCCCCCGACGCCCGCCGTTGAGCGTCATGGTGAAGCGATTGAGCGGCTGGTCAGGGAGGTTGTCGAAGAAGGCCCGGATGCCACCTGTGCCCGAGGGGCTGATCTTCCCCTCGATGATGATGCGGATCGAACCGCTGTAGAGGTCGGCTACGAGGTCTGGGAGCCTGTTCGAGGAGGAGCGCAGATAGACGTTGCCCCGCAACGGGGTGTCGAAGAGCGGCGTATGGGCGACCGCCTTGCCATAGATGGATCCCGCCGGGCACCTGCCGCCATTGAACTGGACCCTGGTGCAGATCGAGCGGATGTGGTTTTGGGCGAGAAAGAGCGAGTGCGGCATCGCTACCTCTATCCGCTTCAGGTTCGAGTCCTTGGGCCCGCGCGCGGCGAAGGTGGCGCGTAGCGAGGGGAAGGCGCCGCGTCGCGAGGGTCCCCGCAGGCGCAGGCCGAGCTTGGGGCGGAAGCCCAGGGTGAGGCAGTTCAAGAGCTGGAAGTGCTTGCTGACCGTGACCGACGAGTCATCGGCGGGGGTGGCAAAACTCGCGCCTGAGCCGGTCAGGGTGGAGACCAGCGTCGAGGGCGCGCAGCTCGAGGGATTGTGGGTGAATTCGTCGCGGTCCATGTAGACGCGGATGTCGCGCAGATGAAGGGCGACGCCGGAGAGGATGTGGGGGATCGGGTCCGAGGCGGAGGCGTCCAGGCGCAGCTGGGCGGTGTAGGGGTCGATCTGGAAGGCGAAGCGGGTCGAGATCGTGCCCAGGTCGAACGGCCCGACCTTGGCCGAGTTGATCGCGACCAAGGAGAGTGGCGCCCCGTGGTAGGGACCGGCGAGGTAGATGCGCCCGGTCGCGTGGGTAAGGGCGAAGCCGACTCCGTAGCCGACCACGGTGCGGCCAACTTGGCTGGCATCAGGACAGGATGGGGTCGGGGCCTCGCTCATCAGATCGGGGCAGAAGGGGATACCGGCCAGCTTGCCGGTGATTCCCTCGGGCAAGACGAGCGAGTAGGAGGTGATCTCCTGGTCGGTGTCCTCGCGACTGAGGCGAACGTAGTAAGGGGTGTAGGAGTTGACGTTCGAGTTGACCCCGCCGGTCACCACCTCGGGGTTGAAGGGGGCCATGGTGCCGTTCGGGCAGGGGCCGTTGCCAATCCCGCTGGTGATCTGGGAGTTGGTGGTCGTGTGCTTGGCGCCCGGTCCCGACCAGGGGGTGAGGTCGATCGTCGTGATGGCTGCCCCACAGGCCGGCGGGGTGATCAGCGGCGCCCGCTGGCCGGTGCGGAAATCGACGTTCAGGCTGGTGTAGGGAAGCTGGGGAAGATCGGCGAAGGTGGCGGTGACGCGGGCGGTGGCGTCGTCGGGAACCAGCTTGCCGCCGACCTTGACCAGGATGCCGCGCTCGGGAGACTTGGCCACCAGATAGATCCCAATCATGGTGTCGAAGGGGTTCTCGGCGCCCGGCGCCGTTGTGGCGGGGTCATCGGGTTGGGCGACGTAGATCGCCCCCTCGATCGACTCCTCGAAGAGCGGGCTGAAGAGGCTGAACTCGCCAATCTTGGAGCCGTTCGGGCAGGCCTCGCCCTGGGGAGCGAAGGCGTTCTCAGCCGCAAGCTGAGCCGGTGTACAGCCAACCACCCCCGCCGCCATCGAGGGATTGATCGTCACCTCCGGCGGCAGCTCCACCACGGCGGTGCGGGTCTGGGCGGGCAGCTGTTTGCCCGGGATCGTGAGCTGGGGATTGTCGTTCGAGAGGCGGAAGTTGAAACCCGAGGCCGAGGAGGCCTTGGTGCTGGTGAGAAAGCCGTTGACAGAAGGGGCGTAGGAAAAGCCCTGACAGCCGTTCTGGCTCACCGGCGTCCCGCCGGAGTCGCGATTGAGCGCGCTTGTGCTTAGCCGGGTGGGCTCTTGCCAAGCGTTCGCCGTGACGGCAAAGGAGAGCGGGCCCAGGCAGGAGGTCGGCAGGGTCAGGTAGGCGAGCGGTGTGGAGTTGGAGTTGGTCGGGTCGCCGACCGAGCATTTGGCCCAGGGAAAGCCGGGTTCGGCCTCGTTGAGGCAATTTCCGCGCTGTCCGTTGTGGGAGGCGTTCCAGGGAATCCCCCAAAGCGCCAGATCCAAGCGGGTGAGGTTCAGGGACTGAGGGACGTCACCGGCCTCCAGCGAGAGGGCATAGGAGCCGGTGGCGTTTGTGCGGATGTCGATGTCGAAGACGATCGGTGTTCCGAAGGGCGAGGCGCCGATCTGGGCCGCAACGCCAGGCGGGGGAGCGAGGTTGAACAGGCCGAAGCGACGGGTGACGCCACCGTCTCGGCTGCTCTGCAACTCGAGCGTGCCGACCTGGGTGCGATCAGAGCAGTTCTCCCCCGAGAGGCTCTGGACAAAGGGGGAGACGCGCGGGGTATTGAAAGCGGTGAGGCTGCAGCGATCGAGTGCCCTCGGGTTCAAGAGGAAGCCGGGCGGCAGGTCTATCCTCAGGTCGCGCAGGTTGCCGTCGGGGGAGGGGACGCTGGGATTGCCCTCGAACTCGCCCCCGAGGTTGAAGCCCAGACCGAGATCCAACTGGTAGGGGTGAGTGCCGGCAACCGTGGCGGGCTCGTCGTCCTCGATCGCTGCTGCGGAAAAGCCGTCGGTCCCCGCCTGAAAGCCGAAGCCGTCGGTGGTGGTGAAAGTGGCGGCCGTGCCGGCGCCGATCGTCCCGACCACCGTGCCGGAGTTGTTGGTTGCGATCAGGCGGTAGTCGTAGGTGGTGTCCGGCGCGAGGCCCGAGATCGCGGTGCGGGCCGGGTGTGACGCGCCATCCGACCCGGCCGGAAGTGCGAGCGTGGAGACACAGGGGTTGGCGTCACAGGGCCCCTGAGTGCCGTACTCGAAACGGTAGGTGGTCGTCTCTCCACCGGGGTTGACGGTGCCCACCAAAAGCGCCGAGATACCCTGGATGTTGTTCGCCGAGACGGGACCGAGAGTCGGCGCCGCGGCTTGGGCGGCGGAGGCGAGAAGCACCGGCACCGCCAGGGCAAGGATCGCGCTTGTCAAGAGGCGCCTCATCGCCGCCCCCCGCGTCGGCGCTCCTTCACGCAGCGCCCTTTGCGCTTGACCGTGCCAGCGCGGCAGCGCTTGGTCTTCTTTTGGCGATTGAGCCTTTGGTAGCGCGCCGGCGGGTTGCCGCGGCCGGCCAGGAGCGTGGTCAGGGTCGGGTCGATCGGTTCCGGCGGCACGACCTGGCAGGCATCGCCCTCGCAGGGGATCGGCGGTGAGGGCACCAGGAAGCCACCGCCGGCGCGAGCGTCGTAGAGGTCGAGCGAGCCCGGGTCGGCGGAGACCAGCGAATCGTCGGTGATGAAGAAGGCGTCGGTGCCATCGGCGGAGGCGTCGACGAAGAGGGCTCCTCCCGTCGAGCGGCCGGAGGAGATCAGCGCGATGCAGCCGCGGGGCCTCGAGCAGGTTCCCTCGCCCTGCGCCTGCCACTGGTAGGCGTCGGCGATGCCGGCGCCGGTTGAGGGATTGAAGTTGGTGTCGGTCAGCACCAGAGCGTCGAGTGAGTCGAAGAAGACCCGCTGGCCGTCGGCGGAGAGGACGCGGGGCTTGTAGGAGTTGGTGGAGCCGGGGGCGGAGCCGTTGGGGACCGCGCCGGGGACGGTTGAGGGTCCGAGCGGGCGCCCGTTGGTCGGGTTGCAGGAGACACAGGTGAGTGCCGGAGCGGTAGCGTCGTAGAGGAAGACCTGCGAAACAGGATTCCCGGTGACGAGGCTGGCGTTGTCATAGCCACTGAGCGAAGCGCTGGAGACGAAGAGCAGCTTGGTGCCGTCGGAGCTGACCCGGGCTGTACCGGTTGCCGGCGGGTAGTTGCCGGCATCTGCCGCGTTCGCGGGCGGGCTTGCCTGATTGGGGGCCACCTGGGTCGTGGTGGCGTTGTGCCATCGCCTGAGGCCGCCGGCGTCCTGGAAATAGACGGTGTCGCCGCTGATCGATGCTCCGAGCACACCGACGACGCCGCTTGCCAAGGGGGAGCTTGGCGTGTAGGTGGTGGCGTCGTAGCTGTGGAGGGAGCCGGCCTTGGTGTAGAAGGCGGTGGCGCCGTCGGCCGAAGCGGCCTGAAAAACCGCGGCCGTGGCGAGCAGGTGATTGCCTGCGCCGTCGTGGAGGTAGAGGTCACCGCTCGCCGTGTCCCTCCAGTAGACGCGGCTGCCGTCGGCCGAGACGGCGCCCGACTGCGCGGCGAGGGCGGCGCCGGGGACACCGCCGTTGAGCAGGGTGAGGCCCGCTCCCGAGGCCCACTCGTAGAGGTTTTGCCTGCTCGGGTCACAGCCAGAGCCCTGGGGAATCTCTGTCGCGCCCGCGCTGAGCGCCGCGCAGGTGGAGATGACCACGTGTTTCAGGTCCGGAGAGGCGCCGGCGAAGCGCAGGTCGAAGTCGGCGGGGCCGATATCGAGATCGGCGACGTCGGCGACGCCGAGCAGCGCCTCAAAGCCCCCCGACGAGTTGTCTCGCAGGTAATAGTCCTGATATCCGGTCGGGGCCTCGGTGCCCGGCAGGGGAGGGTTTTCCACGGCGCAGCCGTTGATGCCCCCGACGCAGTGGCTGCCGTTCAGCATCAAGGCGCGGGCGAGGTCTCCTGAGAAGAGCTCGTAGGGCACCCCCCCGTCCTCGCTGTTGTAGGCGATCGGCGCGGTGATGTTCTCGGTTGCCCAGCCCGAGGCGGTGCGAGTGGCGATGTACTGCGAGGCGCCGGGGGCTCCCTGGCCAGAGCCGAAAGACGCGGTGGAGCCGTAGGTGATCGCCCTTCCCCCGCTCGCCGCCTGCAGCACCCCACCATCTGCGATCCCCTTCGGGGGATCGACCTGGCCGCCGTTCTTCTGGACCGGGGAGACCATCTCGTAGGCCCGGCAGTCAGCGAGATACGAGGAGAACTGCTGAGCGCGAACCGGTGCGTTCGAGCACGTGCCGGCGGCGACGCCCGAGGGCTGGGTGGTGAAGGTGCGAGTCGGGCCGTTCTGGGACCCGGCCGGATCGGAGTTTTTCGCCACCGCCCTGTAGCGGTAGGTGGTGGCCGCGGCGAGTCCCGCGAGGTTTCGGCTGACCGGAAGCGGATTGAGCCCGAGGGTGGCCTCGGAGGCCGCCGGGGAGCGCAGGGCGCCGGCGAAGGTCCCGCCGTTTGCCTGGTAGGCGGCCTCCGTTATGTAGTCGAAGTGGTAGGTGGTGTTAAAGCCATTGGGGTCGATCTGGGCGCTGACCTTTGCCGAGTCGGAAGAGACCGCCGAGGCCCAGGTCGTGCCGATCAGGGGCGGTCCCGCGGCGGCGGCCCCGCTTGCTCCGTATCCCAGGGCAAGGATCAGTGCGAAAGCAACGGCTCCGCCGCCTCGAAATCGACGATGGCGCCAGTGGGCGCTGCGCATCTGCGGATTCTCGGGCTCAGCGCCCGGCACGACGATTACCGTGGCGCTTGCCCTTCCTGGCTTTGTTGCCGCACTTGACCCTGAGAACCGGGTGATCTGTGTAGGTATCGCCGTTGTGGGCGCTGTAGTGGACCGTCGCCCGGTATGTGCGCTTGCAGAGGTTTCGGCTGTTGATCAGCAATCCCTTGCTGCCACCCTGCAGTCGGGTGACGAGCCTCGTGAAGGGTGCGTCGGGGATGAAATCGAAGGTGTTGCGGAGGCCCCGTTTGAAGGAGTCCGTCCGTCCCGCCGACTCGATTTTGATCGGCTGGGAGGCGGGGCCTCGCAGATCGGGTACCAGGTCTGGCAGCCTGTTGTCCGAGGCGCGCAGGTAGACGTTGCCCGTCAGCGGATGGTCGAGAACCGGCGTCTGCACCGTTGCCTCGCCGTAGACGGCTGCGCTCGGACAGGTGTCCGCAGCGAAGTCGACTCGGGTGCAGATCGTGCGGATGTGCTCGTTGGCGAGGAACTCCGAGCGTGGCATCGCCAGCGAGAGCGAGGCGATGTTGGCATCGCCCGGCCGCGGCTCCAGCACCACGGTCAGCTGGGGGTATTTGCCGCGCTTCGTGCCGCCCTTCAGGCGCAGGGTCATCTTCGGCTTGAAGCCCAGGGCGGCGCAGTCGCCGAGCTGGAAGCGCGAGAAGAGCGAGGCGACCTGGCCCTGCGTCGAGGTGAGCAACCCGCTGACCGAGCTGGGCTCGCAACTGGTGCCGTTGAGCGTGAACTCGGGCCGGTCGAGTGCGAGGTCGACCGTGCGCACGTCGAGCTCGATGCCCTGCAGGATCCTCGGCAGCGGATCGGAGACCGCGGTGATCGCCGCCGTCTTGGGATCGACGTGGATCGCGGTCCTCACCACGACGGTGCCGAGGTCGAAGGGGCCGGCTGTGGCCGGGGTGACGATCGCGAAGGAAAGCGGGGCGCCCTTGTAGGGGCCCGACATGTAGACCTTGCCGGGGGCGTAGTAGGGAGCCGGGCCCGCGCCCGCGCCCGCCGTCACCGAGCCGACCTCAGAGGAGGCGGGGCAGCTCTGGCTTGCCTTCTCCGCGCTGCCGCTCTTCGCCGCCGCGGCGGCGATCGCGGAGTCGGGGCAGATCGTGGTGCCGGCCAGCTTCGCCGCCAGGCCCGGGGGCGGCTTGACCGTCACGGCGGAGAACTGCTGGGTGCCGTCGTCTCGGCGCAGGTGAACGACGAAGGGGCTGTGGGCGCCGGCGATCGGCGAGACGCTGCCGCCATCGAAGCTCGGCGCGTGGGGCTGCGCGGCCACGCTGCTCGCGCAGGAGCCGCTCGGGCCTTCGTCGATCGAGTAGTCGTCGTGCGGGGTCTCCGCCGGGTTGCCCGACCACGGGGTCAGCTCCGAGGTGGTCGAGTAGTCCCCGCAGGCCGCCGGGGTGCGGAGGACGCCGTGGGGGCCGGCCTTGAAGTCGAGCTTGAAGTTGCTGAACGGCAGCTGCGGATTGTCGTCGAAGGTCGTGGTCAGGCGGCCGGTGTCGGGATTGGGGGTGACCCTGCCGGCGAGCTTGACCACGATTCCGGTCGCCGGGTCATCGACGACGAGGTAGATCGCGAGGAAGGAGCCGAAGGGGTTGTCGTGGGGCGTGGCGATGTAGACGGAGCCCGGCAGGGGGTTGCCGAGCAGCGGGGTGTTGACCTCGACCGTGCCGATCTTCGCTGCCTCCGGGCAGCTCGGGCTGGCGCCCGTGAAGCGGATCGGCGACTGCCCGATCGGCGTGGTGAGGCCGATCCGAGCAGAGGAGCATGCGTCCAGCCCGTTTGCGCCCGAGGGGTTGACCACCAAGCCCTCGGGCAGGGTCACCACCGCCTTTTTGAGGTTGGCGGTGGCGCGCTGGGAGAAGTTGTCGGTCTGGGGGATGTGGAGGTCGACTTCAAGGCCCGAGGGAGAGTCGGCCACGTTGGTGGTCGGGCGGGCTCTCAGGGTCGGTTTGAAATCGAGCGCCGCGCAGTCGCTCACCCCGACCGGATCGCCGTCGGCGTCGGTGGCCTCCGCCGAGGCCGAGACGAAGGTGTCGCGGTTCTCCCAGGAGCTGATCGAGTAATCGAGGGTGCCCATGTCGGGGCAGGAGCCCGGCATGGTCAGGAAGGGGATGTCGGTCGGCTGTGCCGGACAGAACGCTCCGATGGATCCTCCGGTGCAGGAGCGCGCGTAATCGTGGCTCGGGTCCGACGGGCTGCCCCAGAGCTCGACCGTCGCCCCGATCGCGCTCCCGTACTGAATGATGTCGTCCCCGGCCGCGCTCAGTTCGTACTCGCCCGCGGAGTTGACCCCGCCGCGCAGGTGCACATGCGTGTAATTGTCGAGGATCGGCATGCCGAGCAGCGCCGGCATGCCGGGGGGCGGCACCATGTTGTAGATCGGGGCCTCGATCAGCTCGGTCGGTGCACCGCCGGGGGCGACCGTCGGATGGACGAGCCCGACCACCGATGCACTCGGGCATTTCCCGTTGTCGAGCTGCACCTCGGTGCAGCGCACCGGCGTCGCGGAGGGATTGACCACCAGGCCGCGCGGCAGGGTGACCCTGATGTCCTTGATCGACTCGACCGGGACGATGAGGCCCGGGGCGAGCGAGTTCTCCTTCGTGTTGACCTGAAAGGCGGTGGTGAAGCTGTAGGGGTGGGATCCCGCCTGGCTGACGGGTTGCCCGGCCTCGTCCTTGAGCGAGAACGAGGAGCTTTGGATGTCGAACGGCGCGGGCGTGGCGCTGACCTCGGTGACAAAGCTGGCCGACGCCGACGGGGCGCCGCCGCCCTTGACCGTGGCGAAGTTGGTGAAGGCGCCGAGCGCGGAAGAGGTGTTGACCGGGATCAACATCGCGAGCGAGTGTCCAGGCCGAAGTTCCAGTTGGGGCACGGTGCAGGTAGCCGGCGGGCCCGCATCGCAGACGGAATCAGCCGGTTCGGCCTCATTGTCCTCCCTGAGGCTGAAGCCATAGCCGACGCCGGCGGGCACCGGGTTCAGCGTCATCCCGGCGGGCAGGACGTTGGTCAACGTGATCGGCGAGCCGTCGGTGGGGGCGGCGCCGACGTTGGAAACCCTGACGTAATAGGAGTTGAGGCCGCGCGAGTCGCTCGGCAGGAAGTTGGTCGGCGCTCCCTGCACTGAAATCGACCAGGCCGGCGCCGGGACGGCGGCCGGTGCGGCGGGGGCGCCGAGGAGCAGGCTCGCGGCAGCGAGGACGCCTACCGCGAAGCGTCGATGGATCTTGCGGGCGGACGAGCTCGCGTCCGGGCGGGCGGAGATCACTTGGCACCTCCTCGGTTGGCGTTGGCTCGCGCCTTCTGGCGCTTTTGGCTCTTCTTCCTTTTGTGACGCGAGACGCAGCGGCCGCGACGGCGCACCTTGCCTTTGGCGCAGCGCCTGGGCGGCCTGGGGCTGCTCGTGTTGCCGGGGCCGCTGAAGGCGGCGGTGCCGGCGCCGGCGATTGCCGGTGCGGCGGTGCCCTGGCCCTCACAGGCCCCTGCGTTGGTGTCGCAGGGAGGCGGTGCGACCTGTGCGACCTGGTGCTGATAGGCGAGGCCGCCGCCCACCCGGGCGTCATAGACGTCGACCAGCTGATCGGTGTCCTGGGGGACGAGGGCGCCGGCGGTGAAGAAGAAGACGTCATCGCCGTCGGCGGAGGCGTCGCCGAGGAAGGAGGGGCTTTCGTCGGTGCCCGTGGAGATCAGGTAGATACAGCCGCCGTTTTGCAGGTCGCTGGAGCAAGAGCCGCTGCCCTGCGCCTCCCACTCGTAGACGTCGGTCACTCCGTTGACGTCGGCGGGGACGAGCGCGTCAGCGCTGTCGAAGAAGATGCGGTCACCGTCGGCCGAGACGTTGCGGGTCGACTTGGGGGAGAGAAAGCTGCCGGCGTCGGCGACCCGGCGGAACGTGCTGATGTCGGAGTCGCCGACGGGGCGCACACCGCTGGGGTTGCAGCTGGTGCAGCTCAGCTCTCCCGCCGGGGTGTAGCGGAAGAGCTCGTTGCAGGGACCCATCTCGCTCGGATTGCCGCAGTTTGCCGCCTCCGCCTCGGTGTTGTCATAGCCCGTCAGCGACTGAGCCGTGAGGAAGAGCAGGGTTCCGTCGGCGGCCACGTGGGAGCGCCTGTGCCCGCTACCGCCGACGTTCCCGTAGAGCGGCTGCCAGTTGCCGTACTCGTCCTCGTTTCCCCCGTTCAGGCGGGCGATGAAGACGGGGGGCTGGCCCGCGTGGGAGTGGTAGAGGTTGCAAGAGCCCGGGGCCGGGTGAAAGGCGATGGCGCAATCGCCCGGCGTGGCGGGCCCGGCGCCGTCGAGGTCGCCGTTGGCTATGAAGTAGGCGTCGGCGCCGTCGGCCGAGGAGCCGAGGAAGCCGACCACCTGGGCGCCTTTGGGGTTGGAGTCGGTGTCGACGGTGAGATCGGTGAGATCCCCCGAGGCCACGTCGTAGACGTAGAGGTCCTGCCCCTGGGCGGCGTTCGTGCATTCATTCGCCCCGGTGGAGACCGCGGTCGAGTCCGCGGTCAGCTTCTCGCAGCTGGAGAAGAAGACCTTGGAGCCCGAAGGTGTGCTGTCGAGCCAGGCCGCGGGCTTGGTTCCGTTGGGGTCGGGACCGACTCCCGCCTCGGGAGCCGAGACCCAGGTGCTCCGCGCCCCCTGCTCGCGCACGAAGAGTCGCCCGCTGCCGCGCTCGGTGAAAGAGAACCGCTCGCCGTCGAGCGACATCGCGTGATCCAGGTAGAACTGCTCGAGCCTGCCGCTGCCTCCGGCCGTGCCGCCTACGTCGAGGTCGCCTTTGGTCCAGTTGTAGGGGCCGCCGAAGGACCCGTTGGGCGCGGGGACGCATAGCGGCACCCCTTCGTCGTCGCATGAGACGGCGGAGCCGGGCGGCACCCGTCCGGCGAGGGAGACCGAGCCGTCCTCGTACTCGTAGAGGTTCCTGAGCGTGGTGGCATCCGAACCGCCGTCGATCGCGCCGGGGGCGAGGGCCTCGGGACTCTCGAAGATGAAGTGGGGCTCTCCGTCGGCCATGTCGACCGGGACGGATCCCGAACCACTTCCGGCAAGCGAGACGGCGGGGCTGAAGACGGCGGTGGCGCTGTCGCGGAGTATCAGGCTGCCGCCGCTGTTGGCCCCGGCAAAGCTCACCGAGTTGGAGAGGTCGTCGCTCCAGTTGAGCTCACGGGCGCCTTCCTCCGACGTGGTGGGCGGCATGATGCCGTCGCTGCTCCACTCACCGGCGCCGCGGGAGGCAAAATACAGCGGCGCCCGGGAGGTGCCGCCGGTGGTCGGCAGGATCGAGGCGTTGACGAAGGAGACCCGATCGCCCTGGCTCGAGGCCTGGACCAGGGAGAAGTTCCCGGTCGCGTTGGAGCCCTTCTTGTCTACCGGCGTCGCCTGCTCGTAGGCGCGGCAGTCGGGGAGGGCATGGCCGAAGCCGGAGCGAACGGCGGCATTGGGACAACTGTCGGGGGTGCCGGTGGTGGTGAAGCTCGCGTCGGGGCCGACGACGGTGGCGTCGGCGTTGGTCGCGACGACGCGGAAGTGGTAGGTGGTCGCCGGAGTGAGATTGCTCAGCGCGTCGCTGACCGGGTGATAGTCGGAGTTGGAGCCGACGGATCTCTCCTCCGTGGTGGAGCCGTAGGAGACGTCGGTGCCCCACTCGAAGTGGTAGGTGGTGGGCTCCCCGGAGGGGTTGATCTTGGCCGTGAGGGTCGCGGCAGTGTCGGTGACCGGAGCGGCCACGGTGCCTTTGATGCGGGGGCCGGTGGCGGTGAAGCTCTGATCGGGCGCCGAGACGGTGCCGTCGGCGCTGGAGGCCTGGATGCGGAAGTGGTAGGTGATACCCGGGCTGAGGCCGGAGATCGCGGCGGAGACCGGGACGTCACCCGAGCCCGAGCCCGGGTCGGGTGAACAGGGGGCGACGTTGCCGTATGAGGTGGTCTCGCCCCAATCGAAGTGGCACTCGGTGACCGTTGTCGTCTCGGGGTCGACCTTGGCGTTCAGGGTCGCCGAAGAACCGGTTACCTCGGTCGGGGGGGCAGAAGTGAGGGTGGGGAAAAGCTGTGGAACGGCGCTGAGCACTTGGATCTCGCTGGCCGGAACTACGGCGGCGTAGACGTCCTTCGAGGAGGGATCGATCGCGAGGCCCGGCACGTAACGTACATCCTCTTCCCCCTGCACGGGGCCAGGCAGGAACTTCTCGAATGGCTGGCAGCCGATGTCACTACCAGAAAGGGAGGGGCTGACAAGGCACAAAGTACCGTCGGGGTTGAAGGAGTGGAACGGGTCGGGCTGGGCGTAGGAGGCAATCATGGGGCCCGTGCAGCAACTGAACACCTCCTGCCCGACGTAGAGCCCGCCGCTGGAGGGATCCGCGGCGAAGGTCTGAGCGTTGAGGGTAGCCACCGCTCCGATAAGGCCGCCGTCGGCTTTGAAGAGAGAGATCCTCGCCTGGCTACCGCCCCTGGCGTAGAAGCTGCCGTCGGGAGTCAGGCCGAAACCTGCCCTTACGCCAGATCCAACACTGCTCAACGAGACATCGCTGAGGTAAGTACCGCCCTGGGAGAACCTCCAGAGGCGGCCAGGCGGGGTCGAAGATTCTTCCCCTCCCGCCAGAACATGAAGGGTTCCACTGGCATCGACAGCGATACCGACGATGAACGTGGGGAATGGCCCGTTGGGCACCCCGTTGCCGTCGAGCTGACCGGGAAGCGGCGATCCCCCCCAGGCAGTGATCAGGTTGCCGGAGGCGTCGAACTTCTGAATCAGCTTGGTAGTGGAGTCGCCGATATAGACGGCCCCGTCGGAGGGGCCGCCCGAGTTGTCGATCGCGATCAGGGCCGGCCGGGTGAACTGGCCGGAGCCGGAGCCGGAGATGCCCGCCTGGCAGCCCGAGGTGCAGACCTGGGCGGCCGCGGTACCGTCGTCGACACCCCAGCCGAAGGTGCGGAGGAAGTTGCCGTCCGAGTCGAAGACGGAGATGCGGCGGTTGCCGGTGTCGGCGACGTAGACGTCATGGGTGCTGTGGTTGAGCGCGACGCCACTTCCCGCGGCGCTTTCCTGAGTCCTCCCCAAGGAAAGCTGACCGTCACCGGAACCTGGACTGCCGATGGTGAGTACTTTCGGATGCAGGGCATGCCGCGGTGCGGTCGTGAAGGAGCGATCCGCTCCGATCGCATCGCCGTGGGAGGTGGTGGTGAGGTGCAGCCGGAAGTGGTAGCCCTTGCCCGGGTCGAGGTTGCCCAGGGGGGCGCTGAGATTGACGGGGGCCGAGAAGGAATCGCCTTGGTCGCAGTCGGTCTCCTGCCCGTAGGCGGTGGTCTCGCCCCACTCGAAGTAGCAGTCGGTGATGCCGGGGTCTCCGTGGGGGTTAAGGTGGCCGCGCAGGACGGCGGAGGTCTGGTGAACCGCGTCGGCGGGGTCGGTGCTGGCTACGTCGGCGGTGGTGAACGCTTCGACCTGGGCAAAGGTGGTGCCGTCGGCGTTGGTGGCGACGAGGCGGAAGTCATAGACGGTGTTCGCGCTCAGGTCGGAGATCGGGGCCGAGACGGCGACGGAGCCCGAGGCCGAGCCGGGGGCGGGCGAACAGCCGACCGACTGGGCGGCGGTGAAGCCGTTGGCGAGGAAGTCGGCGTGGTCGGTGTACTCGAAGTGGCAATCGGTGATCGGGGTTCCGTCGGGATCGAGGGAGCCGCGCAGGGTCGCCGAGAACGCGGCGAACGGGGTCGCCGGCAGGGTGACCAGCGCCTTGACGGCCGGAAGAGTCGTGAAGGAGCGTGTGCCGCCCGTCCTCGTGCCGATGCCGTTGGTGGCGACGGCGCGGAAGCGGTAGGGGGTGTTGTTGACCAAGGAGACCGTGGCCGAGACGGCGACGGGGGTCGAGCCCGAGCCCGGCGCGGGGACGCAGGGAGCGCTCTGGGCCCCGGTGAAGCCAGTCGTCTGGAAGCTCGCCTCCTCCACGTACTCGAAGTGGCAGTCGGTGACCGCGGCGGAGTTGGGGTTGACGATGGCGTTGAGGGTGGCGCCGGTGGGACCGACCGCGGTGGCGGGCTTGGGGGTGACAGCCGGTTTGGCGGCGCTGCTGGAGGGGGAGTAGACGTCGATCTGTTCGCCGGCCGCATCGGAGACGTAGGCCTTGCCGTTGGTTTCCCTGACGGCGACGCCGCGGGCGTTGCCGAAGTCGGCGGCCGAGCCGAAGGTGTAGGAGGGGTTGCCCGCGGAGTCGAAGACGGCTACGTGATCGCCCTCGGCCGCGTAGACCTCGTCGCTGCTCGGGTCGACGGCGATCGCGGAGACGATCGGGTCGGAGACGATTACGGTCGGGGTCGGCGCGCTGGTGCCGAAGTCGGAAGCGGAGTACTTGGAGAGCGGCGAGGATTCTCCGAAGTAGGTGTTCGCCGCGTAGACCGATCCGCTCGAGTCGACGACGATGGCGGAGGGGAAGATTTCGGCGATCCGGTCCTCGTAGTCGGCGTTGGTGACGGTGGCGCCGCTGGGTACGAAGCGCTGGACCGCGCCGCCGAAGGAATGGGCGACGTAGACGGCGCCGTTGGAGTCGACGGCGACGCCGCTGGGGTAGGTGAAGTTGTCTGCCCAGTTCCCCAGGGGGGTGCCCGAGCCGGTGAGCTGGCCGACGCGGGTGCCGCTGCGGTCGAAGATCTGGATCGTGGCGTGTTTTCCGTCGAAGTTCGGGTCGGTGTCGGCGACGTAGACGCGGCCGTCGGTCGGGCCGCCGGAGTTGTCGACGGCGATCTGGCTACCGAGGTCGAAGGCGAAGCCACCCGCTGGGGTGGCGTCGGCGCCGCCGGCACCGTCGATGACGTTGGAGCCCGAGAGCGCCGAGAAGGGAGCGGGGGCGCCGGAGGAGTCGTAGCGGCGAACCTGCTGGTTGACGGGGTCAAGCACGTAGACGTTGCCGTTTGACTCGTCGACGGCGAGGGCGCCGGGGACGGGGGAGGCAAACGAGGATTCCAGCGTGCGGGAGGCGAAGGCCGAGGGGGCCAGAGCGAGGAGGGCGAGGGCGGCGATCACGAGGGCGAGGACGCCTACGCGGGCACGACTGCCGGAACCGCGGGGGGCGGAACCGTCACGATTGGTGGCGGACGAACGCTGCGCCTGTGCTCTCAACACTCTCTCCTTGATCGGCTTGAGGAGAGGCCAAAGGCAAGTGTCAACATGTCCCGTTCCACTGCGATGCCTCTCTTGTCCCTGTGTCGAGCCCTCGAGGGGCTCGTTCCCTGTTCCCTGAACTGCTTCCCTGCCCGCCCCGAGGAGCGGATCCTGCGACTTGAACAGTCGCGTACATCATTAAGGCGAGAAGATAGACATTCCCGGACCTAGGTGTCAAGAAAAAGCTGGCGTTTATAAGTCCTTTACCATACTGCTCAGAAGGCGAGAAATGGCTCCACAAAAGGGAAAACCCTAGGTACCCGCGTGTTATTCAGGCTTACGGCGGCGGAGGTGGTATCTGGTCTGGCGCCCGCCTGCCTCTCCGCCGTCCTGGGGCTGGCGCTGCCGGAGAGCTTCTCGAGAACTAGAGCTGAGTCGCCGGCCCCGCCGCCGCCAACGCTCCTGGAAGCGGCGGTCGCGGGTCCCGAGCGTCCTCGCCGTCTTCGTCGGGCTGCACTGGCTGAGAGTCCTGGTCGCCGTACTGCTCTTCGTCGTCTGGTGCGCGCGCCTACCGCACCAGGGCGCCGCGCTCAGCGGGTGACGAGAGGGGCCCAAACGCAAAGCGCCCCAGGCGGCAGCATCCGCCCAGGGCGCATTTGGTGGTCTGGAACCGTCCGTAATTAGTTCAGCGTGACGATTTCACCTTCGTGTTCGACGGTCAGATCACCGGAAACGGTCGCGTTCTGACCGCGAAATTTAATCGTTCCCCCTTTGTTGTCTTCTTTGAAGATCCGCCAGCGCTCGGGCAGCGACGGATTCAAATATGGGGATACGGCCAGCGTCCCGGTCAGTGTGGACAGGGCTTTGAGCGCGGCCGGGCATTTAGACCCAGTGATCGTCATTTCCGCCAGCTTCGTCGTGACACCTTTGAAGCCAAGGGGCGGCCACGTTTCGACGGGGAGCAGAGCGCCTGACATCGGCACAGTGGAGAATCCGCCACCTTCAACCGTGCAGGCCGACGGTTTGGTCACGGTGCACCCGGTGAATCCGAACGTCGCCGAGGCGATCCCGTCCTGTTCTCCGGCCGGGTTTTCCACCGTCCCCGATGCTTTTCCGGAGCCGCTGCACGCAATCGTGAGCGAGACTCCGCCGATGATGGTTTCGATGTTGAGGGTGTTCGTGCCTCCCGTGATCGAGAGCGGGGTCCCCGGGGTGACCAGTGTCCTCGGGCCTTCGCCTTTGCGCATCCCGCCACCGATGTACCAGTAGTGGTGACCGGGGTTGCTCGGCGCGACGATTTCTTCCTGGCCGATGACGATCGGCGTCGAGCCGGTGTCGTTGACCTGGAGGGCGAAATGGATTTCTCCGTTGACCATCCCCCCGAAAAGTGTGACCGGGGTTCCTTCGGGGAAGATCACTTCTCCCGGCAACGCCCCCGGCCCTTCCTCACCGGTTATGTTCGTGGCCGTGACGCTGAAGGTGATGTTGGGATTTACCAGTTCCGGGCAGTTGGTGATATTGAAGGAGAACGACATGCTCGAAAGCTTCAATCCCCCCGAAGCGTAGGGCGTATTGGTCAGTTCGCCTGCTCCGAGTTTGGTTTCTATTTCCGATGGAACTTTGCAGTTGTTATGCCCCAGCTGGGTCCAGCTTTCGCCAATCTGCACGACATAGCAGTTTTGGAGCTTGACCGAGCCCGCTTTCGGGTTGGCGGTCAGAGTCCCCGGTTTTCCGGAGGCATAGTTTTCAACCACTCCTTCGCCGCTGGATTTTTCGCACTGGATCCAGTATTCGACGCCGGCTGACGTGAACTTCAGGTCGACCCCGGTCGACGAGGTGCCTTTGAAGGCGACTTCTTTCCCGAAGTTCAGCGGGGTGCCGCCGGAGGTCCAGACCGGAACGTTGGTCGTGGCTGACGCGGCGCTTGCGGACAGCAATGCCACCACTGCCACTGCCATTCCAATCAGGGTGAGTCGGCGTGTGAACGCCTTGGCTCTGATCATGCTGTGCTTCCTCCCTATAGAGGTAGGTGGCGCCGCTGGGACTCGATGCCCGAGGCGCCGACTGGTTTGTCCGCTTCCCTTATGCGGACTGAACTATTTCGTACATGAAGCACGCGTGATTGAAACAACAGCGATTCAGGGCTGTCAAGAAAAAGACCGTGTTCCTCAAAGTGCGCGCCCAGGCAATAGGGTGCGGGAAATGGCTTCGGGATCGGAAAAGCGCCGGGTACCCGCGCGTTATCTGGCGTTGGCTGGGGTTGCCCTCTGTGCACTCGCGATTCTCCTTCCGGGCTGCGATGGGGCGAGCGACAAGACCCCCGTCGCCTGCCTCAACGGGCAGGGTGCCTATCTCGGCGCCCTCGGCGATGAGCCGGGGGAGGTGCGGCTCAGCGGCGAGGTGCCGATCAGCGATTGCCTGGCGGAGAACCAGAAGGGCGGCGACTTGGCGGCGGTCGGGGGCATGATGCTCGACGTGGCGACGACGCTCAACGCGGAGGCCCGTCAGGACCCCGGTGGCGAGGCCAACCTGCAACTCGGCTACCTGGTCGGCGCCGCCGAGCGCGGGGCGGACGAGAGCGGCGGCATCCACGCCGACCTGGTCCGCCGGCTCGCCGTCGCCGCCCGCTACACCCCCGGCGGCCAGCGCCTCCCCGCCGTCTTCCTCGACACCTACCGCGAGGGCTTCGACGCCGGCCGCGAGCGCGGTTGACGAGCGCTCAGGCCAGGGCGACGAGGGTCGCGAGCGCGGCCAGCTCCGATAGCTCGATCGTGGCGCCGAGGACGTCGCCGGTGACGCCACCCAGGCGGCGACGGGCGAGCAGCCCGACGGCGAGAACAACCAGGGCGGCGAGAGTCAGGACCGGGAGCCCCTCGGGCCCGAGGATCGCCAAGGAGATCGCTGCGGCGGTTGAGATTCCGACCGCGGCGCGAGCCCCGCTCGGCTGCTCGGAGAGCGCCGCTCCCGACCCGGCGACCTCGCGGGCGTAGGGAAGCGAGAGCGGCAGCGGCAAGACCGCGGCGCGCGAGGCTGCGCCGGCGACGAGGAGGGCGGCCAGCGCCTCGCCATGTTCGAGCAAGGCGCCGAGGAGGACGACCCTGAGGATCAGGTCAAGGGTGATTGCGGCGGCCCCGAAAGCACCGACCGCGTGGTCGCGCATGATCTCCAGCGCCCGCTCCGGCGAGCGTCCGCCGAGCCCATCGGCGCTGTCGGCGAGCCCGTCGAGATGGAGGGCGCCGGTCGCGACGAGGCCGATCACCACGGCAAGCGCCGCGGCTGCGAGCGGCGGCAGCACGAGGTCGGTGCCGAGCGCGACTCCCCCAACCAAGGAACCGAGGACCGCGCCGACGAGCGGGAAGGTCCAGGAGCCGCGGGCGACGTCGGCGCGCGAGATCTCCAGGCGCCGGCCGAGCGGCAGCAACGTGAGAAAGCCGGCAGCCCCGGCCACCGCACGCAACTCCGTCTTGGCTCGCGTTGGCGCCCCCGCGCTAGCGGCTCGCATCGCTGACGCCGGCCCCCTCGAAGGTCGCCATCTCCTCCAGGATCGCGACCGCGGCGTGGAGTAGCGGCAGGGCGAGCGCGGCGCCGCTGCCCTCGCCGAGGCGCAGGTCGAGGTCGAGCAGTGGCTCGAGCCCAAGCTCCGCGAGGAGGAGGCGGTGGCCGGGCTCGGGCGAGAGGTGAGCCGCGATCAGGTAGCCGCCGATCGCCGGGCAGAGGCGGTGGGCGACGAGCGCGGCGGCAGCGCTGATGAAGCCATCGACGACAACTGGCATCCGCCGCCCGGCGGCACCGAGGACGACCCCGACGAGCAGGGCGATCTCGAGGCCGCCGAGCGCGGCCAGGGTGTCGAGTGGCCTACCGCGGCGTGAGCGGTTGACCGCCAGAGCCCGCCTCACCACGTCGACCTTGTGGGCAACGCCCGCGGCATCGAGGCCGGTGCCGGGCCCGACCACGCGCTCGGGGTCGACCCCGAGCAGGGCAGCGCTCAGGGCGCTGGCGGCGGTCGTGTTGCCGATGCCCATCTCGCCGAGGGCGACGATGGAAACGCCTTCCCCGGCCAGCTCGCCGGCGAGCTCGATGCCTGCGGTGACCTTCTCCAGCGCCTGTTCCTCCGACATCGCCGGTCCTTCAGTGAAGTTCGCGGTGCCGGCGCCGACGCCCGCGTCGACCACCGTCAGCTTCGCCCCCGCCTGCCGGGCGAGGACGGAGACCGCGGCGCCTCCCGAGGAGAAGTTGGCGACCATCTGCGCCGTCACCTCCTGCGGATAGGCGCTGACCCCTTCCACTGTCACACCGTGGTCGGCGGCGGCGACCACGATCGCCGCCTGCAACAGCCCCGGCCGGACGCCGCCACGGATCTGAGCGACCTGGGCGGCCAGCCGCTCGAGCCGGCCGAGACTGCCGCGCGGCTTGGTCTTCGCGTCCAGCTCCGCCTGCGCTACGGCTTGGATCGCGGGGTCGGGGACCTCGATTGCCGCCAGCGTCGTATCCAGCAGGACTCTGGCGTCCTGGCTGACTCGCTGCTCAGCCATCGATCTTCTCCTTCGGCAGCTGAACCGGACGAAGGTCCAGCTCTCGGCCGGCGACCAGCAGCCGGACATCGTTCGCCGCAGCCGCCCAGATCGCGTTGACGCGACCGAGCACGTCGCGGAACTCGCGCCCTGCCCGCGTCGCCGGGTGGACGCCGAGGCCGACCTCGTTGCTGACGACGACGGTCGGGCGCTCGCGGGCGGCGGCGAGGCCGGCGACGCGCTCCGCCTCGGCGATCGCCTCAGCCTCCGTCCCCCGCTCCAGCAGGTTCGCTACCCACACCGTGAGGCAGTCGACGATCAAGGCGGTGCCGCGCTCGCGCGCCAAGGCGCCGCCGAGGTCAAGCGGCTCCTCGATGCACGCCCAGGACGCCGGGCGTTCCTCCCGGTGCCGCGCGATCCGCGCCGCCATGTCCGCGTCGCCGGCGACCGCGGTGGCGATGAAAGCGACCGGCTCCTCCCAGGCGCGCGCCATCCGCACCGCGAGCATCGACTTGCCGCTGCGCGCGCCGCCCAGCAAGAGCGACATCTCCATCAGAAGTCGAGCCCCCGCATCGCCCGCACGCCGGCGTCGTAGGCGTGGCGGACCTTGACCATCTCGGTGACCGTGTCGGCGATTTCGAGCAGCGGCGCCGGCGCGTCGCGGCCGGTCGCGATTACGTTGACGTGCGCCGGTCGCCCCCGGATCGCCTCGGCCACGGCCTCGGTCGGGATCCAGCCCCAGTTCATCGGGTAGGTGATCTCGTCGAGGACGACGAGGCGGTGGCGGCCAGCCGCCAGGGTCTCCTCGGCAAGCTCCCAGGCCGCAGCGGCGAGTGCCTGGCTGCGCTCGAGGTCATCGCTGAGCCAGCTGAAGCCGTCGCCGGTCTTCGCCCACTCGACCCCGAGCCCCCGCGCGACCTCCTCCTCGCCGACCTGCCAGCGGTCCGACTTGACGAACTGGATCACCGAGACCGGCCACTCGCGCGCCACCGCCCGCAGCACGACGCCGAAGGCGGCGGTCGACTTGCCCTTGCCGTCGCCGGTGTTGACGATCACGAGCGACTCGCGCTTCCGCGGCGGCGGCGGGGACGGCTTCTCCCGCGGCGGCCGCTGCGGGTCCTGGCCGCGGCTCACGGGCTCGCCTCCGCGACCGCGCGACTCCTCCGCACCGGCACCACGACCGGCCCGTCGTCGCCGAGCTCGGTCACCCGCACCGTCGCCCGATAGTGGCGGGCGATCGCCGCCTCGCTCAGCACCTCCGCCGGCTTGCCCCAGGCGACCAGCCGGCCGCCGTCGATCAGCGCCAGGCGGTCGGCGTACTGACAGGCGAGGGTGAGGTCGTGCATCGCCGCCAGCACCGTCAGCCCGCGCTCGGCGTGCAGGCCGGCGAGCAGCTCGAGCACCTCCTGCTGGCGGCCGATGTCGAGCGCCGCGGTCGGCTCGTCGAGGAGCAGCACCGGTGCCTGCTGGGCGAGCGCCCGGGCGAGGACGGCGCGCTGGCGCTCGCCGCCGCTGAGCGTGCCGAGGGGACGGCCCGCGAGGTCCGCGAGGCCGAGACGCTCGACCGCCTGCTCGGCGGCGCGGCGGTCTGCCGAGCCGAGCCTCCCGAAGTAACCGAGATACGGGGTCCGCCCCAGCAGGGCGAACTCGGCGACGGTCATGTCGGGCGGGATCAGCGGGTCCTGGGGGACGATCGCCATCAGACGAGCCAGGTCGCGATTGCTCATGTCGCTCCGCTCCCGTCTGTCGACGACGATCCGCCCCTCGGCGTGGAGAAGCCCCGAGATCGCTCCCAGGAGGCTCGTCTTGCCGGCGCCGTTGGGGCCGATCAGCGTCAGCCAGGAGCCGGCCTCGACGCGCAGCGAGACGTCCTCGACGACGTCGCGCCCGCCCAGCCGCACCGTCACGCGCTCGAGCTCGATCATGTCCGCAGCAGGCGGCTGGTTCGGAGGACGACGGCGAAGAAGGGCGCCCCGACCACCGCGGTGACGACGCCGATCGGCAGCTCGGCGGGAGCCAGCGCGACCCGCGCGACGACGTCGGCGAGGACGAGGAACGAGGCCCCGAAGAGCAGCGAGAGCGGCAGCACGACCCGGTAGCTGGCGCCGGCGATGAGGCGGACCGTGTGGGGGACGATGATGCCGACGAAGCCGATCAGGCCGGTTACCGAGATCGCCGCCGCCGTGCCGACCGTCGCGGCGGCGAGCACGAGCAGGCGCACCCGGCCGACATCGACGCCGAGGCTGCGCGCCTCCTCGTCGCCGACCCGCAGCACGTCGAGGACCCGGCGGTGGGCGAGGATGACGACGGCGCTGACGAGAATGTAGGGGGCAACCATGACGACGTCGCCGCTGTCGGCCGTGTCGAGCTGGCCGAGGATCCACGAGTAGACCTCGCGCACCGTCTCGGAGTTCTGTTGCAGGACGAAGGTCTGCACCGCGGTCAGGAAGGAGGCGACCGCGACGCCCGCCAGCAACAGCGTCGCCGTGCGCTGGCCGGCGCCGGCGGTCGCGCCGAGCAAGTAGGCGGCTGCGGCCGCCGCCGCACCGCCGACGAACGCGGCCAGCGGCAGCAGCGCTCCCCCGCCCGCCCCGTAGGCGAGGGCGATCGTCGCCCCCAGCCCCGCTCCGGCGGCCGCCCCGAGCAGGTAGGGGTCGGCGAGCGGGTTGCGGAAGACCGCCTGGTAGGCGCCGCCGGCCAGGGCGAGCATGCCGCCCACCAGCGCGCCGAGGACGACCCGCGGCGCGCGCAGCTCCCAGACGATCGCCGCGTCGAGCGGCGAGAGCGCGCCGGGCTGGGCCAGGGAGAGGTGGGCGAGCCCGTCCTCGACGATCCCCGCGAACGGGATCGGGATCGGGCCGATCGCCAAGCCGGCGAGCAGCGAGATGAGCAGGGCGGCCACGGCCGCCCCGACCCAGAGGGGCGAGAGCTCCCCGGCCGCCGCCCGGCTCATTCTCCCGGTCCCTCTCGCACCGCCGCGATCGCCGCCGCGATCCTCTCGGCGAACACGGGGACGCGCGGCCCCCAGCGCGAGGCGATGTCGTCGTCGATCGCGATCAGGCCGCCGTTGCCGAGCGCGGCCAGGCCGCCCCAGCCGTCGCGACGGCGCACCGTCGCCGGGCTCTGCCCGCAGCACTCGCCGTCGGCGAGGACGATCAGGTCGGGGTTCGAGTTGACGATGTGCTCGGCCGAGAGCTGCGGATAGCCGCCGCCCTGGTCGGTGGCGCCGTCGGCGATGTTCTCGAGGCCGAAGCTGTCGTAGATGCGGCCGATGAAGGTGCTCGAGTCGGCGGAGAAGTAGTCGGGGCTGAGCTCGTGGTAGACGCGCAGCCCAGCGCCGCCCGGCGCCTCGCCGATCGCGGCAGCGATGCGCCCGCGCATCTCCTCGACCACCGTTTCCGCCTCCTCCTCGTGCCGGGTGATCCGGCCCAGCTCGCGGATCTGCTCGTAGGCCTGACCGAGCGTGGCGGCGGCGGGCTGGACCAGGACCTCGACGCCGAGCTTGCGCAGGCCGCGGACCGCCGCCTCGGTGCCTTCGGCGGAGGCGACGACGAGGTCGGGCTCGTACTCGGCGATCGCTTCGACGTTCGGCTGGAAGCCGGAGAGCTCGGTCTGGGGAACCTGCGGCGGGAAGTCCGACTGTTCGTCGACCGCGACAACGTCCTTGCCGGCGCCGATCGCGAAAAGATCTTCGGTGGCGGTCGGCGAGAGCGAGACGATCCGCTCCGGCGTCGCGTCGCTCGCGCCGGAGCCTTCGCTCTCCGAGCCGCAGCCGGCGACCACGAGCGCGAGCAGCGCCAGGACGATCAGCGCTCCACGCAGTCTGTTCAGATGCATAAAAAAACCTCCGCTTTCAAGCGGAGGAGGTCAGTTCGTCGGGCGCTGCCCGAACGAACCACCCTTCCTCCGAGGGTCGATCGTCGACATGGGGCAGGCGACCTGGCTCATCCCCCGAGGGGGCATCGCAGTTGCGGGACAGCGCCGGATTCACACCGGACTTCGCTGCTTCCATGCCAGTCAGGGGATATGTGCCCTGACCGTGGCGGACAGTAGGGCGCGACCCGGACGTCAGCCTCGTCCCGCTGCCGCCGAACGACTACTCAGACCGGGCGAGGATCTCGTGACCACCGACCCGCAGCCAGACAACGTGCGCCTCTCCAGGCCTTTGCTCGGCCCCGTAGCGAAATGTCGCCCGCCCATCGCCCGAGTAGGACATCTCCCAGATGTCCTTGGTGCCTTGCACCCGCTTGATTCGGAGCGAGCGCGGCAGCTCGCCTGCGTCTTTGAGTGAGTTGACCAGCTTCTCTACTGCGACCCGAAATGCTCGGCGTTGCTCGCGCGGAAGATGCGCGAACTCGCGGGCGAATCGGGCCGACAGCTCATATGTCGGGCTCACCGAGCAGGTAGTTGTGCGGCTGCCGTATCCAAGCGCTCCAAGGCGTCCAGAAAGGCCTCGCTGCTTAGTGGGCGCTCAGCTACCTCGTCCACGATCTCGCTCACTGACTCAGGAGCCAGCAAGAGCGACCCGTCCTGGCGGCGCTCCACGACTTTGTAGCGCCCTAGGCGCGTCCCCCCGGGCTCAGTGGCGGTTATGTCGACCACAAGCATTTTCATCCCTCCAAGTGTCGCAATCGATCGGTCTACCGACAAGCTAGGAAGAGAAATCGCGCTCATGGTGCCTGCAGTGCGCCAAAAGTGAAGCGACTCTTGCGACTCGGCGTCAAATACGCTGAAGGTCACAACGAACTTCGATGGAGGCACGACTTGACTGAGCAGCTCTGGGGTGGCGAGACCACCAAGGCCGTCGACAACTTCCCCGTCTCCGGCGAGCGGGTGCCGGTGCCGGTGGTGCGCGAGCTGGGCCGGCTGAAGGCCGCGGCGGCGCGGGTCAACGGCGAGCTGGGCGGGCTCGACGCCGAGCTGGCCGAACGGATCGCCGCCGCGGGCGACGCGATCGCCGCCGGCGAGCACGACGACCAGTTCCCGGTCGACGTCTTCCAGACCGGCTCCGGCACCTCCTCCAACATGAACGCCAACGAGGTGATCGCCAAGCTGGCCGGCGAGGGCGCCCACGCCAACGACCACGTCAACATGGGCCAGTCCTCCAACGACGTCTTCCCCTCCGCCGTCCACCTGGCGGCGCTGAACGAGGTGACGCACGACCTGTTGCCGGCGATGGGCGGGCTCGAGGAGGCGCTCGAGGCGAAGGCCGGGCAGTTCGCCGACGTGGTCAAGGCCGGCCGCACCCACCTGATGGACGCGGTCCCGGTCACCCTCGGCCAGGAGTTCGGCGGCTACGCGGCGCAGGTGCGGCTGGGGATCCAGCGGGTCGAGGCGACCCTGCGCCGGGTCGGCCAGATCCCGCTCGGCGGCACCGCCACCGGCACCGGCCTCAACACCCACCCGGAGTTCGCCGCCA
>Ga0190272_10000239_pt1 | contig 32942 bp, 39 predicted proteins | sample Popmic504T_FD_133746 | JGI IMG/M metagenome (GOLD analysis project Ga0190272, IMG submission 133746) | Populus adjacent soil microbial communities from riparian zone of Shoshone River, Wyoming, USA - 504 T | ecosystem: Environmental > Terrestrial > Soil > Riparian zone | place: USA: Wyoming...
CGACCGCCCGCATACCCACGATCATCGCGGACCCCCACCGCCGCCCCGACACCCAGCCCCGCCATCACCCAGCGTGTCCACTGTGTCCGACACCACACCCCGGGTCACCCCGCCCGGCCCGCCAGAGGGTCAGCTCGGCAGGAGCGTGAAGGCCGGGGTGTGCTTCGGCCGGACGACGGAGAAGTGCCTGTGGTCCAAGGTCGCTATCTCCGTCGCGCCCATCCGCTCGGCCGCCGCGATCACGCAGGCATCGACCGCCCCGAGCGGTAGGTCGGCGTACTTCTGGACGAGTTCGGCCGCCCGCCCGTAGTCGGCGGGCCGAAGATCGAGCAGCTCGAGCACTCCGTCGGCGAGCGACGTGAGGAAGAGAGCCTCCGAGCGGGCTCCGCGACGGCCGGCGAGCAGCTGACAGACCTCGACCACCACCGGTGCCGGCACCAGCACCGGCCCGCGATAGCGCCCGAGCAGCGACAGGCACGCGTTGTGCTGCTGGTCCCGGTCGTTGGCGATGGCGACCAGTGGGCCGGTGTCCACGATGATCACCCGGCGTTCCGACGCACCATCTCGTTGAGGATGTCCTCCGAACGCTCCGCGAAGTCGGGCTCTGCCGAGATGCTGCCGGCGAAGGAGAAGTGGCGCACCGGTTGCTCGTCAGGATCGGCGTCGTCGCCGGCGCCGGTTGCGGTGACGAGTTGAAGAGCGACCGCACGCAGGGCGTCGGCCTGGCCGGGGTTGAGCCGGTCGACCAGGCGGTGCAGGTCGTCGTAGTGGTGCGCCTCGGCGGTCACGCGGCCAGTGTACGGCCGTGCCGACACGGCCGGGCCCGGGCGAAGTGCCAAGATGTCGGCATGGCGATGTGGCTGACGCACGAACCAGAGGCCAACGCTCTGCTGGAGCGTGATCCGCTGGCGCTGCTCGTCGGGATGTTGCTCGACCAGCAGATCGGTATGGAGAAGGCGTTCGCGGGGCCGAAGGTGATTCTGGACCGGCTGGGGCGGTTCGACGCGCGGTCGATCGCGGAGGCCGATCCGGCGGAGTTCGCGGCGATGTGCTCGACGCCGCCGGCGATCCACCGCTTCCCTGGGTCGATGGCGAAGCGGGTGCAGGAGCTGTGTGTGGCGCTGGTGGAGCGCTACGACGGGGACGCGACCGGGATCTGGACCGAGGGGGAGCCGGACGGCGCGACGGTGGTGAAGCGGATGCAGGAGCTGCCGGGGTTCGGACAGCAGAAGGCGCGGATCTTCGTCGCGCTGCTGGGCAAGCAGTACGGCGTGACGCCGGACGGGTGGCGGGCGGCCGCCGGCTCGTACGGCGAGGACGGCGTCCACCGATCGGTCGCCGATGTGACGAGCGAGGAGACGCTGCTCAAGGTCCGCGCGTACAAGAAGGAACAGAAGGCCGACGCTGCTTCCCGGCCGTCCTGACCTGCTCATATCGGCTACGTGGGATCACCTGGTCCGCCGACGGTCCGCAGGCTCGCCGAGCTCGGCGAGCGCGGCGTCCATGATGCTGCGGCTCCGGTCCTCGTCGCCCGGCCACAGGTGGCTGTACACCTGCAGCGTGATGGCGGCCGATCCGTGGCCGAGCGTCGTCTGTACGGCCTTCACGCTGGCGCCGCCAGCGATGAGGGCGCTGGCGAAGAAGTGCCGCAGATCGTGGGTGGTCATGGAGTCCGGCGCGGCGGCGTCCCACAGCCGGCGCCACACCCGGTAGCGCAGCGCCGCGCCGCTCTCGTCGGTGAACAGCCACTCGTCCGACGGGAACGCGGCCAGGTGCGCCGCCAGCTCGCCGACCACGATGCTCCCCAGCGGCACCGTGCGCGCGGACCTCGACGTCTTCAACGGGCCGATCGCGCCGTGCTGCATCCGCTGCCGCTGGACGCGGACGGCCCTGCGAAGGAAGTCCACGTCCGTGGTTCGCAGGCCGAGTAGCTCCCCGATGCGCAGGCCCGAGCCGGCGAGCATGGTCACGGCCGCCCGGTACCGAGGCGGCATGGCCTGGGCGATGGCGCACACCTGGTCGATGGTGGGTGGCACCACCTCGTGGTCCGGCACGGCCGGTAGGGCGATCCTCGAGCACGGCGACGCCGGCAACAGCCGGTCATCCACGGCCGACGTGAGCATCCGACGCAGGACGCCGTAGACGCCGCGGACCGACGCCGGCGCCAGTTCCAAGCTGAGCGTCTTGACAACGGCCTGCACGTCGCTGCGCCGGAGCGTCCCGAGCTGCCGGTCGCCGATGCGGGGGAGCAGGTGCACGCGCAGGGCGTTGTCGATGATGCGCCGGGTGCTGTCGCTGCCGACCGCTGATGCGGCCCAGTCCTTGGCGTAGGACCGCACCAGCGTGCGACCCGCCTTCGGGTCGACGTAGACGCCGGTGACGATGGCTGCGGTCTGCTCGTCGAGCCACCGTTGCCCGTCGACCTTTCGGTCGAAGTGCCGGGCGTGTTCGCGGCCGTCGGCGTCGCGGTACCGGGCACGCCACTTCCCGTTAGGCCGCTTGATGATGCTGGCCATCCCGAACCTCCTTCCTATATCTCGATGTCCGACTCTCTGAGTCTGGCGAGTGCATCCCGTCGCGCCGATTGAATGACGTCCCGCTGCTGTCGCCAATTCGATGCCATCCGATACAGCTCCGCTTCCTTGGCCGGCTCTAGGTCGGGGTGCATCTGGCTCTCGTACTCTCTGATTCTCAGTTCGCACTGGACGAGTTCCTCGTCAAGCAGGCTCAGCTCGCCCTGTAGCTCGACCAGCTTGGCGTTGCGCGCCGCTGCGTTCTCGAGGTCGGCGAGATGCTGCCGGGCCTTCGCCATCTCCATCTCGGCGTAGATGGTTTGATCCCGCGCCATTTCGAAACGTTTCCGGGCGTCACGTATCTGTTCATCGAGGCCCGGCTCGATGAAGTCGTCTAGCGATATGTCAAGAATCGCAGATATCGCTACGGCTTCACCTAGTCGAATGGCGCGGGCTCCTTCTGCCCCGGTGACTACTCGCTCCATTCGAGTGATAGCTGTACCGTCCATCTTGATCCCGAACCGGCGGCCCAGCTCCTGGGCGAGCGCGGCCTGAGACATTGCGCGCCGCTTGCGGGCGGCGCGCATCGCCATGCCGAACGAGCGTTCAGCGAGTTCATCCAACGTTGGTTGCGTTGGCCTGCGTTGATCCTGCACAACATGCAGCATAGCTGCTTGACAAGCAGTAGCCAACGCGCCCATCCTGCTTTCAACGCTGCTGCTGTCGTAGCAGCGGTCCTGGAAGGATTACAGGATGGCCGAGTACCTGACCACGGCGGAGGTGGCCGAGCGGTTCCGCACCGTGGACGCCACCGTTCGCTACTGGCGGATGAAGGGGTACGGGCCGAAGGGCGTGCGGGTTGGCCGCAGGGTGCTCTACCCGACGGACAACGTCGACGCCTTCGAGCGCGAGCTGGCCGCAGGTAGCCAGCCGTGAACGCCCGTACCGAGACAGACCAAAGGACCACCCAGATCACTTTGCCGGCGACTGGGTGGCCCTCGATCGAACAACGAGGAGTCCCGATGTCCGATGCACAGAGTAGCAAGCCCGGCCGGATCGTCGACGAGCTTCTGGCCGCCGTGGCCGAAGCCAACGAGCTGGCCCCTCTGACCCTTGACGACGACGACCTGGCCGAGATCAAGCAGATCAAGCACCCCGCTGCGGCTCGCATGGCGCGGATCATCGCGCTCGACTTCCCAAGGCTGGGCCTCAGCAAGGACGACCTGACGTTCGGGGTCACGTGGCACGTCGAGGGCGCGGCCCCCGGCATCGGGTGCGACATGCGCCAGCGGATCGACGCCGGCGCACTCGACGAGTTGCAGGTGTGGCACGACGAGGCGCCGCTGATTCCCGAGGTGCTGCGCGAGGACGTCATCCAGTGGCTGGCCCAGCACCAGCGCTCGCACGCGCCGGGACAGCCGGCCCCGAACCACACCGCATGGTGCGGCGGCACGTGCGAGTGGGAGTGGGACGGCGGCACCCAATGGCACTGCTTCCACAGCGCCGTCACGGCCACGCGCACGATCAAGGGCCGCTTCGCGGTCGGATCCGAGGAGATCGTGGCCACGTTCGCTCTGCGCGAGGGGTACGACGGCGCAACCGGGGCGGTCACGTGGGACCCCACCGGCGAGACGTACATCGGTCTCATCGAGGACGCCGCGTTCGACGTGGCGAACCTGCGGCACCTGGCCGGCCTGTGCACCGCGGCCGCCGACAAGGCGGACCAGCTCGAGCACGGCTACACGTCGTGCCCGTCGTGGTGCACCGCCGACCACGCGATGATCCCCGGCACGGCGGACACCGCGGTGTCCGACACGGACCACCGCGGCATCTGGGTGCACACCGGCCCGGACCGCAAGCACGCCCAGGTGTGGGCCGACCAGATCGAGGGCGACCCGTGCGGGGCGCCGTACATCTGGATCTGCCCCGACCCCGACAAGGTCACCGACCCGGACGACGCCTTCGACGTGGCCGACGGCGTCAGGGCGGCCGGGCGCGACCTCGAGGCCATCCTGGCCGGCTTCGCCAGCGTCGAGGCATGGGCGGAGCACTACGGGGTCCTGGAGCGTTCGGGGTGACCACAGCAGGTAGCGCTGAGCCCCGACTGGACAAGTACGCCGGGCTGAATGCGCGCATAAAGGCGCAGCGCGAGGCCGTGCCCGACTGCTGGCTGTCCACCATCGCGATGTCCATGACACGGGCCGCCGAGGTGGCCGGCGACACGTCGCTGGCGATGCTGGCCGAGGTGCTGATGGGCACCGCCAAGGAACACCGCTCGCTCGTGTTCCAGGACGACGACGGCGCGCCCATGACGATGTGGGGCGGCAAGGTCAGCGGTCAGTGCGACACGTGCGACGACGTCAGTGGCTCCCGGCGCAACTGGCCCTGTGGCGAGTGGTGGCGCGCGTTCCACACCGCCCTGGACTGGGCTATCGGCCGGGTGGACTTCTGCATCGAGGATCACGCGCACAGCGGCGGCCAGCTCCCGGCCGCCGGCGACGGCGACACCAAGCGCGCCCTGGCCGCCGAACGCCAGCGGCGCAGCCGAGCACGTCGCGGCCGCGACGCCGTGGCCGCTCGGCAGGCCAGGGCCGGCCAGGCCGTCTCCACGGTGGACACCACCGGCATGTACGACCCCGAGTCCGGGGTCTACGACGCCGGCCCTGGCACCGGCGCCTGACCTTGACCGCCACGGCCGAGCCGGACATCGGCGCGGCCCCGAACCACTGGTGCGACGTGGTGCGACGAGCCGAACTGCCTTCCACGGTGAAGCTCGTCGCATTCACGCTCGCCACCTACGCCAACAACCGCGACGACGCGGCCACAGGGCGCCGCGCCGGGGCCAGCATCTACCCCGGCGTGGCGCGCCTTGCTGTGGACACCGATACGAGCGTGAGCACGGTGAAGCGCTCGTTGAGGGCGCTCGTCGACGCCGGGCTGGTAGAGCTGGTTCGCCGCGGCGCGCGTCGTCGTGGCATGTCGGACGAGTACCGACTGGTCTTCGCGGTCGACCTGATGGAGCGGGTGAAGGTCCGCTCGCCAGACGAGCACAAGGCGCAGGTCACGCACCTTAAGGGCGTGACGTCACGCCGCACGTCACGCACAACGTCACACTCACCGGACGCAGTTCTACAGCTCACCGGTGAGCCCTACAACACAGCATCAGGGGTCACCGGTGAGCTGTAGACAGCCGTTGTACGGCTCACCGGTGACCCCCCACCGACCACGCACCACTACCTACCCGGATACACCCCCGAGCATCGGCTGTGCGCGCGCCGCGACGCAACCCACCGACCGCGCGCGAACAGCGTGACAACGCAGCCGCCACCATGAGCAAGTCGTGGGCACGGGGCAGCACCCGGGCATGGCGCCGCATCCGGGCAGAGGTACTGCTGCTCAACCGCCAGCGCAACGGCGGACGGTGCACGCTCCAGCTCGACGGCTGCACGGGGCAGGCCGACCAGGTGCACCACACCGTCGGCAGGGCAGTCACCGGGGACGACCCGCGGTACCTGGTGGCCGCGTGCGGCGCCTGCAATCGCAAGCTCGGCAACCCGAAGACGCGACAGCCGCGCGGGCTGAGGATGGAGCGATGGTGATTTTCCCGGCCATAGGTGCCCCTGGACACCCGTCTGCCATGTTCTCTCTCTCCCCGCGGATCGGGCCAGAATCGCCAGGATGCCGCAGGACCGCGCCGTGAGCCGCCGGACACCGGGCCGCGTCTCCAAGGCGCTCACCGTGGCACTGGGCGGGCTGACCACCACAGTGGTGGACGGCGCCGTCGTCGAGCTGGCCAAGGTGTACGCGGCGGCCATCGACGCGCCGCCGTGCTCGTGCGACCGGTGCCCGACTGGCGACCTGGCCAAGCTGGGGCCGCAGCTGCTCGCCGTGCTGGAATCGCTGGGGATGACGCCGCGCGGCCGCGCCGCCGTGCTGGGGAAGGGAGGCGCACCGCGTGACCCTGCCCCTCGTTCCGCACTCGACGAAGCCCGAGCCCGTCGTGCTCGGCAGCACGGTGCCGCGACTGTGGACTCCACCGCTCCGTGAGCTGACGCCGGAGACGTCGTTCGGCTTCTCGATCATCGACCACGCGACGAACCAGTGCGGCCAGCCGCTGGACCCGTGGCAGGAGTGGGCCGTCGTGCACGCCGGCGAGCTGCTGCCCGGCGGCCTGCCGCGGTTCCGCATCGTCATCATCCTGGTGTCCCGACAGTGCGGGAAGACGGAGCTCGTCAAGCTGGTCACGTCGTGGTGGCTGCACGTCGACCTGCCGGCGTCGCCGTGGGTTCCGCGGGTGAAGCAGCCGACCGTGCTCGGCACCAGCTCGAAACTGGACTACGCCCGCGAGTCGTGGGCCGAGCTGGTGAAGATGACGTTCAGCGTGCCGGAGCTGGCCGCCGAGTGCGCCCCCCGGCGGAAGGCGGTGCGGGAGGCCAACGGGGAGCAGCACCTGATCACGTTGCACGACACGCGGTACAAGATCGCTGCGGCGAACACGGACGCCGGCCGGTCGCTGACCGTGGCCCGGCTGGTGCTGGACGAGTTCCGGCAGCACCGGGATTGGTCGGTGTGGTCGGCCGCCGAGCCGACCACGTCCGCCGTGGCCGACGCCCAGATTTGGTGCCTGAGCAACGCCGGCACCGACTCGTCCGAGCCGCTGAACACGATGCGCGACGCCGCGGTCAAGGACATCGAGGACGGCACGACCGCCGACACCGACGTCTGTCTGATCGAGTACTCGGCGCCCGACGGGTCCGACGCCGAGGATGTGTCGGCGCTCGCCCAGGCCAACCCGGCGCTGAACCGGCGCAAGCCGCTCGGCCCCTTGCTGGCCAGCGCTCGCCGGGCGAAGAGGCGCGGCGGCAAGCACCTGGTGGAGTTCCAGACCGAGCACATGTGCATGAGGTCGCGGACGCACGACCCGGCGATCAACGAGCCCGCGTGGCAGCTCGGCGGCCAGCCCGGCACGCTGGACGCGGTCAAGGACCGGCTCGCCCTGTGCGTGGACGTGTCGCTCGACGGGCTGCACGCGATCGTCGTGGCGGCCGCGCTGCTCGACGACGAACGGGTCCGGGTGTCGACGGTGGCCGACTGGGACGGGCCGGGCTGTACGAGGGCGCTCCGCGCGGCGCTGCCCGGCCTCGCCCGCAAGATCCGGCCGCGGGTGATCGGGTGGTTCCCGAACGGCCCGGCCGCCGGGGTGGCCGCCGAGCTGGCCGAGCGGAAGGCCGCCGGCCGCCGCTCGTCGTGGCCACCGCCGGGCGTGCGGATCGCGGCCATCACGTCGGAGACGACTGCGGTGTGCATGGGCCTGGCCGAGCAGGTCCTCAGCGGGCAGGTGCTCCACTCGAACGACCCGCTCCTGGACGCGCACGTGCTCGGCACGGAGATGGCCGCACGCGGTGACGCCTGGGTGTTCGCTCGCCGAACGGGCGGCCCGGTGAACGGGGCGTACGCGGTGGCCGGCGCTGTGCACCTGGCCCGCACCCTGCCGCCCAGAGTGGGCAAGCCGCGCATCGTCACAGCCATACCGGCCGGTCGGTGACCGAACGTTCGGTCACCGACCGGCCGAGCGTTCGGTAAGTCGCCTGACCGTTCGGTCGGTATTGTGCCGTACGCTCTGTGACCATGGGTTTTTGGGACTGGGCCGGCCGGGTGCTGGGCGTCCCACGGGTGCAGTTCAGCGAGTCGGCGCCCCGGCCGATTGACCAGATGTTCGCCGAGCTGGCAGGCCGCAGCATCGGCCAGCGGGTCACCCGCGAGCAGGCGCTGACCGTGCCGGCCGTTCAGCAGGGCCGCAACCTGATCTGCTCGATCGCCACCCTGCCGCTGCAGCAGCTCAACTCGGCGAACACCGTGGTCCGGAACCCGCTGCTTGAGCAGATCGACCCCAACGTCGCCAACGTGGTGACCCTCGCCCAGACGTTCGAGGACCTGCTGTTCGAGTCGATCTCGTGGTGGCGGGTCACCGCGCTGGGGTTCGACGGGTTCCCGTCGTCGGCCGAGCACCTGGACGTCAGCCGGGTGTCCCTGGTGCCTCCGTCGGACGGTGCGGCCCGGTCCCCGCTCCCGGGCGGCGACGACCCCCGTGGCGCCGTCGTGTGGGTGGACGGCAAGCCCGTGCCGTGGTCCGAGGTGATCCGGTTCGACTCGCCCAACCCGGCGGTCCTGAAGGTCGCGGGGCGCGCCATCCGACGCGCCCTGCTGCTCGACCAGCTGGCCAGCATGTACGCCGACGACCCGCGGCCGCTGGACTACTTCACCCCTACGGACATGATCGACCCCGTCGACGACGACGAGGTGCGGGAGATCCTGAACGACTGGAGGGCCGCTCGGAAGTCCGGCTCGACGGCGTACGTCCCGGCCGCGCTCGCCTACCACACGGTGGACACCCCGACCCCGGCGGACCTGCAGCTCGTCCAGCTACAGGCGAAGGCCAGCCTCGACCTGTCGAACGCGCTCGGCATCGACCCCGAGGACCTGGGCGTCAGCACGACCAGCCGCACCTACGCGAACGCCGTCGACCGTCGGCGGGACCGGATCAACGACACGCTGTCGCCGTTCATGCGCGCGATCACCGACCGGCTGTCGATGCCCGACGTCACCAAGCGTGGCTACCGGGTGGCGTTCGATCTCGACGACTACATGAAGGCCAACCCGACCGAGCGCTGGGGCGTGTACGAGAAGGCGCTGAACCTGGGAGTGATGACCGTGGCCGAGGTGCGCGCCGAGGAGGGGTTGTCCGCCGGCGGAGGTCCGGCCGCACCGGACACCGCGGCCGAGGTCGCCGACGAGCAGAGCGTGGCTGCGGCGGCCCGGCAGGTGGCCGCCACGTTCGACGACGAGCGGCTGCAGTTCGCCGACGTGCCCGTCACCGGGTTCACCGCCGACGCGGGCAAGCGGACCATCGAGGGCCTAGTCCTGCCGTACGGGAAGATCGGCGCCAAGTACGGGCTGAAGTTCCGGTTCGAGCGCGGCGCCCTCACGTGGTCCGACGCCAGCCGGGTGAAGCTCCTGCGTGATCACGACTTCGCCCAGGCGCTCGGCAAGGCCGTCACCCTCACCGACACCCCGGCCGGGCTGAAGGTGCGGTTCAGCGTCGGCCGTGGGCCGGAGGGTGACCGCGCGCTGGAGGCGGCCGAGGACGGCGTGCTCGACGGCTTCTCCGTCGGGGTCGACTTCGACCTGGCCGCCGACGCGGTGCCCGATCCCAGGAACAAGGGCGCGCTGCTCGTACGCCGCGCCGATCTGCGTGAGGTGTCGCTGACAGCGATGCCCGCGTTCGATGACGCGCGAGTCACCAAGGTGGCCGCGAGTCGAGACGGAGGAACGATGGAGAAGTGCGCCACGTGCAGCACCGAGCACGCGCCCGGCGTGGCGTGCCCGACCCCCGCACCCACCCCGCCGGCGGCAACCGGTCTCACCCTGAACAGTGACCAGCTGGCGACCCTGCTCGGCCAGCCGAACGGCGCGGCCGCACTGGGCGCGATGCTCGGCGTCACCCCGACCGTCGCCGAACAGCGCGCCGTGGTGGACCCGACCAAGCTCGGCGGCGCGGTCACCCTGGTCACCGACCCGGCGCCGTACCGGTTCGACAGCCGGGGCAACCTGCAGCGCGGCACGCACGACTTCAGTCAGGACCTGTTCGCCGGGCACGCCGGCGACACGGCAGCCCTGGCCCGCGCGACCGAGTTCGTCCGGGCCACGTTCGACATCGCCACCGGCGACGTGAACGAGCTGAACCCGACCCGGCAGCGGCCGGAGCTGTACGTCGACCAGCGCGACTTCCAGTACCCCATCTGGGACTCGATCAACAAGGGCACGCTGACCGACATCACCCCGTTCACCTTCCCGAAGTTCAGCTCGGCGTCGGGCCTCGTCGGTGCGCACACCGAGGGCGTGGAGCCCAGCTCGGGCACCCTGGTCACCACGTCGCAGACGGTCACCCCGACCGCCGTGAGCGGCAAGGCGAAGATCACCCGCGAGACCTGGGACCAGGGCGGCAACCCGCAGGTCTCGAACCTGATCTGGCGGCAGATGACCAAGGGCTGGTTCGAGGCGCTGGAGGCGGCCGCGGTTGCCGTGCTCGACGCCGCGACCCCGACCGCGATCACCCTCACCGCGGGCGAGGAAGACACCGACCTGACGGACGAGCTGGAGGCGGCGCTGACCCTGCTCCAGTTCATCCGGGGCGGGTTCAGCATGGACACGGCGTTCACGCAGGTGGACCTCTACAAGAAGCTGGCGGCGGCCGTCGACACCGCCGGCCGGAAGATCTACCCGGCGCTCGGCCCGGCGAACGCGACCGGCACCGTCCGGCCGCGGTGGGCTGGCATCGACGTCAACGGCCTGGCGTTCCTCCCGGCATGGGCGCTGGCCGCCACCGGCGTCGTGCCCGCCAGCTCCTACCTGTTCGACCGCGCCGTCGTGCACGGCTGGGCGTCCGCGCCGCAGCGGCTCGACTTCAACATCGAGGTTGCTCACGTCTACATCGGGCTGTGGGGCTACAAGGCCACCGCCATCTCCGACGTCACCGGCGTGCGCGAGATCATCTACGACCCGGTGGCGTGAGCCCCGAGAACGGAGGCGCCGTCATGGCGACCGACACCCCCACCCCGCCACCCCCGGCCGACCGGCCACCGGCGCGGCGCGGTCGGACGGAACCGGTTTCTCCCATGGGAGAAACCACGTCAACCGATTCCCCAACTGGGGAAATCGCGCGGCTCCGGGCCGAGAACGAGCGGCTCCGCGAGCAGTTGGACGACGTCATCGCCGGGCGCCCGATCACCCGGCCGGCTCCGGTCAAGCCGTCGTTCCGCATGTCCGAGGGCACGCGTAACGAGCTGGAGGAGACGGGCCAGGCGACCGACCCGTTCACCGGCGACAAGCTCACCCGCGACGACCTGAAGGACTGACCGACCATGGCATGGGCGCCCGACTACATCCTCGTCGACGATCTCCTGGAGTACATGCAGGCGGACGTCGTTGACGAGGATGTGGCCGGGCGCGCCGTGACCGCGGCCAGCCGGGGTGTGGACGACCACACGAACCGGCAGTTCGGCAAGGTCGCCGCTCCCGAGCTACGCCTGTACACCCCGCGGTACGACCGCAGCCGGGGCCGCTGGGTGGCCCGCATCGACGACCTGCAGTCGGTCGCCGGGGTGGTGCTGACGCTCGAGGCGGTGGCCGTCACCGGGTACACCCTGCTGCCCCTGAACGCGACGCAGAAGGGCCGGCCGTGGGAACGGCTCGTGCTGCCCGACGGGTACGCCGGGTACGGCTACGAGGGCGAGCTGTCCATGACCGCGGCCTGGGGCTGGACCGCGGTACCGACCGTCGTCGAACAGGCGACGCTGTTGCAGGCGTCGCGCATCGTCACCCGGCGGGAGGCGCCGTTCGGGATCGCCGAGGCGCCCGACGCCGGCTCGCTGCGCCTGCTCGCCAAGATCGACGCCGACGTGCAGGTGATGCTGAAGGGCTACCAGCGGGATCGGTTCGTGGTCGGATGAACATCAACGACGTGATGGACGAGATGCTGACCGCGCTCGCCACCCTGCCGGGGGAGCTCAACCTGTACGGGTGGAACGCGCGGAAGATCACCCCGCCGTGCGCCCTGGTCCCGCTCCCCGAGTTCATCGACTACCAGGGCACCTACGGCCCCGGCATGACCGAGGCCGAGCTGATCGTCCACGTGGTCGTCAGCGGGGTGTCCGGCGCCGCAGCCCGGAAGGTCATCGGCGGCTACCTCGCCAAGACCGGCGACGCGTCCATCCGGCAGCTGTTCGACACCTACGCCTGGACGTCGTGCGACGACGTCACGGTGACGCGCGCAGAGCCCGGCATCTACACCAGTCCGCAGAACGCCGACCACCTGTCGGCGGCCTTTACCTGCTCGATCACCGGGAGCTGACCGTGGCGTTCACCCACAGCAGGCACACCATCGTCACCATCGACGGTGAGGACATCTCGCCGTTCACCAAGAACACGGCGTGGAACGACACCGCCGACAGCCACGACGTGACGTGCTACGGGAAGAGTCGGCACGTCTACGAGGGCGGCCTGGGTGACGGCAAGTGCACCATCTCCGGCGTCTACGACGACGGCGCCACGGGGCCGCGCGCCATCATCAAGCCCCTTGTCGGCACGGTCGTGGTGTTCGTGTGGAAGCCGGAGGGCGCCGGGACCGGCAAGCCGGGCGACACCGTTGACGTGCTGGTCACCGCCTACAACGAGTCGTCCGTCGTGGCCGACAAGATCATGTGGTCCGCCGAGCTGCAGATGTCGGACGACCTCGTCACCGCCGACCAGTAGGAGAACGCCATGGCCAGGCTGACCGTCCAGGACCTCAGCACACCCCGGCTCGACCAGCTCGAGGTGGACATCCCCGGACAGGGCACCGTGCTGGTCCGCGCCCTGTCGCGCTCACAGGCGCTGTCCGTGAAGGACAAGGAGTTGGACGCCGGGGAGCTGGACCGCCGGTTGCTGGCGATGGCGCTCGTCGACCCGCCGATGACCAAGGCCGAGGTACGCGCGTGGCAGGAAGCCTCGCCGGCCGGCGAGCTGGAGGTCGTGGTGGCCGCCGTGGTGAAGCTCTCCGGGATGGAGGTCGCGTCGGCCAAGCAAGCCGGCGACGACTTTCGAGAATGACCCGGTCCTGGAGTACGAGCACTACCTGGCCCGCAAGCTGGGCATGACGGTGGCCCGGATGCGCGACGAGATGCCGCAAGCCGAGTTCATCCGGTGGCAGGTGTACGACGGCCGACAGAGGCAGCGGCAGGAGCTGGCCGCGGCCGAGGCGAAGGGCGGGAGGTGACGACGTGGCCCTGGTCGACCCGATCAAGATCGACGGGCTGCAGCAGTTCAGCCGCGACCTGCGCAAGCTCGGCGCCGATCTGCCGAAGGCGCTGCGCCTGGCCGGTAACGAGGGCGCCCAGCTCGTCGTCGACTGGGCGCGGCCGCGGGTGCCCGGCAGGTCCGGCGCCGCGCGCCGCTCCATCGTGGCCAGGTCCACCCGCACCGAGTCGCGGGTGATCGGCGGCAGCACCCGCGTGCCCTACTACCCGTGGCTGGATTTCGGCGGCCGCGTCGGTCCGGGCCGCAGCGTGAAGCGGACGTTCATGTCGGGTGGCCGGTTCATCTACCCCGGGTACGCGGCGCGCCGTGACGAGGTCGAGGCCACCCTGGTGACCGCGCTCCTGAACGCTGCGCAGGCGGCCGACCTGGACGTGACCCCGTGAGCGCCAAGCCCACCGTCACCCTGACCCTGGCCGGCGACTCGGCCAAGCTCGAACAGGCCATGAGCCGCGTCGGCTCGGCGGCCGGCACGATGTCGAACAAGGTCGGCTCGGCGTCCAACGAGATGCAGAACGCCGGGCGGTCCGCCGAGAGCCTGGCCGAGAAGTCCGACACGGTGGACACCCGGGCCATGGGGTTCTCCGACACCATCGCCGGTGTGTCCGACGGGCTGAAGGCGTTGAGCGACGACAGCATGTCGACGTCGGAGAAGATGATGGCGCTGGGCATGGCCACGTCCGATGTCGCGTCCGGGTTCACCAACTTCCTGATCCCGATGGCGGCGCAGGCCGGGACCGCGCTGAAGACCGGACTCGGCGGGGCGATGTCGTTCGTGGCCGCGCACCCGCTGATGTTCGCCCTGCTCGCCCTGGCCGCGATCTTCATCCTGCTGTGGATGAACAGTGAGACCTTCCGCGACAAGGTGATGGCCGTCTTCAACGTGGTGGCCAAGTTCACCAAGGAGACGCTCGGCGCCGCGTGGGACTGGGTCGTCGACAAGACGTTGGGCTTCGTCAACTTCTACCTGTCGCTACCCGGTCGCATTCTCGGCGTATTCAATTCCATTTCCGACGGCATCAAGAATGCGTTCAAGGCCGCATTCAACTTCGTGGCCGACGTCTGGAACCGGGGCATCGGGCAGCTGTCCTTCACCGTCCCCGGCTGGGTGCCCGGCATCGGCGGCAACACGTTCAGCGCGCCCCGCATCCCCAAGTTCCACACCGGCGGCGTCGTCCCCGGCATGGCCGGTACCGAGGTGCTGGCGATCCTGCAGGCCGGCGAGCGTGTCTCGCCGCGCGGTACCGGCGGGGGCGGCGGCACCACGCTGCGGTTCGCCGGCGACCTCGACTCGGCGCTGGCGTCCGCGATCATGGAACTGTTCCGCTCCGGGCGGATCACCCTGGAGACGGAGTGACCGCGCACAACCTCGTCACCGAGCTGCTGCTGGGCGGGGTGTGGGTGGACGTCACCGAGTACGTGCGGCAGAAGTCGCCCGTGACCATCAACCGGGGTCGTCCGAACGAGGCGCCGCGCTCCACTCCCCAGACGTCCACGTTCGTGCTCGACGACCGGGACGGGCGGTTCAGCCCGCGCAACCCGGCCGGTCCCTACTACGACCAGCTCGGCCGTGGCGTGCAGGTGCGGCAGTCGGTGAAGGTCTCGGCCGACTCGTTCACCGGCACGTCGGCGGCCGGGTGGCTGCCCACCGACACCGGCCAGGGCTTCACCCACGCGGGCGTCGGGGGCACCGTGTCGGCCACCGACTACAGCCAGTCGGGCGGCAAGGGCGTGCTGTCGGTGCCCGCCGTCGGGTCCTACCGGGTCGCCTACATGAACGCCGGCGGCAGCGTCCGGGATGTGCGGATCGCCGTCACGGTAACCCTGCCCCTGACGAACGTGACCGGCGGCAGCCTGGAGCCGATCGACGTCCTGCTCCGGGTTGGCCTCGACTACTACCACGGCCGCGTGGAGGTCACCGCGGCGGAGTCCGTGTGGGTGTCGTTCCACCGACTGAACGGCGGCCAGCTCGCGGCCCCGGTACAGGTGCCCGGCCTCGTCCACACCGCGGCCCAGTCGCTCCGGGTGGTGTGCGAGATCGAGGCACAGACGATGCGGATCAAGGTGTACCCGGCCGGGCAGCCCGAGCCCGGCGGCTGGCACCTCGAGTACGAGGACACCACGAACGCACTCCCGAACGCCGGCACCATCGGCATCCGCGCGGGTGTGTCCGGCGGCAACTCGAACGTGAAGCCCATCGTGTTCACCTACGACGACCTGGCGGTGTACCTGCCGCGGTTCTACGGGGACGTGGCGAAGATGGTCCCGCGCTGGAGCGCAGCGCACACCGTCGGTGGCAACCGGGGTGACCGGGTCGTGGCCGTCTCGGCGGCCGGCGCGCTGCGCAGGCTGGGCCAGGGCAAGGCCGTGCTCGCCTCCGCACCGCGACGGTTCATGCCGGCCGGGCCCTGGACCCTCGTGGATCACTGGTCGCTGGAGGACGGCGCGGCCGCTACCGAGCTGGGCAGCAACACGGTCAGCGGCGGTGCCCCGGCGGCGTTCGCCCGCGAGACGCAGGTGAGCCCGAACATCGGGGCCATCAAGTTCGCCGTCGACGCGGGCACGCTGTCCGCGTCCAGCGTCATCGAGCTGACCAACGGTGGCCAGCTGCACATCCCGGTGCGCTCGGCCTCCCTGCCGACCTCGTGGTCGGTGTGCTGGTCGCAGCGAATCAGCGCGGACGCCGGCGGCTACGCGCTCCTGCAGTGCGCCGACCCGGCCGACAACATCTCGTTCACGTGGTACACCGACGGGGCGTTCCTGGTGTACCTGATCACGTCCAACCCGCTCGCCTCCGTGCTCCTGTTCTCCGGCACCCTGGCGGATATCGGCTACGACAACGTGTGGCACACCGTCGCATTCAGCGCCTGGATCGACGGCTCCGGCATCCAGTACGCCATGTCGATCGACGGGGTCGCGCTCCCCGGCATCGTGGCCACCCCGGTCACCTGGTCCACCCTGGTCGGCGGGTACTTCGCCGCGACCATCGACGAGCCGCAGCCCTACGGCCTGTCCCACGTGATCGTGTTCCCGGAGCACATCAACAGCGGGTCGCCCACCCTGGCCGCCCGGTACCACGACGCGATGATCGGCCACGCCGGTGAGACCGCAGGCGCCCGGCTCGACCGGCTGTGCGCCGAGCACGGCCTGACCCTGATCGTCAACGGCGTGCTGTCCGACACCGCCGACGTCGGTCCGCAGCGGATGGACACCTTCGTCAACCTGGTGGCCGGCGCGGTGCTCGTCGACGCCGGCGTCCTGTACGAGCCGAAGTCGTCCGACGGGCTGGCGTTCCGCACCCTCAGGGACACCGAGAACCAGTCACCGGCCGCGTCCCTGGCCTACAACGCCGGGCAGGTGGGCGAGCCCCTGGAGCCCGTGGAGGACGACCAGGGCACCCGCAACCGGGTCACCCTGAAGCGCCCCGGCGGCGCCGAGTACACCGCCGAGCTGACCTCCGGGCCACTGTCGACGCAGCCCTGGCCGGACGGCGTCGACGTGTTCGACGAGACCAAGACCGTGGACGTCTACACCGATGCCGACCTGGCGGACCTGGCCTGGCACATGGTGCGACTCGGCACCATCGACGAGCCGCGCTACCGGGTGTCGGTGGAGCTGCACGCGCCCGACATCAACGTGAACCTGCTGTGGCAGTTGATGGACGTCGACGTCGACGACCGGCTCGACCTCACCGGCATGGACTCCGCAGCGTCCTACGACGACGCGCGCATCCTCGCCCGGGGCTACACCGAGGTGTTCAACACGGCGCACCACCACCGCATCGTGTTCAACGGCACCCCGTACACCCCGTACGACGTCGGCTCGCTGGACTCCGACCGGCTCGACTCGGACTCCTCCGAGCTGGCCGCCGGGTACACGAGCTCGGCCGTGTCGTTCTCCGTGGCGTCGGACCCGTTCGACCTGTGGTCGACCTCAGCGGCCAACTACCCGTGCCCGGCCGAGGTCGCCGGCGAGGTGGTCATCATCACCGCGGTGACCGGGGCGACCTCGCCGCAGACGTTCACGGTGACCCGCAGCGCGAACGGGGTGGTCAAGCCCCAGCTAGCCGGGGCCGCCGTCCACCCGGAGCGGTACGAGCTTCTACGACTGGTCAGGTAGGGACACCATGACGACGAACGCACCGTTCACAGTCGGGAAGCTGTCGGCGGCCACCGCCAACGGAGCCGTGGCCACGACGTTCGCCCGGTACCGCCGAGCGAACGCGAGCACTCAGGCCATCACGAACGCGACCCCCACCAAGGTGCAGTTCCCCACCGTGGTGGAGGCCGACTCCAACGTCGTGCCCAGCGGCACGTCGAACATCGACTGGACGCTGAACCGGGCCGGGCTGTGGACCATCGACCTGACCCTGACCTACGCGCCGAACGCGACCGGCATCCGGTACGCCTGGATCGAGCTGTCCACCGCCGAGCGGATCGCCAGCCACAACGGCCACGGCATCAGCGCGGCCGGACTGGGGAACGCGGTCAACCTCAGCGTCACCTGTCGTTTCGCGGTCGGTGTGGTGCTAGCCGTGTACGCGTACCAGACGAGCGGCGGCAGCCTGAACGTGGCACCCGAGGTGGGAACCTCCCCGACCGTCATCGCCTTCACCTGGCACGGGCTGTGAGTTGGCGCAGCCAACTCACAGCAATCAGGGGCAGATGAACCGGACGGCGTTCCGCACGCTGGCCAGCCCCACGTCGTAGGCCGGCGTGCCCGGCGTCGGCTGATAGCCGGCCATCTGCGTGAGGACCTGGAGGTCGGACAGCCCGCGCTTCCGCAGGTCGCACTGCGTGTAGCCGATGGCCAGCACCTGCTCGTCGCTGATGCCCGCCGCGCTGCCCCAGAACCCGGAGCGCTGGATCGGCCCCTCGACGGCCAGGTAGCCGGACAGGCCGGTCTGCGCGGTCACCGCGGTCGACTCAGCGGCCGCGGCTGGGACGCCGGCGAGAGCCAGGGCGACAGTGATGACGGCCATTCTGCGAGCGCGCATGGCGGGTCCTTTCGTGGGGCACTGGAAGTGTCGCAGGCCGGCGGGTCGTCCGTTACCCGGTCCGCAGAGAGTCCGCAGGATGTCCATAAACGGTAGTCCGTGCTCAACGTCAGCCAACACTGATATGCAGGTCAGCGGCCAGGGCCGCGACAACGGCGCAGGTCCGCACGCCGGTCGAATACAAGAAGGAACAGAAGGCCGCGGCCAAATCCGGCTAGGTACGCGATAGCAGTGCGGGTAACCGTTGATGCCGCGAGCCTTAGCTAAGGCTCGCCGAGAACCTATCAAGTGCTGCGACCATGCTCTCGTCAAGAAGTTCGACGACGCTGTTCCAGTGAGTCTCGGGGTTATCTTCAAAGGTCCAGGTGACGCTCTCCGTCGGGCTCGAGACGAGGATCTCTTCGGCGATTTCGCGCGCTTCTTCTCCAGCTTCGCTGAGTACTTCAGCGTAGACTGTCAATGTCAGTACGCCCGTCTCCCCGTGTCCTACCTTCTGAAGGAAGGCGAGATAGCGAAGTTTCTGCCCAAGGACTGAAAGTCGGAGATGCGTCCACCAGACGCCTTGGCCGATGTTTGCATAGAAGTCAACGCTCCGTGCTGTTCGTACAACTTGCCGGCGCCACCAGTAGGACTTTGGGTCCGGAGGTGTCGCGGACATGCACGTATAGAACGCGTCCGGATCTAGCTCCTTGTAGCGGGACTGAATCGCCTGGCCAATCTGTTCGAGCCATGCCGAAACGCGAGCTTGCACTCCTGACGCTAGTGCTTCGATCTTGTTTGCACGTTCGCCCGCGCCTGCCTCGTCGCGTAGTCCTCGGAGCCGTGAGATGTGCGCGTCGAGGACGGCAAGCGCGCCGCCCGTAGTCTGACCCGCAAGCTCTTCGACCGGACGTTCCAGCTCGCTCCGGAGCGCAACGATCTCGAGCTCGGCGAAGAATCGGCTCAGCGGGCGGAGGTCTCCTTCGTTGGCTGAGTCGAGACACCGCAGGTAGCGATCCCGTTCCCGACGATCAATAACTAGTGGTGCTAGGTTTCCTCTGAGGAGCGTAAGCAATGTAAGGCACCGCGCGACCCGGCCGTTTCCGTCCTCGAAGGGATGGATTCTTACGAAGCGATGGTGGAACCATGCGCCACGCACGACTGGATCGCGTTCTGCTGTCTGATTGTATAACTCGATCAGGGTCTCCATTTGGGGTTGGACCTGATCTGGGGGGGTGTACTGCAACACGGATCCATCTGGCCGTGTTACGTGATTAGGTTGTTGTTTCCATTGCCCGTGGTGGAGGGTGGCTTCGAAGCGAAGTCCGCCGGGCCCTGTTGCGGTGTACGTCTTCTGTAGCCTGGTTAGTGCTACATGCAGTTCCTTGACGAGGGAAATTGATATGTCGCGCCCCTCTCGTGCAACCTCTGCCAGAAAGGTAAGTGCGTCATACTGGGAGCGAATCAGTTCAAGTACATCTTCGCCGATGGCGCCATTGCTGGAGGTGGCAACCGCCTCTGCTGTAATTCCCTCTGCCACAAGCGCTTCGGTTACCCCCCATTCAACGTCGTAGAGTCGTTCGATTATGCCGGTCTCAATGGCATGTCTACGCAAGCTCCGACGCCTTGCTTCGCGGAACGACTCCGAGTTCGATGAGACGACTACAGTCCAGGCGCGTTTAAGCGATGCAACGGATGCGAGAACGGATTCCAGGTCACCGTTGACATGCGGAAGCGGCTCAACATCGATCCAGGGCATGTCGCGCATCGTCACAGGCCTAGCGTAGCGAGGTAGGTCGACGTGAAGTTGTGATGCCCCGCAAGGTCGGCGTGTTCATGTATCTGCGTTGGTGTTGTGACCAGCAGATCGGTATGGAGAAGGCGTTCGCGGGGCCGAACGGGCCTGGGATCAACAGCGCATGATGCCGGGCTGCAGCACCCCGCCGACGTCCCATCGGCAGGTCGCGGTGTCGGAATCGTTGGCGCCGTTGGGATCCGCCGGTGTGCTGGCGGTGCGGGTGGCAGCGGCGCGGATGGTCGTGGTGACGTAGCCAAGGCTGAAGTACGCGGTGAAGCGGATGGAGCCGGTGGCGCCTGCCGCCAGTCCGGCATACGAGCACGTGAGCGTGGACGTGGGCCGGTCGAAGAGGCACGGCCCCGGCGGGGGTGCCCCCACGCGTGGGTCGAGCTGGACCATGACCGTCGCCGAGGAGAGCGTGTTCGGGCCGCGGTTCGTCACGACCACGTCGTAGTGGATCATGGGCAGGATTGGCGATGCGGTGGCGTCCAGGCCAACGGCGAGGTCTGCCCCCGGCTCGACGGCCGCGGCTGACGGTGCGCCGCCGAGGGCGGTTCCGATCCCCAGCGCTGCCGCCGTCAGCAGGTGGCCGAGTTGCACGTGGTGCCAGCGGGATCGAGCCGAGTGTCCAGGCATGACTCTGTGTATGCCACACCTGGGATGCGCCGCGACAGTGTGCTTTGTCAGGTGTTCGGGGCGGCCGCCCGGAGTGGCGTCCAACTCAGGTGGGCCGCCTGCGGCGCTGCCGGGACAACAGTGCAACCATGGGACGTGGAGGTGGTGTCGGTGAAACGTCACCAGCAGAGCGGTGCCGAACCACCGGTCCTGATCACCGAGGCCGCTGTGTCCTACGAGGACCAGCACCGGGCGCGTCGCCGCAAGTACGCGATCATGATGTCGATGCGGATCCCGCTGCTGATCGCGGCGGCCGCCTGCTATCAGATCTGGTGGCTGTCGCTCACCCTCATCCTGGTGTCGATCCCGCTGCCGTGGATGGCCGTGCTGATCGCGAACGACCGCCCGGCCCGCAAGCGGGAGAAGGTCAACCGCTACCGGCCCGCCGGCGACGCGAAGGCCGTCGAGGACAGGGAGCACGTGGTCATCGACGGCCGCGACGAGAGCTGACACCGAGCGCCACCGCCACCTCGGCGGCCAGCCCGGCGTTGGACAGCACGAGGGCGATGTTGGCCCGCAGGCTCGCCCCGTCGGTCGCGGTGTGGAAGTACTCCAGCAGCGCCGGGGTGACGTCCTTGCCGACGATCCCGCGCGCGGCGACGGAGGCGAGGCCGTCGGACAGGACGCGGTCGTGCAGGTCGCGGTCGAGCTCGAAGGCGGCGGGCACCGGGTTGGCCAGCAGGGCCCCGGACGGCCCCAGCGACACGTGCGCGGCGAACGCGGCGGCGGCCTCCGCGGCCGAGTCGACCCGCCAGGACACGGCGAGGTCGCTCTCCCGCAGGTAGAACGCCGGCAGGGTGTCGGTGCGGTAGCCGAGCACCGGCACGGACAGGGTCTCCAGCCGCTCCAGGGTGGCGGCGGCGTCGAGGATGGACTTCACGCCGGAGCACACCACCAGCACCGGGCCGGCGGCCAGCACCGCCAGGTCGCCGGACTCGTCCCAGGTGTCGCGGGCGCCGCGGTGCACGCCGCCGAGGCCGCCGGTGGCGAACACCGAGACCCCGGCGATGGCGGCGACCGCCGCCGTGCCGGCCACCGTGGTGGCGCCGAGCACGCCGGCGGCGACGGCCGGGCCGAGGTCGCGTCGGGACAGCTTCACCGCGGGCTCGGAGCACAGCCGGTCGAGCTCGGCGGCGGTCAGCCCGACCACGCACCGGCCGTCCAGCACGGCGATGGTGGCCGGGACGGCGCCGCCCGCGCGGACGGCGGCCTCGACCTCGTCGGCGGTGGCGCGTCGGCTGTCCGGTGGCAGCCCGTGGGCGAGCAGGGTGGACTCCAGGGCGACGACCGGTCCGCCGGCCGCCAGGGCGTCGGCGACCTCGGGCGCGATCCGCACGGTGGGGGGCACGTGCGGCATCATGGTGCATGTGAGCCTGCCTACCCAGACGCTGCCAGAGACCGACACCCGGCCGGAGGGCGTCGACCACACCGGTGACGACGATCCCAAGGTCTTTCACTACGTGCGCAAGGAGAAGATCGCCGAGAGCGCTGTCCTCGGCTCGCACGTGGTGGCGCTGTGCGGTGAGGTGTTCCCGGTGACCCGCTCGCCCAAGCCCGGTGCCCCGGTGTGCCCGGACTGCAAGCGGATCTACCAGGCGATGCCCCCCGGCGGCAGCTGACCGCCTGCGGCTAGCCCGGCCGGATCACCCGCACCGTCGGCTCGTCGATCCGCAGCGGACCGGTCGGCGTGGTGTCGGCCGGTGACTGCGCGCTGTGCGGGGTGTCCGCCCGCTTGGCCGGGCGCCTCTTGGTCTTGGCGTCGGCCTCGGTCTCGGCGCGCAGCCGCTCGGCCGCCCGGTCCATCTCCAGCCGACGCCACCGACGGCGCTCCCGCTTCGTCATGTGCGCCGGCCAGGTCTCCTCGATGGCGTTGTTGAGCTGCGCGCCGAGGATGATGGCGAACCCGATGAAGAACGCGAACAGCAGGAACGCGATCGGGGTGGCGAGCGCGCCGTAGGTGAAGCCGGCGCTCGTGATCAGGGAGATGTAGTACCGCAGCCCGGCGCTGGTGACCAGGAAGCACAGCATGGCCAGCAGCGCGCCCGGCAGGTGCCGGTGCCACGGCAGCCGGCGCGGCAGCACGACCTTGTACAGCGTGGCCAGCGCCAGCACCAGCAGCAGCCCGATCGCCGGGTAGTAGAACCGGTCGATCACCGTGGAGACGGTGCCCTCCCACGCGTCCGGTGACAGCTGGATCATTCGGTACGGGCCCAACGCCAGCACCGGCAGCGTGAAGATCCCGATGACCAGCGCGCCCAGGTACAGCAGCAGGGCGAAGATCCGCTGCCACACGGTGTGCCGGACCTCGCGCTGGCCGAAGGCGGCCGTGATGGCGTCGACGAAGCTGGCCATCGCCGACGACCCGGCCCACAGGGACAGCACGAACCCGACGGTGACGATCTCGCCGCGGCCCTCGGACAGGATGTCGCGCACGGTGGGCGCGATGATCTGCTCGACGACGGCCGGGTCGAACACGGTGCGGCAGAACGCCAGCGTCTTGGACTCGACCTCCTGCACGGTCTCCGGCCCGAACCAGCCGGCGATGTAGCCGAGGCCGCCGAGCAGACCCAGCAGCAGCGGCGGCAGCGACAGCGTCTGCCAGAAGGCACCCTGGGCGGAGAGGCCGAAGATGCCGTCGGTCCACGCCTTGCTGATGGTGCGCCACAGCACCCACAGCGCGCGTCGCCCGGTCCCGCCCGCCGGCGCCGGTCGGCTGTCGGACCCCGGGGTCGGCGTCGGTTCGTGGCTGTGGTCGTTCATGTTGGTGCAAGTCTGGGGCATGAGGCCACCACTCGGCAGCGGAGGGCCGTCCGGTGGACCGTGTCGGGCATGGCCACGGGCCCGGCCACGGTAGGCTGGCGGTGCCCTCAGCCGGTCGGCGCACAGGACCCGAGCGAGGGCATTCGCGTGTTCGCGACGCGTGGGTTGACCGAGGGGAGCGTGCCGCAGCGGTGGTTGAAGCCTGGTCGCGCCCGCTGCGCGGTTGGCAACGTCGGGCGCTGGCCCGCTACCTGGCCGCCCGGCCGAAGGACTTCCTCGCGGTGGCGACGCCGGGCGCGGGCAAGACCACGTTCGGCCTGCGGGTGGCCACCGAGCTGCTCGCGGACCGGGTGGTGGACACGATCACCGTGGTCACGCCGACCGAGCACCTGAAGCACCAGTGGGCCGTCGCGGCCGCCGAGGTGGGCATCCCGATCGACCCGCAGTTCCGCAACACCGCGGGGGCCACCTCGTCGGACTACCGCGGCGTCGCGGTGACCTACGCCCAGGTGGCGGCGCACCCGTCGCTGCACCGGGTCCGCACCGAGGGCCGGCGGACGCTGGTGATCCTCGACGAGATCCACCACACCGGCGACGCCAGGTCGTGGGGTGAGGCGGTCCGCGAGGCGTTCGACCCCGCGGTGCGCCGCCTCGCCCTCACCGGCACCCCGTTCCGCAGCGACGACACGCCGATCCCGTTCGTGGTGTACGAGCCAGAACCGGGTGGCACGGCCCGTTCCAAGGCCGACCACTCCTACGGATACGCCGACGCGTTGCGCGACGGCGTGGTCCGGCCGGTGATCTTCATGGCGTACTCCGGCGAGGCGAGCTGGCGCAACAGCGCGGGCGACGAGTTCACCGCCCGGCTGGGCGAGCCGCTGACCGCCGAGCACACGGCCCGTGCCTGGCGCACCGCGCTCGACCCGGCCGGGGAGTGGATCCCTGCGGTGCTGGCGGCGGCCGACACGCGGCTGTCGCACAAGCGCGCCGACGGGGTACCGGACGCGGCGGGGCTGGTGATCGCGTCGGACCACGAGACGGCCCGTGCCTACGCGAAGATCCTGGAGCGGATCAGCGGCGTGGCGCCCGCGCTGGTGCTGTCCGACGATCCGAAGGCGTCATCCCGCATCGACACCTTCGCCCGCTCCGACGAGCGGTGGCTGGTCGCGGTGCGGATGGTGTCGGAGGGCGTTGACGTGCCGCGCCTGTCGGTGGGGGTCTACGCCACGTCGGCGTCGACGCCGCTGTACTTCGCGCAGGCCGTCGGCCGGTTCGTCCGGGCGCGGCGGGCGGGGGAGACGGCGAGCGTGTTCCTGCCGAGCGTGCCGGTGCTGCTCGACCTCGCGAGCCAGCTGGAGGCGGAGCGCGACCACGTGCTGGGGCGCCCGCACCGCGAGAAGGAGGGGTGGGACGACGACCTCCTCGCGGACGCCAACGCGACGAAGGACCAGCCCGGTGAGGCCGAGCGGGCGTTCACGTCGTTGGGTGCGTCGGCCGAGCTGGACCAGGTGATCTTCGACGGGTCGTCGTTCGGCACGGCGGCGTCGTCGCACAGTGACGACGAGCGGGAGTACCTGGGCCTGCCGGGCCTGTTGGAGCCGGACCAGATGCGGGCCCTGCTGCGGGAGCGCCAGCAGCGGCAACTGGCCAGAACGGCAGCGGCGGCCTCACCGGCCGCGAAGGCCGGCGAGGCCGCCGATGTCGGATCGGCCAGGGCCGTCGGTGTTCGGGAGCGTCTGTCGGGACTGCGTAAGGAGCTGAACGCGCTGGTCGCGCTGTACAACCATCGGACCGGTAAGTCCCACGGCGTCATCCACAGCGAGTTGCGCCGGGCGTGTGGCGGCCCACCGACCGCGATGGCCAGCGCCGAGCAACTCGAGGAACGAATCGCGGCGCTGCGATCGTGGTGAGCGCGCCGGTCGGTTACCCGACCTGCAGCTCGGCTGCCAGCTCCTGCAACCTGAACTGGTGCTTACGCGCGTGGTGGCCGCAGAACAGAAGCTCGCCACCGGACGGAAGTACAGCTCGGGTCGTCGCGGCGGCTCCGCACCGGTCGCAACGGTCGTAGGCGGTCAGTTCGGGGCGGGTGAGCGTTTCGTTCATCTGACTTACCCTCCGTCCCGGCGCCTCGCGGCGCCCTCGCTGCTCCGCAGCCGCCCTGGAGAGCGGCCGCATGTCATCACTCATACCAGACCATCCGACGATCTGTCCTGTTCCTGATCTCGGGACGACCGTGTCACGTCGGGTTGTGCGCACCTGCTCCGCACGTGATGTCCTGCATGCCAAGGATGACCCGCAACGGCCGGACGTGCAGGATCGTCGACATGCCGTTGACAGCAAGACACTCTCGTTGATCAACCGTGACGTCGTTTCGAGCGTGCCCGCGCCGGTCGTGTTCGTTCTGGGCGGAATCTCGATGTACCTGGGCGCGAGCGTCGCTGTAGTCATCTTCGATGAGCTGTCGCCGTCGGTGATCGCCTGGCTGCGGCTGGTGGGCGCGGCGGCGATTCTGCTGGCGTGGCGCCGCCCCGGGAGGGCCGCGTGGCGCGGTCGGCGGCTGCTGCTCGCCGGCGCGTTCGGCCTGGCCACCGGCCTGATGAACCTGGCGTTCTACGAGTCGATCGCGCGGCTGCCGCTGGGGACGGCCGTGGCCATCGAGTTCTGCGGGCCGGTCGCGGTCGCCGCCTTCGGCTCGCGCACCCGCCGCGACGTCGGCGCGCTGGCGCTGGCCGTGCTCGGGGTGGCGCTGATCGCCGACGTGCAGTGGTCCGGCAGCCCGACCGGAGTGGTGCTGGCGCTGGCCGCGGCCGCGATGTGGGCCGGGTACATCGTGCTCGGCAAACGGGTGGCGGGCGCCGGCGCCGGGCTGGACGGCCTCGCCGTCGGCATGGCCGTCGCGGCGGTCGCGCTCAGCCCGCTGGCCATCGGCGCCGGCCCCGCGGTGCGGTCGCCGCGGCTGTTCCTGCTCGCGGTCGGCGTCGGGCTGCTGTCCAGCGTGGTGCCGTACGCGCTGGACCAGATCGTGCTGCGGCGGGCCGGGCCGGCGCGGTTCGCGCTGCTGCTGGCACTGCTGCCGGCGACGGCGTCGCTGGTCGGGCTGGTGGTGCTGCGTCAGGTGCCGAAGGCGGCCGAGGCGGCCGGCATCCTCGCGGTGGTCGGTGCCGTGCTCCTGCGCTCCCGCGAGCCCGACGCCCCGGCCGAGCCGCCGCCGTAGGCCGACCTGCGCCGCCGCTGGCATGATTCTGTGACATGACGGTGACCCTGTCCGACGCGGCCCGCGCCCTGCTCAACCCACCGGTGTTCACCGTGCTCGCCACGGTGAGCGCGGACGGCAGTCCCCGGTCGAGCGTGGTGTGGGTGCGCACCGACGGCGACGACGTGCTGTTCTCCACGATCCGCGGCCGGCTCAAGTGCCGGAACATGGAACGCGAGCCCAGGGTCAGCCTGTGCGCGTACGACCCGGCCGACCCGTACGGCTACGTCGAGGTCCGCGGCACCGTCACGCTCACCGAGGACGGTGGCGACGACCTCATCGCCGAGATGTCACTGGCCTATGACGGCAAGCCGTGGCAGCACCGGCCGGAGGAGACCAGGGTGGTCGCCAGGGTCACCCCGACCAAGCTCGTCGAACACCTGACCCCGCAGAGCCCCAAGAACGCCAGCGGGTGATCGATTCGACACCGTTGGTCACGGTGTTGGGCCGTTCGGCCCGGTAGACGGCCCTTTCCGCGCTAAACACCGCGTCTCCTCGTTTGCGGCGCACCGGCTGTGGCAATCCCCTGAACGGGGCCATCTCGCCCAGCCTGACCGTGAGGAGATCGTCATGGATACGAGCACGATCGTTGTCATCGTGGTCGTTGTCATCCTGTTGGCCGGCGCCGTGGTGCTGGCGCGCCCGATGATGCGCCGCCGCCGTCTGCGCGGCACGTTCGGCCCGGAGTACGACCGCGCGGTGGAGAGCCACGAGAGCCGCACCGAGGCGGAGCGTGAGCTGGTGGACCGGGAGCGCCGGCACGCCGAGCTGGACATCCAGCCGCTGTCGGCCGCCGCCCACGCCCGGTACACGCAGGATTGGAGCGAGGTCCAGGGCCGCTTCGTCGACGAGCCGGAGAAGGCCGTGCGCGACGCGGACGAGCTGGTCACCGCGCTGCTCGCCGAGCGCGGCTACCCCACCGGCGACCACGACGAGCAGGCCGCCATCCTCTCCATCGAACACTCCCGCACCCTGGGCAACTACCGCTCGGCGCACGAGACGCAGCAGCGGATCGACAGCGGCGAGGTGTCCACGGAGAACCTCCGCGAGGCGATGGTGCAGTACCGCGCGCTGTTCGTCGAGCTGCTCGACAGCGGCGCTCGCGACACCGAGCGCGACCCCGATCATGACTCGGGCCGCGGGCTCACCGAGCCGGAGACCGAGGTCGTGACGCGTCCGGCCACCGCGACCGACACCACCGACGACGCCGAGGCCAGGGCCCGGCACGCGGCTCGCTGACGCATTTCTCACTCCCCCACCTCCCCACCCCGATGACCGAGCAGAGGAGAACCGACATGCTTCCGGACGACACCCGGCGTGCGGTCGTCACCGAGGACCTGGCCGATCCGATGCACCGCTCGACGGACGACCCCAGACACCCGGACGCGCGCGAGTCCGACCAGGCCGACGACACCCGCCAGTGGGCCGCCGACGAACACCGCACCGACGAACCCATGCACGCCGACCCCAGGGTCGACGGCGACCACGACTCGATCGACGACTCGGTGCGTGACGACCTGGATCGGGACGCTGTGGACCGGGACGCTGTGGACCGGGACGACCTGGCCCGGGACGACGACTCGACGCGCGACGACCTGGATCGGGACGCCGCGGACCGCGATGGCGTCGGCCAGGACGGTTCCGCCGGCGACGGCGTCCATGACGATCTGGGACGTGACGGCCTGGGGGCTGACGACGCGACGCGTGACGACCGGCTCGACGACGGGTCGGTGCGGGACCGCGACGACCCGTCACTCGGTGACGAGAGCGCCCGCGGCGGCCTGACGTCCTCGGACGCCGGGATGCGCGACGACGCGCTGGGCGAAGACCTCACCCGGCACGACCCGGCGGGGGACGCCGGCCCGCGCGACGGGACGATGGACGACGACCTCACCGACGACACCGCCACGGCGGGCGGGAGCACGGCCGCCCTCGCCGCCGCGACGCCCGGCACGACCGACGACGACTCCGGCTCCGGCTCGCTGTTCGGCGCCGACGAGGCCGAGCGGTTCAAGGCCCGGTGGCGCGAGCTGCAGATCGCGTTCGTCGACGAGCCGCGTTCGGCGGTGCAGAACGCCGACGAGCTCGTCGCCGAGGTGATGCAGACCCTCGCCGGCATGTTCGCCGCCAACAAGCAGGAGCTCGAGGGCCAGTGGCGGCGCGACGGCGAGGTCGAGACCGAGGACCTGCGCCTGGCGTTGCAGAAATACCGCTCGTTCTTCGACCAGCTCCTGCGCGCCTAGCCTGGGGTAAAGGGGTGGCTGTGCGCCGGCTCGGGAAACCGGGCCGGCGCACGGTGCTGTCGGGGGCTCGCCGGCGGTTGGTCGGACAATGGGCGGACATTATTGCGGGGAGTGCCAATGGGGCACGCTCCGTAGTTTTGGCTGGCCGTCCCTCGTCCCTGGGCGGCAATGTCCCAGCCGTTGTCCTGACAGCTCCGCGCTCCTTCCGTCGATCATCGTGCCTGGTCCGAGCGCTGGTCGAGGCGCCGTCTGCTGTTGACGTTGGGCCGCGTCCCCGGCAATCCGCACGGCCCATCCGATGGCTCCGAACGGAGTAAATAGACCGACGATCTCTTTTTCGGCCCGGTTCGATCATGCAAAGATCTTCTTTGGGACTGGTGATCAATACGAAGTAAGAAGCCCCGAAAAGAGCATGTTATCTCAGGTGGTGCGGCAGTTATGCTGAGAACTACGACCCGTGGGAGGGACCCCGCCATGACATCGACAGAGACGCGGACCGACGACCTCATTGCCGAGTGGCGCCGCAACGCGGACGCCGCCGACCACCCGGCGGGGCCGCTGTTCACCTCTGCGTTGCGGTCACCGGCGGACGCCCCCTCCCGGGACACCCTCTCCAGGGACACGCTGGACCGGGACACCCTGCTCGCGCAGGACACGTTGGCGCACGACACGCTGTCGCGGGACACGCTGCTCGCGCAGGACACGTTGGCGCGCGACACCTTGGACCGCGACACCTTGGACCGCGACACGCTGGACCGCGACACCTTGCAGGGCCGGGACACCCTGGCGCGCGACACCCTCTCTCGGGACACGTTGGCGCACGACACGCTGTCCAGGGACACCCTGTCGCGGGACACGCTGCTCGCACACGACACGTTGGTCCACGACACGTTGTCGCGCGAAACCCGCGCTCACGACACCCTTGGTCGGGACACGCTGGGCCGCGACACCCTGTAACGGGTGAGGGCGGCTGACCGGACAGGTTCCCGGGCCGGGCCCGGCGGGTTCGAGGTCGCGCTCCGGCCGGTGCTCGCGCCGGCGCCGGCCGGGGCCGTCGACCGCCTGGCGTCCTCGGCGCTCGGCGCGGAGGAGGCCGTCGAGACGGTTCGCGACATGCTGCGGGCACGCCTGCTCCCTGCGCGGCGGGGCGAGGGCGCCCACGAGGACGCGTCGGCCGCCGGCAACCTTCCCGACCAGCAGCCCGCCGAGGCGCGCCGACGATTCTCGGTGCCTCCGTGACACCGCCCGGCTGGGCTCGCGCCCCGGCCGACGCCCGGCCGGGGTTCGCGCACGGGATCACCGGGCTGGGGTAGGCGTTGGCCCACCTGGCCGCGGCGACCGGTGACGCCGGGATCGCCGCGCGCGGGCGGCATGGGGTGACGGTGCGGCAGGCGGCGGTGGTGGCCTGGGCGGACGGGCTCGGCCACGGTCACACCCTGTGCCACGGCGCCCTCGGCACCTGGGAGCTGCTGGCCGCGGCGCCGTCGGGCGGGGTAGCGCCACCCGCCTGGACCGTGCCACCCGGCCTGGACCGTCGGACGCTGGACGCGTGGGTGCTGGACGCGCGGGTGCTGGGCGGGCTGGAGCGGGCCGGTCCGACGGGCTCGGGGGACGTCATCGGCCCCGGCCCGCTCACCGGTCTCGGCGGCATCGTGCACCAATTGCCGCGGATGCATCCCGATTTCGACCTGCTGTCGTTGTTGCTGCTGGGCGATTGTCGCCGGGTCGGGTAGACGCGGTAGGCGAAGAATTTCCGTAATTGCTCACCGAGCGTGATTCCACAACTCGACGAAGCCGGTCGGAACAAATATGAACCGGCTTGGAGTATGGCCCGAACCGAACGGATGCGGTAGTGGAGCGGGCCGTTCCTGCGTCGCAGCAACGCCTGTGACCTGCTGTTTCTGGTGGAGAAGGCGACGAGGATGCCCTGGCTGGTCCATTCGGACGATCGCTTCATGGTGATCATGGAGCGGTGCTTCGCGGTCTACCGATTCGCTGCCACGGCACGTATGCTCGACCCTCGATGCTGGTGCCCCCGACCGATCAATAAGAGGGACATCGACTGTGGATGATCAACGATCAAAAAACTACGTGTGGCGTGCGCTGGAACTGTTCGCCGAACGCGGTGACGCCGAAGCGGTCATCTACGGGGATCGGCGGCTGAGCTACCACGATCTGCGGGCGATGACGCTGGCGCTGGCCGCGTCGCTGCGCGAGCACGGGGTGCGCCCCGGCAGCGCGGTGGCCGTGCTGACCGCCAACCCACCCGAGTCGATCACCCTGCAGTTGGCGCTGCACCTGCTCGGCTGCCGGTCGGTGTGGATCGCCAGGGCGCCGCGCGCGCACCAGGTGGAGTTCCTGCGCAAGGCCGAGGTCGACGCGTTCGTCTACCACGTGGACACCCACGGCGAGGACGGTCGCGACCTCCGCGACGTGCTCGGCGACCTGCCGGTGCTGTGCCTGGGCGCCGGCGGCATCGGCCCCGACCTGCTGGCCCCCCGGACGAACAGCGCGGCGCCGGACCTGGACGAGCTGACCGCCGACGTGACCGACGAGCCGCAGTCGCTGTTCCAGACCAGCGGCACCACCGGCCGGCCCAAGCTGGTGCACCACCGGCACCTGTTCTTCCAGGTGCTGCCGATGCTCGCCGCCCAGTGGGTGGCCAACGGGCGGCCGGTGCTGCGGCACCTGTCGCTGCACCGGTTCTCCCACTCGGCCTCGCAGATCACCACGTTCCTCGTGCTGTTCATGGGCGGCGTCGTCGTGCTGTCCGAGCCGACCGACGCGGGCGAGGTGCTGGCGACCATCGAGCGCGAGCGCATCTCCAGCACGGTCGTCACCCCGCCGGTGCTGTACGAGCTGCTCGACCACCCGGCGCTGGCCGACACCGACACCAGCAGCCTCCTCGTGGTGACCTGCGGCGGGGCGTCGGCGGCGCCGGCGCGGCTGTCCCAGGCGATCGACCGGATCGGCCCGGTCGTGCGGATCGTGTACGCCATGAGCGAGTCGCCCCTGATCACCGAGATGCCCGGGGTGCACCACGACGAGGAGCACCCGGACCGGCTGAAGTCGTGCGGCTTCCCGTACGGCGACATCAAGGTGCAGGTGCGAACCGCCGACGGCGCCGAGGCTGCGACGGGCGAGGTCGGCGAGGTCTGGGTGTCGAGCATGTTGAACATGGCCGGCTACTGGGGCGAGCCCGACCTGACGGCCGCGACCGTCGTCGACGGCTGGCTGCGCAGCCGCGACCTCGGCTACTTCGACGGCGACGGCTTCCTGTACCTGGTGGACCGCACCGACGACGTGATCCTCACCGGTCGCGGCTCGGTGAACGTCTACAGCCGCCCGGTCGAGGACGTGCTCACCGGCCACCCGGACGTCCGGGCGGCAGCGGTGATCAAGGTGCCGGACGACGCCATGGGCGAGGCCGGCCACGCCTTCGTGGTGCCGGCCGCCGGGGCCACCGTCACGGCCGACGAGCTGCGCGACCGCGTGGTGGCCGCGTTGGACGAGATGTGGGCACCGCGCGAGGTGGAGTTCATCGACGCGCTCCCGCTGATCGGCATGGGCAAGGTCGACAAGCGGGCACTGTTCGAGCGCTTCACCGCGGCCCGCGGGTAGGTCGTCGCGCGATGACCGACGCGGCGGATGTCGGCGTGACCCGGCGCTCCGGCCGGGTGCCGCCCATGGCCGAGCTCGTCGGGGTGCTCGCCGCGTCCGGCCTCTCCATCCTGGGCAGCCGCATCTCGTTCGTGGCGATCCCGTGGCTGGTGCTGGTCACCACGGGGAGCCCGACCAGGATGGGGCTGGTCGCGGCGGCCGAGCTGGTGCCGTACGTGGTGGCGACCGCGCTGGGCGGGCCGCTGATCGACCG